>WNGE01008381.1_pt1 | contig 11044 bp, 8 predicted proteins | sample 5400651 | NCBI WGS metagenome assembly WNGE01 (sample SAMN13153370, study PRJNA577476) | soil metagenome | isolation source: 60 cm soil or saprolite under grassland replicate 2 | place: USA:California | collected 2016-06-15
TCGCATTTAAAAATAAATTTTGATGAACAACTTAAACATAATACACGAGCAATTTGAAAGAGAAAAAAACATGAAGGCACTTGGAATGACAGTGCTTATAACAGGTGCGATATTTCTCTTCCTCTTTCTTGTAAGCTGGACAATTCCTCAACCTCCTCCTCCGCCTGTTGATGAAGGCATTGAAGTAAATCTTGGCAACAGTGATTTTGGCATGGGAAAAATTCCTCCCCAAATTCCCGGTGAACTTTCTGATGCAAAAGAAACAAATACAAATCCTCCCCAAACTTCAAGAGCCGCTGCAGAAACGCAACCCGAAGTCGCAGAAAACAAAGAGCCTGATGCTCCTGTTGTACATACTTCTCCAAAACCGGAAGTAAAGAAAAATCCCGCTGAAACAGAAAATGCTGAAACAAAAAAAGTTACTAATAAACCTGTTGTAAATACACCACCAAAACCCGTAAAACCAAAAGCAGTATATGCGGGTGGAAAAAATCCGAACAATGGTGGTAACAATGCAGACAGCTACAACAATGTGCGCAACCAGGGCATTGCCGGTGGTAATGGTGACCAGGGTAAACCAAATGGTAGTCCTAATTCTGATAGTTACACAGGAAATGGTGGAACGGGAAGCGGCGGTGTTAGCATAACAAATGGTTTAAGTGGAAGAAGACCTGTTGGCAACACAAGATTTGAAGACACTTATCAATATGGTGGTAAAGTACTCGTTAATGTTACTGTTGATGAAAATGGTTCAGTTACTTCAGCGAGCTTGAGGCAAGGAAGTCCGTTTGCGGATATTAATAAGATTGCACTCAAAAGAGCTTATCAAATAAAATTTTCCAAAGGGACAGAAACTCAATCAGGCACCATTCAAATTAAATTTGAAAATCCAAAAGGATAAATTTAATTGTGAAAAGTGAAACTTCAAATGTGAGAAAAATTTTATCCACATCCAGAGTTCAAGATTGACAATATTCAGAATGTACAAGTGCCCGCCTGATAACGTCATTCTCATGGGAGTAACACAAAGGCAATGAGTAATATTACTTCAGTCTGTTACAAAAAATAAAAAACCTCCTGTAAACGCAAGAGGTTTTTTCTTCTGACAATAGAATATTTAATCACTGTTTTACGATTTTTATTGTTTGTTTTAGTTGTGCATTACCGAACACCACTATATAATTTCCTTTGGCAAGTGTTGATACATCCACACTTGTTTGAATTGCATCTTTTTGCACAACATAAGAAGCTACAACGGTGCCGTTTAATGAAACAATTATAAGCATAGTGCCTGTTTCAGCTTTTGGATGCGCAAGTACAAGATAATTTATAACAGGGTTTGGAAAGACACTCACTTTTGTTGGTATTTTACCATCAATATGTACAATGCCGCTTAGGCTTGAAGAACCATCATTATCAATCATTCTTATCCTGTAATAAGCAGTTCCCGCCAATGCTTTCGGATCCTTAAATGTGTATGTTGTTCCGCACGAGGTATTTTTAGCAGCAACATCTCCAATACCAACAAAACTTTCAGCATCTGCGCTCTTTTGCACTTCAAATTTGTTCATGTTTATTTCATTGCATGTTTGCCAGCTAAGACTTGCATAACCATTATTATCAATTACATTAAATGATAACAATCTTAAAGGCAATACGGCATCATTCCAGTCAGTAGAAACTTTAATCGCATCAATTTCGCAAAGTGGAGTGTGTGAACTACGTTGTAAAAGAGCCAGTTTTCCAAATTTTCTTGGTTTACTGGCGCTGTCAATATCTATTATTTGGGCGTCGGGGCTTATCTGCAGTGTATCAGTGCGTGGATTTACCCAGAGCATTACAAGGTTATTGCCCTCACCGGGAACAAACTGATATGCCATTGTTACAAGTAAAGTAGTGTTTATAGAGAATTTTGGTTTTGCCCATGCTATTTGTACAGAATCAGGATTTATCCTTGGGAAAACACCAAGCTTAAAACCAGTTGATGCTCTTTTTATAGCTACCCCTGCTGCATTTGCCATGCTATTTGATAACGGTAAAAAGCTGATAAAACCTTCTCCTTTACCAGTACCATTAGGAAAAAGATTGCCTACTGAAAGAACGTCTAAGAGAAAGGTGCAATAAACAGTATTGGAACTTACCGTGCTGAATTTTGCATAAGCATTTTCTCCATTACTCTTTGCGGTATCTAATAAAACTGCTCCGCTGGTAGGAGAAGGATTTGTAACATAGCCCGAATAAGTTAAATTGGCATTAATGACCTGAATGGGTTTTGCCGTTCCCGCAAATGGCGTCCAGTTACCGCCACTAACGGTAGTGAGCGCACCTGTAGCATAATTAAAATCTTCAGTAAGTAAACGTTGTGCGGAAACAACTGAGGCGGCAAGCAGGATTAGCAAAAGGAACGTAAAGGTCTTTTTCATATAAAATTGTTTTATGGATAAATATAGGAATAAATAAAAATGTTGTGCATCATCGTTACATGAATTTCTCAAAAGCATTTCAAAACGTATCTTCAACCTTTGATCGCGAAACATGTTCCATAAATTTCATACCGCAATACTGCTTATTACTTGTTTCCTTTTTTACCCATCTTCTATTTACGCGCAGAAAAAAATCGCCACTATCACTGGTAAAGTTTTAGATGAAAATGATAAGCCCTTGAAAAATGTTTCAGTACAGGTTTTAAATGTTGAAAAAAATACTGCCACAAATGATTCCGGTTACTTTCAAATCAATGTTGCTGCCAATAAACCTGTTGCACTTGTTTTTAGTTTCGTTGGTTATACAACGGTTCAAAAAAATTTTTATTTAGGCACAGGAGAGAATGAAAAAATTACCATAAAGCTTCAGCGCTTTACAAAAGAACTGAAAGCCGTAACCGTAAAAGATGAAAGAGATCGCAGGCAACCCGGTTTAGTCAATATTGATGCTTCAAGAGCATTGGTAAATCCTTCGCCAATCGGTGGTATTGAAAGCCTGATAAAAGTTTTTGTGGGAAACAACAATGAACTTACCTCTCAATATTCTGTTCATGGTGGCAGTTACGATGAGAATCTTGTTTATGTAAATGATTTTGAAGTATACCGTCCATATTTAGTAAGAAGTGGACAGCAGGAAGGATTGAGTTTTATTAATCCTGAACTTACCAGTAATGTAAAATTTTATAACGGAGGTTTTCAGGCAAAGTATGGAGACAAGATGAGTTCAGTGCTCGATATTACTTACCGCAAACCCACGCAGAATGCTGGTTCCGCTTATATTGGCTTATTGGAACAAGGCTTGCATCTTGAAGGCACAGCGAAAAAAAATAAAGTCACTTATTTATTTGGTGTACGCAACAGAACCAATCAAAATTTGCTTAGCAGCCAGGAAACACAAGGCAATTATATTCCTTCTTCGGTTGATCTGCAAACATTAGTTACATGGCAGGCTACAAACAAATGGAGATTGGAAGCATTGGCAAATTTTTCTAAAACCAAATTCAGTTTTTTTCCAAAAGAAAGTCAATTAACATCTTCTGTTTTTTCTCCTCTTTATTCAACAAGTCTTGGTCTTGATATTTTTTTTGAAGGACACGAGAAGGATAAATACAGTACCAATTTTATCGGACTATCTGCAATTAATCAGCCAACAAAAAAATTGCAGTTAAAATGGATGCTCAGTTACTTTAGTGATAAGGAAGAAGAGAATATTGATATTACCGGTGCTTATTTATTTGGTGAAAGAGATTTTGATCCAAACAGTGCAACAAATGGTGCTATCGTAAATCCGTTGGGAGCAGGTGTTAACCAAAACTATGCACGCAACAAACTCGACATTGATGTGTGGAGCGCGTCACACAAAGGAACCTTGGATGCAGGAAAACATTTTTTGCAATGGGGCAATACTATTGAAAGACAAGTTGTACATGATCATCTGCATGAATGGATATATAATGATTCCGCAGGATATTCGTTGCCTTATAATCCTAACCAGCTTTCGTTACAAAGTTTTACAAGTGGCGATGCAGATTTTAATGTAACACGTTTTCATGGATATATACAAGATAATTTTCGCTTTAATGATTCCTCTGGTTTTATACTGCAGGGAGGTTTGCGTTATAACTACAACACACTGAATAAAGAGTTTCTTCTTTCACCGCGTATCGGCTTTTCATTTAAACCTGACAATTGGAAAAAAGATATTGTAATTCGCGGAGCTGCAGGTGTGTATGTGCAGCCACCTTTCTATCGTGAAATGCGCAGATATGATGGCAGTATTAATTACAATCTAAAAGCGCAAAAAAGTTACCAGGCAAGCGGAGGTTTTGATTATTATTTCAAACTTTTCCAACGTCCTGCAAGGTTTACCACTGAAGCATATTATAAATACATGACCGATGTAGTTCCTTATGATATTGATAATGTTCGTCTGCGTTATTATGGTGAGAATAATGCTAAAGCTTATACTGCCGGCATCGAAGGAAGATTGTTTGGAGAAATTGTAAAAGACGCTGAAAGCTGGATAAGCATTGGTATTATGCGCACAAAAGAAAATCTTAACAATGATTATTATACCACTTATCAAAACGCAGCAGGTGAAACTATTGGTCCGCACACGGCCGATAAAATTCCCGTTGACAGCACCATCAACGCTGTAGGTTGGTTGCGCCGCCCTACTGACAGGCTTATAACATTCGGAATGTTTTTCCAGGATTATCTCAGCACCAATAAAAATTTCAAAGTTTATTTCAACACACTTTATGGTAGCAATATGCCTTACAATATTCCAGGCAGCACACGCTATCGCAATGCGTTAACCATCGAGCCGTACATTCGTGTGGATATTGGCTTCAGTGCACTCCTGCTTAACGAACAGAGTGCACGCCGCAGTCATTCGCCATTTAAAAATTTTGACAACATCTGGGCTTCACTCGAAATATTTAATGTTATTGATCGTGCCAATACGATCAGTTACCAGTTGGTAAAAGATTTTTCAAATACTGTTTATGCAATTCCCAATCGTCTGACACCAAGACTGGTAAATTTTAAGATTTTTGCAAAATGGTAAGAGAGTTTCGGATTTACGATTTTCGGGTTTACGATTTTTTTATTTTTTGTTACAAGCATTATCAAGCATGGCATCACCTCTTGTGTCACTCATGTCGCTGTTCCTCTTTCAATGAAACACGTAGTTTCCAAATTTAAATTCTTTACACTTCAATAATAATCCGTCATAAAATCGTAAATCAGACATCAGAAATCAGACATCAGACAGGCGGCTGCGGAATTTGTGTCCTCGCAAATCCTTTAACTGAAAAATAGAATCATAACTTAAATATCACACCGGCATCAGACACCAGAAATCGTAAATCCACAAGTCTGGTATCTATAAAAATTAGACATCTGTCTATCAGACAGAAATTGTAAATTATAAATTGTAAATCATAAATTCATAAATCCTAAATCTTCTTAATACCCATCACCATCCAGTAAATTACCCAAGCCACCCAGAATGCTTCCTTCTTCTTTGCGTTTTACAGTGCCATAAGCAAGAATACGTGCAGCAAGCCTGCTTACAGGCAATGTTTGAATCCATACTTTTCCCGGTCCGCGTAAAGTAGCAAAGAATAAACCTTCACCGCCAAAGATGGTATTCTTTATGCCGCCAATAAATTGAATATCATAATCCACACTACTGGTAAATCCAACAATACAACCTGTATCAATTTTTAAGAGTTCACCAGGCACCAATGTTTTTTCAAACACATGTCCGCCTGCATGCATAAATGCCATGCCGTCACCTTCCAGTTTCTCCATAATAAAACCTTCGCCGCCAAATAAACCTGTTCCCAACCTTCTCTGAAATTCAATGCCGATGCTTACTCCTTTCGCAGCGCAGAGAAATGCATCTTTCTGGCAAATGACTCTTCCATCAAGTTGCTGAAGATCCAATGCGATTATTTTACCAGGGTATGGTGAAGCAAAACTTACATGTTTTTTACCCTGGCTTGCATTTGTAAATGCAGTCATAAATAAATTTTCCCCTACCAGTAAACGTTTACCGGCACTGAATAATTTATTCATTAATCCGCCTTGTTGCTGACTGCCATCACCAAACAAAGTTTCCATTTGTAGGCCGTCATCCATCATCATAAATGCTCCCGGTTCTGCAATGGCGGTTTCACCCGGATCTAATTCTACTTCCACATATTGCATTTCTTCACCAAATATGTGATAGTCTATTTCATGATTGCGTATCATACGTTTTGTGTTTTATGTTTTAAATTCTAAGTTTTTTAAAAGAGATTGCAAAGTAAATTTAAAATTGATTTTGTAAAATGTTTTATTGTGATGAATAATTTTTAAAGTTTTGAGTTCCTAGTTTTATTTTTTCGCCTAATCCTAAATACCCTATTTACTACCACTCATATTGCTCAATAAAGTTCAGAACATTGAAGAGAGTGACACAACAGGTGATGCTATATGCAATGCAGCTAAGTACAAAAAAGGTTCTCCTTAATCAAAGTTCAGCAATTCAATCAATTTTCATTTACTTTGGGGAGTATGACGGAAGTTTACACCCTGCTAATGGGCATTGTGGTTGCCTTGTTGTTCATTGCTTTTTTTTCAGGTATTGAAATAGCATTTATCAGTGCTAACAGGCTGAGCATTGAATTAAAAAAGAAACAAGGTAAAACAAGCGGCATTATTATGTCGCATTTTATGGAACAGCCTTCTCGTTTTCTTGGCTCCTGTCTTGTGGGACTTAATTTTTTTCTTGTTATTTATGGTTTGCTTTTTAGTGAGCTAATGAAAAATTTTATTCATATAGAAAACCCATATTTAAAACTTGGCTTTGATACTTTTTTTTCTACTGTTATTGTACTGCTGATTGGCGAGTTTTTACCCAAATCAATTTTCAGGGCAAAGAGCGATGGATTACTCAGTTTCTTTGCTCCGTTCAGCAGTCTCTTTCACAACTTTTTTTACCCGGTCGCCTCGCTGTTTGTAAATTTTTCAGAAGGCATTTTAAAATATTTGTTTAATGTAAGAATAAAATCTTCCGACGAACATTTCTCAATGGTAGACCTTGAACATTTTTTGCAGCAAACCAATGAGCAGGATGAAAGTAGCCAGGATTTAAACAGGGAACTTTTACAAAATGCTTTGTCACTGCCCTCGATCAAAATTCGTCAATGCCTTGTGCCACGCACAGAAATTGAAGCGGTGAGTATAAACACTACGGTAGAGGAAGTACACAAACGATTCATGGAAACCAAGTTAAGTAAGATAGTCGTGTACGAAGGCAATATAGATAATATACAAGGGTACATTCATCAATTGGATCTTTTTAAAAAGCCTGCAGAACTCAAGTCAATCATTCTGCCAATTTCTGTAGTGCCCGAGAGTATGAGTGCAACAGATCTTATCAATAAATTCACAAGAGAGCGCAAGAGCATTGCATGGGTTGTGGATGAATTTGGTGGCACTGCGGGCATCATTACGATGGAAGATGTGCTGGAAGAAATCTTTGGTGAAATAAAAGATGAATACGACACAGAAGAGTTTATTGAAAAACAACTGGCGGAGAATGAATTCATATTTTCCGGACGGCTTGAACTGGATTATATCAAGGAAAAATATGATTTGGAATTTCCTGGAAATGAATCAGAGACTTTATCAGGCTACATCATTAATGAACATGAAACTATTCCGAAACCAAAGGAGCGCATCATTATTGATAAATATGAATTTGATGTACTTAATGTGAGTGACACCCGCATTGAAATGGTGAAAGTGAAAGTGCTGCGTTAACAAAGGTCAATAGTTTACAAGTTCACAAGTTCAGAAGCCATAAACTTTGCAATATCCCAATATCTAATATCTTGATATCGTATTTCCACATTTCGATATTTTCACAATTTCACATTTACATTAGCTCATTAACCCTTTACTTTGCAGCCTTATAAAAAAATAATCAATTCAAAAATGGCAACTGGTTTTTTTGACAGAAGGAGCAGGGGCAGAGCGGAAATGTCTTTTGTAGATCACCTTGAGGAATTACGCTGGCACATTATTCGTTCATTGCTTGCGATATTAGTATTTGCTGCTGTTATTTTTATCAATATAAAATGGGTATTTGATAACATTATCGCCGGACCCATAAGTCCCAACTTCGTCAGCTATCGTGCTTTTTGTGATTTCAGTCACTGGCTGCATCTGGGTAATTCACTTTGCCTTCCGCCATTAAATATCAACATGCAGACAACTACATTTGGCGGCCAGTTTTTTGGTAGTTTTTCCATAGCTTTTGTAGGTGGTTTAATTGCAGCATTTCCTTATATTTTCTGGGAATTCTGGCGTTTTGTAAAGCCGGCATTAAAGCCAAATGAATTAAGAGGTTCGCGTTTCGTGATCTTCTGGGTTTCATTTTTTTTCTTTCTTGGCGCTATTTTTGGATATTTTGTACTTGGTCCCTTCACATTTAATTTTCTTGCCAACTTCCAGGTAAGTGCATTAAATATTGTTCAAACAAAGCCTACCATCAACGATTATCTTGATAATCTTACCAATCTTATTTTAGGATGCGGCATTGCCTTTGAAATGCCTGTACTTGCTCATGCACTTACAAAAATCGGTCTTATTACTCCAAGTTTTCTGCGTCGCTCAAGAAGGTATGCCATTGTGCTAATTTTAGTGGTTGCGGCAATCATTACTCCCAGCCCGGATTGGATTAGCCAAACAATCGTATTTATTCCATTGTATTCATTATACGAATTTGGTGTATTTGTATCAGCAAGAGTTTATAAGCAAGAGCAGAAAAAAGAATTGGAAGAATGGAGCTAATTTCAGTTGGCAGTAAGCAGTTATACATTTCGCAATGAGAATCTATATTTTTATTTTGAGCCTAACTGTGAAACTCTGATTAAGCTTCGTTGCATCGCACATATATATGCTTGTCCCGCTGCGCAACATGCGCGGTTCTGTTCATTATGCATCAACAAATTCAATGTTAATAAATTTTCAGATTATTTTATTGAATATATCAGAACTTGTAAATCTCTAAACATTGAAACTTAACATGAATACAACATTCAATCTCTCTAACCCCATCGTTATTGGTTGCGATCATGCGGGTTTTGAATATAAAGAAGCAATCAAAGAATGGTTAAGCGATAAGGGTTTACAGGTAAAAGATTTCGGAACTTATTCTTCCGATTCTGCAGATTATCCTGATTTCGCACATCCAGTTTCATCATTTGTAGAAAGTGGTGATGCAGCTTTTGGCATATTGCTTTGCGGCTCTGCCAATGGTGTTGCTATAACGGCTAATAAACACCAGAATATCCGTGCCGCTCTTTGCTGGGAAAATGAAGTAGCACAATTGGTACGTCAGCATAACAATGCAAATATTATTTGTCTTCCTGCAAGATTTATAACATTGTCTCTTGCTTTTGAAATGATCGAAACCTTTATGAACACTGCCTTTGAAGGCGGCCGTCATGAAAGAAGAGTCAGAAAAATGGTTTGTATATAAACAAACTTTCTTTAGCGAATAAACAATAGAATTTACTTGGGTAAAATAAAAAAATCCCTACAGTAAATATTGTAAGGATTTTTTGTATAATACTGATGCAACTAACTTCTTGTTACCAGGCCTTCATCATTACTCGGCAGCACTACAAACTCACCTGCTGAACGGTCTGTTGCAATGGATGTAGGTTCTGTTCCTGAAGTTGCTGCCTGGCCATTTGTTATAAAACTGACAAGATCCATATTCAGGCGCTCTCTGTGTGTATAGAACAATCCGTGCGGCGCATTCTCATAAATCACAAACTCGTTGTTTGGAATTATCGCTGCTGCTTTGCGGCTGGCAGTATCAATAGGAACAGTTTTATCAGCATCTCCATGAATGATTAGAGTGGGCACAGTGACTGCTTTCGCATCTTCACGAAAATCAGTTTGACCAAAAGATATCATGCACTCTTGCGTAGCACGCGGAGAAGCAATTGAACCAAGCATTCTGTAGTATTCAAGCAAGGCTGTACTTACAGGATGACTCAAAATATTTATACCAAAAAACTGTTTACCAAAACTGTCAAGAAAATTAATTCTGTCATTCTTTAATTCATTCATCATATCGTCCATCTTTTCTTTTTCCAGTCCTTCAGGATTATCTTCTGTTTTCAGCATAAAAGGAACAATACTTGAAACAAGCACTGCCTGGCTTACTCTTTCTCCATTATAACGCGTAAAGTAACGTGCTACTTCACCGCCACCCATTGAGAACCCTGCAAGCGTTACATTCTGCAGATCAAGTTCCTGAATAATTGCATGCAAATCGTCAGTAAGAGAATCATAATCGTAACCGTTCCAGGGGCGATCAGATTTACCAAAACCTCTGCGGTCATAAGTAATTACGCGCAAGCCTGCATTCATTAAAGCATCTAACTGATACTCCCACATTTCTTTGCTTAAAGGCCAGCCATGTATCAGTACAACGGGTTTGCCTGTACCGTAATCTTCGTACGATAATTTTATTGCTTCGCCACTGACGGCATCTCTTGATTCAATGAATTTCATAAATGAATCATTTAGGTAGTTTTAAAAACTAAACTGCCACAAAATCATTGCCACTAATGGAGGTTTGAAATTCAATGAAATGGTTAAAAAGCACTATTTTAAAGCGTTGACTCAATAATCATAATTGTGAAATTTTCTTTACACTTCTTTGTTATAACAATGAATAAATCAGTTTCTGCAGACGGCTTAAAATACTCAGTGCCAGGAGTACAATACAAACCAATACAAACGCCACCATCAGTATCTGCAGAAGCTTGTGCTTCAATAAAGATGTTTGATATGGTCTCGCAGCATTAGCTGATTCTATCCGCAGCATTACGTTCATGGTAAAATCTGCGGAAGTTTCTTTCACTGTATATTTCACCAGCAACTCCTTCAGATTTTTATCTTCCTGCATAACGTTTTAAATTAAATTTTTTGTTTCTTTTGTCACATGACATTGCTGATTTAAAAGAAATATAAAAACTATAAATGCG
>WNGE01012099.1_pt1 | contig 11042 bp, 8 predicted proteins | sample 5400651 | NCBI WGS metagenome assembly WNGE01 (sample SAMN13153370, study PRJNA577476) | soil metagenome | isolation source: 60 cm soil or saprolite under grassland replicate 2 | place: USA:California | collected 2016-06-15
GTACCCTCTTGAAATGAGGTCGATGCCCTCTACAAGCCGCACTGCCTTCTCTCAAACGGGTGCGATGTGATGTAAACAGAGCGGTCTTGATGTTGGTAAACAATACACACTCGGCACACGCAAGGCATGCCTCTACGGGACGTTTGAAGCGCCCTGTTCGATATGGCGACGAAAAAAAGCAACAAAAGCGTAATGAGATCGTTTTATATCTTGTAGACATAATAGGAGCAGCATATATCTGCTTGCCGTCACTGGCTGGAGACAACTTATGGTAGACCTGGAGGGGAAGACCCTTGACCGCTATGAATTGCGGCAACTGATTGGTCGTGGTGGTATGGCTGATGTGTACCTGGCCTATGATCCGCATTTTGAGCGCGACGTTGCGATCAAGGTATTCAAGCGTCAGGATGATGAGATGCTCAGGCGCTTTATTCGCGAGGCGCGCTTGATGGCCTCATTGCACAATCCTCATCTCATGCCTATCTATGATACGGGCGAAATGGCAGTGGATGGTATCCATCGGTATTACATTGTGATGCCTGTAATGAATGATGGAACATTGCGTGCGCGCATTCGACGTGCGCCGCTTACTCTGGCTCAGACCTGCCGTTATCTGCGTGATATCGCCTCTGCCCTCGATTACGTTCACTCGCAGGGGATTATCCACCGCGATATTAAGTCCTCGAACGTGCTGCTCAATTCTGATGGCCTTTGCTATCTCTCTGATTTTGGTATCGCGCGGACCGCGAACGATGCAACGCAACTCACCAGTACCGGAAATGTGCTTGGAACTGTCGATTATATAGCTCCTGAACTTTTTGAGCCGCACCATAAAGCTGATGCTCTTAGTGATCTCTACTCTTTAGGTGTGTTGCTTTTCGAGATGGTGACGGGGCGCCTACCATTCTCAGGCGATACCCAGATTGCGGTTGTAGCAATGCATGTCAGCAAGCATCCACCATTGCCACATACCTTTGTGCCGGACCTTCCACCGCAGGTTGAGCGTATCATGTTGCGCTCATTGGAGAAAAATCCGTCATTACGTTATCAAAGTGCGACCGAACTGGCCAATGCATTTTGTAGCGCCGTCAGCGCGCCTCGCACACGTGATCTCCGTAACATGGATAGCTCGCCTGTGTGGGGCGATGAGAAGACCGTTGTACAGACGACGCGTGATGAGCCTCTGGTATTGCCACCTGTTCCCGCAACCCCTCGTGTGACAGAATCCGCACCCGCAACACGTGCTACCGGAGTCTATCCTCCCTATGCTCCACCTGAATATCCACAACAGGCTCCACAAATAGCGAGTCAGAGAAGTCGTACTTCATCCGCAAGCAAACGTGGTCGTATTGTGGCTATACTGGCATTGCTGGCGTTACTGGTAGTCGCTGTACCAATAATCTATGCTGCAACGCATCCTTCAGGGAATAATCCTTCTCCTACTCCAACTACAACGACTGCCTCCACTCCAATGCCTGATCTGACTGCCACTGCCCAGATAGCGGATGCCACAGCTACCGCCCAGGCAGCGAAAAATGCTACAACCACGGCTCAGGCAGCGGTGACAGCCACAGCCCAGGCGGCGAAAAATGCTACGGCCACGGCTGTCGTTGCTCCAACTGCGACCGTACGAGCCCAGGTCACCGCGACTGCTGGCGTTATCCAGACCGTTACGGCTGGTACTGCCAGCTATATAGATCCTTTGACCGATCCTAACAATGCTGCCACGCAGAAGGCGAAATGGGACCCTGATACTACTCATTGTGTGTTCGAAGCGAATGGGTATCATGTGCTTCAGAAAGCATCCAATCTAGGCGATCTTTTAAAAGGTTGTATTGAGACTGGTAATACGTATGCTAATATGGCTGCTTCGGTTGATGTCACCATTGTAAGTGGACATTCGGGAGGCATCTTTTTCCGTACCAACAACCAGGGGATAGGTGGTGCCTATGCTGGTTATCTGTTTGAGGTAGATAGTCAGGGCCATTATAGGATATCGCGTTCCAGCAATTTTAGCCTGCCTGTTGCAACGGTTGCACTACAAGACTGGACTGCTTCACCTGCTTTAAAGCCTGGCGACAACGTAAAAAATACGTTGCAAATATGGGCAAACGGTGAGACGCTGGACCTTTACGCGAACAACGTGTTTTTGAAGGAAGTGCAAGATTCAACGTTTATGACTGGCAATATTGCTTTGCTTGCCACGACAACAAACGGTGGCACGGACGCTGACGTCTTCTACACGAATCTGCAGGTCTTCCCCAAGTGAGTAAGCTAGAAAAAAGGCGTCTATTCTAATTCATCGTGTCTATGTTCACGTGGTGGAATAAGCTTATGTTCAACAGCATAGGCCGCGGCTTCGCTGCGTCGTGAGAGTCCTAACTTCTCCAGGATATGACTGACATGGTTGCGCGCGGTTTTCTCTGTGACGGACAGGCTATCAGCGATCTGCTTATTCGTATAGCCTCGTGCAACCAGGGCTAACACCTCGCGTTCACGCTCGGTGAGTTCTTCGCCGGGAAGGTGCTCTGTCCCACTTGCCAGTGTTGTCATGCGCGTTCTGGCTCGCTGAGCTGCATCGGGATCGAGTAGCGATTGACCACCCGCCACGCTGCGGATCGCTTTGAGGAGTTCCGCCCGGCTCACATTTTTTAAGAGATAGCCGCTGGCTCCTGCCACAATCGAGGCTAAAACCGCTTCCTCGTCTGTGTAAGAGGTGATCATCAGGATAAAGACATTGGGATGGGCGCTCTTGATCTCGCGACATGCCTCGATACCGTTCATTTTCGGCATACGCACATCCATCAAAATTACCTGTGGGTCCAGGACACTCGTTTTCGCCAGTGCTTCGGCGCCATTGCTTGCCTCGCCTACAACATTGATATCCGCCTCCAGTTCAAATGCGGCGCGCATACCCAGTCGTACCACTTCGTGGTCGTCTACTATCATAAGCCGTATCTTTGCCATCCTGGTCTCCTCCGGCACCCGCCAGGGATGCCTCTACTATACAGGTATCCACGCATGTATTTTGACACCGCCTTCTGGCATCTCGACCAGCTCAAATGTCCCTCCCAGTTCTTCGGCGCGGTCACGCATGCCTCGTAAGCCGTGCCCGGAGTAGATGCGCTGGCGTTCACCGTTCATCGAGAGATCGTAGCTGTAATAGGCCGCTTGTAACCCACGTCCGTTATCGCAGACCTCAACGTCTATTCCATCAGGCTTATACGTCAGGTTCACCCATAATTGAGTTGGATCAGCGTGCTTATAGGCATTGGTAAGAGCTTCCTGCACAATACGGAAGATAGCCGCGCCGACCAGAGCTTGCCTGCGTGCACCCTTCTTATCATCATCTACACTTTTTTCTGTGCCCTTCACCTCTAGACGTACCGGTAGATCGCTAATGGTCTCGAACTCGCGCAACTGGTTGGTCAGCATCTGTGTCAAATTCATGGCCCCGCTCATTAAAGGCTTTAAAGAAAACATATAGTTGCGCGTTTCCCATAGTGCCTGCTTAGAAATCGTTACTAATTTATCCAGACGGTCCGCGAGGGGCGTCACCAGTTCCGCGTCTTCTTCCGACGCTTCAACAATACGCTGTGCCTGTGTCGCGCACGTCTCTGCGTTGAGGCTCAGCATGTAGATGGTCTGGGCAATGCCGTCGTGAATTTCGCGTGCAATGCGTGTCCGTTCAGCCGTTGCTGCTAGCTGTACCGTCTGTTCTGTCAGACGAATATTGTCGAGCGCAATGAGTAATTGTGTTCCTGCGGTAGACAGAAATTCTTCTTGCTTACTGTCAAAGGCTGTTCTACGCAGATTCTCAGCTCCCAGGATCATCTGCACCTGCCCATCCTTAAAGAATGGCATATAGAGGCGTGCATATCCTTCTCGCGGATCGGATGCGCCCTTCAATGGCTCAAAGGTGATCAGTTTTTTTCCTGACTGTAGGAGCTGTTTGAGCAGTGCCTCATCCATATCTGGCATCTTTGGTTCGGGCACGGGGATATCCACATTGATGCGAGTTTCGATCTCTAGCAATGAGGAAGACGTATCTCCAGTTTTTAGCCTCGTACCATCATCCTGCTCTTCGTTTGAGGGCGTATTTACCAGGGCCAGTACCAGGCGTTGAAAATGTCCTCCGCTGCGGATCGCCTCGGCGCTTTTTTGTAAGAGGAGCGGCTTGTCATTGATATGTCGTAATATGATGCCGCCTATGTCTCGCAGTGCTTTTTCCCGGCGTCCGTTCATCTGTACCTGTTTTTTGCTACTGGTTATATTTCCGAGTAGTGATACAACGTACCCTGCCAGGATAGCGGCTAAAGGTGCATCAATCAGTGACCCTGCGATATCTATAATGTTAGCATGGTAAGGGGGACCGCCCGGAGCGGGGATCACGGCTCCTAGTATCACAAACAAGTCGTACCCAATGGCTGCGGCTAATCCACCCTTATAACGATAAGCAAACGCTGCTGCAAATGCCGTTGAAAACCCGTAGCGGTAAAATGGCGACCCTACACCAAAATTTGGAGTCATGCCAAATGGTCCGCTGTAGTACATGATCAGGCCACAGATGACCACATCCATGCTATAGATTGCGATATCCGAATAGGCGTTACGTGTGCGTACAAGTGGGGACGGAATAGGCGGCTCTTCCCCTTCCGCCGGAGCTCGTTGTGGTTGCTGTCGTAAGCTACGCAATATATTCAATACACCAATACGTGGTAGTATTACCTGCAATACAGGCGCATACAGCGTCACTACAAGTGTCTGAAGGAATGCTATGATCAGGAGATAGAGACATGTATGGTAAACAGGGGAAACTTTATATGTTGGTCCAGATCCCAGAATAACGACCAGCGCATACAACCATGTAACCCAACGCCAGATGAGAAAAAAATAGCCAGGCGTATTGCGCAAACGGCGTAACGTTGTGTCCGGGAACGCCTTATAATTTTTCTTGGATAAGCTCATTGTTCTCTCTTCTACCTCATGCGTTTCTGGGCCGTTGTTGACTTATTCTACCACACTTAAACCCTGACAAGGATATCCACTTTTGATCATCCTGCAATGACGCTTCATCTTTGATCATTCATTAAATCCTCAAATGAGTCTTTGCGGTAGCCCTGCTGTGGGCCCGCATTGACCAGCTATGCTTTTCCGTTGATTGTGCCGATTGATTTAAATGAAAACCTGTGATTCTTCAGGACTCCTCGCCACCTGCGGTGGCTCGCTCCTTTGTGTGTGGGTAGTGGAGTTGGGGCCCCGGGCCCCAACTCCACTACCCACACACAAAAGCCTTGCGAAGCGCCGGAGGCGCTGAGAAGTCAGGGAAAGAGCACCTGAAGAGTTACGAAAACTTAATGTTAGCAATGACTCAAGGGAGGAGTATTCTTGCGAAATTTATTACGGAACTTTCTCTTTGCAACTCCAGTCGCTCACTTCGTAGCACTGACAGCTCTGCTCTATACGTTCTACTACCTCTACTGGCGGACGTTTAACAGCTTGAATGTGAATGCGCTATGGTTCTCCTTGCCACTCTTACTGGCCGAGATTCATGGCGGGATCAATTCAGTCTTATTCATGTTCATGACGTGGAATCTCAAACCCGTCCCACTCACCGCAGCACCCGGAGGAAGCACAGTCGATATCTTCATTCCCACCTATAACGAAGATCTCTCGATTTTGCGCATGACGATACTGGGAGCCCTGAATGTACGTTATCCACATAAGACATGGGTTCTGGACGATGGTCGTCGCCCAGAATTGCGCGAACTGTGTGAGACGATGGGCGTCCACTACCTCACCCGACCGGATAACACGCATCATAAAGCGGGAAATATCAATGCCGCGCTCGTACAGACCAATGGCGAGTTCATCGCGATCTTTGATGCCGATCAGGTTCCCCTGGCCGACTTCCTCGATCATACGCTTGGTTACTTTGTTGACGAGAAGGTAGCGTTCGTACAGACGCCACAAGAGTTCTACAATCTGGACTCTGTGCAGCATAAGACGAATTGGCAAGAGGGCCAGACCTGGCATGAGCAATCGCTCTTTTACAATGTCATTCAGCCTGGCAAAAATCGTTGGAATGCGGCCTTCTGGTGCGGATCCAACTCTGTCATGCGGCGCTCTGCTTTACTTGCAGTCGGTGGTGTAGCGACCGAAACCGTAACAGAAGATATTCACACCTCTCTGCGACTGCATAGTGCCGGGTGGAAGTCGATCTATCACAACGAAACGCTCTCTATGGGGCTTGCTCCCCAGGATTTCCAGGCATTCACTGTGCAACGGCTGCGCTGGGGGCAGGGGGCTATGCAGGTGTTGCGTCGAGAGAATCCGATCTTCAAGCCCGGTCTGAGCTTTGGGCAGCGTATCAATTATATCGCCTCGATGATCACCTACTTTGAGGCTTTTCAGCGGCTGGTGTATACCCTTGCTCCGGCCATGGTACTCCTCACGGCGATTCTACCTCTTCACATTGGAGTGCTTTCATTCGCCTTGCACTTTGTCCCGTACTTTGCTTTAGGTATGCTCGCCAACATCGCGTTAGGCAAACGTCACTTCAGGCCCATTGAGACAGAGCGTTACAATCTGCTCAAGATGGTAACGTTCATCAAGGCATCATTTGCCCTGGTTGGCCTGGAACCCAGGGGGTTTAAGGTCACACCCAAGGCGGCAAGTAAGGGCCTGGGCGCTATCACGCAACTCGCCTAGCCCTACTATACCCTCATAGGTGTGCTACTGGTGAGTATGGTGCTTGGTGGCTTGCGGCTCGCTGGCCTGTTGGGAGGTACCGGGGGCAATAGCGCCGCTTTAGTGGTATCAGAGGGCTGGGCCCTATATAATCTCTTCATTATTGCGGGAGCTGTACGTGCTGTTATGCAGCATGTGACGCGTCGCAATACCTACCGTTTCCCTTTGCATGTGCCCGTGACTGTACACATAGCCAACCGAAGTTTGAGTGGCATTACCGCCAATTTACACGAGCAAGGACTGGCCCTTTTGCTCAGTGAATCCTTACCTGAAGCCGCTAGCGCTCGAATCGAGATGCATCTTCCCCATAGGACGGTCGAGGGCACATTAGTGGTGCGAGAGAGTCATCTTAGCAATGAGATGAATGACAGGAGTCTGTGGTACAGCAGCGGACCATTTGCCCCTGAGACGCCTGCGGCAGCGGATACGATTAGTGAGTTTCTGATCAGCTTCATGCCACGACAGGTGGAAGCATCAGGCAAACCCGTTCTGTCTGCGTAGAACCAATCTCAAAACTGCTGCAGGATCCGCAGGGCCAAAAGCAAGATTTGCCTTGCGGATTACCCATACAAAGCAAACAAGAAAGAACGTGTCGTAGGACGCTGGATTTCTTGGAACTGTGCACTGTTTTATCAATGCTGTCAATCTCGTAGAGGTATGCCTTGCGTGTGCCGAGTGTGTGGAGAGGAACCCCCCTGAGCGTCAGGAATTCCTCCCGAGCGACCCGGCCCACGCATCCACGCCAGGCATGCCTCTACGGAACGTTGGAATCGCCCTGGTGAAATTGGCAACGATGATGAGGAAGTAATCCGTAAACGGGAATTCTCTCGTACCTGTAAATGTGATGTACGTGACAATGGATGTGATATCTTTCACTGGCAAACAGAAACAATTCTGTGGTATGGTATGAGTACACAACAGATTTCCGCTTAAAGGAGTCTGGCAAAGAAGAGATTCGTGGATCTTCTATGTGTGCAGGAACCCGAGTAGTCGGATGAAAAGTGTAGTTGTGCCCTAGTAGAGAAGGGACGGTTAATAGTCGTGAAAAAAGCCGAAGGTAAACGTGCATCGTTGTTGGCGAATCTGGGCGATCTCAACCGGCCTTTGCGTGTTCGACCTGTACGCTATATGGCACGTGAATGGTGGGCTGTTGATGCTGAAGATATATGGCCAGGAATGGTAATGGATCTGCGACGCCTGGGATTCGAGTCGGTGGCCATGGGAGATGAGGTGCTGGTACGTGAAGGGGCGGCCTATGAGCCTCAAATGGTGGGTCCCAATGCACCAACAGGCTTAAAACCTTTCCCGACCATCAATCCAACCATCCAGATCCGTAAAGAATCATACTCACCTGATTATTCGGATCTAACCTACCTGGATGAGTACGATGACGATGATGAGGAAGACGACGAGCTGGAGCCTGAAGACCTGGACAAAGCCGAGTAGTCTGTCCAGGTCTCCAAATATATAAAGTAAGCATATGCTGCGTGAAATCCTTTGAGGTATTTACTTCAAAGGGTTTTATGTTTTTTGGAGGCTCTCCAACGTCCCGTAGAGGCATGCCTTGCGTGTGCCGGGCGAGCGGGCGCAGCTCGCGAGGAGTCTGTTACGGGAAGCGACCCGGCACACGCAAGGCATGCCTCTACGGGACGTTAGAATCGTTCTAAGTGAGTGAGAACATAGTTGCTAATTCTTGTTATTCTGCTATAATGAAAATACGATGACATCCAATCAATAAAATTAGTCAAGGAGCGATATATGCAGAAGGACCTCCAGCCGGAAAATCAAACAGAGTCGACTCTGACTGACGATAGTACTGTCCTGCAGTCCAGTCTCTTTGGCGCTCCAATCGTGATTGCGGAACCCGCCGACCCTTTGGAGACGCCTTTTCCTCCACTCGTTCGTACCAATCCGCTTACTGATCAATCCAGCCTCGCTGCTTGCGCTCTTCCTTATCGGCAAGAACTGCTGTTACGTGGCAAGTCGAACTATACTGTGACCTGCTTTCTCTCAGACCTGCTTTCTCTCAGATCTCAAGATGTTTGGTGACTACCATGGGCATGATACTCCGGTTGGACGTATCTCGAAAGAGCATCTGACAGACTGGTTGATGAAGCTGAAATTTGGTACGCAGGGCCAGGCTCCTGCACCTAAGACGATGGCACGCCGTGTCACCTTCTTGAAGAATTTCTTTTCCTGGCTCGCTCGTGAGGGCGTGATTAAAGAAGATCCAGCGGCAAGTTTAACGCTAGAACGTCCATTGCCACCATTACCAGAACTGTTGTTTGCAGACGAAATACGACGTTTACTTGCTGCCGCTGCCGAGGACCCGCGCTGCCATTGTCTCGTCTATCTTATTCTGTATGCGGGCTTGAAAAAAGAAGAAGTGATGGGATTGAAGATACAGCATGTCGATCTCTCTGAGCCGCAGATGCCGATGGTAACTATACATTTCGCCCCTACAACCGGTAAGCAGCATCGCGAACGAAGACTTACTCTGCCTGCCGAGTTTACGAGCATCTTTCAGGCCTATCGAACGCGCTATAAGCCTGTTGACGCGGTTTTCGAGTGCACTGATCGCAACCTGAACTATATTCTGGCCCGAGTTGTAAAGGCTGCTGACATCAAGAAACGTGTGACGTTGCAGTTGTTGCGCGACACATTTGCCGTACAGCAACTTCAGGCTGGCGTTACGTTTGATGCGTTACGTGAGAAGCTTGGTCTGTCCGACGAGGCATGGCTAGAATCCAAAGAAAAGTATCGTCGTCTTGCCTTCCCGAAGTAAGGAAATAGATAGTCCGTAAAAACTTCCCTGCCCCCGTCGGCACCTCTATTGCGGCCTCGGGGGCATTTGCATTGGTGGCTGTTGGACAAACACGAACTGCTGTTTGCGCTTTAAGGCATTATTTAAGAGCACTGCGTTGACAATGATAGCTGCAATCATCATTGGACCCAGGCAGAGAAGACCAACGCCCAGAGTGAGCAGCGTGCCTGCTATTATAAGAGGCCAGTAAAGAACGAAACTACAGATCAAGAGAATGACCCCGGTTGTTGTTTCGCCTGCCATCAGCCAACCGACTCCAAAGATGCCAAAAAGTGAGAGGATTATTTCTGCTATAAGCGCACCATCGTTTTTCCCACTCCCTGGCATATTATTGATGACAGTTACATTAATGCCAGGCGCATATCCTGGATTAGCATTATAAGGTGGCGGCGCATAGCCATAATTTGGCTGCGGAGGTATGTAGCCCTGATATCCCTGGCTTGCCTGTTGTTGTCCATCAGGACGTGGTGGAGTATAGCCTCTTTCATACCCTCCCAGATTACCTTGCGGATATGGCCCATATCCGGTGGGGGGCTGCTTTGCGGCAGCGGCCTGAGTTGTGAGAGTGCCACAGATGGGACAGATAGCTGCATTATCAGCCATGTCGTTCCCACAGCGTTCGCAAATCATGATGACAAAATCCTTTATTATAGATGTGTTGATAAATCTATCTATGAACTCTACTAATGGAACCTTACGTGCATCATACCATGCCCGATACTCCGCCACGATCATACTATGTTTATGCTCCACCCGGACTGGCTATTGCTTACCTCAATAGTACCTTCCACTGCGGTCTGTATAATTTGTGAGGCTTGCCATCTACCATCTTTGGTTAGCGCTGAGACTGGATCTATGGCCTGTATACCGGTCTTGCGTTGTTTGGCGCTCAGCGCGGCAGGTGTCAACAAGAGATCTGTAGGGTTTGATCTTTGTAACACACTGCTAAGCTCCTCAGGAAAAGATGTGCTTGCCTCCTCTACCATCTGTACGACCTCGGCTTGTAAATAGGAAGTGTCAATATCGTTCAACAGCCCGGTCAGTGCATACCTGCTCTGCGCGCTTGCACCTAACAGGAGGAGACGTAATCCTGGCATCGTGATACGCACAATCAGTCCGTTATCACGTACTTCATCGCCTCCTTTATGTAATGGCAAGCCGGGCCAGAGTATCTGCAATGAGAGAAATATGCCTATGTTAATGCTCATGCCCTGGTTGGCGGCAAGGTAACGAAAGTTTCGCTCACTAATTGTACGTCGCCAGAGCGTATAAGTTGTACCTGGATGTAGCATCCCTCCATCGAGAACTTCTCTTATTTCGTAACGTTGTACGATATCCAGTAGACCATTGAGATGATCTTGTCTGGGTGTTGTTAACAGAACCGCGTCGAGCGAGCGTTGCCAGGATGGTAGCCGACTATCCAGTTCCTGCGCTAATGAAGTTGCGTCCAATCCGCCATCGATCAGAA
>WNGE01013095.1_pt1 | contig 11041 bp, 6 predicted proteins | sample 5400651 | NCBI WGS metagenome assembly WNGE01 (sample SAMN13153370, study PRJNA577476) | soil metagenome | isolation source: 60 cm soil or saprolite under grassland replicate 2 | place: USA:California | collected 2016-06-15
GGATTCGCTCGCGAGTAGGGTGGAGCAGCGACAGTAGTGGTAGCTTCAGCATGCATAGAGCAAACTAACGTCATCCGCCAAACACGCCAAATGACGCAAAAACTTCAGAAGGAGATCGCCTCTTCGGATTCCGGTTTGGGCCGTGTCTTTGCGATGCGCTCGTATTGCACCTTAGGGTAATGGCCAAAGTTGACGAGAAGGCCAAGCTCAAACCTCGCGCCTTTCAGTTAATTGCGAACTTGAGCTCGATGCTCGTCAGTGAGTGGCGGCCTTCAGTTCGACGATCATATTGCCGTAGCAGACAAAATCTGGGAAATATTTTTGGTTGAGAATTCTCTCTCGATACTCCAGGGACAATCCCGGCTGCGCGATTGCTGGAATCCGGCAAAGCTCGAATTCGGCGCCGAGACATTCCTGGTACACGGGCTCCTAAAAGCCACAGCCCTTGTCTTTGTAAACTTCGAAGCAGGCACCCATAATGGCATAACATTCGTCCTTGAAGATGAAGTCTGGCACTAATTTTTTTGGCGTCATTTGGCGTGTTTGGCGGACTATGTGCCAGAGGTTTTGGGTTTCTAGCGGGTCATAACCGAAGGCGGGTTTTATCCTGCCAACCCCTGTGTTCGCAAGCTTATTCACGGTCTCGTCGGCGTGCCTGGCCGTCCCGGCCTGTCTTCCGAAGATGATTTCTACCCGTCATTTCCAATCGCGAGCGTGGGGCAAACGTCCATGGCGCTCTCTGCGGCGGCCATTTCCTCTGGCGAATCGGGTTGTTTAGAAAAATGAACGGCAGTCTCATCGCGGTTATACGTCAAAAGAGTCGGCGCTTCCTCCAGACAAAGACGGCACAATGCGCAGCTGGTGTCCACGTACCACGGCCCAGGCACGTTCTCGGGGTGTTTGCTCAGTTTGTCCGCCATAATTTAAACAAACGCATGGCTAACGGTGAAGGAAGGTACTTCCGATTTGGCTCCGGATCTTGACACGTCAAGCATACGGCATCTGGATTCGGCGCGTTTTGTAAGAACCTTAATGGTGCATGCGAATGTTTACCAGGCCGGGTACACGGGGGTGAAGCCATCGCCACCTTCCGTGCGTGGAAACTCGCTGGAGATCTCAAGCCCAACGGACCGTGCGCTACGTAAAATCCATTTCCGGGAAACTGGTCAGAGACGAAGATGAACCTTGATGATCTGCTTGCCGAGCTTGACGGGCGAGTTGCTGGGAACGGCGCGAATGAGGAACCGAAATTCTGCGGCTGTCAGGAATTGCTAGGTCGCGGTCGCCAAATGCCGGTACCGCGCTATCACGACTGCGAGTACGTGCGGGCGCGCAACGCGCTTTGATTCCACAGGCTGAGCGAATCGCCTCCTTTCTCGCATCGAAAGGGTTCTCATCTTTATATCGACAAGTAGGCTGGATTCTCTGTAAAAGTAGGGACTATGAAAACGACTCTCCCATTAAAAAATTCGATGCACCGGACATCTTTGCGCGATGCTTTCCTGCTCATCCCGATCCTGGTTGTCTGTTTTGGGCTTGCACCGCTGGCGCAAGCGGTGGGTCCCGACACGGACGGTGCCATACCCGGGTCCAACAATGGCGAAGGTAATGGGGTGCTGGTCAGCCGCACCGGTGGGATCTGGAACACCGGCACTGGTTTCGAGGCGCTTAACCACCTTACCAGTGGCAACCAAAATACGGCGACCGGTCTTCGAGCCCTGTCTAGCGATATCAATGGCGGCTTCAACACCGCCACTGGCGTTTTATCGCTCTTTAGCAACACCAGCGGGTTTTTCAATAGTGCCACTGGCGCGTATTCGCTGGCGAACAACGTTAGCGGGAGCTTCAATACTGCCAATGGTTACGCTGCGCTCTATCGCAACATTGCCGACGGCAATACCGCGGTGGGTTTTGCTGCGCTCTATCGCAACACCACCGGCGGCACCCTGGGAAACATCCAAGGGTTGGATGTCGGCCCAAATGTCGCTGTCGGGTGGCAGGCCCTTGAGAGCAACACCGTTGCCAGTGCCAATACCGCTGTGGGTTATCAGGCGCTTCACAGTTTTACAACCGGGCCCATGGGCTTGGAGCAGCTCGGTATCTGTACGGCTGTCGGTTTTCAAGCTCTTGGCAATGCCACAGGCGGCTTGGGCAACGACGCCTTTGGCTATCGAGCGCTCTATAATAATACCGACGGCACTGGCAACACGGCCATTGGTCTTGAAACTCTCTTTAGCAACACCACTGGCGACTCCAACACTGCCACCGGGAGTAGTGCACTCCTTAACAACACGACCGGCGCCTACAACACGGCCAACGGTGCTGGTGCGCTCGTTCACAACATCACCGGCGGTGCCAACGTTGCCATTGGTTCTCAAGCACTCAGTAGCAGCACTATGGGCTTCCAAAACACGGCCGTGGGTGCTGGTGCGCTCTTCAACAACACCACCGGCACCGCCAACATCGCCTTAGGCATAAATGCCGGCATCGGCGTTATTACAGCCAATAGCGTTATCTGTATCGGCACCGATGGTGCGAACGTGAGCAACAGTTGCTATATCGGCAATATCTTCGGCGCGACGTCTTCCGGAGGACTCGCCGTTTTTGTAAATTCAGATGGTAAACTCGGGACCAGCACCTCTTCCCTGCGCTTTAAAGATGACATTAAGTCAATGGAACGGGCCAGCGAAGTGCTTTTCGAGCTCAGGCCGGTTACCTTTCACTACAAGCAGGAGATTGATGCAGCAGGTACGTCGCAGTTCGGACTTGTGGCCGAAGAAGTCGAAAAGGTGAATCCTGACCTGGTGGTGCGCGACAAGGAAGGCAAACCGTATAGCGTGCGCTATGATCAGGTGAACGCGATGTTGCTCAATGAGTTTCTGAAAGAGCACCGCATCGTCCAAGAGCAGAACCACAGGATTCAGGAACACGAAGCGACAATTGCTGAATTGAAGAAGGACTTTCGAACCACCGTTGCGCGACAGCAGAAGGAATTCGAGTCGAAGATCGCGCGGCAGCAAAAGCAAATTGAAGCGCTGAGTGCGGGCCTGCAGAAGGTGAGCGAGGAGCTTGAAGTGAGCAGGCCAGCGCCGCGAACAGTTGTGGAAAATCGCTAAGAGCACACCAGCAAATATCTCGTGACGCGAACTGGATTCTGGGGAGCACAGGCTGCGAGCCTGTCCTTTTCGGCAGCTTGCCGAAAAGGCTCTTCGACCGTTCGGCCTTACACGCTGTCGCTCACGCTGGGGACGTCGTCGGCAGGCTGCCAACGCCAGCAGGCTAGCAGCCTGCGCTCCCCAGAGTGTGGCGGGTATTTGGTGGTTGATCAGAGCTTGAGGCTGTGAGCAAGCCAGAAGGTATTTGATCCTTATCTTGACCAGCTGGCGAGATTTCCGCCAAACTCGGTACCACGAATTGATCTGAACGAGAGAGAGGAGCTTTTCCAGGTAGTTTCTTCTGTCCTCCTTCAGATCCAAACCACGCCGTCAATCGCCTGGAAAAAGAAAGGTTTGTTAAATGAAAGCAATCATTCTCTCTGCAAGAAGTCCCATTCGCCGGCCGTCTTTACGACGGGGTTTCCTTCTCATTCCGCTGTCGCTCCTGCTGACCTGTTTTGGGCTTGCGCCGATGGTGCAAGCGGTGGGTCCAGACACGGACGGTACAATACCCGGCTCCAACAATGGGGAAGGTATTGGGGTGCTCGTCAGCCGCACCGTTGGGATCTGGAACACCGGCACTGGTTTCGAGGTCCTTAACAACCTCACTGCCGGCAACCAAAATACGGCGATGGGTCTTCGCGCCCTGTTTAGCGATACCAATGGCGGCTACAACACCGCTACTGGCGTTTTATCGCTCTTTAGCAACACGACCGGGTTTTTCAATAGTGCCACTGGGGCTTATTCGCTCGCCAACAACACGGACGCCAGCTTCAATACTGCCAACGGTTATGCTGCGCTCTATTACAACACCGAAGGCGAGGCCAACACGGCTAACGGTTTTGCTGCGCTCTATCGCAACACCACGGGCATCGGCAACACGGCCACCGGTTATCAAGCGCTCAATAGAAACACCGCCGGCGTCCTCAACACGGCCAACGGAGTTGTTGCGCTCTTTAGCAACACCCTCGGTGAGCGGAATACGGCCACGGGTGATAGCGCGCTGTATCACAACACCACAGGAGATAGCAATACCGCTACTGGCGCTGAGGCGCTTCGGAGCAATACCACAGGAAGCAGCAACACAGCTGATGGAGCGTTCGCGCTTTATAACAACATCGCCGATTCCAACACGGCCGTCGGTGCCAGCGCGCTCTTTACCAACACCGTCGGCGATGACAACACCGCCGTTGGAGCTGGCGCTCTTTTTCTCAACACGGTCGGCTATCAAAACACGGCCGTCGGGAGTGGCGCGCTCTTTTTCAACACCCAAGCAGGAGTACGCAATACGGCGGTCGGCGCTCAGGCGCTCAATCACAATACCACCGGCCACGACAACACGGCCAACGGGACCGAAGCGCTTTTTACTAACACCATCGGCAGGAACAATACGGCCACTGGTTCTGAAGCGCTCTATTTCAATAGCGAAGGTATCTTCAACACAGCGGACGGACATCGAGCACTCTATAACAACACCGGCGATTACAATACGGCCATCGGTGTTGCAGCGCTTGCTGGCAACACTACCGGCAGCGGTAACACAGCCATTGGTGCTGTAGCACTCAATCAGAACACGACCGGCAGCGGCAATATAGTCATCGGTAATCAAGCCGGATTTAACATCAATGGAAGCGGCAACGTCTGTATCGGCGCTAATGGTGCTCCTGACGTGGACGACACGACCTGGATCAGCAACGTTTACGCTTCTGTGGCCACTGCGCGCCAGGTTTACGTCGATTCAGACAACAAGATCGGCACGCTCTCCTCCTCTCGGCGATATAAGGAGCAGATCAAGCATATGAGCAACGCCAGCGAAGCGCTCTTTGCGCTGAAGCCGGTCACGTTTCGCTACAAGAAGCAGATCGATCCCACGCGGGCGCTCTCTTTCGGGTTGATCGCGGAGGAAGTGGCCGAGATTAGCCCCGATCTGATTACCTGCGACGAGGAAGGAAAACCGCACACCGTGCGTTACGAAGCAATCAACGCCATGTTGCTCAACGAGTTTCTTAAGGCGCACCACAAAGCGCAGCAACAAGAAGCGACGATTACCCAATTGAAGTTGGCCATGGTACAGCAGCGAAAGGACTTCGAGGCGACTGCCGCACAGCAGCAAAAGGAAATTCAAGCTCTCACAGCAAGCCTGAAAGAGCAGGCGGCGCAAATCCAGAAAGTGAGCGCCCAGCTTGAAGTGAGCAGGCCAGCGCTGCGAACAGTTGTGGAAAATCGCTAAGAGCACACCAGCAAATATCTCGCGACGCGCACTGGATTCTGGGGAGCACAGGCTGCCAGCCTGTCCTTTTCGGCAGCTTGCCGAAAAGGCTCTTCGACCGTTCGACCTTACACGCTGTCGCCCACGCTGGGGGCGTCGTCGGCAGGCTGCCGACGCCAGCAGGCTAGCAGCCTGCGCTCCCCAGACTGTGGCGGGTATTTGGTGGCTGTGAGCAAGCCAGAAGGTATTTGATCCTTATCTTGACCAGCTGGCGAGATTTTCGCAGTACACGACACATTTAATCACGAATGGATATTCGGCCTTCGTAGTTTTGCCCATTCCTCCAAACTTCTGCCTTGACTGATGGACGAGAATTTTCAACACTCGGCCTAACAAAATACTGAACTCTGCCAAACAAAGAAAGAATACAACTCCTATGAAACCGATAATTCAGTTCAAAACAACAACTCCACCAATTCTTATCCTCCTCCTGCTCGCCTGCTTTGGGCTTGCACCGATGGCGCAAGCGGTGGGTCCCGACACGGATGGTACAATACCCGGCTCGAATAATGGCGAAGGTATTGGTGTGCTCGTCAGCCGGACTACTGGGGTCTGGAACACCGGCACCGGTTTCGAGGCACTTAACCACCTCACGTCCGGCAATCAAAATACGGCGACGGGTCTTCGAGCCCTGTTTAGCGATACCAATGGCGGCTTCAACACCGCCACTGGCGTTTATTCGCTCTTTAGCAACACCAGCGGCTTTTTCAATAGTGCCACTGGCGCGTATTCGCTCGCGAACAACACGGACGGCAACTACAACACTGCCAACGGTTATTCTGCGCTCTATTACAACACCGGAGGCAACCAAAACACGGCCACTGGTTTTGGTGCGCTCTTTAAAAACACCACCGGCAACTACAACACGGCCAACGGTCTCCAAGCGCTCGCGAGCAATACGACCGGCAGCGGCAACATCGCTTTGGGGTGGGCCGCGGGTTACAATCTCACCATCGGTAATAACAATATCGATATCGGCAACGGTGGCGTTGCTGCTGAGTCCAACACCATCCGCATCGGCACCGCAGTCCAGACAAGAACCTTCATCGCTGGCATTCGTGGGGTTACAACCGTCAATGCCGCTATACCAGTCCTAATAGACACAGTCGGCCAGCTCGGCACGGTGAGCTCTTCGCGGCGGTACAAGAAAGAGATTAAGGCGATGGAGCAAGCCAGCGAAGCCATTCTCTCGCTCAAGCCGGTCACCTTTCACTACAAAAGCGACACAAAAGATACACCGCAATTTGGTTTGATCGCCGAGGAAGTAGCCGAGGTAAACCCGGACCTGGTGGTACGCGACGAGAACGGCGAGATTTACACCGTACGCTACGACGCGGTCAACGCGATGCTGCTCAACGAATTTCTCATAGCGCATCGCAAAGCGCAGCTACAAGAAGCGACGATCACCCAATTAAAGTCAGCCATCGCGCAGCAGCAGAAGAGGTTTGAGTCCAAGCTCGCGGAACAGGATAAGCAAATCGAAGCCTTAGCATCTGGTCTTCAGAAGGTGAGCGCGCAGCTTGAAGTGAGCAAGCCTGCGCCGCAAATGGTCGCTAACGATCAGTAAAAGCTCCGCGCGTTTTTAAGCCATCGCGACGACCTTCCGGTCGCCCTGTGGAAGCAGTCTGATCGACCAGTACTCGCGCGCGGCCCGCGCATTGACACCTTACTTCGCTGCCCGGGAGCAGAAAAGATTTCTTACGATATTGATAGATTTAAAGCTTGACAAGCTAGCGAGCATTTTTCGAAACTGGGCCCCGTCAAACAGATCTGGAACGGGCGAAGGACGCTTCTCCCGGACGTTTCTTTCCCCTCTTTCGGACCTGCAACTCGCAGGATTAATCATCGGGAGAATAAAGAAAGGTTAAAATTATGCATTACCCCAGTGAGTCTAAAACGGTAACTCTGCCTCTCAAAAATTCGATGAGCCGCTCGCGTTTACGGCGTGCTCTGCTTCTCGTCCCGCTGGCCCTTGGCTGCTTTGCGCTTTTACCCAGAGCGCAAGCCACAGATTTGGACAGCGTTCTGCCCAATGGCAACACAGCCGAAGGCAGCGGGGTGCTGGTCAGTCTAACCACCGGGGTCTGGAACAGTGGCTTTGGTTTCCAGGCGCTCAATCACGACACCGCCGGCAAGATCAACACGGCGGCGGGTCTTCGGGCCCTGTTCAGCGATACCACAGGCAGCTTCAACACCGCCACTGGCGTTTTATCGCTCTTTAGCAACACCAGCGGGTTTTTCAATAGTGCCACTGGCGCTTATTCGCTGGCGAACAACACAATCGGCAACTACAACACTGCCAACGGTTATTCTGCGCTCTATTACAATACCGAAGGCGAACTCAACACGGCCACTGGTTTTGCTGCGCTCTATCGCAACACCACCGGCATCCGGAACACGGCCAACGGTTTTCAAGCGCTCTATCGCAACACCACCGGCAGGTTTAACGTGGCCAACGGTTATCAAGCGCTCTTTAGCAACACCAGCGGCGAAGACAACACGGCCAACGGTGTTGGTGCGCTCCATAACAACACCATCGGCAACCTCAACACGGCCACCGGTGTTGGTGCGCTCAGTAGCAACACCACCGGCAGCAACAACACGGCCTTGGGCAATGGCGCCGGCAACAGCGTCTTCGGGGCCAATAACGTTATTGCTATCGGCACCCCAGGTGCGGACGTGAGCAACAGCTGCTTTGTCGGCAACATTCGTGGGGTTACAACCGCAAACGCCGACGCTATCCCAGTCCTGATAGACTCCGACGGCCAGCTCGGCACGATCAGCTCCTCGCGACGGTTCAAGAAAGAGATTAAAGCGATGGACAGCGCCAGCGAAGCCATCCTGGCACTTAAGCCGGTGACCTTTCATTACAAGAGCGACGCCGCAGGCACACCGCAATTTGGTTTAATCGCCGAGGAAGTAGCGTGCGCGACGCTGACGGCCAGATCTACACCGTGCGCTACGACGCGGTCAATGCGATGTTACTCAATGAGTTTCTTAAGGCGCACCACAAAGCGCAGCAACAACAAGCGACGATTGCCCAATTGAAGTCGGCCATGGTGCAGCAGCAGAAGGAAATGGAGACTGTCGTTGCGCGCCTCAACGAGCAGGCGGCGCAAATCCAAAAGGTGAGCGCACGGATTGAAGTGGGTAAACCGGAACCCCAAATGGCGCTGAACAAGTAGGGTGCGACCAAGCTTGCCCTTGCCCGCCCGTCGTGGCGGGTTACAAGCGTTACAGATGTTACAAGGTTACAAGGGGAGCGTTGTAACTTTGTAACTCTTTTAACTTTTACCTCTTCGTCAGCGATGCACCGAGGCGGCGTAGTCGCCTTTGCTGCGGTCACGTTTTTTCCGTTCGTCCGAGGCAATCGCGAAATCGACCTGCCGTTTGAACGTGTCAACGCGTACAACGAAGACGCGGACCTCATCGCCGATGCTGAATCGTTTGCGCGATCGTCTGCCAATGAGTTGCCGTCGAGCTGGCTCGAAGACATAAAAATCGTCTGCCAGCGACGAGACGTGGACCAGACCGGTGATAAGAGCATCGGGTAATTCAACTGCCAGGCCGTAGTTACGCACATCGACAATTGCGGCGCGAAAAATCTGTCGGTTACGTTCGTCGAGCTGGCGTTGGAAAAACTCGAGCTTCTTCATCCGAACGGATTCGATTTCCGCATCGGCTGCGATGCGCTCGGTTGTCGAAATATGCTCTGCGATGGATGCGACCTGGCCCATGTCGATCCGCTGGCCGCGCTTCCCATCGTGTTGTGCTAGCGCACGATGGACGATCAGATCGGCGTAACGGCGAATGGGACTGGTGAAATGCAAGTAGTTCGGCTTGGCCAGTCCATAATGACCAAGCGGCTGCGAAAAGTAGCGCGCGCGTTTCAAGCTCTTCAGCAAACCGATTTTGAGTGCTTGCTCTTCGGGTTTTCCGCGAATCGCGCCAAGCAGACGTTGTATCTCACCGCGATGCGTTAGATCGCCGACCTTGTAGTTAAAACTCAGCACGAACTCGCGATACTCCGCCAGTTTGTCCGGGTCGGGGTCTTCGTGGACGCGATAGATCGTTGGCACTGCGCGGTTCTTCAGCTCGCGCGCGACGGCCTCGTTCGCGGCCAGCATGAATTCCTCAATCAACTGATGCGATTCATCATTCTCGACGCGTTCGAGGCGCACCGGTTTGCCAGCGTCATCCAGCCATACTTTTACGTCTGGAAAATCGAGATCGAGTGAGCCGTGCTCGAATCTCTTTCGCCGCAATAGCGAGGCAAGTTCCCAGGCAACGTGCAGCCGTTTGCTCAGTTGATCCCCAGGCGCGGATTTCAAAATCGCGTACGCCTGTTTGTAGGTAAGACGGTGCGCGCTGCGAATCACGCTGCGGGCAAAGCGCGCTCTTTTCGCGACTCCATTCTTGTCAAAATGAATAAACACCGAATGGGTGAGCCGATCGACGCCTGGATGAAGACTGCACACGCCATTGCTCAAGCGTTCCGGCAGCATCGGGACCACGCGGTCCGGGAGATAAACACTGTTTCCGCGATGGCGCGCTTCTCGATCCAACGCGCTCCCGGGCTCTACGTAGGCGGCAACGTCGGCAATATGCACGCCAAGATCCCAGCCGCCGTTGGCGATCTTCTCGACATGGATCGCGTCGTCGAAATCACGTGCATCATCGGGATCGATGGTGACGACAAATTCATTGCGCAGATCTTCGCGCCCATCGAGTTGGCGCGGCTCGATTTTTTCGGAAATCCCGGTCGCTTGCTCTAAAACATCTCGTGGAAATTCCGTCGGCAGATGATATTTCCGGATGATCGACAACATGTCGACGCCCGGCGCTGACGCCGGCCCGAGCACTTCGATGATTTCGCCGTCCGGATTGACGTGGCGCGATTCCCAAGCCTCGAGACGAACCACAACTTTGTCGCCGACTTTGGCTGCGGTCTGCTTGACGCGCCGAAGCTCCGCGGAGGCGGGCGACCGCCGATCCCCCGCAGGTTGGACATACACGTCGTGCACAAGACGCGGATCATCGGGAACAACGTAATAAAAATTGCGCGAATGTTGCAGCGTTCCGACGATCGTATCGTGTGCGCGTTCTAAAATTCGAATCACGCGTCCCTCGCGTCGTCCTTTGGTGCGTCCGTAGGGCGCATCCGGCGAGGTGCGAGCAACCACGCGGTCGCCGTGCATGGCTGTTCCCGTGTTTTCCGCCGCGATGAAAATGTCCGGCTCGCCCGGTTTTTCGCTGATCAAAAATCCGTATCCGGCCTGATGAATGTGGAGCTTGCCGGTGACCAAATCGGCTGCGGGCGGCAGAACGTAACGATTTTTCCGGATCCGCGCGATCTCGCCCGCGCGCTCGAGATCGCGCAACGCCTGGTTCAAACCCATGCGCACGCCGCTCTTCCGGCCGAGCGCTTTCGCCAGTTCGTTCTTGTCCAGCGGCCGATAATCGGCCGATCCCAGAAGTGCGAGAATTTGTTCGTGAATCTTACGTCCGTTTGGAGTCATCGCAGCGAAACAATGTCGTTGAGTTATGCTCGATGTAACGCGATTTCAACCGGAGGTCGAATAGTGCCAAAAGCGATTATGGCTGGCGCATTTGCGAT
>WNGE01011160.1_pt1 | contig 11040 bp, 9 predicted proteins | sample 5400651 | NCBI WGS metagenome assembly WNGE01 (sample SAMN13153370, study PRJNA577476) | soil metagenome | isolation source: 60 cm soil or saprolite under grassland replicate 2 | place: USA:California | collected 2016-06-15
CCGCCGTACTGGCAACCCACGAGGCTGAACCCGGCGTCTTTTACGCGGCGAACAACAAGGGCGCTTTTCGTTCGGCCGATGCTGGATCAAGCTGGGAAGCGCTCCCCATCCGCTGGCCGCAGGGCATGCGCATCGGCCGTGCCCATGCATTGGCCGTGGGGCCGGAATAGCCAACAACGGGAGCGACTCCGAAAAACCTTCACGGGGCGGAGCAAGGAATTGTATCAAGAATTGTGGGCGTAGCAGCGCACCGATGGCGCGAGCAAGGGCTGGCCAATCATGTGCTGCGGCAACAGGTCAAGGAGCGCAAAGCCATCGCGGATGCCGAGTTAGAACACCTCCGCGCCAAAGAGTGGCGCGCCTATGAGCAGGCCACCTGGAAACGTTTGCTGCCGTTTTTTCAGCTCCCCGGCACCATCACACAGGACGCCACTCTGGTTCAGGTCGAACGCCGCCCGTTCAACGACCGCATGCTCAATCGAGACTTGGTCATCCTATGTGACCGCGTCAATCAGGCGTCACCTCGCCTGCCCGATGGACGCCGCCTCTCGTTCACCATCCGGTCCTCTGGTTGCATTCTTGCTGCGCAGAAAGTGGGAAAAATACCGTGGCTCCCTGGTAAGGTCAGCACACCATCCTCGGTAGACCGAGGGTGGTCTCTACTTGATCGCGATCCCCGAACATTTCCAGAAAAAAAAGACGGAACTCACCAACGGATCACATTATGCCCATCTTGCCCGTTACCTTGTGGCAGGTGACAGCTTGCGTAGCGATACCCCTATTCGGGTGAATGCTCTTGCCTCTGGAGCGATCACCGCCAAAAACGAGAGTACCCCGCTTCCAGATAAGCTAGTGTCGCTGGGCTATCGGATCACCGCGGCGGATATCGGTACTAGACCTAAGACCGAGATACGCGTAAAATAGGACAGAAGGGAAACAGTTAAAAGAGGTATAAGCCCACATTCCGCAGTTTGCATTTGCATTTTTTGCAAAAGCGCTTGGAGAGGTGGTTTGCAAGGCAGAGTTTACTTAAAACTCTGTAATATAACATGGCTGCTCGCCTAGATTTTCGAAAAAACTGCGGAATGTGTGATAAGTGGACAACATGAGATAATTCTAAGTTCTTTAGAGAGAACATCGTTGGTCTGTTCCTGGGCCATTAGCAATAGTTTCTTCTCGGCCTATTAGGCCCATCAGCGAAATTGACAACGTTAGGCTCTCGATCAGCTTTGCAGGCTCAATGAGAGGAGGGCTTTGTTTGCCCACATTGCTCTGGACGCCATCTTTGATCTCGCCTCTTATCCCTTGATACCGTTTTTTCACGGCCAACCGGAGCTTAACGTTGTATATTTGGTCGGCAGGCCTAATAAGCCACTATAAGCTTCCCGAAACTTGAGCATAAACCTTCTGCTATATTCTAGTGACTACCAGAATTGTCTCATAACATCAGAAAAGCTCTCAATCAGGTAAGCAAGCTCATCAGGATGACTTGCCTCCTTTGTTCGTGAATATTTGAATTCAATAAAATAAAGCATCTGAAGCCTTCTCACCTCGTCGGTTGCGAACCGCGAAAGCGAAATTTGCGTGATGTCTTTTCCCTTATTATGTGCATATTTGAATGCGTGATAAGGGATAGTAAAATCTGGTGGAGAGACTACAATTGCAGTTTCTTGAGCGTAGTGTATAGCTCCAAAGAGGAGATATTCCCACCAGCTTGTGTTTTCGGAATTCATGAAAATTTCAGGATGAAGCATATAACCAACGTTGTCTATGTACTTTATTTCGTCCAAAGATGGAATGCGCTCGTGAAAACTTGAACCAAGCTGAGCTTTTAAGTCGTCGACGAGGACGAAATCATCCGCAAAGTAAACTACTCCCAGTAACTTTTCTCTCGATACCTTTACAGAAATATTCCTAGAATTTGTTCCGTCAAAAACTGTAAATGTGATTACTTGGTGGCGTAGTTTTTTGATAATTATGTGACACCTATCACAGACGGCTTTCTCAATGGGAGAGTGCTTAGACCAGCAAGCAAAGCTCTCTCCATCGCTAAGGGAAGAAAAAAGCCATGCTGGTGGCTGTGCGGTTTCAGAAGAGCAAAAAGCCCGACCAGCAGCCCCAGGAAGGAGAGTAGAAGTCATGCCACAGACACAGGGGCAACTGACCGCCTCTATCAACGAGCTACGCCAGCGCATAGCCGAGCATCACAGGGAGATAGGCAGCCTGGGAAGCCGGATGTGACGCGGAATCCGCCACCATCGCTGCGCTCGTGTTCGTTCGCCCTTGCTGCCCTGGTGAAAGTGCCAACTCTACCGAGAGACAAAACGACCATCGAAGAACTGATATGCCCTTACCGTTTCACTTTTAACCCCTGCCACCACATTGGTTTCCGCCAGACGGATATGGGTCACGACGCAGGTTACACGTTGCGACTCATCTGTTTTCGCATGCTTCTTTCGTTGCTGCATGTATGGTGTCTCTATTCCCTGCCAGGGATAGCGTTCTAGTTCATCCTTCTGAGCAGGCTCAGAAAACCGGTAATCCACCCGGGATAGTTCCTGATCCCAGGTGGATCGCTCGCTACTCAACGCATTACAAACGCAATAATCTTAGGCTGTACCAGGCTCACTCCCTCCGCCAATGGGGTTGTCTTCTGGCAGCGCCTGCTCATCCTCAAAGAAGATTAACACCGGGTCTGGCCTCTTTTCCTGATAGCAATGACTCCTTCTCAAACACACTACAAGGATTGCACTACATTTTCACTCTTTACATAACGCTCATAACAGATCTAGAGAGTATCAGAAACTATTCTAAGCGTTCCACCTTGCTTTGCCTCTCTATTGCTGTCTATCCTGGTTTTCCATTTCGAAAGAAAGTATGTACGCATCTAGATCCGCTCCTTTTGCCAACTTCCTGAGTGGCTGGAGAGCTGGCTTGATCCCAAGACGTTCAAGAGCAGGTAAATATTCTAATGCAGTACGTCCAGTTGACAGCCGATCAATGATCGTTTCATCTCGCGCGACTTCGTGCTGAATGAGGAGCACTCCTCGTAAGTAACTCGCATCCTTGCTATAACAAACGCCTGGTTTCTCAAGATCAGGGACTCCTCTGAACGTGCGTAAACAGAGGGTTTGCGCCAGGCTGTGAGCACTTCTTTGCACTGTTCCGCGATCCTCATCTGGCCGTCTAAGAAGGCGGAAGAGGATGAGGAATGCATTCAGGAAGGAGTACAGATTGAAGAACGATTGTGCAGGGGTACAGATACCAGCAGCCAGGCCTGTTGATAAGGCACCTAGCCAAATTCTGGAATCGTCAAAAGCCTTACCAGACGCCTTTGCCGTTTGCATTTCGTGATAGAGCGCCAGTCCCTCCAGTATTGGCAAATAGTTTCGCGTCCCTACCGCCAACAAGCCGAGTGGCGAACGCTCTCCTGCAACACTATCTGCAATATGGCTTAAGACCTCGTGCTCAAGCAGCACTTTACATTCATCAAGTGTCAATTTCCTGTCTGGAAGAATAAACAAATGCGAAGCAGCCTCGATCCGTGCTCCAGAAGTCGTTGCATCCAGGATGACCCTCCATCCTTCACATCCTCCGTTGTGGAGTACCGCTTCAAAAAACCTTTGTGCTGCTCGCGCTGAGATATGTTGGCGCGGCCCGGACGAGGGAGCCAGGGACCCCAACTCGTCCTGGGATGTTTCGCATTCCTCTTGATCGAAGGAGAGGTGGAGCTGAGTGCTCAGCAGAGTGACGACTTGCTCTGCTGCCTCCCGACTCTGTTCTCGTTGGAGTCCGAGCCCTATAAGAGCTTTGACATGACCCAGCGTATACTGCATTTCCTCCAATGTAGGAGCCGGGTGCAATTGCTGGTTCATCTCCCAGAAATGCTCTCGATCTTTGGCATAGGCCGACTCGATCAATCTCAGGAAACAAAGTTCTTCTTCAACCTTGCCATGATAGAGATCGCGAATGGTCTCGTTCGGCTCTCTTCGTTGGATATCAGCATCCAGACGATAGAGACGGGTGATCCGATAGCCTACCTCCTCGATAGGAATGGCTGGATACCAGAGCCTCGGCTCTCTTTTCTCCTCAATTGCTTCAGTCAGCTCCCGCTGGCGTGACTGGCTGATGATAGTCTCTAGTTGCTTCTGCACAGCTTCACTTGCTGGTTGCATCACAAGTGATTGCCATTGCTGCTGTTCGTCACGTGAGAATGGTCCGGCGTGAGCCAACCACCAGAAAGCGTCGTACGAGATCGCCTCTCTCAAAGGCCCTATCCAGCGCCAATCCCGCTGATAATGTGAAGATAGAGCATTCTCACGCCATTCCTTGATTTCCTTGAGTGTTTGATCTGCGAGCACGGAATAGTTTCTCCTCGTTTCTGCGATATGCGGAATAGCTTCTCTCAAGAGCTGTTCCGCCACATCAACCCGTTGGAGTTGCAGGTAGAGGCACGCTCGGTTGACGAGATAGACCCACCGGTCCTGTTGGGAGAGAGTTTCTCCGGCGCTTGCTAATCGCTCTACTTCGTCTACAGCAAGCGTATCATAATGCAATGCTTCCTCATATTGCCCAAGAGCGGCCAGCGATTGAGATTTCTCACCAAGAGACGATGCGAGCGAGCCCGGATCGCCGTACCCCTCTTCTTTCAGAAGAATACTTTGCTCCAGGATCGGTAACGCCTCCTTGTACCGCCCAAGCAGATTCAGATGATATCCAAAGCTGGTGGAGAGTTTCGCTAACCGTTTCTTCCACAAGCTTGTAGCAAGAGCAGGGAGTTGCTCACAATCTGCAAGCAGATCACAGGCTTTTTGATATAATTGGATGGCCTGCTCGCGATATGCGGTAGCGCGCTGTTTCTCTCCTTGCTCTTCCGCAAAATCACTATGCCGCGTGAGCAAAAACGCAGACACTTCATGCAAAGCTGCCTGGAGGTCTGGGTCATCTGACCCATCGGGAGCCATGTGCTCACGGCAAGGAGAGAAGAGTGTTTGCGCCTCTTCAAAACGTTCCTCGCTTGGCTGGCTAATGGTATAGGCAACCAGGTGGCGTATAAGATAGATCTCTGTGAGCGGTTGAAAGGTGATGTTCCCTGCCATTGCCGCATTCAGAATGAAATGATAATCGCTTCTGTGCTCATTTGCATTGATGTTCTGCCCAAGAAATGGCGCGAGGAAGTAGTAGAGCAGTCTAGCCCCACAGTGCTGCTGGATGTCGAACTGCCCTCCTGTCTGCTGACGGACTTCTTCAACGCTCTTCAGTGCTAACTGAGCCAGCCTTCGCGCATGTCCCAGACTGAAACTGAGCCATCCATACCGCAGCATGAACTGAGCCGCGTCCAGCAAGCGATGATGCTTCAGATAGATCTCTGAAACCGCAGTGATGATCGAACCCATTTCCTGATTATCGAGGGTACGACTTGTTGTCAACCAGTGAAGGAGGGCATCCACCAGCCGCCCTTCCAGCTCCTCCTGTCGTTGCGAGGAAAGGTGAGCGCGAATTGCGGCGGCCACCATAGGCAATAACTGCACGCGCTTGGGATAGGCCGCCAGCAGCGACGTATCGCGCAGCTCCTGGAGCGGAAGAGGGCTATGGTAGAGCATCCTGAGTGCAGGAGCTCCCAATGGAACTCCTGCCAGTGCTAATCCTTGAAGTGCAGCCAAAGCATCTGGGGAGAGACGTCGAAGCACCCTCTCAAGAAGAGGAGCCATTCGTGCTGCCACCGGACCACGAAACAACGAAGCATCTTCCAATAAATAGGCAAGCCGTTGAGCTTTTTCCTGGTCTGGCAGAGCTGCATCACTGCCCTCGTCCTCCTCGAAAGCTGACCAATCCGCTTGTAGTAATGGCTCCTTCACCAATCTTGCGGTCCACTCTAAGCAGATGGGCACCCCCTTGACTGCTTCCACCACCCGGCCAAGTTGCTCCTCTGGAAGACCATGGAGCCCTAATCGCTGAAGCAGCTCAATCCCCTCGTCTCGTGAGAGAGCGGGTACAAGCGCCTGCGTAGACCACTGCGATTCGGCAGTAAAGTGACTAGGCCATTCCTTGGAAGCCAGAACCAGCGAGGCATGGTGACGAGCCTGCACGAACTTCTTATAGAAAGACTGCCAGCTCGTTACCAAACAGCCTTGCTCATCAAGCAGGTGTTCCGCGTTATCGAGCAGGATGAGTACATGCCGATCAGCACGAGCCACACAATCTAAAACATACTTCACCTGCGCTTGGAGCTTACTCACCGGCATGAACGCATTCGCCGGTTCGATGCCCTGAAGGATATCGCTGAGGAGAATCTCCAAGGCGATATCAGCGCTTACTGCTTCCTGGTCCCGCTCTGGAAGCTTACAAAGGATGACATAATGACGGGGAATGTACTGCTGAAAGTAGTTCGCGACCCGATGTAATTCAGAGGTCTTGCCCACTCCAGGCGGTCCTTGAAGGACGATCCACTTGTACTGCCGCTTGGCGATCATATCATAAAGCGCATTCAGCCATTCCTCCCGGCCTATCAGGTGGCTGATCTCCATTCTGAGAGGGGGAATGCTACGGGAAGATCGATCGTGCTCAGAAGGAGAAGACACACCAGGAAGCTTATCGATGACTGCTAGTTCTCTGCGCATCTCATCCCACTCACCAGGCCCCTGTTGCGCTTTGTGTGTTTTTTTGGATGCAAAATGCTCTCTGGCAAGTCGAAGAAAGAGATCACGATCTCGAAGAGTGAGCCGAACACCGGCATCTTTGAGAGCCTGATAGATCACAGACAGCTCATCGAACCGGGGAAAGCGTTTATTGCGCTCAAAACTGGAATAGCGCTGTTGATTGATGGTCTCTGGAAGATGTGCAACAATCTGCCCTTGGAGCAGGCCGTGACGGTCCCTCAACCATGTAAGAAGCGCACCGAAATGGTCGAACGTCATAGAAGCAGTACTACCGTAAGGAGTTGCCGCGAGCTGCATCGTCGCTATCCTTTCCTGCAAGCAGATCTTTCCCACCACGTCTCGCCTTCACCTGCTTTTGCCCAAGCATCAATGACATCATGCGTCTTTGGTTCAAGTATACCGAATAGTGCAGGGAATGTACAGCAGAAATTGGCGTACCTACATCAGTTTTCCCCAGTTTTCGCCAGTTTCTTTGGGTATATTAGAACTAACGAACTACCCACTTCCATACCTGAACCTTAACAACTGAACACAGGCTAAAAGCAGAATAGGCTTGAAGCTGCTGAGACGCTGCGCGCTCATAATCTGAGTGTTTCTACGTATGCTGTTGCCATGCTTTAAGGGCTGCTTTGTAGTCCATCATAAAAGGGAGTCCCGATCGCTCTACGTCGATCACAAAGTCATGCGTGCCGGGGATGCTCGATACCACTTCAGTGAAGCCGATATGTCTCATCAGGTTAATGCCATCGGGGGTGGTGCTATGTGCCTTAATGGTGCGTAGGATAATCCCTCTCTGTCCAAGCTCAACGATCACGCGTCTCGCTCCCAGCAGAATGATCTCGCCCCATGTTCGTTTCTGGTTCAAGCTCACACCAGGGCGAACACCAAGAGCCATTCCATAGAGGTCTACCATCTCCCCTGGTACGTAAGGCAAGATATCCTCAGCCATGAGATCTTTCGCAAGGCGGCGCTTATGCAGTAGATCCTTAATCGTTTCAGAGCGCAAGGGAACCAGGGAAAAGTAGCCAACAATCTGATCTCCCTGCTTCAGCAGATAGTCAATATCAGGATTTTTTTGAAGCCACTCGATGCGCGTTTCGAGAGAAATGGTGTTCACGCCTCCGAATACGATATCGGCGAGTGCTACAGCTTGAGGCATATCATCTACGGTTGCTTTGACGAATCTTGCAGGCGGAGCCGCCCTTGCTATTTGGCGACTGAGCGACCAGGCTTCCAGTTCGACCTTCAATTCATCTACTTCCTTCTTCGGGTAGACTTTCTGCTTTCGTCCCGGTGGTGTCACAGGGTGCAAGTTTCCGATATTGACTTGGTTCTGCAACCCGCTATAGGTCATTCCAAGCAGTTCACGCGCTTCTTTGGGCGTGTAGTATTCCTTGTCCATAGAAGTGAAAGCCTCCAACATTTTGTTTTATCTTATCCTATTATTGCAAGTTATGCAATTTACATGATTTTTGACCTCTTTTCCCTTGACAACCCTCCCTTTTTCGGGTATAACTTACGTAAGTCAACTTGTATAAGTTATGTGAATTGTATTAATCGTGTGACATAAGAGGCAAGCAGTGCAAAGGAGATCTGAATGGCAATCGAAGTCAAGACCATACTCCGCCAGCTCCGTGAAGAACTGACACACCCGAAAGTCTCCCAGGAGACGATGGCGCGCAAGGTTGGGATCTCCCTGCAGTGGTACCGGCAACTCGAGGGCGGTCAGCAGCAGAACACAAGTTGGTCGACGGCCAACGCCATACTGCGGGCCTTTAACGAAGAGCGCCAGGCTCGGAAGTTAGCCGAGCTGACGCTTGAGCAGCTCGGGCTCACCATTGTTTAAGCTCATCAGTCAGCAAGATGGTGCGAAACGACCAAAGAACGACCAAGAAACGGCTGGTTAACGGCGAACGAACGAGAGCGCAATCAGCATACACTAGCGGTAGCGCAAGGAAAGAAGGCGACATCATGATTAAGAAGACATCACCGACTATTTCAAACAAAGAGCAACTCCTGCTCGGGTTGGTGGCATCGCTCAAATTACTGTTGGTAGCGCTCGCGCTGGTGGTGCTGTTCTTTGTGTTGGTGGTGAAGGCGATTGTCGGATTGGTGATGGTTGCCCTCTCGGCGCTCAATATGGTCGCTGAGTGGGGGATTGGGCAGGTTGCCAGTGTGGAGGAGGTGAAGTCGTTTGCCAGTTTTTTAGTAACCAGTGCGAGGTGACTATGAAGAAAAGATATCGGCAGCAGACCGTGGAGAGCGACCACGCTCCATATCCTTACCCACGCTCCAAGCCTCAGGCGCGCGCGCCTCGGGAGACCAGCTCCATACGATGGACGATGGTTCTGTGCGTCTCCATCCTGGGCCTGCTTCTCATCGGCGCGGTCGTCCTGGGTATCCTGTCTGTGGCGGACGTGATCCACGGACATCCAGGCGCGACGTGGAATCATTGTATGGCGTGGCTGCAATCGAACCTGTGGTGGCTCATTGGGGGTCCTCTTGTTGCACTGGTCGTGTTCAAGGTGGTGTTACCTGTCCACGAGACGCGTGCACACACCGCCGTGGAACGGGCGGAGGCGGCGCGCATCCGCGAGGAAACCAGACACCTGCGGGAGGCACGCTATCACAACGAGGAGCATATGCCCCAGGGGTATATCGCGCTCCCTAATGCACTGGGCAACTATGGTCAAGTGATCCCGGATGGGCAGGTCACGGCCTATCTGCTTCCAGGCAACTCCCCGACGGGCAATTCGGGCGTCAACCCAAAGCTGCTCCTGGATTTCATGGAGCGGCAGCAACAGCAGGTCGTCGACGCCGATGTCTACGAAGAAGAAGAGGAGGAGGAGGTCATCCAGGCATCGCAGATCCACATTCCTACCTTCCGTGAATCCCTGGTTGAGGGGCTCATTGGTCCTGGACAAGGGCAGATGCTGCTGTGCTATGTGCTTGAGCAGGATGAGGAGACCGGCCTGTTCACTGGCAGCCTCATCCCATACCAAGACTTGTTAGAGAACAATAGCACCCTGTTCATGGGTGGGTCATCGAAAAGTGGAAAGAGTACGTATATCGCGCATATCGGGGCGCAAGGGGCGCTGATGAACGCGCTCTACTATGTGATCGATCCGCACTTGACGCATCCTGACAAATCGATTGCGAAAAAGTTGGAAGCGCTTTCCCATGCCTTCATCCTGCCGCCTGCACGAACGGAAAGCGAGATCTTTCGCGTCTTGCAGCATGCCAGAGGGGTTGCACAGTGTCGCAAGGATGGGAAAGAAACTCCCTACGGGGACCGCATCATCTTCTTCATCGTGGATGAAGTTCTTGCAGTCATGAACGGTGCCCATCGTGCGACCAACAAAGAAGTGATTCTGATGTATGCTGATCTTGCCCGCTTCATGCGGGAGCTAGGGACAGAGTACAACAAGTTTGGAGTCAACGGCATCTTCGCGAGCCAATATGTGACCAAAGACGCCTTTAAGCTTCCCGCCCCTGCTGGCAACATTGACTTTCGCGACGGATGCCAGAATCAGGTTCTTTTGAAACTTCCCCCCAATCAAGCGCAGGCGATGCGCTTGATTGATAGTAGCGAGCTGCGTGGGGTACGCCATCTCCCCCAGGGACATGGCTACATGGGGATCTATACCGGGGAAGTCTTGCGCATGGCAGCGGGCTACGTTTCGCGTCAAGATATTGAATATGTTGCCAGTCTGGCAGCCCCATCTCCTGATCAGCGCAAACTCTATGCAGTACCCGATCAGTACCGTACTAGTACCCAATCAGTACAGGGCGGTACCCGCCTCCTTGAGCAGGAGGAGGGCATATTTGCCCAGGAGAATCTGCAAGACCCTCGGAATCTGCGGCAAAATGCCGCAGGCAGTACCCGCAGTACCGGTGCCCTACAAATGCCCCTCGATCCGCTTCCCAGGCGTTCAGTACAGGGGTCAGTACCCGGTACTGAGTCTGTACTGGCGGGTACTGATGCAGTACCGGGTACTGATGCGGTACCCGCATTCAAAAAGCGGTTCTCAGATGAGCAAGAAATCAGCTTTTTACGGTTCTTCGATGAGCAGAAAAGCATCAAGCGGGCGTTAGCTGAGATGCACGTTTCTTATGGTGATTATCAGGCCTATGCGAGCTGGCTGGTCCGCCAGTATCGGCGAGGAGAGAGCGATGGACGCCGTGGATGAGAACGAGGAGCGTATGCCGGATATCCCCCTGCACCCGCGCATCCTGGCGGAATGGGAAGAGCAGGAACGGCAAGAGCAAGATCGGCAGAAGCGGGCGCAGAAGGCTGCCCGGAGAAAGGCCGCAGCAGCAGAGGCGCAGAAGAAGCGGGTGACTTCCGCGCCACAGACACAGACGCATGCGCCTCACGTGA
>WNGE01017862.1_pt1 | contig 11039 bp, 7 predicted proteins | sample 5400651 | NCBI WGS metagenome assembly WNGE01 (sample SAMN13153370, study PRJNA577476) | soil metagenome | isolation source: 60 cm soil or saprolite under grassland replicate 2 | place: USA:California | collected 2016-06-15
CGGCCTGTTCAGCTGCTCCAAGGCCACGAACGAGATGAACTTCGTCGCACAGAAGTTCATGCGTCAGGTCCTGGGCAGCAACAACATCGACAGCTGCAACCGCACCTGACACGCTCCCAGCGTGGTCGGTCTGGCCACGGTGTTCGGAGCAGGGGGCGGGACCAGTTCGTACGAGGAGATCGAGAACACCGATCTCATCGTGCTGTGGGGGTCGAATGCGCGGGAGACGCATCCGATCTTCTTCCATCACGTCCTGAAGGGCATCCGGAACGGGGCCAGGCTGTACGTCGTCGATCCCCGCCGGACCAGCTCGGCCGAGTGGGCCGACGTGTGGCTCGGCATCGACGTCGGTTCCGATATCGCGCTGTCGAACACGATGGCTCGCGAGATCATCCACGCCGGACTCCACGACCCGACGTTCATCCGGATCGGAACCTCCGGGTTCGACGACTACGCCGCTTCGGTCGAGCCCTGGACACTCGAGGAGGGCGAACGCGCCACCGGGGTGCCGGCGGAGGTCATCGGCGAGTTCGCGCACGCGTACGCTCGGGCCGACCGGGCCGAGATCTGCTGGACGCTCGGCATCACCGAGCACCACAACGCCGTCGACAACGTGCTCGCACTCATCAACCTCGGGCTGCTCTGCGGGCACGTGGGGCGGTACGGCTCCGGCCTGAACCCACTTCGGGGCCAGAACAACGTCCAGGGCGGCGGCGACATGGGCGCCATCCCCAACAAGCTTCCCGGCTTCCAGGACATCCAGACGATGCCGGAGGCCCGCGCGAGGTTCGAGAGGGCGTGGGGCTGCACCATCCCCCCGAAGTACGGCTGGCACCTGTCCCTGATGTTCGAGGCCATGGGACGGGGCGACCTCACAGCCCTGTATGTGATCGGAGAGAACCCGGCCACCTCGGAGGCCGACGCGAACCGGGCGAAACACTTGCTCGAAGGCCTGGACTGCCTGATCGTGCAGGACATCCTCCTGACGCAGACCGCGGAGATGGCCGACGTGGTCCTGCCCGCCGCCGCAGCCTGGGCGGAGTCCGAGGGGACCGTGACGAACAGCGAACGCCGGGTGCAGCGGGTCCGCAAGGCGCTCGAGCCGCCCGGCCAGGCGAGGGACGACATCTGGATCATCGCCCAGATGGCCAAGCGCCTGGGCATGGACTGGGGGGCGCTCACTCCCCGCGCGGCCTGGGACGAGTTGCGCTCGCTGTCGCCGATGCATCATGGCATGACCTATGAACGGTTGGAGGCTATGAACGGCATCCAATGGCCGTGCCTCGACGAGGACGACCCCGGATCCACCTTCCTCCACGGGCGGCTATGGGAAGAGGATCCAGAGAAGCGGGGGGCCGCGGCACCGTTCAGCGTCGTTCCCTTCGAGCCGCCGGTTGACGAGCTGTCCGAGGAGTTCCCCATCCGGCTGACGACGGGAAGGCGCCTGGATTCGTTCAACACCGGCGTGCAATCGGGCCTGTACTCGTCTCCGCTTCGGCGCAAGGAGGCGGTGTGCGTCTCGCCGGAAGACGCGGAGCGGGTCGGCGTGGCAGAGGATGAGCGGGTACTGGTGTCCTCGCGGCGGGGAAAGGTCGAGGTCCCCGTGCACGTTGATCGCACGCTCCGGCCCGGCCTGGCTTTCATGACGTTGCACTTCCCCGACGACGTGGACACGAACGCCCTGACGATCGACGCCTGGGACCCAAAGTCGGGCACGGCCGAATTCAAGGCCAGCGCGATCCGGATCGACCGGATCGAGCAGCCAGCTGCGGCGGCCGGGGGCGGAGGCGGAGAGTGAAGGAGGTCGGGTGGACCTCCATCTGATGCAGGCGGTCGCCACGGGCGAGGAACGCGCCGCCGTCGACGAGGTCCTCGGCCCGCCGGTATCGGGGTGGCACGGCGGCGATCGCACCATCGAGCTGGAGGGTCACGTCGGTTACGCCGGGCGCGCCGCGCGCGAGCAGCGTCACCTGCTGCTGCCCGCGCTGCACGCACTCCAGGGCCGGGTGGGATGGATCTCGGACGGCGGCATGAACTACGTCTGCCAGCGGTTGTCGGTGCCGCCGGCCGAGGCCTACGGGGTGGCAAGCTTCTACGCGATGTTCTCCCTTCAGCCCCGGCCGAAGACGGTCGTGCACGTTTGCGACGACATCGCGTGCCGTGTGAACGGCGCCGAGCCGCTGATCGAGCGACTCGAGCGAGCGCTCGGCCCCGGCCGGCCCGGTGGGCTCGTCCGGACCCCGTGTCTGGGGATGTGCGAGCGGGCCCCGGCGGCCCTGCTCCAATCTGCCGGGCACGAGGCGAGCGACGTCTCGATCGGTGAGGTGACCGTGGAGATGCTCCATCCGTTCCTCCACGGCGGGGGGTGGATCGAAAGCCCCAGCGGCGGTTCACTGGGCCCGCAGCCGCGAGTGGGACTGCGGCTCCTTCGCCGGGTCGGCGTCGTCGACCCTCGATCGCTCGGCGACTATCGGGCGCACGGCGGATACGACGCGCTTCGCGAGGCGATCGAGCTCGGCCCGGAGGGTGTGATCCGGGAGGTGAAGGACTCCAAGCTCCTCGGTCGCGGCGGCGCGGCCTTTCCCACCGGTGTGAAGTGGGAGGCCGTCGCGAAGCAGCCAGTGCGACCTCACTACTTCGTGTGCAACGCTGATGAGTCCGAGCCGGGCACGTTCAAGGACCGGGTGGTCATGGAGGAAGATCCGTTCGCGCTGGTCGAGGCGCTCACCATCGCCGGGTTCGCCACCGGTTCCGAACGTGGCTACCTCTACGTCCGGGGCGAGTACCCGCTCGCGACCGAGATGCTGTCGAACGCCATCGACCAGGCCCGGGCGCGTGGGTTCCTCGGCCGGGACGTCATGGGCGGGGGATTCGCCTTCGACATCGAGCTGCGCCGGGGGGCGGGCGCGTACATCGCCGGGGAGGAGACGGCGATGTTCAACTCGATCGAGGGCAACCGGCCGGAGCCCCGCAACAAGCCGCCGTTCCCGGTGACCCACGGCCTGTTCGGCAAGCCCACCGGCATCAACAACGTCGAGACCCTCATCAACGTCCTGGAAGTCCTGAGGATCGGCGGGCCGGCCTACGCGGCGACCGGCACGCCAGACTCCACCGGCACGCGCCTGTTCTGCCTCTCGGGCTGCATCGAGCGGCCGGGCGTGTACGAGGTGGAGTGCGGCACGCCGCTCCGGGATCTGCTCGAGCTGGCCGGGGGAGTGCGCGCAGGTCGGGAGATGAAGGCGATCCTTTTGGGAGGGGCCGCCGGGGGGTTCATCACGCCGGCCGGGCTCGACGTGCCCCTCTCCTTCGAGGGAGCGCGCGCTGCGGGGGTGACCCTCGGCTCCGGTGTGGTCATGGTGTTGGACGAGTCCGTGGACCTGATGGACATCGTGCTTCGGATTGCAGCCTTCTTCCGCGACGAGTCGTGCGGGCAGTGTGTCCCCTGTCGCGTCGGGACCGTCCGACAGGAAGAGGCGCTCCGTCGGCTCGTCGACGGCGCCGAGAACGGCTCGCGGGAGCGCGATCTCGTGTTGCTCGACGAGATCGCCCAGGTCATGCAGGACGCGTCGATCTGCGGCCTGGGGCAGACCGCTGCGTCGGCCGTCCAGTCGGCGGTCAAGCAGCTGCACGTCCTTGATCCGGGGGGCCGGTCGTGAGCCGGATCGTTCCCCTTGCACCACCGAAGCGGCTCGTCGACGTGGAGATCGACGGGAACCCGGTCCGGGTCCCGGAGGGCTCAACGATCCTGGATGCCTGCCGGACAGAGGGGATCGACACGCCCACGCTCTGCTACCTGGAGAACCTCACGCCGGTGAACGTGTGCCGGGTGTGCGTGGTCGAGGTGGAGGGATCGCGGGTCCTTGCGCCGGCCTGCTCTCGCCCGGTCGAGCCCGGGATGAAGGTCGTGACGGACTCCGAGCGCGTCCGTCATTCCCGCCGCCTCGTCCTCGAGTTCCTCTCGTCGTCGGTCGACCTTTCGCTCGCGTCGGAGGACGTGAGGCGGTGGATCGGTGCGTACGGGGCCGAGCCCGAGCGTTACGGGCAGGCCGCGCCTCCGGCCGAGGCCGGGGAACGCGACGCCCGGCACCCCGCTCACCACCGGGTCACCGACGGCGCAGCGGCGGAGACCGTCGGCCAGCCTGTGAAGATCGACAACGACCTCTATGTGCGGGACTACTCGCGCTGCATCCTCTGCTACAAGTGCGTCGAGGCCTGCGGAGTGGACGCGCAGAACACGTTCGCCATCGCCGTGGCCGGCCGGGGGTTCGACGCCCGGATCTCGACGGAGTTCGACGTGCAGCTTCCCGATTCTGCCTGCGTGTACTGCGGCAACTGCATCGGCGTGTGTCCCACCGGGGCGTTGATGTTCCGGTCGGAGCATGAGATGCGCCAGGAAGGGACCTGGGAAGAGTCCGACCAGACGGTCGTGGAGACGATCTGCCCCTACTGCGGCGTGGGGCCGGGACAAGTTGCGGGAGCCCTACCGGGGCGTGCCGCTCCTGCACCACGCCGTGCTCCGGCTGTCGCAGGTGTGCCTCGAGGTGGTGGTGGTCGTGGCGCCGCAGGGTGTGGAACCGGATCTTCCTACCCGTCTCGGCCTCCGCCTGGCGCGCGATCCGGTCGAAGGCCGGGGCCCGCTCGCCGGGCTGGCCTCCGGGCTGGCCGACATCGAGACCGAGCTCGCCCTCGTCGCGGCAGGCGACATGCCCGACATGTCCTCGTCCGTGCTCCTGGAGATGGTCGCCCAGGCCCGGGGGTCGGGAGCAGACGCTGTGGCTCTTGAGCACGCCGGGACCCTGCGGCCGCTGCCGGTGGTCCTCCGCGCGGAGCCGGCGCGCGAGGCGGCGCACGCCCTGCTCGGCCGAGGGGAGCGGAGCCTCATGGGGCTCCTCAAGGCTCTCCGGGTAGCAAGACTCGGCGAGCGCACATGGGGCCCCCTCGATCCCCAAGGGAGCACCCTTCGCGACGTTGACCTTCCGGAAGACCTGAGCGGCTAGAGAGGATCCTCGCCGAGCAACCCCCGCGTCCGCGTCTGCCCTACGACTTTCGGTACGAGGAGAATCACCCGCTCACCCTCGATCAGTGGCCCAGCCGGACGATGCGGCATCGGCCCCGGGAGCCCGACACTGGCCCTCGTTCTTCGTATCGGGAAATTGCCCAGGGGATGGAGCAGTCGGATGACGGTGGCGGTCAGAGCGGCGGCCATCGCGCGACCCACGGTCCGTTTGCATGGGGGCGTGCGATCACTTGCCGCCGCGGTGGCCCTCACCCTCCTGGCCGTGCTGGGGGTCCAGCCCCGTCCCGACGGGTCCTCGGCCATCGCCGCGAAGGTCGACCCGGGCCTGGCCGCCGAGGCCGCGGCAGCTCCGGCCTCCACGGTCAACGTGATCGTGCGGGAGACCCTGCCCCTCTCGGATGCTGCCGAGCGCCTCGTCCGATCACTCGGCGGGACCGTCACACACGAGCTCCCGATCCTCGGCGGCTTCTCGGCCACTGTCCCCAGCTCGGGCCTGGCCGATCTGGCGCAGTCGGGCTCGGTCGGTCTGGTATGGGGCGACGGCAAGATCCAGATGAGCAATTCCCCCACGTCCCTGTACAACACGCTCGCTCCGAACACGGCGTGGCGGCAGAGCATCCGGCTGAACCAGGTCGACGACGTCTACGACGGAACGGGTGTCACGGTCGCCCTGTTGGACACTGGCGTGGCGGAGTCCGGCGATCTGGGCAACCGGTTGGTGGCCCGAGTGGACCTCACGCCCGACCAAGACGGCTACGACCGGTACGGGCACGGCACGCACATGGCGGGCGTCATCGCGGGGACCGGCGCCGCCTCCGGCGGGCAGTGGACCGGTGTCGCTCCAGGCGCGAACCTCGTGTCGGTCAAGGTGGCCGGGGCCAACGGCTCCACGGACGTCTCCGTCGTGATCGCCGGGCTCCAGTGGGTGGTGGCGAACCGATGGACCTACAACATCCGGGTCCTGAACCTCGCCTTCGGCACCGATTCCCAGCAGAGCTACAGCGTCGACCCCCTCGACTACGCGGTCGAGCAGGCATGGTTCTCGGGCATCTTCGTCGTGGCCTCGGCGGGCAACCGGGGCCCCGACGGCAACACCATCAACAAGCCCGGTGACGACCCCTTCATCATGACGGTCGGCGCCATGGACAACCACGGCACGCCCGATCGCAGCAGCGGCACCGTCGCGCCCTTCTCCAGCTGGGGGTCTCCCGGCGGGTTCATGAAGCCCGATGTCGTGGCCCCGGGCACCACGATCGTCTCCCTGCGCGCCCAAGGGAGCACGGTTGACTCGGTCTACCCGGAGGCCCGAATCGGGGACGCCTACTTCAAGGGAACCGGGACGTCCCAGGCCGCCGCGATCGTCTCGGGGGTCGCCGCCCTGATGTTGCAGGCCAACCCGTGGCTCTCCCCCGACCAGGTGAAGGGAGCCCTGATCAAGACGGCCTTCCGGAACGCGAGCTACAGGTGGCCCACCGCGGGCGCCGGCGTCATCGACGTCGGAAGCGCCATCCAGGCCGGGCTCAAGGGCACCGGCGGCATCGGCAGTACCAACGCCGGGATCGTCCCTTCCACCGGCACCGGCTCGCTGGAGGCCAGCAGAGGGTCGTTCCACGTGAACGCCGACGTCGACGGGGACGGGGTCCCGGACCTGGTGACTGGCGAGATGGATGCGCTTGGACAGCCCTGGCCGGCCATGTCCTGGTCCGCGCACGCCTGGGAGACCTCGCCGTGGAGTGAGCGGACCGCCGTCACCCCCGGATGGAGCGCAGTCTCCTGGAGCGCACTCTCCTGGAGCGGAACGACATGGAGCGCAGTCTCCTGGAGTGCGGTCTCCTGGAGCGCAGTCACCTGGAGCTCGGACATGTGGAGCTGAGCGATGCGGGAACGGGCGACCCTCCCGATCTCGGCCCGCCTCCTGATCCTCTCCACGGGGGCAGCCGCTGCCTACGCCCTCGTGGTGCGCTTGGCCGACGCGCCGTCGTGGACCATGAAGGATGTGCTCGCCTTCGCCGCCCTGACGGTGGCGATCGCGGTGGCCGAGCAGTTCTCGATCCCGCTCCGCCACCGCACCGAGACCGTGAACTTCTCCCTCACGGACGCCCTGTGGGCGGCTGCCCTGCCGCTCGCCCATCCCAGCGTGCTCACCTTCGCAGTGGCGGCGGGCGTCCTGGTCGGCCAGGTGGCCAGAAGATGGGCCCCGCTGAAGATCGCCTTCAACGTCAGCCAGTTCGTGGTCGGCATCACCCTGGCCGAGATCGCGTTCCAAGGGCTCCGCCCGGGAACCCCCCTCCAGCCGTGGACGTGGGCGGCGGTGGCCATCGCCATGTCGGCGTACTTCTTGGTGAACGCGAGCCTCGTCGTGCTCGTGGTCTCCCTGGTGGAGCGGAAGCGCTTCCTGACCGTGCTCCTGCCACCGCTCGGGCTGAACGTGCTGCATTGGCTGGGAAACACGGCCCTGGGCGTGCTGGGAGCGATCCTGTGGGCCACCAACCCCGCGGGCCTGCCGCTCCTGGCGTTCCCCATGGTCATGTCCTACCTGGCCTACCGGCAGTGGGTCCGTACGGTGCGCGAGCGCAACCGGATGCGCGATCTCTACGAGGCTGGTCGGGCTCTCGCCGCACCGCTCTCGGCCGCCGACGACTTCCGGCCGTTCCTGGTCGTCTTGGAGCAGATGCTCGAGGCCGAGGCGGTCGAGCTCGTGGTGTTGGAGGATGACCGGATCACGGTGCACGGCTCCGAGGGGAAGCGCTCGTTCACCTCAGAGGCCGCAGGCACCGGCGTTGGCAGCCGGCTCGAGGCGTTCGTTCGGGTGCACGAGGACCTCGGTCCTCAGATCGCGCTGATCGGTGGGCAGGAGGACGCGAACGGGGTCCTGGCCGTCTATCGCAGGGAGCCGCTCTCCCCCTCGGAGCGGTCGGTCCTGGAGACCCTCGCGTCGCAGATCTCCGTTCTCATCCAGAATCACCGCCTGTTCGCCCAGACCTTCCAGCAGGCTCAGCTGGCCGAGATCGTGGACCACACCTCGGACGGCGTGTTCGTGATCTCCCATGACGGCCGGATCCTGTCGTGGAATCCGGCCATGGAGCGGATCACCGGGTTCACGAACAAGGAGGTCAAGGGGCGGGTCTACGAGGAGGTCCTGGGTGATCCGGCCCGGGGCGGCGATGCGCTGGTCGCGTCGTTCGATCGGACCGAGCCCGGGGAAGCCTCCGATTCGCTGTTCGTGACCAGGGATGGAGAGCGGCGATGGATCCGGCACACCGGCACACCCATCAGGGACCGCGACGGTGCACAGAAAGCCTATGTGGTGGTCGCGCACGACGTGACCACCGAGGTGCAGACCGAGCAGATGAAGAAGGACTTCGTGGCCATGGTGTCCCACGAGCTCCGGTCGCCGCTTACGCCGCTGAAGGGCTTCCTGGCCAGCCTGCTCCAGGGGACGGCGGAGGACTCGCCGGAGGCCCGCCACGAGTACTACCGGATCATGCTGCGTCAGGCCGACAAGCTGGAGCGGCTGATCACCGACCTGCTCGACGTCTCACAGATCGACTCCGGAGCGCTGCTCGTGGACACCTCGCCGATCGAGCTGACCCGGTTGGTGGCGGAGCAGACCGCGGAGATCGCCGCTCAGCATCCCAAGCGCTCGATCACCTTCATCCAGCCGGACACACCGATCCTGGTCAACGTCGACGAGTTCCGGATCCAACAGGTGCTGGCCAACCTGGTGTCGAATGCCGTGAAGTACTCACCCCAGGACGCCCCGGTGGAGATCAGCGCCCTCTCGGTGGGCGACGAGGGCGTCGTCTCCGTACGAGACCGAGGGACCGGGATCCCGCTGTCGGACCAGAACCGGGTGTTCGACCGGTTCTTCCGGGTGGAGAACGGGTCCGACCGACGCACTGGTGGCACGGGCCTCGGCCTGTACATCGCCCGCCAGCTGGTCGAGGCGATGTCCGGACGGCTGTGGCTGGTCTCCAAGCCGGGCGAGGGCTCCACCTTCTCCTTCAGCGTGCCTCGGGCCGACGTCGTCAGCCTGGTGGGCTCGCAGACCGGGGGCCACCCCGTCGTCCGGGCCACCGCCCACCCGAGCCGCGGCTCCGCCTGAGGGCACGGCCGAGGCCGTCAAGCCCAGGCGGAACCCCTTGCGGCGGATGGAATCCCGGCCCTTCGTGCGGTAGGCTCGTGGTGAAGAGCGGGCCGGCCACGCCCCCGCGCATCACACCCCTTCGGACCTGTTGGAAAGGACCCTGGATGCCGCGTCGCGTGATGATCATGGGTGCCGCGGGGCGCGACTTCCACAACTTCAACGTCGTCTTCCGTGGCGACAAGCGGTACCAGGTTGTCGCGTTCACGGCGACCCAGATCCCGTTCATCGGCGATCGGATCTACCCGCGGGAGCTGGCGGGACGGCTCTACCCCAAGGGCATCCGCATCTATGAGGAACGCGAGCTCACCAGGTTGATCAAGCAGCTTGGCGTGTCCGACGTCGTGTTCGCCTACTCGGACGTCTCTCACATGGACGTGATGCACAAGGCGAGCGAGGTCCTGGCTGCGGGCGCAAGCTTCGTGCTCCTCGGCCCCAGCGACACCATGCTCGAGGCCGCGGTGCCCGTCGTCGCCGTGTGCGCCGTTCGAACGGGTGCGGGCAAGAGCCAGACCACCCGTGCCGTGGCGGCCACCCTTCGACGGGCAGGCAAGCGGGTGGTCGCCGTCCGCCACCCCATGCCCTACGGGAACCTGGTGGCCCAGCGGGTCCAACGGTTCGCCACGCTGGAGGACCTCGACCGGGCCAACGTGACGATCGAGGAGCGAGAGGAGTACGAACCGCACATCAACGCCGGCACCGTCGTGTACGCCGGCGTCGACTACGGGGAGATCCTGGGCCAAGCCCAGGACGAGTGCGATGTCCTGCTGTGGGATGGGGGCAACAACGACCTCCCGTTCTACCGGCCGACCGTCCATCTCGTGGTTGCGGACCCGCTTCGCGCGGGTCACGAGACCACCTACCATCCGGGGGAGGCCAACCTTCGGATGGCCGATGTCATCGTCATCAACAAGATCGATTCCGCCACCTCAGAGCAGGTCGCCGAGGTCAAGGGCACGATCGACCGAATCAATCCGCGAGCTATGGTCGTCAAGGCGAACAGCGCGGTGACGGTGGAGGGTGGACAGGAGATCGCCGGCAAGCGCGTGCTGGTCGTGGAGGACGGCCCCACCCTCACCCACGGTGACATGAAGTTCGGGGCGGGCGTGGTGGCGGCCAGGCGGAACGGCGCCGCCGAGATCGTCGACCCCCGCCCCTACGCGGTCGGGACGCTCGAGGAGACCTACCGCAAGTACGACGTGGGGCCGGTGCTGCCGGCGATGGGCTATTCGGCGGTCCAGCTTCGGGAGATGGAGAAGATGATCGAGATGGTCGATGCGGACCTCGTAGTCATCGCGTCCCCCATCGACCTTCGGCACGTCATCAACATCACGAAACCCGCGGTGCGGGTGCGCTACGAGCTCGAGGTCCTTGACGGATCGCCGACGCTCGCGAACGCGCTGGCCCCCGTGCTCTAGTTTCCCGACCAATCAGGAGGCCTTCCCCATGGAACGCGTGGTCGTCGCCCTCGGCGGGAACGCGCTGCTCCGCCGAGACGAGGAGGACACGTTCGAGAACGCGTACGACTCGGCCCGCCGGGCGGCCGAGAAGATCGTGGACATCGCCTCCTCGGGATGGGAGGTGGTCGTGACTCATGGCAACGGGCCCCAGGTCGGACGGATCCTCCTTCAACAGGAATCCGCGCGAGGATGGGTCCATCCCATGCCCCTCGACGTCTGCGGGGCCGAGAGCCAAGGCCAGATCGGGTACCTGCTCCAGGTCACGATCGGCGACGTGTTCTACGAACGGGGGATGGAGCGGCCGGTGGCAGCGGTCCTGACGCTGACCCGGGTCCGCGCCGACGACCCAGCATTCGATAACCCCACCAAGCCCATCGGTCCCTTCTACGAGGAGGACGAGGCGAAGAAGCTCCAGGCC
>WNGE01008393.1_pt1 | contig 11038 bp, 10 predicted proteins | sample 5400651 | NCBI WGS metagenome assembly WNGE01 (sample SAMN13153370, study PRJNA577476) | soil metagenome | isolation source: 60 cm soil or saprolite under grassland replicate 2 | place: USA:California | collected 2016-06-15
TGGTCAAGGTCAGCCACCAGCGGACAGCCGCTGGTCGCCAGCCCGAAAAGACGCTCGCGCAGCTGGGCCACGGTGGCAATGTCAATCTCCCCGGCGACACTCACGATCGCATACCCGCGTTCATGCCGGACCCGGATGGTCAGTGCCTTGTCCATGGCCTGCCTCCCGCCCGTCCCGGGCCGTGATGCGCCGCTCCCATTGTCCGCCCCGGCGGAGTGCCCGGGTATCACCGTCCCTCTTGCCTCGCTCCCGGCTACGGGGTGCCGGTAACGATGGACCCGTCAGCACCGCTAGACCGAAGTTACTTGATCTTGGGTATGCAAATCCCTGCTATGACCTGCCGAAACGTCGTCCGAGGCAAGAAAACGTTCTGGCTACACGACCTCGGCCGGAGCGGCGAACGAGCCGTCCGGAGAAGATCGCTGGTGATCAAAGAGCTATCATCGTCGACCCTGCCCATGGGTCTTTCTGGCTACGCTCTTTGGCCGATTCTGCGAAGTCTTCGCAGGTCACCAACCATTTGCAGCCGACACGCCGACGTAACTTGGGGCTAGAGCGTCCAGTTTCCTGAACTGCCCTGGTGGCACGGGGGTGGTCGTTAGCGTGGCCGGAACGGGTTGTCGGTATAGCCGGGCCGCTGGTCAATCTCGCCGCGCTGGTATCGCTCGGCCTGCCAGGCGTCCCAGGCCCGCCCCAGCTGCGGTGTCGATGAGGCGGGCAATCCCTTGCGGGTGCAGAAGGCCCGGAACTCCAGGTCCGGCTCGGCCAGCCGCCGGCGGCGTTCGGCCCGAGGGTCGGGCAGCACCGCGGCGGTGTCCAGGTCCTGGACCCGCCGGGCCCGGGCGAGCTCGTCCACATCGGCGGCGATGCGGCCGATGACCGCGGCCACCCGCGCTAGGTCGACGGCCACGACGGCCCGGTCCGGCCAGTCGGCGGCCGGGCGCAGGTTGACCGCTGGCGGGCAGCGACCAGCGTCCAGGTGCGCGAGCCAGTCCGCGCACTGCCGCAGCCAGCTCACCTCATCGGATAGCCGGTCGGCGATGCTGTCGCGGCCGCCGAGTTCGGTGTCCTCCCCGGAGTCCGGATCTTCGGGAGCGGGCCAGCCTGCTGCCCGCAGCTCGCCGAGCGCCGCGTCCAGCGCGTCCAGGTCGGCGGCAGCCACGATCTGGTGGACTCGGGAGGGTGACAGTCCGGCCGCCGCGGCCAGCGTGCGGATCGAGATCCCCTCGGCGCGGGCCGAGACCAGCGCCCACGTCCGTTCCCGCTCGGCCTGCCCCAGCCGCCACGCGGCACGGCAGACCCGCGTCAGGACCCGCCGCTCCCGCCGGGCCGCCTCGATCTGCTCGCTGATCGTCACCCGCCCATCGTGCCAGCCGTGTTCAGGAAACTGGACGCCATAGCGGTGCTGACGGCTCGATTGTTACCGACACCCCTTCTTCGTCCACGAGTGCCGCCGACGGTCCCTCGAACAAGAACGGGGCCAAGCCGTCGGATGGGACCAGGATGCAGCCCAGAGATCGGACCGCGCGTCTCGATACTGCCGAGCCCGGACGCGGATGGGTGACGCGATTGAGGACGTCCTGCACCTGGGCCTCGTCGATCCCCGGCCAGTAGCACTCGACCACGAAGGTTGCCGTGGTTCCTCCTTTCGGGCCGTCAGTGGGGCCATCCACCGGGCAGGTGCGTCCTGCGTCGGTGGATGGCTCTGGCCGGGTGGTCCTGGCAACTCCGCCACGGGGCCACGGTTGGGTCTTCGAGCGGGCCTATGGCGCGAGGGGGTGGGTGCCCCAGTCCGGGGCTTCGTTGGATTGGGACGCGTCGCCATGCGTGACCTGGACGAGCCCGGTTCCGTCCGGCCTGACGGTGTACACGTTCCGGCCGAGGTCTCCACTGCCGGCGGCGAAGACGATCTGGGTGCCGTCCGGCGACCAGCTTGGGTCGAAGCAGCCCCCCGCGTTCGGGTCGGAGTTCGGCCCGCCGCACCCGTAGGCCGGGTGCGCCGGGACCTCGCGCAGCCCGGTGCCGTTGGCGTGCACGATCCACAGCGAGCCGTGCACGTCGGGTGTCACGTGCCGGGAGAACACGATGTCGTTGCCCTGCGGGGACCACCCCACGGTGCAGCAGGCGGCGCCCGGTGCGATCCGGCGAAGGTGCGTGCCGTCGCTGTGGACGACGAACAGGCCCAGCTCGTCGCCGTCCTGGCTCAAGCGGATGAACGCGAACCGCTTGCCGTTCGGCGAATACTCACCCGGCTGGTCCTCGCCGCCCGGGTTGGACGTGACCCGGGTCAGCCCCTGCCCGTCCGAGACGCGAATCGTGTAGATGCCGTTGCGGGTCGGGTCGCTGTCGCTCCCCCCCGGGCAGGCCAGACGCTTCGCGTCGGGCGTCCACACGTAGCACCAGAGGCCCGGCAGCAGGTCGGGGGCCGGCTCCAAGATCTCCCGGTAACTGCCGGTGTCCGGGTTGACGATCGTCGCGCCACCTTCCCTGTCGGAGATCGGGTTGCCGCAGGTCACGAGCTGGGTGCCGTCCGGTGACCACCGCGGGCACTCCATGGCGAACGGGGCCACCTGATGCTCGTGGCTGCCGTCCGGGTTGACGGTGTAGGCGACGAGGTCGTCGATCGACGGGTCGTAGCGGGCGAAGACGATCTGCCCGTTGGCGTGGCTCGGGTTCGCGGTGGCTGGCGCCGCGTTGAGTGCCGGCAGTGCCGCGATGCAAATGGCGAATCCGAGCCTGACCAGCTTGCGCATGCCTACCCCTTTCCCTGCGGTGCCCTGTCTCACCGGCCCGGTGGGTCGAGAGCAGCGGACGACGTGCGGAGAACAGCGTAGCGTGGATGCCCATTGGCACGGCATGCCAGCAGCCGACGTTCACCGTGAGTGACGTCCGGCGCTCAGAGCGGACGACGCGTAACACCAGCATCAAGTCACGTTACGCTCAGGATCCTGTACCGATCCTCGTCACAGGCCGACATGGGCCGCCAGTACCCAGCCATGGCCCGCGTCTTTCTCACCAACCTGCCCAACGTCCGGTACATCCTCGCCGTCGCACGCCGCCACCCCGGCGTTCATGACGAATGACGCCCACCACCGGTGTGCCGGCTTGCGACATAGCCAAGCCCCCGGCAGATGACGCGATCAACCCAAGATCCGCATGTTCCGCCGAGGGGCTTCGATGCTGTTCTACCCTGCCGCGCTGCCGCTGTCGCACCAGACCCTCACCTACGTAACAGGGATCATCCGCCGCCGCCGAGTCCAGACCGGCTCGCCCTGGCGCAAACTGGCCCCAGGGCAGCAGGCCCTGCTGGTGCTGGCCTACCTGCGCAAGGGCGAGACGTTCGCCGAGTTGGCCGCCGGGTTCAGCATCGGCACCGCGACCGCCTGGAGATACGTCACCGAGACCGTGGGCCTGCTGGCTGCCCGCTCCCCCAAGCTGCGCCAGGCCTTGCGCGAGGCCAAGAAGGCCGGGTACGGCTACGTGGTGATCGACGGCACGTCAATACCCATCGACCGGGTCGCCGCGGACCGGCCGTTCTACTCCGGCAAACACCACCGCCACGGCATGAACCTTCAGGTCATCGCCACCCCGGACGGGGAGATCGTGTGGTGCCGGGGCCGCTGCCCGGTGCCGTGCACGACCTGACCGCCGCCCGCTCCTGGGGCATCGTGCGCGAGCTGGCCGCCTCCCGGCTGATCGTGCTGGCCGGCAAGGGCTACCACGGCGCCGGTGACCACATCCGCACCCCCTACAAGGGGAGAAACAAGCCGGAATCGCAAAAGGCCGCCAATCGCGCCCACGCCAAGCTACGCGGCCCGGGCGAGCGGGCCAACGCTCAGCTCAAAACCTGGCGCATCCTGCGCAAACTCCGCTCCTGTCCCAGGAAGGCCGGGCAACTGGCCAAAGCCATCCACGTCCTTCAAATCCGCGAGACCGAAGGATGAAAAACGCTCACTAGACCGCAGGGAAGCGAAGGCAGTCACAGCCGCCGACGTCGTCGTGACCCGCGATGGCCTGCAGTGGCCAACTATCGACCCTCAGTGGCCAACTAGAAATCCCTGTCACACCGCCGCCCGCCGCCTTCGTGCCTCTGCCTTCGTGTCGTATCGGTCTCTTTGCATAAGTGGCTCACGGGGCCTTGCTTCATGCTGTGCTTACCGGGTGGTCATGAGCGACGTGGTGCCGGTGCGGTCGGATCGCTGCGGGCTGGCCGAGATGTTCCTGGCTTACCAGCCTGGTCAGGCGGAGCATGCCCGCCTGGGACTGGGGCCGGAGTGGCCGCGACAGTGGACGGCCACCTGGCGGATTTCAGGCGGGGATGTGGTGTCCGCGGTCCGGGACCTGGAGTCGGTTCCGGTGGGCGGGTGCGAGCCGGTCCGCCGCTTCTCCTGGAGGCGGCGTCAGCGTCACCGGCCGGGGCTGCAGTTCATGGTGTCGACGGGGCGGTTGCACGGGTTCGAGTCGCTGGAGGAGCGGTCGCTGCTGCTCGCGCTGGACTTCACCGGGGCGGTGGAGGAGATCGTGCCGCAGCCGTTCCTGCTCCGGTTCGGGACCTCCGGCGGCGAGTTCCGCGAGCATGTCCCGGACTTCCTGGCAGTGTTCCGCGACGGCTCCCGGTGGCTGTTCGACATCCGCCCGGCGAGGCTGGTCAAGGAGGAGGACGCCACGTGCTTTGCTGCCGCGGCGGAAGCGGCGCTGGAGGCAGGGTGGCGGTACTCAGTAGTGGCTGGGTGGCGGCCGCATGTGCTGACGGGGATTGACGCCCTGTCCGCGCAGCGGCGGGACCTAGAGGACCGGCTGGGCCTGCAGGACCGTCTGCTGCGGGTCGTGTCCGCAGGGCCGGCCGCGTTCGGGGAGGTGGTCGCGGCGACGCCGCTGCCGGCGGTCGCCCGAGCGCACGCGCTGCACCTGTTGTGGTGCCGGCGCCTGGGGATCGACCTGTCCCGCCCGGTCGGCGACGCGTCGCTGGTCTGGCTGGCCGGGGGAAACGGCTGATGGCGGGGCAGCCCGGGCTCACGGAACTGACGACAGGGTCGGTGCTGCTGCTAGCCGGCACGGAGTGGACGGTCACGCTCATTGAGCCCCAGCACGGCCGGGTGCTGCTCAGAGCGGGCGGGGAGGAACGCTGGCGGACCATCCGGTGGCTGGCGCACCACCCTGACTGCCAGCCCGTCCCGGACGATGCCGCCGGGCCTGCCCGGCCGGCCGGGCAGCCGCCTGACCTGGACGACCTGAGCGACTACCAGCGGCAGGTCCTATGGCTGCGCGTCGGGCACCTGCTGGAGGCCGAGACCGGGTTCCGCGGCGGGGACCCGCTGCGCCCGGGCCCCGGTGAGCCCCGTCCTGCCTATGACCCGCGGGCCACGACGCTGGGGCAGCGGCGGCGGGCCAAGGCGGCCGAACTGAAGGCCCTTGGCGGCGGAGAGGCGGCGATGCTGGGGCTGGGGCAGGTGAGCGAGCGGACGCTCGAGCGGATGGCGGCCACGTGGAAGGACAGGGGCCCGGCCGGGTGCATCGACGGGCGGTGGGTGCGGGCCGGAGGCGGGCATCCCAGCATCACCGAAGAAGTGCGGGAGGCGATCTTCGCGGTCCGGGCCGAGACCCGGAAGCGGTCCAGGACCAGCATGAAGGACAAGCACGTCCTGATCGCCCAGTACGCTGCCGAGCACTTCGGGCCGCAGGTCAAGGTCCCGGGGTTCTGGACGCTGCGGGATGTCTGGCGGGAATGGTTCGGGCCGGGCGGCACCCGTCCCCGCTATGACCGGTCGGCCGATGGCATCGAGGCGTCGAAGGTGCACGTGACGGTGCACCGGCCTGGCCAGGTCGTCGCGCTGGACACGACGCCGCTGCCGGTGAAGGTCCGCGACGGCGTGTTCGGCGAGCCGGTGTCTGCGCACCTGACGCTGGCCTTGGACATGTTCACGCATTCGGCGGTGGCGTTCCGGCTCACGCTGGTGTCGGACACCTCGGTCGACATCGCGATGCTGCTGCGCGACGTGATGATGCCGCTGCCGATGCGGGACGGCTGGGGCCCGGAGATGGAGTGGCCTTATCCTGGGGTGCCGGCCAGCATCGTCGCGGACTTCGCCGGCTACCGGGCCGCCGGGCTGCCGTTCTTTTGCCCGGAGACCGTCACCACGGACCACGGGTCCGCCTACAAAAATCACGCCCTTATCGAGGCGCAGAAAGCCCTGGGCTGCAACGTCCTTCCTGCCCGGGTGCTGCGTCCGCAGGACAAGGCTGCGGTCGAGCGGGCGTTCGGGGCGCTGCGGAGCCTGCTGTTCGAGCACCTGCCCGGCTATACCGGCGTCGATGTCGCCGATCGCGGCGCCGACCCCGAGGCCGACGCGGTGCTGACCATGGAGCAGATGGAAAGCCTTATCGCGGAGTGGGTTATCCGGGTCTGGCAGACCAGGGTACTCGGGGAACATGCCCCGGCCTGGGGGCCGGGCGAGGAGCACAGCCCGAACACGCTGTTCGCCGCCGCGATGAACCAGGGCGGGTTCGCGCTGCAGGTCCCCAGGCCGGAACTGTACTACGAGCTCCTCCCGGCGCATTACGTGAAGGTCCACGCCGATCGCGGGGTGAAGATCGGCGGGCTCTGGTACGGCAGGTCTGACCCGGCGCTGGAACCCTACGAGGGAAGGATCTCGGGCCGGGGCGGGCAGCACAAGGGCAAGTGGGTGATCCGCAGCGACCGCCGTGACCGGCGGGCGGTGTTCTTCCAGGATCCCGCCGATCCCGCGCAGTGGCATGTCCTGCGGTGGAACGGGCTGCCGCCCGAGGGCGAGATCCCCGCGTTCTCCGACAAGACCGCGGAGGAACTGCTGCGCGAGGCCCGCGCCAGCGGCCTGTCTCCGCAGTCCGATGCCGACCTGCTGCCGGTCCTCCTGAAGTTGCTCGGCGGGCTGGTTCCCTCCGGGCAGTGGCCCAGCCAGCTGGGCAAGAAGGAGAAGAAGGGCCGTGCCCGCGAGACCGCCCAGGGCGACCAGGCAGCCAGCGACCGGCACGGTCCGGTGCCCGCCGCGGCCAGGCGATCGGAAGGCAGCGAGGGGAAAGTCGTCCCCCTCCGCTGGCCGGAGCGGGCATCCCAGGCCAGCGACGCACTCGACGCCGAGCGCCGCCGCCGGCGCGAGCAGGCCGTCCCGCAGCGGCCCGCCCCGCCCGGGTCACTCGGCGACCGGCTGCGCGCCACCAGCATGCTGGCGATCCCCGAGGACGACGAGTAGTGGCCGCGAGCGCCCCGGAGGCCGGCGCGGAAGCCCGGCACCTGGCGGGCAGCCCCGCGTCGTTCCTGCCCGGGCCGGTGCCCGACAGGGAAACCTGGGAAGGCTGGACACGGTGGCGGCTGACGCGCAGGGACTTCGTGCCCGCCCCGGTGGTCAGCGCTGCTGAGCACGCGCGGATGACGCCGCGGCAGCGGCGCCTGCACGACCTGCACCGGGTGGCCACTCATTCCAACCTGGTGATCCAGGAGACCCCGATGAGCGCCTGGGTCTCCCGGAAGATGCGGTCCCTGGTCGAGGTCAACGCCTTCTGCCGCGGCCCGGACACCCGGCCGGGCCTGATGGTCAACGGGGGCGGCTGCCAGGGCAAGACCGAGACCGTCTGCGAGGCCCTGGCCTGCTTCGAGGACGAGTGGCTCGCCCTCCATGACCAGGTCCCCGGCGCGATCCCGGGGACGCTGGACCGCCACGTGCCCGTCGCCTACGTCCGGACCCCGGTGAAGGCCACCCCGATCTCGGCCTGCCAGCGGATCCTGGACTTCTACGGCGAGCCTTACAAGGGCATGCGGCTGGAGGACCTGGTCCGCACCGTCAAGAGCGCGGTCTTCGATCATGGCACCAAGGCGCTCGCGATCGACGACATCACCCGGCTGAAAATGCACCGCGAGGCCGACCAGGACGTCCTGGACCTTATCCGTGAGCTGATGAGCCTGCCCGTCACTCTCATCCTGATCGGGGTCGGGATCCCCAAGTCCGGGCTGCTGCGCGACGGCCGCAGGGACCCCAGGACCGGCCAGTGGCTGTTTCCCCCAGTCAGGGACCGCGGCAAGAGCCGCAACGACGACGCCCCCGGCCAGACCGACCTGCGCTTCGACCTCGTCGACCTCGACCGGTTCAGCTACGGCATCCCGGACGGCATTGCCGCCTGGACGGCCCACCTTGTCGGCGTCGAGCAGCAGCTCCGGCTCCTGCACGGCTACGACGGCATGCTCAGCGGCGGCAGCATGCCCGAGTACCTGTTCCGCCGCACCGGCGGCATCGTTGGCCTGCTCAGGAAACTCATCCAGGAAGCCTGCCGCCATGCCATCGAGGCCGGCACCGAGAAGATCACCACCGAGCTGTTCGACACGCTGGCGCTGCGCCCGTCCGACCTGCCCGGCCTCGACCCCGACGCGGGCGAGGTCCCCGACATCCCCGAGAACGTCACCCCGCCGCAGCAGAAGAAACGCAGGTCCCGCAACACCGTGTTCGATGACCGCGGAGGCAGGTCGGCAGGCTGATGGGCCGCAGCCGCAGGCTACGGCCGCTGGCGCGGAGCCTTGAGCCCCTCGCGGGCGAGTCCCTCGCCGGATACCTCCTCCGCCTGTCGTGCCGGCTTGGCATCAGCCCCCTGGAGCTTGCCCGTCTAACCGGATGCGCCGACGGCAACTCATCGGCCGTCGGCCGCCATCTCCCGCTCACCCTTGACGTCCAGCGTTTCGCCCAGGTCACGCGCCTGCCCTCCGGTGCGGCCACCTCCCTGACGATCGCCTCCTGGGTCGGCCGCTACCCGCCCGTCACGAGATCCAGGACCGGGCAGGGCCCGCCCGTCATCCTCGACAACTGGCTGTTCGCCGTCACACCCCGGTTCTGCCCCGACTGCCTCGCCGGGGACGGCAGCCCCATCCAGCAGCAGTACGGCGGGCCGTGGGAGAAAACCTGGCAGCTGCCCGTCGCCTTCGCCTGCCTCCTGCACCGCCGGTTCCTGCGCGAAGCCTGCCCAGAGCAGCACCCCGCCCGACCGGGCACCGGGACGCTCATCACCTTCCCCGGCGCCACCGCCCTGCACCCAGCCCAGTGCCGGACACCCTTGCAGCCCCATAACAAAGGCCCGGGCCGCTCTGCCTGCGGCATCCGGCTGGACCAGCCCGGCGACGACGATCTCCACCGCCCCGGCCAAGCCGCCCTCGACACCCAGCAGCGGTTGCTGGGCCTGCTCAGCCCGGCGCACCCTGCCGAGGATGCCTCCCGCACCTTCACCGACCTGCGGCTAATCAGCGCGCTCCTTTGCATGTCCTGGCCCCTCGGCCGCGACCTCATGGACCCCCGCCCGGCCGCCGAGGTCGACAACCACGTCAGCCGCCTGTCCGGCGGCGCCCGTCCCAAGTCGCTGGACACGCAGCCCGCCAGCCTCCTCGCCACCGCCGGGCTGCTGACCGCGGCCGTCACCGTCCTGGACAGCCCCGACCTGGCAGGCACCGTGGCCCGGCACGTCCAGGACCGCACGACGGTCCGCCCCAGCAGGTCCGCCTGGGCACGGGTCATCGAACGGCACCATTCCGCATGCTCTCCGGCGATGCGCGAGGCCGCCGACTCGGCCACCGGCGCTTACCGGCGGATCTCCGGCCCGCACAGCCCCAAGGCACCGGCCAGAGCCGGCGGCTACCGCCCCGAGCACGTTCCCGCGCTCCTGGAACAGCGCTGGCATGACGAGCACCTCGCCAGCCTCGGCTACCGGGGAGCCACCACCATGCGCCGGGCCGGATCGGTCCTGCTCGTGCAGTGGGCATCCGGCGGCTCCCTCGGCGACGCCGCCCGCTACCTGGGCATCCGCACCGGACGTTCCCAGCACTCATTCGGGCCCGAGCTGGCCCGGTGGCTCCGTGACCACGGATCAAAGGACTTCATCGACGCCCTGCTCAGCCTCGCCGCCCAGCTGGACGACGCCCCCGGACTCGTCAACTACCAGAACCGCCGCCAGGCCATGCAGGGATGGTGCCTCGACCCGGGAACCTGGCAAGAACTCACCAGCCACCTGCCGCCAGTCCCGGGCCCAGTCCAGCCGGTCCTCGACGACCGCAAGCGGCAGGAAGCATCCGCCTTCGTCTGGGCCCACGTCACCCAGGGCGAGCCCCGCTTCGCACCCCGGCCGATCGAGACCAGCCAGCCCGACCCGGTCCGCAAAGACTGGACCGGCCGCAGAGGCAACCTCTGGCACAAGCTCACCCTGCCCGGGCGGTTCGTCCACTACATCGAACTGCGCAAGCTCCTCGTTGAGTACGGCGACCGCCTCGCAACAGACATCGACAACAAGCAGTTGCCCGGCGGTTTGTCTGGTCTCATCTGATTCGGCCGATGGGCTCTAACTGGCCCTCTCCCGGAAACGTCGGCAAGTACGGGTTCGCGCCCGGTGCTGCCGGTCTCGTGACGGTGAGCGACTCTCAGCCCGGCCAGCGCCGGTCCGGCGGCCCTGGGAAGATCAGCTTCCATGACGACACTGCCAACTCTGTCTGCTCCTGTCATCGAGTCGGACCGGGTAGTACCGCGCAAGGCGCGGGACACTGACCGGAAGGGGATCGTCGAGGTGATGACCGATCCCGAGGTCAGGACGTATCTGGGCGGTCCCCGCCCTCGCGAGGCCGTCGAGCAGTTCTTCGACGCGGCCGGGACGGCGGGCCGCCGCCGGGGGAACTGCCTGACCAGCCGGTCCTGATCGTGACCCAGGCTGCCAATGACCGCTCCCGGAAGCTGGCCCGCCGCTTGGGCTTTCAGGAGGTAAGTCAGTTCGAGGAATTTGATGCTAGGCAGGTCCTCGCCGTCGCGCCCCTGGGATCGTTCCGGGCATCGTTACCAGCGGGCACCCCGCGACCAACACTGTGACGCGGAGCAGAGTCCTGTCCGCCAACTACCGTTCCAATTCCGCCAGCTATCGGTCCCGGTCACACGCTAGGATGCGGACCGCGTGGACCGCCACCGACAGGGTGGCCATAGTGCCAACTATCGTGAAAGGTCACATAGCATGCGGCTCACCGTCGTCGCGGGCGACATCACCG
>WNGE01011392.1_pt1 | contig 11031 bp, 14 predicted proteins | sample 5400651 | NCBI WGS metagenome assembly WNGE01 (sample SAMN13153370, study PRJNA577476) | soil metagenome | isolation source: 60 cm soil or saprolite under grassland replicate 2 | place: USA:California | collected 2016-06-15
ACGCCGGCCGCCTTCTCGTACGAGCTCTCGACCTTCGATCCGCCTCCGAGGGTCACGTACCCGGTGGCCGCTCTGAGCTCCCGGGCCGCGAGCTTGGCGAGATCGACGACCGGGCGTTCGACCCTTCCCATGAATCGTTCGATCCATGATGTCGGCCCCTGTACGAGCACCGAGTTCGCCCAATCCGGAAACTCGACCGAGTCGAACCACACCTCCACGTTGAGGGTCTCAGCTTCGCCCGGTCCTCCCATCATTTCGAGGACGCTGAGACGCACCCGAGCCAACCGGCCGTCGCCGAGCTTCCGAATGACCTTCTGCAGGTTCTCCGGTGAGTACCGGTAGAAGGAAAGCGACCCGCGGAGTGTGGCTGTCGAAAGCTGCACGTACCACGTGCCCTCTCGGTAGAAGTCGTGCGGCTCGATCTCCACGGGCGGGCCGATCGCCCGTTGCAGGCGGTTGACCATGGGCTCGAACATCGCCAGGTTGACGCTCCGCAACCACGCAGCGACGGCGGGGCCGTGTTCGTCGGGCCGTCCGAAGAAGTCGATCTCCGAGTGGATTCGGTCGCGGTCCTCCACGAACTCCTTACTACCACGACCAACCACGGCCGGTTGCTGCCATAGTGGCCGCCGGATGGTGCGGATCGAAGGCGGGACCGTGGTGCTCCGGCCGTTCGCCGCGGACGAGATCGGGCCCACCGTCCAGGCGTGGACGTCCTTCACCGACTCGGTCCTTCCCCCCGGGACGGTGAACCCCGAGCGGTTCCGGAAGCGCCTCACGCGGTCGGGCCGGTTCTGGAGGGGGTTCCTCGATCTGGCCATCGAGGCCGACGGGCGGCTGATCGGAGAGCTCCAGGCCCGGCGCCGCCCGGCCCAGACCCTGCCGCCGGGGGCGGTCGAGCTGGGGATCGTGATCCACGACCCGGCCGACCGGGGGAGGGGCATCGGGTCCGAGGCCGTTGCGCTCCTGACCGGGTGGCTGTTCCGGAGCGGGGAGGCCGAACGGGCCCAGCTCAGCACCGACGTGGGCAACGCGGCGATGCGCCGGGTCGCGGAGAACCTCGGGTTCGCCCTGGAGGGGGTCATGCGTGGATTCATGCCCACATCCAGCGGCCGCGTCGACTACGCCCTATACGCCGTGACCAGGGGCGACTGGGAGTCCCGGAGGCAGTAGCCTTGACCCATGTCGGACCCTGAGGACCCGGCGACTCCGCGTCCCGGCTTCGCCACCCGCGCCATCCACGACGCGGATCTCCCGTTGGGGATCGCCGAGCAACCGGTGTCGCCCCCGATCTGGCTGACCTCCGACTACCTGTACGAGAGCCTCGAGCACTACGCCGACGTCATCAACGAACGCCGCCCGGGCTACGTGTACGGCCGTTACGGGAACCCCACGCACGTCGCCCTGCACCGGGTGCTGGCATCGCTCGAGGGCGCGGAGGCCGCGTGGTCGTTCGCCAGCGGGATGGCCGCGCTGCACTCGTCCCTCACCGCGCTGCTCCGGGAGGGCGGGCACGTGGTGGCGCAGCGGACCGTCTACGGCGGCACGTATGCCCTCCTGACGCAGGTGCTCCCCGGCTACGGGATCTCCTCCACGTTCGCCGAGCCCGAGCCGGACGCGATCGCCGCCGCCCTTCGCCCCGAAACCGGGGCGGTCCTGATCGAGACGCTGGCGAACCCGACCTTCCGGGCATCCGACGTGCGGGGCATCGCCGCGCTCTGCGCCCAGCGGGGCGTCCCGCTGGTGGTCGACAACACGGTCCCCTCCCCGTACCTGTTGCGCCCGCTCGAGATCGAAGGGGTCGTGCTGGTGGTCCACGCCACTTCGAAGTACATCGGGGGCCACTCGGACCTGATCGGGGGCGCCGTGGCCGGCCCGGGCGACCTGGTCGACCGGATCCGGCACCTCGCGCTGAACCAGGGGACCACGGCGGGGGCGTTCGAGGCGTGGCTGGTGCTTCGGGGGGTCCAGACCCTCGGGCTGCGGATGGCCCGGCAGTCGGGGACCGCCCTGCGCCTGGCCACCGAGCTGGCGGGCCATCCGAAGGTGGACGGGGTGGGCTACGCGGGCCTCCCCGGCCACCCCGACCACGCCAGGGCGGCGGACCTGTTCGGCGGGGCCGGGTTCGGCGCCATGCTCTCCTTCTCGCTCCGCGGCGGATACGAGGCGGCGTCGGGGTTCGGGTCGGCGCTGCGGGTGGCCCGCTTCGGGTGGCCCGGGTGGGCTCGTCGTTCGGCGGGCTTCGAACGGAGGTGTGCCATCCGGCCACCACCAGCCATCGTCAGCTGCCGGCCGATGAGCGGGCGGCGGCGGGGATCGGGGACCGCCTCCTCAGGGTGGCCGCCGGAGGGGAGGACCCCGAGGACCTGGTGGAGGACTTCCTCCAGGCGCTGGAGAAGGCATGACCGGGCCGAGGCGGAAGCTGGTCCTGATCTTCGGCGGCCGAAGCGCGGAGCACGAGGTCTCCGTGGTGTCGGCGGGCTCGGTCCTGGCCGCCCTCGATCCGGAGCGCTACGACGTCATCACCATCGGGATCGACAAGGGCGGCCGGTGGCACTTCCTCCGGGGGCTGCCGCCGGCTGGCGCCGCCGGGGAGTTGCCGTCGGTCGAGCGCGGATCGGGCCAGCCGGTGGCCCTGTCGAAGGATCCGGGCGACGCCGCCCTGGTGACCGGGGACGGCGGCCGGACGGAGATCGACGTGGTCCTGCCGCTCCTGCACGGACCGTACGGCGAGGACGGCACGATCCAGGGGATGCTCGAGCTGGCCGGCGTGCCCTACGTGGGCGCCGGGGTGCTGGCGTCCGCGGTGGGGATCGACAAGGCCGTACAGAAGGTGCTGTTCACCGCGGCCGGCCTCCCGGTGATCGAGCACGAGGTGGTGCTGGAGCCCGAATGGGAGACGGACCGGCGCGGGGTCCAGGAGCGGGCGGAACGGCTCGGGCTCCCGGTGTTCGTCAAGCCGGCCACGCTGGGGTCCTCGGTCGGGATCACGAAGGTGAAGCGGTGGGAGGACCTTCCCGGCGCGGTGGAGGACGCCCTGTCCTACGCCCGGAAGGCCCTGATCGAGCGGTCCGCCGGGCATGCCCGAGAGATCGAATGCGCCGTCCTCGGGAACGACGACCCGGTGGCCTCGGTGCCCGGGGAGGTCCTGCCCGCCCCCGAGGCCGAGTTCTACGACTACCGGGCGAAGTACCTCGAGGAGGGGACCAGGCTCGACATCCCGGCCCGGCTCGCTCCCGACGCCGCCGAGCTGGTCCGGCAGATGTCGATCGCCGCGTTCCGGGCCATCGACTGCGCCGGCATGGCCCGGGTCGACTTCTTCTACCGGGAGCCCGGCGAGGTGATCGTGAACGAGATCAACACGATCCCCGGGTTCACTCCCGGCTCGATGTACCCCAGGCTGTGGGAGGCCAGCGGGCTTTCCTACGCCGACCTGATCGACCGCCTGGTGGACCTGGCGATCGAGCGGCACCAGAAGGAGCAGAAGAAGGGCCGGTCGCTCGGGCCGCCATCGGCCTGAGCGCTATCCGGCCCGGCCCGGGGCCGTCGCCAGGGCCTTGCGGGCGCGAAGGTACGCCACCGCCGACCGGTCGAGCCCGGAACCGGACTCCACCAGCGGCCTGAGGTGCGCTTCGAACCGTTCCGCCTCCTGCGGCGACAGCACCTCGGCGATGACCTCGGCCATTGATGGGACCAGGGGATTGGGAGGGGCGTTCAGGAACGCGCCCCAGGACGAGGCCTTCGCCTGCGGCCGGACCTCCACCGCGAGGTCCAGGCCGACCTCGGCGAACCCGGCCTCCTGGGCCATCGCCACCAGGTCGCGCTCGTCGAAGGCCAGCATGGGGTCGGTGTCTCGGGGCTGCAGGTGATCGTAGAGGCCGACCACCTTGGCGGCCACGTCCTCGATCCCGCTGGTGTCGTAGCCCCGGAGGCAGTCGCGGGTCGAACGGAAGTGCCGGTTGATCGGTTCGAAGATCGAGAGCCGGCCGCCCGGGCTGAGGACCCGGAAGAACTCGGCGAGCGCGCGGGGCTTGTTGGCGACGTAGATGAGCACGGACCGGGTGGTGACGACGTCGACCGAGGCGTCGGCGAACGGGGAGAGATCGTCCGCGCTCGCCTGCACGAACCGGCATCGAGAGGCCACCCCACGCTCCTCGGCGAACCGGCGGCAGTGGTCGAGCAGGTCCTCGGAGACGTCACTGAAGACCACGGTGCCGGCGTCTCCGACCAGGTCGAGCGCCCCGAACCCGATCAGGCCGTCTCCGGCCCCGACGTCCAGGAGGGTGTCGCCCGGGCGGACGCCGGCGCGGTCAAGGACCCTGTCCCGGATGGGAGTCAGGTACTCGAGTGACGCCCGTCGCTCATCGGGGTCGTCGCCGTAGCGCCGCTCCAGCACCCAGCGTGCCCAGACGTCGGCCTCGCCGGGCGTGGCGACCTACAGGTGGACGACGGGGCAGGTCAGCGTTCGGGTGATGCCGTCGACCGCCTGGATCTTCGCCACCACCAGCTTCCCGAGCTCGTCGACGTTCCGAGCTTCGGACCGGACGATGACGTCGTACGGGCCCGTGACGTCCTCGGCCGAAGTCACGCCCTTGATCTCAGAGACTTCCTTGGCCACCTGTGCGGCCTTGCCAACCTCGGTCTGGATGAGGATGTAGGCGTGGACCACGTTCACCTCCCCTGTCGGTCTGGGGCGTAATCGTAGCGGCCTTCGGCCCGGGCGGCATCCGGCCACCATCCGGAGCGGGGAAGCCCGGCCATCTCGCGGGCCACCGGGCTAAGCTCAACCTCGTGCGCCGGAACCAGGAGCGTCGTCGGGATGTTCGGCGAGATCTTCGCCAACCGGCGTGAGGCCGGGCTGGAGCTGGCCGCGGCGCTCGAGTCGCTTCGCGGCCAGGACGTGGTGGTCCTGGCGATCCCCAGGGGGGGCGTCGAGGTGGCCGCGGCCGTGGCGGATGCCCTCCAGGCCCCGCTGGACGTGGTGATCCCGCGCAAGATCGGGGCTCCCGGCAACCCCGAGCTCGGCCTGGGTGCGGTGGCCGAAGGCGTGGAGGTCCTGGACGAGCGGCTCATCCGGATGCTCGGGGTCGACCAGGCCTACCTTCGCGCCGAGATCGCCGCGCAGCAGGAGGAGACCGCGCGCCGGTCGGCGGCGTACCGGAGGGGCCGCCAGCCCGTGGACGTCGAGGGCAAGGTGGCGCTGGTGGTCGACGACGGAGTGGCCACCGGAGGGACCGCGGCGGCCGCGGTTCGGTGGGCCAGGCGGAAGGGCGCGGCCCGAGTGGTGCTGGCGATTCCCGTGGCCCCTCGCGACGCCGTCCACCGGCTGGAGGCGGAGGCCGACCAGGTCGTTGCCCTGGCCACACCCGAGCCCTTCTTCGCCGTGGGCCAGTGGTACACGGATTTCCCGCAGGTGTCGGACGATCAGGTGGTCGGGCTCCTGTCGGAGCGGGCCGGCGGCGAGGGCGGAGCGTGATCGGTTCTCTGGCCGAGGCCGCCCGGACCGCCCTGGAGCAACCCCCCAAAGCCGGCCTTTCCGACTACGTGCCCGAATTCGTCGTGGCGGCGGTCCTCACCCTGCTCGGGCTGCGGTCCCTTCGCAAGTGGATGCGGGTCCGGTTCGAGGCCGAGTCGATCGGCGAGCATCTCCTGTACGCGCTGCACGTGACGGCCCGAGTGGGGGTCTGGTTCGCCCTGGCCGGGTTCTTCGTGGGGTACGCGCTGGTCGACGATCCGCAGCAGCTCGGGTGGTTCGCCCTGGTCGTGATCGGGCTGGCCGGGGTGCAGTTGCTGAGCGCGTTCTATCTCTCGAGGTCGCCCCGCTCCACGCCCGGGGGCCGCTCCCCCTAGAATCGCCCGGTTCACACGAAGGAGTGAGGGTCCGTGTACCAATGGTGGGTGTTCGTCCATCTGGCCGGCGTGTTCGGGTTCCTGGCGTCCCACGGCGTGTCGATGGGCGTCCTGCTGCGCCTTCGCCGGGAGCGCGACCCCCGGCGGGTCAGCGAGCTCATCGAGCTGTCCGGATCGTCGGTCCGGTGGTTCTACATCTCGTTGGGCGTCCTGGTGGGCGCGGGGGTAGTGGCGGGGTTCCTGGGCCACTGGTGGGGGCAGGGCTGGATCTGGGCGGCCATCGCGGTCCTGGTGATCTCCTCGGTGGCCATGATCCGCATGGCCCGGCCGTACTACCGCCGGGTCGGGGTCATCGCCCGGGCGAAAGCGGGGGGCTCGAAGGCGGTGACGGAGGAGCAGTTCGACTCGGTCCTTCGGTCGCGCACGCCCGGCGCGGTCATGGGCATCGGCGTGGTCGCCCTCGGCCTGATCCTGTACTTCATGCTGTTCAAGCCGACCCTGGGGTTCGGGGGGACCAAGGCCCCGGCCGCGTCCGGAGGCACGGCGATCCAGATCATGGCGAAGGGGATCGCATTCGACACCAAGGCCCTCCATGCCCCGGCGTCCCGCCCGTTCGACCTCTCCTTCGACAATGAGGACCGCGGCATCCAGCACAACGTGGCCGTCTACACGGATGCCTCGACGTCGAAGCTGCTGTTCCGGGGCCAGCTCGTCCAGGGGCCGAAGCAGATCGTGTACCACGTCGGAGCCCTCCCGCCCGGTTCGTACTTCTTCCGGTGCGACGTCCATCCGCAGATGAACGGCACGCTGGTGGCGGGCAGCGGGCCCTAGGCGACGGGGAGCGAGGATGGGATACCGGAAGATCGTGATCGGGACTGACGGCTCGGACTCCGCCGTCATCGCGCAGGCCGCCGCGGCCCGGCTGGCCAAGCGGCTTCGGGCGGAGCTCGTGATCGTCACCGCGTTCGACCCCCCGGCCATCACCGAGGAGCGGGCGGCGGACGTGCTCGCCTCGGCGAAGGAGGCGGCCAAGGCGGACCGGGTCGAGGCGGCCACGTGGATCCAGCGAGGCGAGCCGGCCGACATCATCCTGCAGGTCGCGCAGCGCGAGGGCGCGGACCTCATCGTCGTGGGGAACAGGGGCATGGGCAAGGCGAAGAGGTTCCGGCTTGGAAGCGTGCCCGACCGGGCGGCGCACTTCGCCGATTCCGACCTGCTGATCGTGGACACCACCGGGGCGCTCGCGTCCGGAGCGACCGCGCCGAAGGCGTACCGGAGGATCGTGATCGGAACGGACGGTTCCCCCACCGCCAGCGAGGCCGCCCGGAAGGGGCTGGAGCTGGCCATGAGGCTCGGTTCGTCGGTCACGCTGGTCTACGTGGGGGATCCGCTGCTCGGCGCCATCACCCTCGAGCAGACCGCGGCCCTGGCCCCGGAAGGTGTGGAGGCCGATCAGCGGGTGGTGCAGGGGGATCCGGCGGAGGAGCTCTGCCGGATCGCCGTGGACACCGAGGGCGATCTGGTGGTGGTGGGGAACAAGGGGATGTCGGGAGCCAGGAGGTTCCTGTTGGGGTCGGTGCCGAACAGGGTGGCCCACCTCGCGTCGACCGACGTGCTGGTGGCCAAGACCGTGGATCGGACGCTGGACGAGATCGCCCCCGGCCACGGCGCGGTGATCGACGTGGACGGGCGAAGGCTGGCCGTCTACAGGGACGAGGACGGGGGGCTCGTGGCCGTGTCGCCCCGCTGTTCGCACATGGGATGCACCGTCGACTGGAACGACTCGGACCGGACCTGGGACTGTCCGTGCCACGGCTCCCGGTACGATGTCCGGGGCCAGGTGGTCCGGGGCCCGGCGGCCAAGCCGCTGGACCCAGAGGAGTTGAAGGCCTGATCGTCCGGCTCCGGCCGGGTCCGACGCGAAGAGGAGAGACGACATGGCGCTGAGCTACGAGCAGGACATCCGGCCGCTGTTCCGCGACCAGGACCGGGCCCGGATGGAGTGGGCATTCGACCTGTGGCGGTACGAGGACGTGAAGGAGAACGCACCCGCGATCCTCGAGCGGCTCCAGGACGGCGACATGCCCTGCGACGGCGCCTGGCCCCCGGATCAGATCGAGAAGTTCCGCACCTGGGTGCAGGAGGGGATGGGCCAGTAGCTCTTGGTTCGGCCGATCAGGAGACGGCGCGAACGATCTCCTCGGACAACAGGGTGTACTTCCCGAGCTCCTGGACCCGCTCGCCCTTGAACCGGTCGACGAACGCGCTGTACTCCTCCATGCGGCCCTGGCGCTCATAGAGCCTTCGCGGCTGGAGGAGCTCCGGATCGTCGATCCCCGGGACCGTGGAGGCCACCTCGTAGCCGAAGTCGGGGTCCTCATCCCACTTCATGGTCTGCTCGGCGATGGCCTTCACGATGGCGGACGAGTGCGGGATCTTGACCTTCTTCGACCGCTCGTCGTCCTCCTTGCCGCCCACCCGGCCGGTGTTCATCAGGTAGACCTCCATGGGGTGGGTGTCGAGCAGCTCGAGGAAGCGGTTGCCCTGGAGGCCGTGCCGGAGGGGGAAGAACGGGTTGGTGCCCGGCACCCGGAGGAACTTGCCCTCCTCGGCCTTCCCGCCGGCGCTGGTCCCGGTGGTCTCCCCGAGCATGAAGTATGCGGCGGCCTGAACCGGTGACAGGCGGGCCACGGCGGGGATGATGTTCTCGTTCCAGTTGAGGATCAGCAGGTAGTCGACCCGGCCGAGGTCGCGGGCGTCCTTGAACTGGCCGAGGTCCGAGAGCGAGAACACCGCCCGCCCGTTCTTCGTGTAGGAGGTCTCGAAGAAGTTCACCTTGCCGTGCTCGTCCTGGTACACGTTCTCGAGGTAGGACCCGGGCGAGGTCACGGCCCGGTAGATGTTGGGCTCGAACTCGGGGTCGAGCGAGAAGGTCTTGGCGAAGCAGCCGTTCTCGGTCCCGTAGACCACGCCGCCCGGCATGAGCGCGACGAAGTCGTCCTGCACCGGGAGCGAGTCGTTCTGGGTGGTGAACGTGGTGGTGGTCTTGCCCGTCCCCGACAAGCCGATGATCAGGAACACCTTCTCGTCGTCACCCACGGGAACAGCCTTGCACCCGGCATGCAACGCCAGGCCGCCCCGGTCGAAGACGATCTTGTTCCACATCCGAAGGCCGCCCTTCTTCGACTCGCCGAAGTAGTCGGCCCCGATCACCCGGGTGACCATGTTCTCCAGGTCGACGGCGATCACCCGCTCGTCGGGGTAGTCGGGGGCGTTGAGGTTCGGCGTGTAGATGACGTGGACCTCAGGCCCGACCGGGCGGCGCGGGTAGTACAGCTTCTGCTGCATGCCGGCGATGTTCGCGTTGGCCCGCTCGATGGTCAGCCGGGCCGGGGTCTCGAACCCCTCGACGTTCCCGATGTGGCCGTCGACCACGACCATCTCCTGCTCCGCGATGTAGTCGTCCTGCATCTGCGCGATGCGGTCGTACTCGGCCCGCTTGATGGTCTTGCCGTCGGTGACGCTCGGGTCGTCGGTGACGATGAACGTCGACCCCGCGCTCCGGGATGTGACCCGGGTCTGGACGTTGACGTTGCCGAACTCGGTGATCCGGGAGGTCGGCATCTCCTCGGTGAAGGCCCGCAACTCCTCCGGCGAAGGGTTGTCATGGATCCTCTTGGCGCGCATGAGTCGGGTCTCCTCGAGTAGGGGTCTTGGGGGGAAGCAAGCGATTCTATCGGACGGGTTCAGCGCTCCGAGTCGATGGTGAAGTAGAGCTTCACCTGGGTTCGGTATTCGACGATCCGGCCGTCCTCGACCCTGGTGCCGGTTCCCACGACCTCCAGTTTGTTGATGTTGCGGATGGTCTTGGCCGCCTCGCGGAGCGCCTCCCGGGCCGCGTCGCCCCAGGACTCGGTCGATACCCCTTCGAGATCGATGGTGTTGATGACCGGCATGGCCCGCTCCCTTCCGGTTGTCGGGTTTCGGCTAGGCTCGCATTATGCCCGGGTTCACCGAGGACGAGCTGATCGAGACCATCCGCAAGATCCTCTCCGGCCCGTTGCCGGGGGTGGTGCTCGGCCCGGGGGACGACGCCGCGTTGGTCGAGATGGGCGACCGCCTCGGCGTCCTCACGGCCGACATGCTCGTGGAGGGGGTCCACTTCGACCTCGGCATGCTCTCGCCCCGGGATCTGGGATACAAGGCTGTGGCGGTGAACGTGAGCGACGTGGCGGCCATGGGCGGCAGCCCCCGGTTCGGCCTGGTCACACTGGGGGTGCCGAAGGACGTCGAAGCCGCGTGGATCGTGGAGATGTACGGAGGGCTCCGCGAGGCGGCCGACGAATACGCGCTGGCCCTGGTGGGGGGGGACGTGTCGCGGGCCGATCGCGTGGTGATCTCCGTGACAGTCACCGGCGAGGCTCCCAGGGGCGGGACGGTGACCCGAAGCGGGGCGAAGCCGGAGCATCGGATCGTCGTCACCGGGGTCCTGGGAGCGGCCGCGGGGGGGCTGCACCTGGCTCGGGCCCAGTCCCACGACGCCGCCACCGACTGGGGCCACGAGCTGCTCCGGGCGCTGTGCCGCCCGATCGCCCGGGTGGGCGAGGGGCAGACCCTGGCCCAGGCCGGGGCCACCGCCATGATGGACGTCTCGGACGGGTTGGCCCTCGACCTGTCCCGGCTGTGCCGGGAGAGCGAGGTCGGGGCCGCGGTCGACCTGAGCCGGGTCCCGGTGGCCCCGGGACTCGGCCACCTGGCCGGGGTGGATCCGCTTCGACTCGCCCTCGAAGGAGGCGACGACTACGAGCTCCTGGCCACGTTGCCGGCTTGGGCCGTGGAGCCGGCCACCGAGAAGCTGAAGGAGCGGTTCGGCACGCCACTCACCGACATCGGGGAGATCCGGGAGGGGTCGGGTCTCATCGCCGTGGGCCCCGATGGCCGAGAGCGGCCGCTCGAGCCGAAGGGGTGGGATCACTTTGCGGTCTGACCGGGGGGTGCCGAGGGCGCTCACCATCGCCGGCTCGGACTCGGGAGGCGGGGCCGGGATCCAGGCCGACCTCAAGACCTTCGCCGTGCTCGGGGTGTGGGGGACCAGTGCGGTCACGTCCATCACCGTGCAGAACACGCAGGGCGTCACCGGCGTGGCCGACGTCCCCGCGGAGGTCGTCGGCGCACAGATCC
>WNGE01019518.1_pt1 | contig 11030 bp, 6 predicted proteins | sample 5400651 | NCBI WGS metagenome assembly WNGE01 (sample SAMN13153370, study PRJNA577476) | soil metagenome | isolation source: 60 cm soil or saprolite under grassland replicate 2 | place: USA:California | collected 2016-06-15
AGGAACTCACGGACGCAATCCACAGCTTCATCGCCGATACCAATGCCAACCCAAAGCCATTTATCTGGACAAAAGACCCTGGCAAGATCATCGCCGCCGTCAAACGAGGGCACCAAGTGTTAGATTCGATCCACTAGGTCCCTTCGGCGCAATTAACGCAAACCGGCCTCATTCGATCATCTGGTCGGCACGACCGAGCAGCGTCGGCGGCACGTCGAGGCGCCTTGGCGGTCTTGAGGTTGATCACGAACTCGAATTTGGTGGACTGCGTGACTCGGAAATCAGCAGGCTTCTCGTCCTTGAGAATGCGGCCGGTGTCGCGCCTCGTCCTTGTTCGTCCCGACCAGTACGTTGCCCAGACTGGCGACAGCCAACGAGATCACCGACACCGGGAAGCGGTTCAAGCTGCCCGGCCATCCCGCTTCAGTCCGGATGAGCACACACTGAGGTTGCTACGAGTTGACGCGCGTGATCGCGTCCGGGCCTTCCCGCACATGGTCGCTGACTTTAGCTTGCCGACTTTAACATGCCAGTCACCAACGGCGGAGACTTCAAATCTTGCATTAGCCGCGTCCATAGCCTGAATATTGAAATGTCGGCCGACCGGTTCAAATCGGTATGAGAATCACTAATCTCGATCCTTCTCGACGGAAATACGGAAGCCGCGTTCAGTGCCGAGTTGGTGACCGCAGTCAGCACAGAAATAGGGATGGGCTTCGTCCCAATCTCCATCTGTTGGCATGCGATGAACGGTAACCTGATTCCAGGTGTCGCACTTAGAGCATTGCTTTTTAAAGGCGCGGGAAATTTCGTCTGGATCGTGGCTCACTGCTGCTCTCCATCATTCTAAGCAGCTGAATTGGCTGATCGCCAGGTTCTGTCGCTGACCTGTTTGATTCCGACGTTTTGACCGGCGAAGACCGCCTGGTGCGGCCGCTCATGGTTATAGCAATCGATGAAGTCATCGAACTTGGTCTGCTGCTGGAGAAAGTTGCTGCCGGCTGGTTTAGTGGTTTCGATTTTCAAGGTGAGGTGTCATGACGGATAGTGTCCTAATTCCCGGCCTTTGCCCTAATTTGAATTTTCGACTGTCCTAATTTGAAACCGATGCTTTCGGTGGAAATGAACGAATTACGTAATTGCCGTTTCCAGCGGGAAGCGTATGGTCGTCATCGTGGTTGGCGTGCTGGAAGACGGCTTCATTGCACTGTCGCTAATTTCGTTTCAAACTGTTGCCGTAGCGGGGTGCCGCTGGTTCGGCCGGCGTTGGGCTTTGTCGATGACGCAATATATCGCCGTTGCGCCGGCGCCATTCACCGGGACGAATTTTCAGTTTCCCGATAACGATAATATGTTCTCTTATAGCGTGGCCAAGTTTGGCGGCAATATCACGAGTTGAGTGGCAACCCACCGAGATTCAGAACAATTCAACTCTGCTTCAAGGACTTTGCCCAGCTTTCTACGGCAGGTTGAGCGCGCGGTAGACCTCCTCGGAGGGGAAGCCCGACATGAGGCGGCGCGAGTTCATCACGCTGCTTGGCAGCGCGGCGGCGGCGTGATCATGAATCTGGCCATTGATGCGCTTTGTAAGCGACAGAGGGACGTAGCCTATGTTGCAAAGGCTTTTGCTCGTTGCGCTTCCCGCGGCCGCCGTGCTCGCAATCTTCTATGTCGTCTATAGCCTGGTCGATCCGCTACCGCCGCGCCGCCTGGTCATCGGCGCCGGCATCGCCGGGTCCGGGTACGACAACTTCGCCCGACGCTATGCCCGGGTACTGGCTCGCGACGGCATTGACTTGGAGATCCGCAACACCGCCGGCGCGGTGGAAAATTTGGATCTGCTGCGCGACCCTGCCTCAAAGGTGCAGGCGGCGCTCACCACGGTCGGCTTCGCTCGGCCCGACGATTCGGACCATCTCGCTTCGCTGGGCGGAGTGTTCGATGCGCCGATATTCGTTTTCTACAAGAGCGCGGAGCGGGTCACACAATTCGCTCAGCTCCGCGGCAAGCGTCTAGCCATCGGCACGGCCGGAACCAGCGTCCGCCCCCTGATCCTGCAGGTTCTCAAGGCCGGTGGTGCTGCCGAAGCGCCCACCCGCTTCGTCGATATGGATTATGACAGGGCGATCGACGCATTGATCGCGGGCGAAATCGATGTGGCGATCTTTCCGAGCCAGCTCGACACCGGCCTATTCCGACGCGCGCTCACCGCGCCCGACGTGCGGTTGATGAACGTCGCGCAGGCCGCGGCCATCGCCAAGACGGTCCCAGGGATCAAGCACGTGGTGTTGTGGCAAGGTCTCATCGATCTCACTCACGACATTCCGGATGCGGACGTCAACCTGCTGGCCTCCGGCAATAGCCTGCTGGTGCGAAAGGACCTGCACCCGGCTTTGCAATATCTGCTACTGGAAGCTATCCGCGAAGTTCACTCGGCGCCGGGGCCGTTCAATCGGCTCGGTGAGTTTCCCGCCGAGCAACCCAACGATCTGCCGCTCTCTCTGACCGCGCAAAGCTTCTATCGCTCAGGCCCGACGTTCTGGCAACGGTACACGTCGTTCTGGCTGACCTCGCTGCTTGACCGCATCCTGTTCTTCGTCGTGCCCGTCGTCGCGGCGCTCATCCCCGTCATCGGCTTTACGTCGCGCCTTTACCGCTGGCTGGCCGTTCGTCGTATCGTCCGATTGCACAGGGCGCTGGGCGGGCTCGAGCGCGAGCTCGCGCAGAGCGAGGACAAAGCTCAGCTGGCCCAGCATCAGGCGCGGCTCTCCGAGATCGAATCCGTCGTGCGCACGTTGAAGGTTGCTCCGCCGTTCGAGGTCGACCTGCATCGGCTCCGGATCCACCTGCGCATGGTCCAGGACCATATAGGTCGAATGGCAAGCTAAATTTAAATTAGCCATTCGACCAGCGTCCGCGTGACGTGCCCGTCCCGATTGCCCCCGAATGTCTTGCAAAGTTCGACCAACGCCATTAACGCCGTGAGGAACAGCGTGCCGCCCCGCCCTTTGCGCGCTCGATCATCTTTGCCGCAGGAGATAGAACTCATGCAAATGATTTGCCGATTTTTCCTCTCCGCGGTTTTCGTCATGGCGCCGATGTTAGCAGCCGCCCATAACGAACTTGCACGCGAACCGCGCGGCATCGACACCCTCGTTCCTACGAGTTCTCCGTCACAGGCAGATTCGTCTTCGCAGAAAATTACTATCTACACGGCCAAGACGATTGTGACTCTCGATCCTGGTACGCCCTCCGCAGAGGCTGTGGCGGTGATGAACGGCAAGATCCTCGGTGTGGGCACACTGGACGAAGTCCGCGGTTGGATTACCAACGAGGAATTTGAGGTCGACCGACGTTTTCAGGATGCGGTGATCATTCCAGGTTTCATAGAAGCGCACATGCATCCGCAATTTACCGGTGTGCTGTGGCAAGGCGTGTATGTGGGCCGGTTCGACCGCACCGCACCCGACGGAACACCGATCAAGGGATTTGCGGCCAAACAGGCTGTTATCGAACAACTTCGAAATGCCGCCGCCAAAATACCGGCTGATGGAAGATGGTTGGTTGCGTGGGGTTATCAGCCGGAATTCTATGGAAACTCACCGCTCACCCGCGCCGATCTTGATCCGATTTCAAACGGTCATCCGATCTTTATCGAAAACCTTTCGATGCACATTTATTATGCAAACAGTAAGGCGTTCGAGATCACCGGAATAACCGACAAAACCGATATCGTCGGAATCGTCAAGCAGGCCGGCGAGCCAACTGGCGAGATTGAGGAGATCCCGGCGGCTCTTGCTTTCGTAGCAAAGCTGCCGACGATCGATTCCAAAGTGTTACTGAAGGCCACGTGGGATGCCGGCAAGCTCGCGCATCGTGTTGGAGTGACGACGTTCGCCGATCTGTCCTTCGGTACCCTTCCAGGAGGTTACAAAGCCTATCAGACAGTTGCTGCGGATCCCGACTTTCCGGTACGGATCGTTCTGAATCCGTTGATCGACGTATTTCAAAAGGGAGAAATCGTGGAAAAGGGCGGGCTCGATTATCTCGCCGAAATGCACAAATACGATACCGACCGTCTCAGCTTTGGCGGCGTCAAGTTTGTCGTTGATGGATCGATCCAAGGCTACACTGGACTATTTCAGTGGCCCAATTACTACAAGACATTTGCAAACGGGGTCGCGAACATTTCACAAGAGGACTTGAACAAATGGGTCCTTGAAGTGCACAAGCGCGGGTTCCAGGCCGTGATCCACACGAACGCCAACCAGGCGACTGAAATGGCACTACTAGCGCTGGCTGCGGCCCAGCAGCAGTATCCGCGGCTGGCGACCCGGCACCGGCTGGAGCACAATCAGTTTGTGACGCAAGGCCAGCTTGTGAAAATGAAGCAACTTGGCGTCGCAACAAACTTGTTCACGAACCACATCTACTTCTGGGGCGACTTGCACTACTCAACATTTGCCGGACCGGATCGGGCGAGGGGTATGGACCCTGCAGGAAGTGCGCAGCGGATGGGAATTCCCTTCAGTCTGCATTCGGACGCTTCTGTTACACCGGTAGACCCGCTATTTTCGATGTGGACGGCGACGGCGCGCAAAACCATGTCGGGGCGGGTCCTCGGCGAGGGTGAGCGCATTTCCGTTCCGCAAGCGTTGCACGCGGTGACTCTCGGAGCGGCCTACCTGCTTGGGCAGGATGACAAGAAAGGCTCGATCCAAGCGGGCAAGCTCGCCGATTTCACCATCCTTGACCGCAATCCGCTCGAAGTCACCTCGCCCGATGAGTTGAAAGACATCAAGGTGCTTGGGACTGTCATGGGCGGCAAACCTTTCCCGGCGAGCGCCAGTCGGTGAAAACGAACCAGGCTTTGCCGCCTAATCAACGCTCGTGTTGAATTACGGTCGCTCCTCCTACTCCAAGAGGCCTCGTCAAAAGTACGGAGGTTGGGCTCACGAAAAACGACTCAATATCACTCACTTACGAGTTTCGTACTAAATCCGCGTAGTCGGGAGGTTTGGAGAATAACGGCCAGAGAGAAGGAATTCTGGGCCTCAGCCGATGTACCGCAGTGCGGAGGTTGCGCGCGAAGGCCGTGTTTCTTGGGGATTTCTGCGGTCTCGCAGCCACCGGAGAATGTTGGACGCGGACGGGCTGGCGGAGAGGGAGGGATTCGAACCCCCGATACGGTTACCCGTATGCCGCATTTCGAGTGCGGTGCTTTCAAGTGCTTGGGCGCGCGGAGCATTCCTTGAGCGAAACCATCGCCGAAATCGTCGAGGCGCACCGCACCGGCGTTGCACGTCCTGCCGACACGGTCAGGCGCAGCTTCGCGCGCATTCGCGAGCGCGGTGACGCCGCGATCTTCATCAGCCTGCGGGACGAGGCCGCCGCCATCGCGGATGCCGAAGCGCTTGCGGCTAGCAGCGGCTTCGAGGGACGGCCGCTCTACGGCGTGCCGGTCGCGATTAAGGACAATATCGACGTCGAAGCAATGCCGACGACCGCGGGCTGCCCGGCCTTCAAGTACGCGCCGCACCGTGACGCCACCGTCGTGACGCGCCTGCGGCGTGCCGGCGCGATCGTCATCGGCAAGACCAATCTCGATCAGTTTGCGACCGGCCTTGTCGGCGTGCGCTCGCCTTACGGTGTTCCGCGCAACGCGGTGAAGCCGGATCTCGTACCGGGCGGATCAAGCTCGGGCTCGGCGGTGGCGGTCGCGGCGGGCCTCGTGCCACTCGCGCTTGGCACCGACACTGCTGGCTCCGGCCGCGTGCCCGCGGCGCTGAACAACATTGTCGGTTTGAAGCCCAGCCTTGGCCTCGTCTCGAACGCCGGCGTTGTTCCGGCGTGCCGCTCGCTCGATTGTGTGTCGATCTTTGCGTTGACCACGGATGACGCCTGGACCGCATTGTCGGCGATCGCTGGACCCGATCCAGCTGATCCCTATTTGCGCGACCGGCCGCTCGGTCTGCTCGGTGCTTTTCCGACCGACGTGCGGCTCGGCGCGCCCCCTGAGGGTCAACGCATTTTCTTTGGCGATGAGCAATCTGCCCAGGCTTATCGGGAGGCGCTCAAGCGTTGCTCGGCGCTTGGCGCACGCATCGTCGAAATCGACATCGCGCCCTTCTACGAGGCCGCTCGTCTCCTTTACGAAGGGCCATGGGTGGCTGAGCGCTATCTCGCAGTGCGCGCGCTGATCGAGTCGATGCCCGACGCGCTGCATCCGGTCACGCGCACCATCATCGAACAAGGTCGGCAGTCGAGCGCGCTTGATGCATTCTCTGCGTTCTACCGCCTCGAGGCACTACGGCGCGTCCGCGATGAATGCTTCCGCTACGTCGATGCACTGCTGCTGCCGACGATACCGACCGTGTACACGGTTGAGCAGGTGCTGGCCGATCCAGTCGAGCTCAACAGCAGGCTCGGCACCTATATGCATGACAACGGCGTGCCGTTCGGCATCAGCGTGCTCGCGCCCGGCGGACAGGATGCGCTTGCCGCATCGATTGCCCGCGTACTGCACGCCGACAGCGCGCTGCCGCTCGGCGCGCTTGGCATCGCGCAGCCGCCGCTGACGCCATCACCTCGCATTCCTGCTGCCGGCGAGATCGCGATAGCAGTCGCTGGCGCACATCTTTCCGGCATGCCGCTCAATGGCGAGCTTCGTGCGCACGGGGCGCATCTGCTGGAGACGGTGTCGACCGCGCCCGACTACCTGCTCTATGCACTCGTGGGCGACGGTGTCGCCAAGCCCGGCCTTCTGCGCGTGCGCCAGGGCACAGGCGCTGCGATCGAGGTCGAGATCTGGGCTCTCCCGGTGGATGGATTCGGGCGCTTTGTCGCCGCCGTGCCGCCGCCGTTTGCCATCGGCACGCTGCGGCTGGCTGATGGGCGCTCGGTGAAGGGCTTCCTGGTCGAGCCAGAAGCGGTTACGGGCTGCCGCGATATTTCGAGCTTCGGCGGTTGGCGCGCCTATCTGGCGCAGGCGCAAACCACAGCCGCCTAGCTGATCGAACCGGCATGAAGCTCGCACGGTCGCAGGATGGGCCCGCATCGCGGACGCCTGCGCGCACTTTGCGTTTCATGGCGTGGCCGCCAAGCGTTCGGGCGTAGCGCGCGCTGGTCCGAAATTCGGTTGCGGGATGGCGGCCAGCAGGTCGCGGGTGTACTGCGCCTCCGGCGCGATCAGGACGCTTTCGGTCGGGCCTTGTTCCACGATCTTGCCCGCGCGCATGACAAGGACGCGGTCGCACAGAAGCCGTACGACATTGAGATCATGCGACACGAACAAATAGCTCATACCGAGCGACTGCTTCAGGTCCTGCAATAGATTGAGCACGACGGCCTGCACCGACACGTCGAGCGCCGCGGTCGGCTCGTCGAGGATCACGAGCTCCGGATGCAACGCGATGGCGCGCGCGATGCCGATGCGCGCTTTTTGCCCGCCCGACAGCTGGTGCGGAAAGCGGTCGAGCAGATCGAGTGGCAGCCCGACCTGGCGCGCCAGCTCCTCGCAACGCGCGCGCACTGCATCGCGCCCTTTGATCTCGCTGAGCCGCAAGATCGGATCGGCGATCGCGCGTGCGGCAGTAAATCGCGGATTTAGGCTGTCGGTCGGGTCCTGGAACACCATCTGGATTCGTTTGCGCATCGGCCGCTTGGCGAATTCCTTCGGCGGGATTTCGCCGATGTCCTCCCCGTCGAACAGGATCGTGCCGGCGCTCTTGTCGATTAGACGCATGACCATGGCCGAGGTGGTGGACTTGCCGCATCCGGATTCGCCGACGAGCCCAACGCTCTCGCCGCGGCGGACGGTGAAACTGACGCCGTCCACGGCCCGGAACGTATCGGGCTCGGGCGCAGGACCGCGGCGGACGAATTTCTTCAGCACGCCGCCAAATCCATCCAGGCCCTTGCGCGGGTATTCCTTCACGAGCTTCTGCAGGACGAGCAGCGGCGCGCGATCTTCCTTGGGTGCGAGTTTGGCGACCGTGGCTGTTGCCGGCGGGGCGTCCTGCTCGGGCAGGAGGTCACGCAACGACACGCCCGGACGCGGCGTGGCGCGCATCAGCTTGCGCGTGTAGCGGTGCACAGGCGTGGTGAAGATGGAGCGGGCGCTTGCGGTCTCCACCACCCGGCCCTTCTCCATCACGGTGACGCGGTCGCAGTAAGTTGCCGCAAGTCCGAGATCGTGCGTGATCAGGATCGTCGACATGCCGCGTTCGCGCGTGAGCTCCGCGATCAAGTCCATCACCACCTTTTGCGTGGTCACGTCGAGGCCGGTGGTCGGCTCGTCGGCAATGAGCAGCTGCGGCTGGCAGGCGAGCGCGAGCGCAATGACGACGCGCTGGCACATGCCGCCCGACAGCTCGAACGGATAGGCGTGATAGCGTTCACGCGGCCGCGCGATCCGAACCTGATCGAGCAACTCGATCGCTTTCTGGGTGGCGTCCATGTGCGTCGCCTGGACGTGCTCCAACAACACGTCCTCAATCTGGCGGCCGACTTTGCGGATCGGATTGAGCGCCGCGCGTGGATTCTGAAAGATCATCGATATTTCGCGGCCGCGCAGGTCCCGCATCGCGTCCTCGCTGGCCGAGGCTACATCGATGCTGCTGAACACAACCGAGCCTTCGGCGATGCGGCCGGCACGGTCCAGGATGCGCATGACGGCGTAAGACGTGACCGACTTTCCGGAGCCGGATTCACCGACGACGCCGACCGTTTCGGCTTTGGCGATGGTGATATTGATGCGCTCGACCGCGCGAACGATGCCGCGGCGGGTGGTGAACTCCACCGTCAGATCGCGCACATCGAGCAGCGGAATCGCGGTCATGCTACGTGCGCCGCTGCGGGTCGACGATGTCGCGCAGCCCGTCGCCCAGAAGATTGAAGCAGAACACCGCGGTCATCAGCGCGGCGCCGGGAAAGAACGCAATCCACCATTCGCCCGAAACCATGAAGGCCGCGCCCTCCGCGACCATGATGCCCCACTCGGCGGTCGGCGGGCGGACGCCGAGGCCGATGAACGATAGCCCCGCTGCATTGAGGATTGCGTAGCCCATTGTCAGCGACATCTGCACGATCATGATCGGCATGATGTTCGGCAGAATCTGCGTCAGCAGGATGCGGAGCTCCCCATTTCCCGAGAGCCGCGCGGCAAGAACGAATCCGGCCTCGCGGCGTACATTGGCCTCGGCCCGCGCGACCCGGGCATAAAGCGGGAAGTTTACGATCGCGGTGGCGAGGATGATGTTCTGCACCGTGTTGCCGAGCGCCGCGACGATGCCCATGGCGAGCACGAACAGTGGAAACGCCATGATGGTGTCGGCGGTCCGCCCGACGATCCGGTCGGCCCAGCCGCCGAAGAAACCGGCGGCGACCCCGGCGAGCCCGCCCATCACGAAGACGAGGGCGACTGATGTGACGGCAATGAAGAAATCGAGCTGTGCCGCGACGATGACGCGGCTGAACACGTCGCGACCGAGCTGGTCGGTGCCGAACCAGTGCTGGACCGACGGGGGCTTCAGCGCCGCGTCGGTGTTGCTTGCGAGCGGATCGTACGGGACGAGAGAGGGCCCGAGCAGGGCTGCGAGCACGATCAGCACGAACAGCCCGAAAGCAACGCCCGTGACAGGATTTTCGGAGATCACATAGCGGGCATGGCGAAGTGTGGCGCCGACCGCGCTCGATCCGCGCAGGGAGGATGGGGCGAGATCGGTCATGCCTCGATCCTCACGCGCGGATCGATCAGCCCGTAAAGAATGTCGATCAGCAGGTTGAGGGCGACATACATCACCGCCATGGTGAGGACGAAGCCCTGCACCGGCGCGAAATCGGAGGCGATCAGCGCTTCGACCGCGAACGAACCGATGCCCGGCCAAGCGAACACCTTCTCCACCAGCACGTTGGCGCCGAGCAAGAAAGAGAACACCATGCCAAGTGTGGTCACGACCGGGATCATGGCGTTGCGAAACGCGTATGTGACGATCACCGTGTAGGGCGCGAGCCCGCTGGCGCGTGCGGTGCGTACGAAATCGGAGGCGAGCACCGCCAGCATGGATGCGCGAGTCATGCGCGCGATCGGTGCGAGCGAGAAGATGCCGAGGGTCGCTGCCGGAAGGATCAGTTGTTTGAGGCTTGCGAGAAACACCTCTCCGTCGCCGGCAATCGCGCTGTCGATCAGATAGAAGCCGGTCACCTGCGGTGGCGGGCTGTAAAAAACGTCAAGCCGGCCGAGCGGTGCCGGCGCCCAACCCAGTAGATAGTAGAAGACGTAAACCAGGATGAGACCGGTGAAGAACACTGGCAGCGACACGCCGGCGGTCGTCAGTACGCGACAGGCATGATCGATGAGCGAGCCAGGCCGTGTCGCTGCCAAGATGCCGAGCGGCACCGCGATCGAGATTGACAGCATCAAACCGAGCAGGGTCAGTTCGGCGGAGGCGGGCAGGCGTTCTCGGATTTCCTTGCCAACGGGCTGGCCGGTGGTCAGCGAGTTGCCAAGATCGCCGCGCGTGAGGTCGCCCACATAGCGGCCGAACTGCACGATCAGTGGCTTGTCCAGCCCGAGATTGACCCGGATCTGCTCGATCGCCTCCTTCGTCGCGGCAGGTCCGGCGAAATAGGCAGCGGGGTCGCCGGGCAGCGCGCGCGTCAGCAGGAACGTGACGTCGTAGCCTGCGCTGTCACCCTCGGCAGCCGCCTTGCGTGCGGCGTCGATCAGCGCATCCATCTCCTTGTCCTGATAGCTCATGGTGTTGAACACGGCGTTTTGGCCGTGATAGCACCAGAAGAAGAAGTACTCCGGGTAATCCAGCCAGCCGGAGAAGAAGTTCACGATCATCGGCAGCTCCTTCTTGAGGAGCTCGGCCCGCCAGTTGGCCCCGGGGATTTTATTGATCGTGGACTTGATTCCGATCTGCGCAAGGCTCTCCTGCACAAGGACGCAGATCGGCTCGCCGATGACGGCAAACTCGAGATCGAACGACAGCGTGGTTTCCAGTCCGTTCGGGAAGCCTGCTTCG
>WNGE01008405.1_pt1 | contig 11029 bp, 12 predicted proteins | sample 5400651 | NCBI WGS metagenome assembly WNGE01 (sample SAMN13153370, study PRJNA577476) | soil metagenome | isolation source: 60 cm soil or saprolite under grassland replicate 2 | place: USA:California | collected 2016-06-15
TCCATCGCGGCCTTCGAGTAACCCACCATGCTTCCCATGGTCTGCTACTCTCGCCGCCCGCAAAGCGGACAGATCACTTGCTATTTCAAGCGGACATATCATGTGCTACCAACAGCAATGGAGAATTCCCTTGACTTCTCCGCTTGGAGAAGCACAGAATGCGCGCGAAATCGCTTCTCCGAAGAGCTGTCCGACGCTAGAGAAAAAGCACATTCCCTGAGGCGACCCCGCTCTGACGAACGAACCCAAGCGGCTTAATACCCCATGCGCTGTTTACTATGCCTTGAGGTCCGTGCTCGGAAGAGGCGGCGAATCGTTTTCGCCTGCGGAAGGACACAATGGTGAAACAACTGCAAGAGCCTCTTTACGAAAGACTCAAGCGACGGTTCTTAAACAGCAGACTGATTGCGGCTTTGATTTTCATGGGTATCACCATTGGATTTCTAGCTTCGATGAAGGAGTCAATACTAAAAATTCTCCCGTCGAATAACTCGACCTCGAAGCTGACCCTGGTAGCGACAGTAATTGATCAGCAGGGCTATTGTGGAGAGTTTGGATTTACTCCGGACGGAAAAGACAAAGGACCTATGATCCAGAAGGCAACCCTGGATTTAGCAATTAATAACCCGAGCTCAGGAGGACACATCATCACTGCACTAGTCCTTGATCCTGGAGACCTACACGCCGGTTTTTGGGCCGGCGAGTTGACTGTTGGCGGTGTATATCACGTGGTTCTCGACGAATGGCACAACAAGCTTATGGAAGCGAATATGAACGCGTTGGAGCTCGGACTCGATGAGTCCCAGGCAATCCCTCCAAAGCTGCCCGCAATAAACGTTAGAGAAATCGTCGACAAGAAATATGCCATTGAAGGCCGCTCGCAGGAAAGATTCCAGGTGCGGTTGGGACTCAGGAGGTCTATTGATTTCCTGTATGGCACGGTCCGTGTGACCGTAAAGACAGATCGCGGCGCGGAGGTAACATCAGAACCTCTGAGCGTCGTGGTATGCACACCAGGGTCTGCGTTGAAGAGTGCCCCGTAAACTCAAAGAAGCGCAGTAGCAGGGCAGGTGGGCAGATCAACAATCACTAGACAATATTTACAAAGCCATGAGAGAATCCCGTTTCCCCTTTTTGCGCGGTGTGGCCGGCAGTTGTACCGCCGGGGCATTCAGCGGACTGAGAGGGCTCATTGACGGGAATTTTTTCCGCGCTCTCGGGCCAGTTCACAAAGCACTTGATCGCAGGCACGTTCCTGCCGGTTTTAGTCTTTGTGGTCGTCGCGATGGTTATCCTTCAGCCGCTTCTTCCTTCCTTTTCTGCGGTTGCAACTATACTCAGCAGCTTAGACAAGGAATGGGTCGCGATAGTAGTCACCTTCCTGACGGTATTGTTAACCGGCGTGTTATACAACCTAAATATTCCAATTATCCGGTTTTACGAAGGTTATCCATGGCAATACTCATGGGTTGGCCAATTTCTGATCGCACGATGCAAGAAAAAAGCTCAGAAACTTTCGGCGGCACGAACAGAATTGCGGTCAGTGCGAATGAGCCTTCAACAGACAGACAGAACGGATCCCATGATTGAAGCTCTGCAGAGTGAGCAAAACCGTATCGCACGAACACTCGTTACGAATTTTCCCGAGGAGAGGAAAGGAGTCTCATCCTACCGACGAGATTGGGGAACGCCACACGATGTTTCGAAGACTACTCACGCCAGCGATATGGACTGGATGCAATATTTCTTTGGCCCCGAGTGGTAGCTGTTGCAAACAAAGACTATTTGGGCTCCGTCGATGATGCAAAGAGTTCGTTTGACTTCTTCCTCAATTGATCAGTCCTGGGCACTCTCTTGACAGCATCTCTCTTAGCAACAGGTCTTGCATCGAAAAAACCGTTCGCGGCTGATGACAGCCTCGTGATATGGCTATGCGAACTCATTCTGCTGTGTATTACGACATATTTGTCCTATGTAGGAGCGATCAACCGCGCTGTAGCATGGGGAGATCAGGTGAAAGGTGTGTTTGATCTGTACCGGTGGGATCTCCTCAAGCAACTGGGATACGAGCAAAAGCCCATTGATCGCAGCTCTGAGCGAGAGCTGTGGACTGAGATCTCGAAACAGATCTTCTACGGCGATCCGATTGATGGAAAACCGTGGCCCTACGCGGAGAAACGTCTACCTGTCTCCTGTAGTCCTGCGGATGTGGTACTTCAAGTTGCGTCCGGAACAAGTGACCTGCTATTCAGGAAAGCTGTCAAAATTCATTATCGAATTAAAAACATCGATCCGCAGGGACGGCCTGCAAATGATCTCGTGTTGACCGTCGACGTGCCAAGTACATGGATGTTCAGGTGGAACTCTGCCAAGGTTTTCGTAGGAGATATTTCCAGAATGCCGTCTTTGACGGGCACCAATCCACCATGCTTCTGTCTCGGGCAATTAGGTTTCGGACACGAAATCGAGTTTGAGTGTGTATTCAACCTCATCGGTGCGTAATAAGGAGCAAGGACATGGATTGGACCATGATGCAGCTAGTTCCGGCATTCCTCCGCTCAGGACACGGGAGAGATAAGGATCAACCTCGCGAACCGCCTCACCCTGAAAGAGACGACGACAAACAGGGTTGGGACGACGAAAGAGAGGATAGAGACGACACTGGGGATGATTTAGAAGAATCTGATCGACCGGGAGATGCTGCTGATCTACCAGGCAACGGTGGTACTGACGATCGGTAAGAACTTTACGGTAGGAGAGCAAAATGGCTGTTAAAAAACGGAGCAGCAGGAAGAAATCCAGTGTCAAAAAGGGTAGCAAAAGTAAGGGCGCGTTTCCTAGCAGACGTGCCGCCAGAAAAAAGAAGGGCGGAAGTCTAAGGCGAAGCGGCAGGACTGGATCGTATGGAGGCCGTGGTCGTGCCGGTGGTGGTCTAGCGGGCGATGGTGGCACTCCAGATCGTTGATGCGAGCCGCGTGCTATCGAGGATCGTCACAGTTGTGTGACAGGATCTCTATATGCAAGTAGGACCGCCCACGATTCAGACATACGCGTCTACCGTTCTCAAGCAATATAGGAAGCTGAGCAACAGCTGGGTGAGGCGCCATTGGTTCGATGTAATGCTCTTGTGTATTCTCCCTACGGGATGGCTGCTTTTCAGGTACGTCTCCCGCCAGAACTTTCCGCATGGAGAGTCCACTCAGGTGGTGGTTTCATCTCAGTCCGAACTACCACCATTCAAAATCATCAACTCGTCTGATGTGGCCCTGAAGAAGGTAAAAACTGTCGCAGGAGCTCTCTCCCAAGGCTGTGATTAAAAGTGATCAGATTAGCGCGAAGAAGATTGATTCGCGTGAATTGGCTGGTAGGCAAGCAGTAGTGATTCCGGTCAGATTAGGTCCATTGGCGGGTGCATCAAAATTCCCATTGCGTGTTTCGCTCCTGCTATCGCCAAGAACCGCTGAAACGAAACCGCTGATCATTCCTGATGCATATCTGCTCGCTACAAGCGAAGTGAATGGGGCATCATATGCGATCATGGCCGTAACTGCCGAGCAAATGAAAAGCCTTGTCCCGGTGATCGGAACATCAGATATTACTTTATCCGTGGCGGTTCCCTAGCAAGCATAAACTAGGATTTTGGGACCAATATTCTTTCCCCAGCTGAGGGCCGAAATGACCTTATTTCTTCTGCGCTTTTATTTTTGCCCACCTCGCTCGTGCTGCTGCCGCGATCCGAGCTCGACCTGCCGCTGAGATGTGGCGTTTCGGAGCACTCTTAGCACCTCCAGCAGATCTAGCCTTCTGCTTGGCCCAACGCGCTTTCTGTGCGGCTCGGATATTCGCAAGACCCTTGGCACTCAATTTGCGTCTGCCAGGCTTGGTACGGTTACTCCCACCGTACGCTCCAGCGAAAGCCGCGAGTGCTGCATTCAGCCCATTCAATTGTCGTGCTAGCTTGTCTTGTGTTGTGACTACAAGAAAGCTGGTGATCAAACGCGCGGAAAAATCAAAGCCGTCGGCGCGATCGACAATGAGGAGATCAAGGAAGAAATTATCCTAGTAACCGAAGGTGGTCGTCACGCCTTTAAATTACGCATGGATCAGTATGGATTTTAAGAGGTTCGGAGGAGCACAGGCACGGGTTGCAAGCACCGCAATGCTTACCCAGTTACGGTCAATTCCACGTTTCTCTCACTGCAGCTTCCAAGGCAAGCTGGCGTGATTCAATCCACGGGGCATAGTGCTTTTCGCAGACCTTCACCGTGTTGCCGAGGAGAGCGGCCACGGTTTCGAGCGGGACGCCTTTTTCGAGCAGGCTCACGGAGAATGTGTCTCGAAGCCGATGGGCAAAGCCGCGTCCAGTGACGCCGGCGATATTTCCCACTTTTTTCAGTCGGTCTTGCCACTCGGTGAGCGCAGACTTCAGTTTGCCAATGCCCGACCAGAACAAATGCGAGTTGCCGTCATCAGCGGCCTTGAGAATGTCCAACACATTTTTGGGCAGAGGCACGTACACCGGTTTGCCTGTCTTCGCTGCGTAGAGGAAGAGCTTGCCGTTTTTGATCCGATCGCGCTTTACGGTAACTGCGTCGGAGATCCGGACACCGGAGTAACGCATGAGGAGGATTAAGGCTTTCAGTTTGCGCTGTGTCGCCTCGGGAATTTGCGGGTGAATTTCACGCACGACGTCGACCGCCGTGAGGATGTTCTTCCATTCGTCGTCGGTAAACGGCATCGTCGGTTTCATTTTGAATACGGGTAAGCGGATCGGCCTTGCTGGATTCTTCTCGATCCAACCGGAATCCATACAAAATTTGAAAAAGGCCCGCATCATCTCAAGCCGCTTCTGCATGGTGATTGGCGCGAGCTTCCACCCCTCCCGCAGGCGACGGAGTTCGTCCACGGAGACTGAGCGTAATGGCATGTCTCCCAACTTCACTGTCAACTCGGCAGTTACATGCTTGTATTTCTTGAGCATTCCTTCGCTCAGTTTGCGGCCGTGCTCACAGTCGCTCACGAATCGTTCACAGGCGTCCCTGACCGAGAGGGAGCTGGCTTTGCCCTCAATCTCCCAATCGCGGGTAAGGCGATTTGCTGCCTCCCAATTGGTTAGATCAAGAGAGTGGCGGATCCTCTCGCCCCGGAGGGTACCCTGCACCCAGATCGGGCAAAAGCACGATTTATAGCGCCGTCCCGTGTGTTTGCAGTTGGTCCGGTGGCGCCGGTAAAGCGTCAACATGCGATCCCAACTTAGTACACGAGGGGTACATCAATCAATGATATATTTGTAAGTTATTGAAAAAGAATGGATATATTTGGTGCCGGGAGGGGGAGTTGAACCCCCGGTGAACCTCGGCGGATTTTGAGTTCCTCACGAACGGAGAATCAACCACTTGCACCGAATGAGCACCAAGAGCACTGAGTAGCAAGAGTGAGGTGCAACAACGACTTGCATTGCAGGAGACACTATTCAGTCCAACTCCATCTGGGTTGGTACTGGGCACAAAATTGGGCACAGTCGAATTGACCCCAGGGGAGCCGAAAGACCCCCGGTATTCGAAAAATTGCGAACGTGTGTGGCGCGCGCATTGGGGAAAAATTTCACCGGACGGGCCAGGCTCGGCGATTCTGTGCGGACCGGTTTGCCACGAATCAGCGAGCCGCGGAGGTGACAAGCCCAAATTCTCAGCTATGGGAGAGATCGGGCTGTTCGAAAGAGAGTTGCCGGAGAATACGCGACATCAGTACTTCACCCTCCAACACCGTCCGATCCTGCAAATCCAGTCTTACGGACGTTTCCCAGATATCTTGCAGTTCCGCGCAGAGGCGCTTTGTCTCCGGGCCGAGAAACGGAGCGAAAGAATCACTGTCCGAAGAAGATTCGGCATTTTGAAGGCTTTCAAACATTTCAATAGCGACCATGTCTCGAATCTCTGGACCTGCCTTGGTTAAGAATTCTTCCATTCGATCACAGGCCGCATGTACTCGTTTGCAGTCATCTACATCGGGAACCGAGGCGACGTGCTGCTTCTTGAACATAATCAGAATCTATTTCCGAGACGGAATTGAGGTCAATTGCACGACCGTGCTACGCGGTACAGAAGAGGGCGATGAGACCTGCTTCTCTGTGCAGAAAAAGGCTAGCGAGCTTCTATTTGCCAGCGCAGCTCCAAAGATGAAAGCGGATCTCCGTCCTAGAACTCGGGCACGATTCGCGTGCTGGTAGTGAGCTCACGCGGTTTGCCGTTTTTGGTCGAGTGGTCGTCCTGCGTCCACCATGATCAAGACCTTCCTGCGGAGAATCTCCGAACCCAATTGGGACATAATAGTGGGACATTTGCGCCCTCACGGATGACCCCGCTAAATCGTCCGTGGTGTTGGATCACGAACTTGACCCAAGAGTAGAGCCGCGATCCTTTAGAAGCACGATATGAAAGCAACCGCTGTGGTAACCGAAGACCCAAGACTGTCGGATATTCCGCTGTATTAACGAAGGCGCGGATCAGTTTGCGGGTGCGGCTGCGGCGTTCGTAATCGTGGGGACCGAGATAGTCGCCGTGTCCGGTCTCGTCCAGTTAGGCTTCCCTCTTTCCATCTGCAATCGGTTCATCGTCACATTCAGCTTGCCGTGTTCGACCTCGACAAGCAGGAAATGATAGTTGATGTTGTTGTCTGGAAATGGGTCTCCCGCAGCGCGCGTAATGCGGTAGGGGTGTGCCCCACCGCCTCCGCTGACAAAATATGTGACCCCATTGTGTTCGTGGCGCTCGTAGTTGTGCACGTGTCCGGAGAACACCACGAAGCGGGTGCGCGCAGACCGCTGCCGCTGCTCCAGCATTTGGCCCAGCTCCTGCTCCTCCGAGCGCGCTGAGTGGCCTCCACCATATACTTTTTCATCCGATGAGCTGGTATAAGGCGGGTGGTGGAGCAAAATGAAAACAAACTCAACATCCGAAGGCGTGGCGTCCAGCTTCTTGGCAAACCATTCGCCTTGCGGTCCTGACAACTCTGCTAGCGAGCTGTCGAGCACGAGCAAGAGCGCATTCCCCACGCGAACAGCATAATAGCGGCTGTTTTTCAATTCAGGAAAGCGCTGAAAATAGTTGTCGAGCGCAAGCTTACCCCCGCTCAAGTCATGGTTGCCGAGTACCGGGTACATGGCAATACCGTGCTTGTGCCAGATCGCGGTCTCCACATCCCATGTTTTCCAGTCATTGGCATCATCGCCGTGATAAACGATGTCTCCGCCTATTGAAACGAATGCGGGGCGAGCGTCGGCTATGGCTTGAACCAACGTCTGCCGCACGGTAGCATTCGAGTCCCTTGTGTCCTTAGGATTGGTGAAACGTGTGTCCCCAAGAAATGCAAAGCGGAAGGTGCTACCTACTTGTGCAGTCAGCTCAACTGGCTGGTTTTGAGCGAAGCACATAAAAACAGCGCAGAACAGCAACACAACAAGTGGAAGAGACTTGGAAGACATAGAGTCCTATCTCTGAAGAATATCCCAGTAGTGCATCATTGTCTTTTCGTATAGCAAGTCTAGACAACGAAGATGAACCTTCCGTTAATGCCGGGAGCCTGAATTTGGTGTCAGGCGGCCTGCAGCCGCAAGCAGTGGCTAAAACCTCACGCGGAAAGAAAGCTGCAAGGTTCGCGGCAGCCCCAAACCGGTTGCTGGTTCGACAAAATTATCATTATTCGGGTTGAAGCTGACCGGAGTGTCAATCTGTCCAAAATTTGAGCTTGACAAAATATCGAGATGGCTCGGATCTCCAAGCTGTCTGTGATTGAAGATGTTGAACGCTTCGGCCCTGAATTCAAGCGCAGTTTTCTCCCCCAGCTTCGTGCTCTTCTGAAGAGCTATGTCCGCTTCCCAAACGTTGGGAGCCCGAACAATCCCGTTCCGCGCATCCCCGAAGTGAGTATCAACGCCATTTGCGTCCTGAGGAGGTTGCGCGAAAGCCGCGATGTTTACCCAATTGTTTGGATTCTGGTTCGGAGGAACAATCGGTCGCCGGGAACGATGTCGGGCCGCTGGTTCGCTCTGGAGTCTCCGAATGGCACTTGAGTAGGATCCAAGCCAATGGTGACGGTTAGGGGATGGCCCGTGTGAAACACGCCTAAACCACTCAAGCTCCAGCCGCCGACGACTTGGCCTATTGCACCGTCAAATTGGAGAAATCTCTTTCCAGGACCAAACGGAAGCTCGTAAACGCTGGCTATGACCAGGTTATGCCGAACATCGAACACCCTAGGACCGTAGTCGCAACGCAGGCAGTTTTTGTCTTCAGGCGCATTGGCTTCGCCTCCGCCCACGGAGCCATCGTTGCGCGAGCTCGACCACATATATTGGGTGTTCAACATCCAGCCCTGGGCAAATTTCTTTTGCAAGGAAAGCTGCAGCGCATCAAAGTGGCTGGTGCCGGCGTCGCGCTTGATATCGATCTCGCCGAAATTGGGATAAGGTCGCGTGCAATTGGGAATGGGACTCGATGGGTCGCTAGGATTAGCTAGCACGCTATCAAACTGTTCACATTGATTGATGAAGTTCCGCGCGAACAAACGAACCCCGTGCGTGCCTAAGTATCCCGCTTGGAAAGTGAACTCCTTAGGCAGGAGCTGTTGAACCGACAGGCCCCAATCTTCAACGTACAAATCACGACGATGTCTAGCAAGGGCGCGCGGCGAAAGGAACTGATCGTTAGCGAACTGAGCAGGGTTGACCGGATACGCGAGGGTTGGAAACTCGACGTTCGTGACATTGATTCTAGTGGTGTCGCTTTCGTTCAGATCGTCGTTCTGTCCAGCGCCGTGATAAATTCCAAAGCCTGCGCGGACAACGGTCTTGTCGTGAAATGCGCCCGGAGCCCAGGAGACACCCACACGCGGATCGAAATTCCTGTAGCTCGGGAAGTATGCGGGAGCACCTTTAGGGCAGATGTTCGGCACTGGCATGTTCGTGCCCGGCAGGACGCCTCCTGTGCAGGTCGGGTCAAAAATCGTCATGCGATCATGTGCTTCGGTGATCACCGAATAGTATTCCCAGCGGATGCCGAGGTTCAGGGTGATGTTCGGCCTGACTTTCCATTCATCCTGAAAGTACGGCAGCACGAAGGTGTGCCTGAGACCATGGCAGCACCAGCTCGCCCTGAAAGCGATCGAACTCAACTGATCATTGATCAGGCCTGAGGCGTCGGGGAAGGCGTAATTATTATCCGCGGTAATTCCTTGGTTCAGACGAACACGCCTGATTTCAATACCCATTTTGAATGTGCTGCGACCGCGCGTTAGCGACAGATTGTCGATCCACCCCAAGGTGGTGCCAACCTCATTATCAGTGTTGTTATTGAACAGCTCCGTGAATTGTCCCGAGTCAAGGGTCACATCGTAGGGGAGAACGCTCGCCTGGGGATTATGGAAGGGAGCTCGATTCACTCCGAATTTGAACTCGTTGAACAGCGTCGGCGAAAAAGTATGCGCCAGAGCTAGCATGTAGTTCGCTGGGTGCGTGATGACCTGTTGCGTATCGAGCAGGGCATTCGGCGCTCCCAAAGGAGCTTTGCTGAAAGAGACATCCCGCTGCGCTCGCGCGTAGAACGTTGTATTTGTCGAAACCTGGTGATCCAGGCGAACGAGGAAACTGTCCTCGTTAACTACGTTCGGCGCTTCGTGGATGAATTCGTCAACACAGGGGTCGTTAACTGGATCGTTGCACACCCCGAAGTTACTTGGTTTCAATATTGACCTGGCCGCCGGCGCCAGCCCCATACTCTGCGGTATATAAAGAAGAGCTGACGCGGTATTCGGAAACTGCATCTTCGGAGATCTGTAAGCGCGTTGTTGATTTCTGCGCTTGCTCCTGTATGCCCGTGGCGTCCACCCCATCGATCATGTAATTGTTGTCGTCCCGGCCACGTCCGGCAAAGCGGATGGTGCGTTGATCGCCGCCGCCGTCATCGATGGCGCCGGGAGCCAAAACCAGTAGCGTTGCTCAGTTCCGCCCATTGATGGGAATCTCTTTGATTTGCTGCTCAGTAATCACTCCGGAAACTTCTGGTGAGGTTTGCTCAAGGGGCTGCGCGGCCTCCACTTGAATTTTTTCGCCAGGGACGCTCACTCTTAGTTGCGCATTCAACACCCGAGTTAAGCCCACTTCGAGTAACACGTTCTGGAAGCTGACCGTGCCAAACCCCTGGTGCGAGATCGTGACCGCATATGTTCCGACCGCCAAGCCGGGGACCAAATACACGCCCTTTGAGTTTGTCTGTGCTTCACTCTTGAGACCGGTCGCGAGATCCACTGCCTGAACTTCCGCATGCTGAATGACGGCTCCAGTTGCGTCCGTGACCGTGCCGGTGAACGCAGCGCGGTCGATCTGCGCCACGCAAATCGCGCCGGTAATGCAGATTGTGAATAGCATCCACGAGATGGACTTTAACCGATAAGCAAGCGCTTTGGGTGAATGCCTTTCTTGCATAGGGTCCTCCTCACGGCTAGTGGTCGGGACTGCGTGATCGATTGTTTGGCTTCGTTTTGTGTTCTGGGATTTGGCGATGATCGTAGGCCGGTTGCGTTACGACAAAGTTAAAAGTGCATTAATAGATTGTTAATGAAAATCAACGCCGTGCGGAGGACTTTGAAGAGAACGCGGGCATTGCGGCCTGGCACGCAGCGACGGAAGCCTCAGTTTGCCCGGCACTCGGAACAGACAATCAATCCGGCGAAGTACGGCGAGTGCTCGATTCGCTTCGAGGTCGGGTAATACGTATTTGAAATGGGCCGGTGAATCAAATTCTTCTTGCAGCGCGGGCACGGTATTCCTTGGCAGAGGCAGCTAACACTGATTTCGCCCACCGGTTGGTGGCTGCCGCTCCACGACAAATTGCTGGCATCTGTGCTGCCGTTGAACTCGCCGCACTCTCGCCACGCTCACGTTTTCAAGCCGCAATGGTTCTGGCCATGGCGGCCGATGCACTTCAAATTTTTGTGTTTCCGTGTAGTCGCGGCCGTGTTGGTTCACCTGCTC
>WNGE01008406.1_pt1 | contig 11029 bp, 9 predicted proteins | sample 5400651 | NCBI WGS metagenome assembly WNGE01 (sample SAMN13153370, study PRJNA577476) | soil metagenome | isolation source: 60 cm soil or saprolite under grassland replicate 2 | place: USA:California | collected 2016-06-15
CAAGGTTACAATGAGCTGGTCTCGCCTAAGGATCTGCAGAAGCTCACCGAGTTTGTCAGCAATGGCATCGTCGGGCGTCGGTCGGTGGCGGAGAAAGATAAAGACACCGTTATCCGCGTGATCAAACTCACGGCGGAATCGATCAAGCTGATCCAAACCGATCGAGAGTTTACCAAGAAAGTGATCATGAAGTGGATGCCCATGAAGGACCCGGATATGTTGGAGCAGGTCTATCGTTTCGCGACGGAGAACTATTCAAACGAGGGCTTCGTGCCCGAGAGCGCGCTGCGCTCTACGACCAAACAAATGGTGCAGAGCAATCTCGTCGAGGCGCAAGCGGCAGCCACGATGCCGGTAACCGCCTACTACGACAACCGCTACGTCGAAGAGGTGAAGCGTTCGGGGTTCTTCGACCAGTTGTGGAGATAGCGGATGGGAAAACGATGAAGGCGGAAGGATGAGACAAAAGCATTTACAATCGACGGAGGAAACAAAATGCCGACTTTACAGCTGACTGACGCGGAGATCTATTACGAAGTTCATGGCCACGGCCAGGCCATAGTGTTTCTGAGCGAAACTGCATGCGACGGAGAAGTTTGGAAAATCCATCAGGTGCCCGAGTTTTCGAAAGACCATCGAGTGATCATTCACGACTATCGCGGCACCGGGCAGTCGAGTAAGCCATCGATTGACTATACCACCCAGATGTTTGCACGGGACGTCATCGCGTTGATGGATTACATCAAGGCGGACAATGCCATCATAATGGGTCATTCCATGCGAGGCCGGGTTGCCCAACTGTTGGCTTTGGATTACCCCCGTCGAGTGAAGCGACTCGTGTTGGCATCGACCGGTTCCCATTACCCGAAAACGAAGGGGCTGCCGTTCGAAATAATTAGAGAGATGATCGAATGGGGCTACGAGAAGTACGAACGGGATCACTCAATTCTCGTTGGTTTCACCGAAGAGTTCGTGAAAGAACATCCCGAGCGTGTCGAGCACTACTTAAGAGTGCGGATGCAGAATCTCTGCCCGGTGGAGTTCTATCTTCGTCATCTCCTCGCCCGGCAGGGCCATGACACCAGCGGGCGCTTGAAAGATATTCGCCAGCCGACGTTGATATTGGTAGGCGAGGATGACCGGAACATGACCAGCGAGGTCAACCACCGGATGTCGTCGGACATCCTGGCCAGTGGGATTCCGAACTCAAAGCTGGTCGTGCTACAGAACGAGCGGCACAGCTATTTCTTCGCTAATCCGGATGCAGCGCATAAAATAATTCGCGACTTCATCAAAGAATAACTGCGGTCAATCGCGTGCCATGAAGCAGCTAAGAATCGGTGAAGTCGGACGAAATTTGTTCTGCGCAGATGTATAGATGAAATGGAGTTACGCAGGTTCAAAGTAGGGAGGAAGAGCGATGAAACGCTTTTTTGGTTATGGAAAAAATGGCTAGATGTAGGGTCTCACTTCACGGCTCGACTATCTTGGTGAGTGCTTTTTTGTCATCGAAAAGGAGAGAAAAAACCGGCCGCAAACCTTGTTCTTTTGACTCATTCACCTTATTTACCCATCTCCCGGCGGACTTCCTCGAGCAAGCGAAAGTCAGCGATCCTGCTGAGCGGTATATCAGCGATTCCTTTGTCCATTTTTTCAATGTGTTGCACGTGAAATTTAAGTCCCGCTTCACTGGCGGTTCCATCTTTACTGAAAGATTTTGCCAGTGACGTGTAGGATTCGCGGGCAACGGCGGAATCGACTTTCCACTCCCGTTCGATGATTTGGGTTGTATCCTCGGGACGTTCCCTGGCGAAGATTAGCCCGCGATAAAGGGCGCGCAACACTCGTTTGGTCAGCTCTTTTTTTTCGCTTAGCTGGCGCTCCGTGGTGGCGAAGCCATTGCTGGGAAATTCGATGGCGTCGCCCAAGAACAGCAATTCACGGAATCCTTGCTGTCTGAGCAAAACATTGTCCGGTGGTACGACGATGGTGGCGTCGACGGATCCAGCTGTCAGAGCGGCGACGCGAGTCGTCGGAAAGCCGATCATGATGGGGACCGCGTCGCGTTGAGAATCAAGCCCTTCTCGAGTAAGCGCTATTCGCGTAGCGAGCTCCACCGTATCCCCAAACCGGGCCATGCCGATATATTTTCCTCTCAGCTCTGCCGCCGACTTGATTTGAGGTTTGGCCATTAGAAAATAATTCGGGCGGGTGGCGCCGAAGAAAATGGCCCTAATGGGTGCTCCTTTAGCCGCCAGCCCCAGGGCGGAATCGGCGACTCCGTGGTAATCGACCTCGCCTGAGAATAACGCGCTGTGAGCTAACTGGGGAAGCATCATCGGGATCTCAATATCGATGCCTTCGTCTTTGAAGAAGCCCCTGTGAACTGCTACGAAAAGCGGCAGATAGCCCATAGATTTCGCCGGCAGCGCAAGCTTAACGCGGTCCGCGCCGAAGGATAGGCGGGGCCATATTGGAGCGGCGAAGGATAACGCCAGAGCTACGCATGCGACGACTCGCATTTGCTTTCCCCTACTCGTTCTCCGGGCTCTGAAATCTCGCTATGAAGCCACCGCGCACGAGTTCCGCAAGAGTGCGCTAATTCCGGTGTTAACGCTCCACATACACATCCGAACGGCTCCAGCTCGGGAATAATCTCCGGGCAAATGAGATCGATGGCTTCGTCCCAGTTGGGTCGCAAGGAAGAGTGACGGAACAAAGGGCCAGAGCGACATGCTTGTAAGGTCGAGCTTGACGCTTCATGTGTGCTGCCACAGTTTCTTCGTCGCGATGTCCGCGCCCTCAGCCAATGCTTTGAATTTCGCCCAGACGACGGTGGGATGAACTTCCGGCGTAAATGTAGCCTGGGAGGAAAATCCACAGTCGCCGCCGCCGATCACGTTCTCGCGTCCCACGAGCTTGGCATAATTTGTGATGCGATCGGCGACTAACTCGGGGTGTTCGACGATGTTGCTGCAGTGGGTGATGACACCCGGGATGAGAATCTTGCCGTCGGGGAGCTTGATATGTTCCCATACATGCCACTCATGCTCGTGGCGGGCGTTTGCCGATTCGAACGAAATCGCCTCGGCGTTGACTTTCAGCATGAGGCCGACGATGTCCTTTAGCGCGATGTCGAAGATGCGCGGGCCTTCGTTGATACCGTAGCAGGTGTGATAGCGGATTTTTTCCGGCGCGATGCCACGGAGAGCGTGATTGAGCGCCTCGATGTAAATCTCCGCATCCTTCACGCGTTCCGCGACGGTGAGAGAAGGATCCGTGCGGTACAGTCGCGTAAGCGACGGATCGTCTATTTGGAGAATGAAACCTGCATCCACAATCGCGAGATACTCCGCCCGCAACGCTTCGGCCAAAGCGTACTGAAACTCCTCGTCCGTGCGATAATACTTGTCGCTCCAGAAGCCCGGAGCAATGGCAGGCATAAACACCTCTTCGGGCGCCAAGCCCTTGAGCGCGGCTTTGAGGTTTTCGATATCCGTCCTGATGGCTTCCTGTCCTTTGTAGGTAATCGGCCCGGTGCATACGACCTGCAGATTGGGACCGACTCCGCACATGTGCTCCGCGAAATACTTTTCGTAATATTCCGGAAAGGCTTGAGCCTCATTAAGCTTCATTCTCGCGGCAATTCGTTCCTCCGAGCTCGCAACCGGTGCGAATCCGGTCAGGCGTTCCACGACATAGGCATTGAAGCTGGCCTTGCCTTGCTCGCCGTCGGTAACAATGTCCACGCCGCACTCGACCTGTTTGCGAACAACCTCGGCGACTGCGCTGCAAACTCGCTTACTGTAAGACTCGTTGTCATACGGTTTCTTCTTTAATTTCGCGTCCATCATTTCAAGAAGATCCCTGGGACGCGCCAAGCTGCCGACGTGGGTTGTCAAGATTCGGTCCGTACTTCGTTTCATTGTGCCTCCCTAAAAACCAGGAACCGTGAAGCCTCATTTATAGAGCGCATCGATAAACCCTGACCGGTCCAACTCTTCGAGCAAACTGATGTCAATGAAATCTTTCGGGTTGGCTGTTTTGGCCGCGGGAATCCTGTCACTCGCGTCTTTAATGATCGTTTTAAAGCCATCGATGGAAGGGTAGGGCTTGGGTTTAACGATGTCGCGGAGAGTTTGGTAGGCGTCCTCTAGCCGCTTCTCGTCTTTGGTTTGTCGGTACTTGGCAAAGGCTCTCTTGGATACGTCGGGATTGGTCTTCAGCATGTGGACCGCCTCCACGTAAGCCTTGAGAAAGCGCCTCGCGACATCGCGCCTCTTGGCGAGCAAGCGCTGGGTCGTTACTAAACCGCTCCCTTGGTAAGGAACATTCAGCTCGCGCAGATTGAGCAAAATCTTCATGCCGGCGCGGAGCGCTTCGAAGTGATCGGGCGGGGAGAGCAGAGTGGCGTCAATCGAACCGCTGGCCAACGCGATCAGACGTTCCGGAGTGTCGCCGACCTGGAGCATCGTAATGTCCCGCTCGCTCAACCCATAGCGGGGGAGCACGTAGAGTAGCCGGAGATGCGAAGCGGATCCAAAGCGGAAAACGCCGATGCGTTTTCCTTTGAGTTCCTCCATGGCTTTGATGGTGGGACGGGCGACCAGCCGATCATCCAGGGTGTCTTGCACGCCGGCGATCATCACGGGATCGGCTCCTTGCAGCCGGGCGGAGGACATCAGGGCTCCCGTCATCTGGGCGAAGTCAACCTCTCCCGCTACCAGTGTCTCGATCGCTGCCCGCGTATAAATGATTTCTGCGCTGAAACCGTTTTTATTTAAGAGTCCACCGACGTCCGCGACCCACAACACGCCTTGAGTCGGCGCAACCGCCGAGAAAGCCACTCTTATTTTATCCGCGCCCGCGGCGGGTTCGTGGCAAACACACAGGAAGACGGTGCCGATGACGACGATCAGCAACGGTTTGATCCGATAAATGGCTTTGCCACAGGGCATCGAAGTCGCTCGTGAAAAGGAATAGGACAGGCTTTGTTTATTGATTTACAACGGCTGCCCGGACACTACGAAAATTCATGCGGTGGGTCAAGGCTAGAAAAGAGTCGCAAGAGAAAGTCCCCGTTGCATGGTAACTTCGCATTGTTGTAAAGAACGGCAAAACCAGCGTCAGGAGGTTAAAGCTGCTCGGAAACTAGCTGGGATGAAGACCATCTTCCGATGCGGGATTCCGGCTTCCTTGAAAACCGGACCGACGCATTGAAACGCCATAGCTTCATAAAAACCGATCACTGGGAGTTGAGCGTGAAGATAAATCTTCTGCGCGTCTTGTTTTTTCGCCATCACGATGGCTCGCTTCAAAAGCTTCGTGCCGATGCCCCTCCCACGATAGCTTTTCAGCACCGCCATGCGCCCTATCTTCGCGCTCCCTTGACGCATTACCACCCTCGCCGTTCCCACGGCTTTCCCTGCTTCGAAAGCCAGAAAATGGAACGCGCGTTTGTCGTCACGATCTATTTCAATCTCTTCCGGGACACCTTGCTCTTTTACGAACACGCGTGTGCGAATCGTATAAGCCTTCTCTAGCTCCTTTTTCGAAGAAACTTGTCTCACTCCCACGCTGGCTTTCACAGCTGCAAGTTAAAAATGAAAGAATCGGGCCGCCCCTCGAGCTCTAGAGGGATTGAAGCTCCTATGCTCCTTCGGCTGAAAGGAGGATGGCCCGACAGCGGGCGGCAGAGGAGTAGTAGCTTGCGGCAACTGCGCGGTAGCAGGCGGCAGCGCTTCGACGGCCGGTGGTAAAGGAGCAGTCGCTGGCGGGAGCTCGCTGGCAGCGGGCGGCAACGGAGCGACATCGGGCGGTAGCGGAGCCGTAGCTTGCGGTAATGGAGCCACGGCCGATGGCAATGAGCTGGTAGCAGGGGGCAGCGGCGCGGTACCTCGGGGGAGTGGCGCGGTGGCTCGTGGAAGTGGGCTAGCGGCCGGTGGTAGCGGTGCGGTAGCTCGCGGCAAGGTCCCAAGGAATGACCGAGCCCGGAAAGGCGATATCGACCTCCCTACTTGGCCACTAGCATCTTCAGGAGTTGACAACAGGACACACGCAACCAAAAAAGCAAAAATTGACGGTACGTTCCATACCCCTTGGACGTTCATTGATTCTCCTCTAGTAGTGACTCTATTCCCGCTGCAATACAACCGCAAAGTTTCACGAGGGAAAAACTCTGTATCAGATGGACGGAGTTGACGTAGGACGACGGTTATCGCATAACCAGTTTGAAATAAAGATGGGTAGACATAAGGCTGGCCGGTAAACATTTGCAGAGATTATTCTTCAGTAAAATAGGGAGGGGTTGTTATGTCACTAGATGAACGAATGAGAGATTTAATGACTTCGTTTCAGAAGACCGCATACTTCCAGTGGATGGCGCGTCAGAGGATACCAGTAATCGATGGGTATGGAATTCAAGACGTTCGCGAAGTGGAGCTGGATTTTTGGCCCCGGCTTGGAGGGCGCGCGGCTTTTATCAATCTGTACGGCATGGAGGGAGTGACGGGAATGTATGTGGGCGAAATCCCTGCCGGCGGCGCTCTGGAGGCGGAAAAGCATTTTTACGAAGAGGTGATCTGCATTCTGAGCGGACAGGGAGCCACGGAAGTATGGCAGGAAGGTGAGCGCAGGCAGATGTTTGAGTGGGGCCCATGGAGCCTATTCGCTCCGCCGCTTAACAGTTGGCATCGGCTGATTAACGGCGGCCGCCAGCCGGTAAAGTTTTTGGCCGTGACTAATGCGCCTCTAGTCATGGACGTGTTTCACAATGAAGATCTCGTTTTCAACTGCCCTTATATCTTTTCAGATCGCTACTCGGGCGCCGACGGGTTTTTTAACGTCGGACAAAAGCGCTACGAATCGGGCATGCAACATATTTGGGAAACAAATTTTATCATGGACATTCAATCGGCGGCTTTGGACCAGAGGGAGGTGAAAGGCGCGGGAGTGCGCATCACCCAATTCGAGCTGTCTGGCAATGGATTGATCGGCCACCTAGCGCAATGGCCGGCGGGACGGTATCACAAAGCTCACTACCACGGCCCGGGGGCGATTCTGCTGGGATTACAGTCGTCGGGGTATGTCCTGCTCTGGTCGAAGGAGTCGGGGATCCAGCCTTATCAAAGCGGCCGTGGTGACGAAGTCGTAGAGGTAAAGTGGAAAGAGGGAAGCGTCTATTGCCCGCCCGGAGGTTGGTTCCACCAACACTTCAATACTGGCCCTCAAGGCGCGCGGCATCTGGCGATCCGCTACGGCAGCCGGATTCATCCCATTGGTTTTAAGATTGCCGACAAACGGAGTGAAGACGGAGTTTATATTGACGTGAAGCGAGGCGGCACATTGATAGAGTATGCCGACGAGGATCCGCAAATCCGGCGCCACTACGAAGACGAAATGAGGAAAACAGGAGTGTCCTCGGAGATGCCGAATCGATGATAGTTGCCGTTCAACCAGTTCAAAACGTTCAAAGGCTCGAACGTTTTATTCACCGTGCTGCACCGCTCTCTGGTCCGACGGTTTGAACGATTTCAACGACCAGAACGATTTGAATGCTCTTCGGCCTAGTTGAGGATTTGCTCGGCGAATTTAGCTGAAGGGATTCTCACCTGAGTGTACTTGTCTTCCAGATGGTTCCTTACCCGGTGATATTCATCGACGGTCATGACGTCCTTGGCTGCCTTAACGCCGTGCTCCTGAAGCCACTTTGTGTCCACATCCAGGCGGCGGGTCGATTGGTGCATCGCTTTCACGTAGAGCTCCTGTCCCTGTTTTCCTAACAACCAATTAACAAAGACTTTGGTTGCGTTGGGGTGTGGCGGATTTTTGACGATGCCGATCACTCCGGAACCGTTGCTCGAGGGCGCCCCTTCTTTGAGCGTAGGAAGCTCTTTAATGGGCAGGTTTGCGACGAGGAAGCCCTCGAGGGTGTAAAAGCTCACACCCAAGGCAATGGCGAGTTTGCCTTTTGCCAGCGCATCAGCAAGCTGGCGCTGATCTCGGCTAACAAAAAGATCCTGCTGCACGAGTTTTCGCAGATAGCCCTCTCCTTTAACATCCCAGAGAAAAGACCAGATGGATTGGCCCGAGCCGGGAGTCCTCGGATCGAGAAACCCCACCTTACTCTTCCACTTGGGATTTAGGAATTCGTCCAGTGAGCGAAGCTCCTCTGGTTTCGCAACCTCAGTGTTGTACCAAAAGCCACCCGTCCCGGCATCGGCTATGTAAGAGTAGAGGAAGCGTTTGGTTTTGAGGTTATCTTCCCAAATATGCCCGCCCCACCAATATTTCTCTTCCCTAACCTCAGGTAGGATCAAATTTGGCGTCAACGGCTCGACCATTCCGTCATAGACCAGTGACTCATAGGTGCCGGATCCGCCGATGAAAGCGTCGAAGTATTTGACTCCGGCTTGGTATTCGGACGCGATCCGGCTGGCGTTTTGTGGACCTCTCGCGGTGAGAAGCTCCATATCAATGCCGAATTGCGGCTTGAAAACCGCTTCCAACTCTTTCCTCAGTTCGGCTCGCGCCGGAATGCCCACGACGATCTTGCCTTCCTTTTTCGCTTCTTGCAGAGTCCTTTCCCATTCTTTCTTCCAGTCAGTCTGCGCGAGGAGATCTCCAACCGAGCCCGAGAGTAACGACGCAGCGAGAGCTGACCAAATCAAGCGATATCTCTTTCGGAAAAACATCGGCATGTGTTTTCTCCTTTTATTGCATGCCTGCTGCCGCAAATACTTTCTGTGCCACGGGTCCGGTGAGGAAGCGGACGAACTCCCGCGCCGCTTCCGGAGCGGACCCTGCGGTTAGGATGGCGGCGGCGTAAGTCGTGTAGTTTTGGATTTCTGGCGGCAACGGCCCGACGACTGTGAGTCCTTTGTTTTCGCCCTCGAGGATGACGGTGGTGGCACCGAGTCCGATTTCGTCACCCCTGCCTTTACGAATGTGATCGAGCACGGCTGCGGCATCCGGGTAGCGCACGGTCTTAGTTTTCAAGTGTTCCGCGATTCCCAGGCGCTCGAATAGCTTTTCTAGATAGATCCCGGTTGACGCCTGATTGTAAACCACGGATTCGGCGCTGAGCAGAGCTTGTTTGAACTCATCGACAGTAGCGATCCTTGGCAGTGGAGTACCTGCGCAAACCATCACCCCCACTCCAATCCGGCCTATTGTGACCCGATCGCCTGGAGCCGCTTTGCCGGCCTTGACCCACTCGTCCAGGACGGCCGGCGGCGCGATGATGACATCCAGGGAGTCAGCAGCGCCGATACGTTTAAGAATCACTGGCGCAGTGGCGAAAGTGATTCTTACATCGCGGGCGGTTGCGCGCCGGAACGCGTCGATGACTTTCACCATCCCTGGCTCAACGGCGCCAGCGCTGAGTACACTGATTTCCGCGCTACTCATGATCAAGTACAAAACCCCAAGAGGCAAAAGCAGGATGCTTTTTTGAAAGCCATAAAGACAGGCTCCCGAATTGCCGGTTTGTAAAGGCAAGCCATCTCATAGAGGAGAAAACTTGATTTAGCAAGCGTGACCGCATTGACGGCAGTCCGTTTTATGCCGCTTGACCTTGTCCTCTTCACTCAGAGGTCTCTTTCTACTAAAATAGAATCTAGACCGTTCCGATCTAATTCACCTGGCTGGCTGACACCCCGGACTGAAGTGGTCGAGACCAAGTTTCCAGGCACGGGAGAGATATTGCATGCGCAAGTGGATCATTATTAGCGCCGTTTTGTTTGCGTTTTGTGCGATTTTTGTTCTGGCTCTGCTGAACCTGAACTCACTGATCAACCGAAATAAAGACTATTTTCTTAGCCAGGCAGAGCAAGCGTTGGGTCGAAAGGTATCGGTGGGCGATGTGGGAGTGACACTGTGGGGTGGGGTCGGACTGACGCTCAGTAACTTCACCATGTCCGACGACCCGTCTTTCTCATCGAGTCATTTTGTTAGCGCCGAAGACCTCCAGATCAACGTGAAGCTGCTGCCTCTCTTGCGCAAGGACTTTCAGGTTAAGCGGTTGATCCTTCACAAACCGGTTATCCAAGTCATTCGAAACAAAGAAGGCAGGTTCAACTTCTCCACCGTCGGTCAGGAGAAAAAGGAAAAACAGAAAGAGCCGGAAAAGGCCGAAAAGGAAAAAGAGCAGAAGACTCCTCCGGCTTTATTAATCGCCGTGGTTGATGTCTCCGGCGGAGAAGTGCATTACGTAGATCAAAAGGCAGAGACCGATTTTCGCGCCAACCAGATCGATTTCAAAGTGAAAGATTTCGATCTGAACCGGCCCTTCTCCGCGGAGCTGGCGGCTGCCCTGTTTTCTGAAAAGCAGAACTTCAAACTGCAGGCTCAGATTGGACCCATCGGCTCACACACAGACTTCAGTGACGTTCCTCTGGATGGCAAAGCAGATATCGAATCACTGGACTTTGGTAAGTTGAAGTCTACCTTGCCCGCCGTGAGGGCGGCGTTGCCTAAAGACATGGATGTATCGGGAATAGTGACAGTCAAAGACCTGCGGTTAAAGGGCACCTTAAAGAAGCTTTCCTTAAAAGGAGCTTTGGACGGAACCGGCGCGGCGCTAAACTTCGGCAAAACTCTGCGCAAGGCTGCAGGAATTCCATTCATCGTTTCCGCAGACGCCCAATACGGGAACGGTTTGCTTCGCTTGGGACAAACGAAAGCGAAGCTGAATACTATGGAACTGGTTGGCAACGGAGACATAAGCCTGGGAGATGTTACGGTGTTAAATCTCTCGCTTGCTTCCAACCGGTTTTCCTTCGACGGTTGGGAGAAAATAATTCCGCTGCTTGAGGACTATCAGCTTTCAGGCAATCTAGAGGTCCAGAAGACCACCGTCCAGGGAAAGCTAGGCAAGGGGGCGATGCCACAGATCCAAGGCACGCTGACTCTCTCCGGAGTAAGTTTCAAACCACCTCAGTTTCCAAAACCCATTAAAGATCTAGGCACCAGGAACGATTTCAACGGCCAGAAGGCTGTGCTTAAAGATACAACACTAAGCTTGGGGAAC
>WNGE01008407.1_pt1 | contig 11029 bp, 13 predicted proteins | sample 5400651 | NCBI WGS metagenome assembly WNGE01 (sample SAMN13153370, study PRJNA577476) | soil metagenome | isolation source: 60 cm soil or saprolite under grassland replicate 2 | place: USA:California | collected 2016-06-15
CGAGGCCGCGCGCCACCAGCTCCGGTCCGCGCTCCAGAATAGCCCGAAAGTCGTGCACGAACGCGGGACCGTCCCCGAACTCCTTCATGCCGGCGGGTGACAGCGCGCCTCCCGCCTTCATCACCATTCCGGGCGCCCGACCGCCCCCTACGGAGCGGAACATGCAGTCGACGATGCCGCTTCCGTCGCCGCCATCGGACGGGACGAGCACGGCGGCGCCCGCGCCGTCGCCGAACATGGCCGTGGCCACGAGATGGCCCTTGTCCGTATTCGGTCCGTGCGTCAAGAGCTGATGGAAGGGAGAGATGAGCTCCGAGCCGATGAGGAGCGCGGCCTGAGATCGGCCGCTCGTGATGAACTGCTCGGCGATGGCAAATGCCTGGGCCATGCCGCCACAGCCCGCGCGAAGCTCCACCACCCGCAGCTCTCCGAGGCCGAGGAGATCCTGGACGAAGAGTGCGGTGGCAGGGAACGGATAGTCGGGAGTGGCCGTCGACAGGATCAGCAGGTCGATCGCGTTGGCCGACAGGCCGGCGTACTCGAGGGCCTGCCGCCCCGCCTCATAGGCCATGTTCGCGTTGGACTCACCGGGGAGAAGCTTCCCCGTATCCAGGTCGAGAGCGAGGTGTCGAGTGACGCCCCCCAGCATTTCGCTGACCCGCACGATATCGCGACCGAAGAAATCGGCCAGCCGCTTGTTGTCGATAGGCTCGCCGGGCAGGTACGAACCGGTCCCGAGGACTTTGGCTCGCGGCGATCTCCGGTCGGTTGAGGAACTCACTATAGTTTCCCTCGATGAAGGGAATTGAATCCTAGGAGAGGTGCGGAGGCTTGTCAAGCGCTCGGCAGTACTTTGCCTCGTCATTTTTCATTCGAGATGCCTAGGAGGCGAGCAAAGCCCATACCATGAGCGCGAGGCCGAGTCCGTTGGCGGCCACGCCCACCGTATGCGTCAACGCCGGGACGCGGCGAGCGGCCGCCAGGTGATTCAATCCGAGCAAAAGAGACAAGATAGTGATGATTCGCCCCATGAGAAGCTTGCCGAGCGCATCGTGAGAGGCAAGAGCGTAAACAATCCCGACACACAACGCGAAGTTCCAGAGAGCGATCTCTCGCTGCCAGCCTGGAGCATTTCCCCAGGCGCTTTTTGAGGCAATGCGGGCCGGTGCCGCGAGTTGAAGCAGGGCGGCGATGAGACATGCCACGAGCCAGCAGGCGAGGGCGATGTCCAGTGGCTTCATGTCCCATAGCTCGATGACGGGGAGAGCCGATCTCGTTTCTCGTTCACGTAGCGATGCTACACTTTCTCCTGCGGACTGGGACTTCTGGTCGATGGCGGGAACGGCGGTGGAAGATCTCCGGCGCCGGTTCCGCATCCCGCCCCTCGCTCCCGGCGACGCGGCCGCCGACGACCGGCCGCCGGGATTCACGCCGATCGAGTGATCGCGCCTGCTCCTTATTCCTATCGTGGAGCGAGTCGGGCCCGCCGCGCCAGAGACCAGCAGATGAGGGCGAAGAGCAGGTAGCCCAAGGCCACGCCCGAGGATTCCCCTATGCCGAGCTTGGCGCCGTGGATGAATCCAAAGAAGGCGAGCACGGCGCCCGCCAACGCATAGACGGCGGCCCGGTCGAAGTCGCGGTCGATGATGAACGCGGCCACCGCGCCCAGGATCATGCCGGCGAGGATGGCGCCCCCGCCGAGCAATTCCATGCCGCGATAGACGACGCCCGAACCGGCCAGCGCGGTCATGCCGACTTTTTCCGCGCTGGTGCCCGCGGCATTGAGCGCGCCGTCCACGAGCACCTGCCCCCACGACGCGATGTTGGGGATGAGCGCGAATATCACGGCCGGCGCGTGCTCGCGAGGGGTGGCCTGAAACGCCTGCGCGCCGATGACCACGCCGATATAGAGGAGGATGGGCAAGATGGCCACGAGGGGAATGACGGCGAGGAGAAGGGCGACGAGACCGAGGAAGCAGACGAGCCCCACACAGACGCCCGTGACGAGAGAATAGCCGATGCGCCCGCCCACGGCCTTCCAGCCCGGGTGGCCGATGTAGACGGCAGGGGGAAAGGGGCTGCCGAGCACCGAGCCCACCACCGCGCCCACGCCGTCGGCGAGGAGAATCTTCCTCAAGTTGTAACTATCGCCGGCCGCCTCCGCGCTCTCGACATTGTTCATGCCCTCGGTGAAGTTGTAGATGCCGAGGGGGATGGCCGTCACGAGGAGCGGGCCGATGTCGCGAAGGCCCCCGAGGACGTCGCCCGAGGGAATGGGCAGTCTCAGCCCGAACTGACTCAGGGCCACCCCCACCGCCGTCGGCTGCATCAAGCCCGACCATCCGAGCATCGCGGCGATCCACGCCACGGCGGTGCCGATGACCACCGCGGCCAGGCCGCCCGGCACATTGCCGGGCAGCGAGACATTGGCCATCCAGCTGACCATGATGATGGCGAGGGAGATGAAGGCGATCCACGGGACTTCCCAACTCTGGAAGGCCGGCCGCATCGAGATGAAGGTGATGGAGATGCCGGCGAGCGTGCCCAGCATGGCCGCGCGCGGCGTGTACTTCCTGATGGCGGGGCCCACGAAGGCGCCGAGCAGGATGATGACACCGATCACGAAGCACCAGGCGAGGCCGGCCTGCCAGGCCGCCACCGGATCGCCCGTCTTGAGCGCGACGGGAAGCATGATGAGGAAGACCACGATGAACATGTGAGGCACGCTCGGCCCATACGGCATGGCGGTGACGGTGTCGCGTCGCTCGCTCTTGGCCAGCCGGTACGCGAGCCACGCGTAGTAGATATTGCCGAGGGGCAGGGCCACGGCCAGGGCGGGGAGAATACGGCCGAAGACGATGTCGCCCGGGAGCTTGACGACTCCTAAGCTGAGGCCGGTGAGCACGATGACATTGAGCACCACGTTGGTGAAAAGGCCGAAAAACGCGTTCCAGTCGCCGGGCACCCACCAGCGGACTGGATACTCGTTGGTCGTCGCGCTCGCCATATGCCCTCCGTGTGCCCGCGTTTACCGCGTGGTGGCGAGGGTCTCGAGGAAGTGTCTGGAGTCCGTGACCCAGCCGAATATCCCGCCCTGCGCCTTGATCATGGCCAGGGCCGCCTTCTGAAACTCGGGGAAGTACGAGGCTACGCAGTCCTCGAGCACGAGGCAGTCGTAGCCACGGTCATTGGCTTCGCGCACCGTGGTATTGACGCACACCTCCGTGGTCACCCCGCAGACCACCAGATGACGGATGCCGCGATGCTTCAGGATCCCGTCGAGGTCCGTGGCGAAGAAGGCGCCCTTGCCCGGCTTGTCCACGATCGGCTCACCGGGCTCCGGGTAGAGCTCCTTCACGATGTCGTGACCCTCTTCGCCGCGGACGAGAATGCGCCCCATCGGCCCCGGATCGCCAATGCCCGCGGGGAGACGGCCGCGCGCCTTCTTGGAGGGCGGGAGGTCGGTGAGATCGGCGCGATGACCCTCGCGCGTGTGGATGACCAGGAGCCCGCGCTGGCGGGCCGCCTTGAGGACGCGCTCGGCGGGCGGCACGGCGCGGCGCAGAAGCGAGACGTCGTTGCCGAGGGCTTCGCCGAAGCCGCCCGGATCCACGAAGTCGCGCTGGAAGTCGATCATCACGAGGGCGGTGGTCTTCGGATCGAACTCGAACTCGTAGGGCTCCGCGTTGACGAGGGCCATGGCACTATCCTCCTGGAAGCGCGAACATCACCTCTGTGTGTCACGATATGCCCGGTGGGCAGCGGCAGGATAGACCAGGACGGCGAGGGCGGCAAGCAGATCGCGGCCTCGGACGTCATGGAACGGGAGGGATGCGGTGAGACCCCGTCGATCAGTGGGCAGGGCGAGGGCGCCACGCCTGGTTGTCCTTCTCGTTGCCCTCTTAATAGTCATCCTGCCTGGCTGCGGACGATCCCGGGAGAGCGACGGGCCGGTCGTCCTCGTCCTCAAGCACGCCAAGATCCTCGGGCCCGTGGATCCGATCCCCCGCCTCCTCGCCGAGTTCGAGGCCGAGCATCCCGGAGTCCGCGTGAAAGCGGAAGTGTTGCCGTGGAGCTCGGACGAGCAGCGTCAGTTCCTCGTGATCAACCTCGAAGGAGGCCGGCCCGGCTTCGACGTCATGATGCTCGATTGCATCTGGGTGCCCGAATTCGCGAAGGCGGGTTGGCTTCTCGACCTGACCCCGGGCATCGCGCGCGACGAGCTGTCCGCGCACTTTCCCTCGGCCGTCGAAGCGGGAACCTATCGGGGGCGGACGTGGGCCCTGCCGTGGTTCATGAACGTGGGGCTGCTCTACTACCGCGCCGATCTCCTCGCCCGCCACGGCTTCTCACCGCCCGCGACCTATGCCGAGATGCTGGAGCAGATCCGGGTGATCCGTGCCGCCGAGGGCAATCCTCGCCTCGCCGGATATCTCTGGCAAGGCAAGCAGTACGAAGGGCTCGTGGTGAATGTTCTCGAGGGACTTTGGGCCGACGGCACGAGTCTGCTCGACGGCGACGGCCGCCTCTTCCCCGACCCCGGCCGGGCGGAGGAGGTGTTGAGGTTTCTCCGCATGCTCATCGACACGGGAGTGAGCCCGGCGTGGGTGACGGCGGCGGACGAGGAGAGTACGCGGCGACCCTTCGGCAACGGCGAGGCCATCTTCCTCAGAAGCTGGCCGTATGCCGCGGATCTGTTCGAGCGGCCCCAATCGCCGGTGCGAGGCAAGGTTGGCCTCGCCCCGCTGCCCCGTCTTGTTGCCGGATGGCCCGCTCCCGGATCCACGGGCGGGGCCCATCTCGCGGTCACGAGGCAGACCCGCCACCCGGTTGAGGCCATGGAGCTTGCGCACTTTCTCTCCGGCCCGCGCGCGCAGCGGGCGATGACGGCCAGCGGCGCCACCAAGCCCACGCGCATGGCCCTGTACCGCGATCCCGGGCTGGTGCGGAATTCTCCCAGCCTTCCCCGCATTCACGACCTGACGCTGGCCGGACGCTCTCGCCCCGTCACGCCCTACTACGTGATCATCTCGACGACAATCCAGCCCGAGCTGTCTGCCGCGCTCGTGAAGGTCAAGAGCCCGGCCCGGAGCGTGGCCGACGCGCGTCGCCGGGTCGAATTCTTCCTCCGGGACCTGCACGAGTGACGGACGGCGGCCAGGCCGCGGGCCTCACGCGCGCGGAGCGGCGGGCGCGGGCTCGCGGCCTTCTCCTCCTCGGCCCCGCCCTTGTGACCCTGGGCGCCCTCACCCTCTATCCGACGATCTGGGTGTGCTGGCTCTCGCTACAGCGGCGCATGCCCATCTTCGGCGTGAACCGATTCGAGGGCCTTGGTAACTACGTGTTTCTCGCCACCGATCCGCGCTTCTGGAAGGCGACCGAAGTCACCCTCCTCTTCACGGGGGCGTCGGTGGCGCTCGAGTTGGCGGGCGGAGTGCTGGCGGCTATCGCGCTGCGCGGGCTGCGTGCGGGATCGCGGATCGCCCTCTCGTTACTCCTGCTCGCGTGGGCGCTCCCCTCGGTGGTGACGGCAAAGCTCTTCGAGTGGCTCTACCATCCGGCGGCGGGCCTGATCAACTTCGCCCTCGGCGGTATCGCCCTGAACTGGCTGGGCGACCCGCGGCTCGCCCTGCCCGGGCTGATCCTCGCCGACGTCTGGCGGACGCTGCCCTTCGTGGCCGTGCTCTGCTATGCGCGCCTCCTCGCCATCCCCGCCGAGATCTACGAAGCGGCCGAGTTGGACGGCGCGGGCGCGGTCGCGACCTTGACCCGGATCACCCTCCCGCTCCTCCGCCGGATACTCATGATCGCCCTCCTCTTCAGAACTCTCGACGCGCTCCGCTCCTTCGACCTCATGTTCGTCCTCACCGGCGGTGGTCCCGCCGGCACCACGGAGACGCTCACCGTGTACGCGTACCGGAGTCTCTTCCAGGCCGTCCAGCTCGGCCTGGGCTCCGCGGTCGGGGTGGTGGTCTTCGCTCTCGTGATGCTGGTGGCCTGGGCGTACTTGCGTGCGCTCCGGCGCCAAGGGCTCACCGCGTGAGGGTCCGGCGGGCCGGGGCCACGCGCGTGCGGGACGGGGCCGTCCTCGCCGTATTTCTCATCTATGCGTTGCCGTTCTTCTGGCAGCTCCTCACTTCGCTCAAGCCCGAGGCCGAGCTCATGGTCCTGCCGCCCCTCCTGCCCACCCGGCTCACCGGGGAGCACTACCGGGCCGTGCTCGATCAAAGCGTGATGCTCCACGCTCTCGGCAACAGCTTCGGCGTCGGCGCCATCACCACCGTGCTCGCCCTGGGGCTGGGCCTCTTCGGCGCCTACGGGATCGCGCGCTATCCTGTCCCCGGCAAGGGCGCGCTCCTCCTCCTCATCGTGGCCGGCACCGCCTTTCCGCAGATCGCGACGGTGAGCCCGCTCTTTCTCCTGATGCGGGCCCTCGATTTGCGCGACACGTGGCTGGCCCTCATCCTCGCCAACACGTCATTCGCCCTCCCCCTTGTCATCTGGCTCCTCACGGGATTTCTCCAGGAGATCCCCGCCCAGCTCGAGGAAGCGGCCGCGGTGGACGGCGCGGGCCGCCTGCGGGCCTTTCGCTGGATCGTGTTGCCGCTCCTCGCGCCCGGGCTCGCCTCCGCCGCTCTCCTCACCTTTCTCTTCTCATGGAACGAGTTTCTCTTCGCATACACGTTCACCGCCACCGAAGCGAGCCGCACGGTGCCCGTGGCGCTCGCCCTCTTTCCTGGGGTGTTCGAAGTACCGTGGGGCGACATCGCGGCCGCCTCCATGCTGGCGAGCGTGCCGCCCCTCGTGCTCGTGGTCGGGCTACAGCGCTACCTCGTTCGCGGACTTCTCTCCGGCGCCCTGCGGGAGTAGAGAGCCGCCTATAATCGGGAGCCCCTCACGGCCACAAGGAGGAAGACCATGGAGCACGCAACCCGACGTCAACTGTTGATCGGGGGCGCCAGCGCCCTTGCCGCGGTGGCCGGTGTGCGGGGAGCACGGGCGCAGGCCGCGCCGGCCCCCGCGGGGCCCCCCGACCCGAAGCTGATCGAGGATCTGGTCGCCGCCAATCGCATCCTCGTCGACCAGGGGGTGGTGGACGGGTATGGCCACGTGAGCGTCCGGCACGACAAGGCGGCCGACCGCTACTTGATGTCGCGTTCCGTCGCGCCTGAGCTGGTCACCGCGGCCGACATCATGGAGTACGACCTCGACAACGTGCCGGTGGATCCGCGCGGCCGGGTCGTCTACCTCGAGCGTTTCATTCACGGGGAGATCTATCGCGTCCGCCCGGACGTGCGCGCCGTCGTCCACAACCATTCGCCCTCCGTCATTCCTTTCGGGGTGACGGGGACGCCTCTCCGACCGCTCTATCACATGAGCGCATTCCTCTGGCCCGGGGTGCCCATCTTCGAGATCCGCAGCGCGGGGGGGCCCGCCACGGACATGCTCATCCGGGACGCGGCGCTTGGCCAGGCCCTTGCGCGATCACTGGGCGCGGGGCCGGTCGTCCTCATGCGGGGCCACGGCGCCGTGGTGGTGGGCGCCAGCGTGCCCGAGGTCGTCTTCCGCAGCGTCTACACGGAGATGAACGCGCGGCTCCAGGCCCAGGCGATGGCGCTCGGCGGAAACGTCACCTACCTCGATCCCGACGAGGCGAAGCGGGCGCAGGCCTCGATCGCGGGGACGATCGGCCGTCCCTGGGAGCTGTGGAAGAAGAAGGCCCTGGCGCGGTAGAGGTGGCCGCCCGTTTCAGTGGGTGCATACGCCCTTAACCCATTCCCCGTCGGGCCGACGACAATCACAGGGCCGGCCCGGGGGGATGAATGTGGGCAGGGCGCAAATGCCTTGGCTCGTATAGCAGACTCGGGCGAGCGGATACGGGTAGTTGACGGGAAGCAGCTCGTAGAGCACGGGCTCGGGGAATTGCTGCGCGGTCGCGGGAACCACCAGCGCGAGCCCGAAGAGGGCGGGGAGCAGCAGGCGCCTCATGACTGGGTCTCTCCTTCCCCCGACGTTGCCTAGCCTACCGCAGGTGAGGGAAGACCTGTTCGCCGAGGAGCCGGATGGAGCGCAGGACCTTGGCCTGCTCCATGCCCGGCCACTGGACGCGGAGGATCATGGTGGTTATCCCGAGACGTTCCCGATAGCGCGCGATTTCCTCTCTGACGCACGGGGGATCACCCAAAAGAAAGCGATCGCGCGCCAGAGCCTCGAAGTCCGGCGCGAAGCTCTCGCCGGCGGGAAGCGCCTTGTCCTGCTCCCACTCCCGATACGCCGCATACTTGGCTTCGAGGAAGGGACGCGCTTCGCCTACGGCCCTCGCCCGATCGGGCGCGACGTAGCATTCCTTGATGAGGGGGATCTCGGTAGCGGGCGGCTTCCCGAGCGCCCGGCGTGTCTCGCGGAACAAGGCGAGCTGCCGCTCCAGGGTCTCGAGCGTGGTGTGCGGGTTCATGAGCCACGCGTCGCCGAGGCGGCCAGCGCGCCGTACACCGGCGTCGGCATTGGCGGCCAACCAGATGGGCGGGCGTGGCCGCTGCTGCGGCGGCATGGAGATGCGCACGTCCTCGATCGTGAAGTGCCGGCCCGCATAGCTCACCGGCTCGCCCGTCCAGAGCCGCTCGATCACCTCGAGCCCCTCCGTGAGCCGGCCCACCCGATGGCGCGGATCCTGACCCATGGCTCGATTCTCGGCGTCACGGTAGCCGAGCCCGACGCCGAAGATGAATCGGCCGCCCGAGATCACGTCGAGAGTCGCGAGCTGCTCCGCGACGTCAACCGGATGATGCAGGGGCAGGAGCAAGACGCCGGTGCCCAGGGACATGGTGCCGGCTTCCGCGGCCACTCGGGAGAGGACCGGGATGGGCTGGAAATAGCTGAACGGCGCGGAGAGATAGTGCTGGCTCGCCCAGACGGAATCGAAGCCGACGGCCGAGGCGAGCCGGACCTGCTCGAGGTGCTCCTCGAAGCGGCCGGCCTGCGAATCGTCCGGCGAGTGCTGTACGGATAATCCGAGGCCGAACTTCACCGGAGAAACGCCCCCGCCGGGGGACGTGGCCCCCGGCGGGATGGCGATCGATGGATCAGGAGTGGCTACTTGTCGCCGGGCATCTCGCACATGTCGAGCACGCTGTCGTACACGCCGCCGTGAGACTGGCACATCTGCGTCGCGGTCTTCTGGTTCGGCGTGCCGGGGTTACACGTGTTGCCCGAGTACGTGCCGCCGGCGGCGGTGCACAGCCTAGACGATTTGACCTTGGCGGTACTGGAGCACGCGGCGAGCGGGAGCGCCAGCAGGGCCACCATGGCTGTGGTCATCAGCATTTTCCTGGAACCCATCGTTACCTCCTGTTGGTTGATGGACGTCTCGTTGTTCTGGTCCGAGACCCCACGGCCCCGACCCATCCGGCGGCCCAGTGAGCTACTAGCGGCGTATCTTAGCTCAACTGGGTGAATTCCGGCAGATGTTTGCAAGCGCCTCGGGGTACGGGTCCCGCGTACGCAGAAGGGCGGCCAGGTGGGCGCCTGAGCGACAGATCCCCGCCGGGGCCGGAGCCCCGGCGGGGATCGGGCTCAGGAGTCGAGTGAGGCTACTTGTCCCCGGGCATCTCGCACATGTCGAGGACGCTGTCGTACACGCCGCCATGTGCCTGGCACATCTGCGTCGCGGTCTTCTGGTTCGGCGTCCCCGGGTTGCAGGTATTGCCCGAGTACGTTCCCCCGGCCGCCGTGCACAGCGAGCCCGAGCTCTTCTTGATGGTGCCGGAGCACGCGGCGAGCGGGAGCGCCAGTAGGGCCACCAAGGCCGTGGTCATCAACATCTTCCTCGAACCCATCGTTGTTGCCTCCTGTTGGTTGATGGACTTCTCACTGCTGTGGTCCGAGACCCCTATGGCCCCGCCCCGTTCGGCGCCCCGTGACTTCTCTGCACCCGACGGCAATCCCAAGGGGGATCTTAGCCCAAGTGGGCGAGTTCCGGAAGATGTCTGGAAGCCTCGGTTCCTTCGGAGGCTAGTTGCCGGAGCCGGTCATTTCACACATGTCGAGGGCCGGGTCGTAGCTGCCGCCATGTCCCTACGGCATCCCGCATACGGTCTTGATCTCGGCGATCCTCGCGTCGATCATCCGGTTGTATTCGCCGCTCTCCACCTGGGCACTCGTTTTCGACGTTCCCGTGATGAGACCGACCACGATGCTGGTGGGGACGATGGTCTGCAGCCCCGCCGCCATCTGCTGGGCCACGTTCGCTTTCTCGCTCTGGAGCACCCGGATGTCGCCTTCGGCCGTGAAGCAGTTGATGGGTGGCTTGTTCAGATTCTCCTCGGTCTTCTTGTATTCCGTCGCGCAGCCCGCCGTGAGGGCGGCCATCGCCACCCCACATGCCACCACCGCCAAATCAGCTCTGGGCTTCAAGATCGCTCCTCTCAGATTGGCGCATAGGCGGTCCTACCGTCGCCCGCCGCCACCCCAGGATCTGCCGCCCCCACCAAAGCTGCCTCCTCCCCAGGACCTCGAGGCTCCGCCGCCGTTCCAGCCAGTCCCGCCCCGATCCCATCCGCTACTGCCGCGATTCCATCCACCTCCGCCGAAGCCACTGTCGCCGTCGCTGCTCCGATTGAATCCGCCGCCCCAGCTGCTCGAGCCCCACGAGGACCCGGCGGAGCGCTGATCTCCCGCCCAGCGGCCATTCTGCTCGGCATTGAGCGATTGTGTGCGATCGGCATCGTTCACGGAGTTCCAGGAGCCGTTGTCGTAACTCTGCCAGCCGCTGCCCGTGTTCCGGTAGACGTTGCCATCGTGATCCGCGTAGTGATTGCCGTTCACGTTGGCGTAGCCGCCGGTCTGCCCCGCGGGGCCCGACACTTGTCCCCATTTCGCGGTGTTCTGGCTGCCGCTGTACGCATTGCCGTAAGTGGCAGTGCCGCCCCGCGCGGTGACGCCCGTGTTGGGGTTATACGTCGCGCCGCGGCCGCCATAGGCATAGTTGCCCGTGTACACGTTCTGGACCGCGCCCCGCTCACCTGCGGAC
>WNGE01008409.1_pt1 | contig 11027 bp, 8 predicted proteins | sample 5400651 | NCBI WGS metagenome assembly WNGE01 (sample SAMN13153370, study PRJNA577476) | soil metagenome | isolation source: 60 cm soil or saprolite under grassland replicate 2 | place: USA:California | collected 2016-06-15
GAAGCGTTCAAATCACGCGGTTACGGCGGTCTACAACTCTCTCATCTCACGGGTGCCGACTGCCAGGCAAGAGCAATTGAAGCAGCAACAGGATAAATGGCTCGAAATACGAAGAGTTGAAGCGGAAAGCGAAGAGGTGCTGGCACAAGGCTCGGATGCCGATCCGAATGTGCTGCGCCGATTCACAGAGATGAACGAAGCGCGCACAATCGTGCTGAAAGCCACGTTACGAGCGAAATAACCGGAACCGGAATACCGACGATAGAGCAAGAGCGCCCGACTCGTGGGCTCCGAGGCCTTCGGGCTGCCGCTGTCTCAATAAGGAGCTACCGTACGGGTAATTGAACTTATCTGACTGCTTCCCTCCTGAAAATGCTGCCACCGTAACCCACAGCCGTTCGGTTACGAGCACCGGTGCAGGAAATTCTCGAAAGGTCAAAGTCTGTTCCGCTCCCGCAGACCCGATAGGCGGAGAGGGATGCCTGCGCTCCGGGGCGGGCAAGAATGTCCTTGACTCGGCGCGCCGCAACCGGTGGAATCTCGATCATTAGAAGAGGTCTGGATCGGGCGGAGACGCTTTCTTTCGCCTGGGGAGTATCCCCACCTCTTTCAGACCTGAACCCGCAGGTGAAACCACCAGGTGAAAGGAAGACCGCTATGAAAAATCACAATCCACTAACCAACTCAATTGATCCTGTCAGAAATTCGCGCAACCGGTCGTCCGGCGCCGGCTGGACGCGTGCTTTTCTCCTTCTCCGGTTCGCGCTTGTTCTTGCATCGTTTGCACTCTCGCCGACGGCGCGAGCGGTCGACCCACCACCGGACGGAGGCTATCCGAACGGCAACACTGCGGAGGGTGAGGATGCGCTCTTGAACCTCACAACCGGCATCAACAACACCGCGATTGGCAAAGATGCGCTCCGGTTCAACGACATCGGCAGCAACAACACGGCCAACGGTTGGACAGCGCTCATTAGCAACACCAGCGGCCACGACAACACGGCCGACGGTTCTGATGCACTCTCGTTCAACACAACCGGTAGCAGCAACACGGCCAGCGGTGCGGGTGCAATGCAGAATTACGCAACCGGAAGCAACAACACAGCCACTGGTTACCTAGCTCTGTTTGGCGCCGGCATTGATTTTCCTGCAACCGGCAGCTTCAACACGGCTAATGGGGTTCAAGCACTCTATAGCAATACCAGTGGCGGCTCGAACACGGCCAGCGGTTATTTAGCGCTCTTTAGTAATGAAACTGGTAGCTTCAACGCGGCCAACGGTGCGAATGCGCTCTTTGCCAACAGCACGGGCAGCAACAACGTCGCCAACGGGTTTCAAGCGCTTTTTAGCAACACAACCGGCTTCTGGAACACGGCTGACGGTGTTCAAGCACTCTATAGCAACACAACCGGCGCCGGCAACACGGCCGACGGCATTAATGCGCTCTATAATAACACGACCGGCAACAGTAATATCGGAATTGGCCTTTCTGCCGGCATAAATCTCAGCACGGGCAGTAACAATATCGATATCGGCAACTTTGGTGTGGCGGGCGAGTCCAAGAGAATCCGGATCGGAACCCCGGGAACGCATAACAACACCTATATCGCCGGTATCTACGGAGTCACGGTTTCACGTGGTATCGGAGTGATTGTCGATTCCACCGGTCACCTCGGCACGACCACTTCCTCAGCGCGCTTCAAGGACGATATCAAACCGATGGATAAGGCGAGCGAGGCGATTCTCGCGCTGCAACCGGTCACCTTCCGCTACAAGCACGAACTTGACCCCGAGGGCATTCCGCAATTCGGCCTGGTGGCGGAGCACGTAGAGAAGGTGAATCCCGATTTGGTTGCGCGCGATGAGGAAGGCAAGCCCTACACGGTCCGCTATGAAGCCGTGAATGCGATGTTGCTCAACGAGTTCCTCAAGGAGCATCGCAAGGTGCAATCGCTCGAGAAGGAAATGAAAGCGCTCAGCACAGCCCTGCAAAAGGTGAGTAACGAGCTTGAACTGATGAAAGCTGCGCCGCGAGTGGTGGCAAATGATCAATAAGGCTAGTTGGATACGCATAAGACTTGTTCTGTAGCAAATAGGCGAAGGAAATCTTGGCCGAGATCTCGCCCGCGTTTTGAAGCCAGAAAGCTTGGCGTCACTTTTTGCCACGCGTTGAGAACAACACGTTGCCGAGCTATGTCTTGATCAGCGGCGGGGGAACATCTTCGGTCGGACCGACGTCGATTCCATGGCGTAGCTTACTGTGGCGAACGCTGTAGAGGAAATAAATCACCAGGCCAATCGCGAGCCAGACAAAGAAACGGCCCCACGTTTCAATCGGCAAACTGACCATTAGCAGGATGCAAAGGAATACACCAAGAAGCGGGAACAACGGCACCAGGGGGACCCGAAATGGGCGAGGCCGATTGGCGTCTTTGCGCCGCAAAACAATCACGCCGAGACAAACAAGAACGAAGGCAAACAACGTTCCGATGTTCGTGAGATCGGCAAGCGACCCGATGTCGGTAAGCATGGCGACGCCGCCAACGGCGATACCGGTCCAGATGGTCGTTCTATACGGGGTGCGAAATCGGGGATGAATTTTCGCGAAGTAGGCGGGAAGCAGTCCATCGCGCGCCATGGCCATGAAAATCCGCGGCTGGCCAAGTTGAAACACGAGTAGCACCGAAGTAAGTCCAGCGAGCGCCCCGGCACTGATGAGCGCTTGCGCCCACGGCCGGCCAGCGAACGCGGTCGCCACCGCAGCCGAATCGCCGAAATACGTTGTGTATTTTCTCATGCCAGTGAGGACCGCAGCCATTAAGACATAGAGCAGCGTGCAAATGATCAGGCTCGCGATGATTCCGATCGGCATGTCGCGCTGCGGATTTTTTGTCTCCTCGGCCGTAGTCGAAACCGCATCGAATCCGATAAACGCAAAGAAGACAATGGCGGCTCCGCTCATCATCCCACCGACTCCGTTCGGCAAAAACGGCTGCCAATTCGTCGGATGCACCATGAAGGCTCCGAACGCAATCACGAAAACGACGACGGCGACCTTGATAATGACGATCGCCGTGTTCGTGCGCGCGCTTTCGCGGATTCCGTAAATCAAGAGCACGGTCACCGCCGCGACAACGAAGAGCGCGGGGAGATTCACCGCGATTGTATGCCCGGCGATGATCGGAAGAGTAGTCGAAGAATAATTCGCAAGACCGTCGCCGCCTTTAGCGATGATCGCCGTCGCCGTTGTATAATCATTCACCAACCAGAGCGGAAACTTAAGGTGGAAAAGGCTCCCGCAAAGTTGCACGAAATAACCCGACCACCCGACCGCTACCGCCATGTTGCCGACCGCGTATTCGAGAATGAGATCCCATCCGATGACCCATGCAATGATCTCGCCGAGGGTCGCATAGGAATACGTGTAGGCGGAGCCTGAAACAGGAATCATCGACGCCAGCTCCGCATAGCAAAGTGCGGCGAATCCGCACGCGACCGCGGCCACAATAAAGGAAAGCATGACGGCCGGCCCTGCGCCCGGCCGTCCAAATACCAGTTCCGCATGCGTGAGATGCGATATGATGAAGTTGAGGACCGGCGTTTTCCAGATTGATGCCTCGATTTGCTCACCAGCCGCCGCGGTTCCTGCGAGCGCGAAGATTCCGGCCCCGATAATCGCACCGATGCCGATGCAAGTAAGATCAAACGCGGACAGCGCACGCTTGAGCTGGCGCTCGGGCGCAGCCGCCTCGGCCATCAAGTGATCTGGGCTTTTGGTCTTAAACAGATGTGAGGCCATGTTGGGCGAGATGGTGTCATCCGGCCATTTCTCAGGTCAATCCAAACTTTGCGGCGAAGATAATGGCAGTCTCTTCATCCAACGTGTGGGCAGGCGAATCGTCCGCGGAGCGGTCGATCCACCATATTCCGAATGGACGTTCCTTTCCCGTTTTCCTAATCTCCCGGAGTGGCCGATGAAGTAACAAAACTTATTTTGGGCGATACGGCGATATCGGCAATCGAACAAGCGCCACCGCGTCGACGCCGCTTTTTCGGTCGGCGAAAAAAGCAGCGGCCGCCCCTGACGCATTGCGAAAATTGTGGCGCCCCGTTGAGTGGACCTTACTGCGGGCAATGCGGGCAACCGGCCATCGATTATCGCCGTTCCTTCGGCCATGTGCTTGTCGATGTTCTAAATGAATTTCTGAATTGGGACTCGAAGTTCTTTGCAACGATCGCGTTGTTGATCGTAAAGCCGTGGCGTCTGACAAATGAATTTCTCGCCGGGCGTCGCGTGCGCTATGTGCACCCGCTCCGGCTTTATTTGCTCGCCAGCATTCTCTTCTTCTTCGCTGTGAATTACGGGGTTAAAGGACTTCATCTCGAACCGGGCAAACTCGGTCCAAAAGATCGCGCGGAACTCGAAGCGGATTTGAAGAAACAAGATCTGCCGCCCGCAGCGCGGGAGGAATTGCAAGCATTATTACGGGAGTCTCCGCCTCCGCCCGCTCCCTCGCCTTTAACGAACGCGCCTACGCCTCCACCCGCGCCCGGAAGCGGTAAGCAGAGGCGGGAATATGGAAAAATAGGCGAGCGACCGTTTGTGGTTTTTGATTCGGACAAGAAATCTTCAACTCCCTTCGAGCGCTGGATCGAAGCGCGAGCCAAGGAAAAGATGGGTGAGCATGGAACAAAGATGGGGCTGTTTATCGCGACGCTCTTCAGCAACCTGCCTTACATGATGCTTTGCTGCATTCCTCTGTTCGCCTTCGTCCTGAAAATCCTCTATATCCGGCGGCACATTTTCTATATCGATCATCTAATTTACGCGCTTCACATCCACACATTTGCTTACACCGCCATTATGCTGATCGTTCTCGCGACAATCGGACTCAACCGCGTCATCCCAGGGCCGATCGCGGGCTGGATTATCGCGCTGCTCTGGATCGCGTTTGTAGTGCAAATTTTCTTGTCGATCCGTCGCGTTTACCGGCAGGGCTGGTTCTTTACCGTATTCAAATTCTTTCTCGGCGGATTCGTATATCTGATCGTGCTCGTATTCGCGCTCGCCGCGACCTTTTTCGTTACGGTAGTATTACCATGAGAAAAATGGTCTTCTTCGCTTTCGCGTTAGCCAGCCTTTCTGCCACCGCATTTCCCGCGGATCGGCAAATCGCCTTCGAACGCAACGGCGCGGCTTACATCGCCAATCTTGATGGCACGGCGGAGAAAAAAATTGCCGATGGGATTTTTCCTGCGATTTCGCCAGATGGAACGCGTGTCGCGTTTAACACTGTGGAAAAGAGCGGCACGACTTATGTGCGCCACGTCGCCGTCGTGGAAATTGAGACCGGCAAGATCACGGTCTTCAAAGATGTGCCGAGCGACAATAGCTATTACCCGACGTGGTCGGCAGACGGGAAGCGCATTCTCTTTACGCTGCGCCAAAACGAGATTTGGGACCTTGGGCTCATCAATGCAGATGGAACCGGTTTTCGCGTCCTGAAAAAAGGCGATCCCAAGGAGGTCACCCGCTATTCAACAATCTGGGCGCGCGATGGGCAATCGATTTTTTGCGAGGACATGACGAACATTTACCGCCTCGGCCTAGACGGCACGGTCATCGCCCAATGGACCATCAATAAGATCATTCCGAACGGCGACATGAGCGGCGATGGCCGCATCGATGTCTCGCCCGATGGAAAGCGATTGCTTCTCAGCATCGATATGGGCGAAGAATCCAATCGCAAGGATTGGGACGGACCGTTGCCGGCGCTCTGGGCGTTCGATCTGCAATCACAAAAGGCAACCAGACTAACCTCGAAAAAACTTTTCGGGCTGGGACGGTTGCTGGATTGATAACGACAACATTCTCTTCCTCAGTCAGGCAGCTGGCGAGAAAGAAGCCTCCATTTATCGGATGTCGACCGACGGAAAAAGTTTGAAACGCCTGATCAAGGGCGCGCGCATGCCGAGCGTAAGCGCGCCGTAATTTTACTGCGCGATTAGCTGAGAAGCTCTTTCGCTTTCGCAAGCGCTTCCCCAATCTTGCTCGGGTCCGTTCCACCACCTTGGGCGCTCTCCGGCCGGCCGCCGCCTTTTCCGCCAACGATGGGCGCGATTTCCTGAATGATTTTGTTCGCTTGAAATTTCGATGTCATTTCTTTTGGGACGGAGGCGGTTAATGCGACGGATCCATTCGCTGCACCTATGAGGAAAATTGGGCCCTTGAATTTTGGTTTGAACGCGTCCACGATTGCTTGAAGCAGTTTTCCGTCCGCGTCTGCCACGTCAGCCGCGCAGAAGCTTTTTCCCGCGTGCGACGCCGTCAGCTCACCAGCGATTTGAGCAGCCCGGCTTTTTAAGTCTGACTCGGCGGCTTTGGAACTTTTCTTTTCCCATTCACGAACCTCGGCGGCCAATTTTTCGAGATACACTGCGCGAGCATCGAGCTGCTTCAGCATTTCGGCCGTGGCAGCGTTGCTTTCAAAAATTGGCAGTTCCGCAATATCAGGTTTTTTGCGCGCCAGCGTTGCAAACTTCTCCCTTTGCCGCGCCGCTTCTTGCTCCGCCCATCTTTGCGCCGCATCCCCTGCCACTGCTTCAATCCGCCGGATTCCAGCCGCAATTGCTTCTTCCTTCACGATCCGGAACGGACCGATTTCATTGGTCGATCTTACGTGCGTGCCGCCGCAGAGTTCCATCGAGTAGCCGTTCAATTGCTTCGGCTGACCACCAATTTGTAAAACACGAACCTTGTCACCGTATTTCTCGCCAAAAAACTGGATGATGTCTTTTCGCTGTTTCGCTTCTGCAAACGGAATTTCAGTCCACGAGACCGGCGCATCCTCAGCGATTTTCTCGTTCACCAATTTTTCCACGCTGCGTCTTTGGTGCGGCGTCAGCGGTGCGCTCGAAAAATCGAACGTCAATTTGTCCGGACCGACGTAACTCCCCTTTTGCGACGCATCACTCGAGACCACTTCGCGCAATACCCAGTGCAACAGATGCGTCACGGTATGATGCCCCTGAATCAGTTTGCGTCGATCAGCATCCACTGAGATGCGCACGGCCTCGCCCGGTTCCGGTGCGCGACCTGTCACAAGCGCCGCACGATGAACAAAAACATCGCCGCGTTTTTGCGTGTCGATCACGCGCAACTGACCAACTTCGGTCCAATCATGTCCCGGAACGTGCAGCAATCCTCGATCGCCGACCTGACCGCCCATCTCGGCATAACACGTCGTTCGATCCAGAACAATGTTGAGTTCATCCCGCTTTTTGCCCGGGAGTACCGTCTCGACAACTGATTCTGTCTCTAGAAAATCGTAACCGAGAAACTTTGTCGGTTCGACTTTGAGCTCACCTTCTTCGACACTGATTTCTTCCTTCTTTTGTGCCTTTCGCGCGCGGTCGCGCTGTTGTTCCATCAGTTTCTCGAATCCGGCAATATCGACAGTGAGCCCACGCTCGCGCGCCATCAGTTCAGTGAGATCGAGTGGAAAACCGTAGGTATCATATAAGCGAAAAGCGTTGTCCGCTGAAATTTGCGGTTGGCCCACCAAAAACGTTCTCCAGGCGCCCTTCGCCAGTTGTTCCATCGTAAGCTCTATAGTTCTTCGACCAATAAAGAACTTTATTTCCCCAATCGACGAGGGCTCCCCGCCGCTGAAATCGATGTCCTCCTCGGCCTGAGCTACCGAAGTTCTTCCTTCAAAATGATGTTTGTTTTCCTTTGTGGCTTGATCAAGGACCGCGAAGAAAATCGCCTGATTTTCAAAAAGTTTAATCCCTCGGTCTAATGTTCGGTTAAAATTCTCCTCTTCTGCGCGAAGTGTCGTTTGAATCTTTCGTCTGTGCTCCTGAACTTCGGGAAAAACGTCGCCCATAGCTTTTGCAACAACATCGACAAGTTTGAAAAAGAACGGTTCGTGAAAACCGAGAGTGCGGCCGTAACGCACGGCGCGACGAAGCACACGACGCAGTACGTAACCGCGGCCCTCGTTTGATGGAATGATTCCGTCGGCAATGGCAAAGCTTAGAGCGCGGATGTGATCGGCGATGACGCGGAAAGCCATGTCCGTGGCTTGTTGAGAGTTGAGAGTCGGTTGTTGAGAGTCTTTTGCCGGCAGCGTGCTCGCGTACCTGTTGCCACTCAGCCTTTCGAGCTCGTAGAAAATGGGGCGGAAAATGTCCGTCTCGTAATTCGAGATCGTTCCCGAAAAATCGGTGAGATTCTTTGTGCCCTGAATGATCGCAGTCACACGCTCGAAGCCCATCCCCGTGTCGACGTGACGTTGCGGCAAAGGCGTGAACGAGCCGTCTGGGTTCGCGTTGAACTGGATGAAAACCAAATTCCAAATCTCGATGCAGCGCGGATCTTCCTTGTTCACCAGTGCACCACGGGTATCCCCATCGGGCGTGAGATCTACATGTACCTCCGAGCACGGCCCGCACGGGCCGGTATCGCCCATCATCCAGAAATTGTCGGCTTTGCCGCCGTTGAGAACGTGAATAGTCGGATCGAGATCGGCTTCGCGAAACAATCTCGCCCAGTGATTGTGCGCTTCTTGATCGAACTCGCTCGGTTCACCAGGGCCGGGCTTATAAACGGTTGTATAAAGCCGTTGCGCAGGAAATTTCCAGCGTTTGACGAGTAATTCCCACGCCCATTCGATCGCCTCCTTCTTGAAATAATCGCCGAAGCTCCAGTTGCCGAGCATCTCGAAAAAAGTGTGGTGATAGGTGTCGAGCCCGACGTCTTCGAGATCGTTATGTTTTCCGCCCGCGCGAATACATTTCTGCGTGTCAGCCACGCGTGGCGGATTCCACGAAGGCTTTTGCTGTCCGAGAAAAATCGGAACGAACTGGTTCATAACCGCATTGGTGAAAAGCAGATTGGGCGCGTCCGGCAGCAAGGATGATGACGGCACGATGGTGTGCTGTTTCTCGCGAAAGAAATCGAGAAACGATTGTCTGATCTGCGTTGAGGTCATCATTTATAACCACCAATGAACACGAATAAACACGAATTCAGGAAACCTGAAACCTGAACTCTGGATTGGTGTCCATTCGTGTTAATTCGTGGTTAATGCTTGGCTGGGTAGCTTTCCAAATGAAAATATGTGCCCACAAACAGTGAGAGTTTCGCATTGATTCGGGCTGGCGAGGACGCTGTCGCCGGTATTATCATGCCTCAGCTTACCAGTATGACCCGCCGGACGATCTTTATATTGTCCATCTTCCTCTGCCAATCGCTCCAGGCCGCGTTGCCCGAGCGCAGCGTGAGTCCTTCGCATCAATTCATCATTTACGGCGGCGATACAACGCTGCGCGGCGCGGTCTCCAAGCTTGCGGAGGACACGAAGGCCAATTTGCTCGCCCTGTTGGGACAGCGCGACAGATGGAAGACCGCGATTGTAATCAATTTGCAACCTGAGCAGGCGAACCTGCCTGAGATTCTGCCGGCCGAATTGCGACTTAGCCAGACCGGTTCTGGCATGAAGCTGCAACTCGACTTGACGATCGCTCAAAATCTCGACGCTTCATTGATGGAGCGGGAATTGCTCCGCGCGATTCTGTTGGAGATGATTTATCGAAAAGAATCGGACATTGCTCCTGGCGTTGCATTCGTCGAACCACCGGCCTGGTTGCTTGATGGTGTGCTTGCGCTTACGCCAGGACGCGATCGCGCGCCGCTGGTTGAAGCGCTTTCCGTGTCGCAAAAGACAATGTCCTTGGAGGAATTCCTTCGGCAACGGCCCGAGCTTCTCGATTCTGCCGGTCACACGCTTTATCGCGCCTGTTCGTTCGCGCTGGTGCAGTTGCTTGTCGATGGAATTGAGGGGCGCACTCGCCTGGCGCGGTACATCGACAGCCTGTCGAATGCCTCAAACGATCCAGTCTCTGATTTGAAGGCTCAGGTCCCGGTGCTTGCTGGCAATGCAGAAAAAACCTGGCAGTCAGCCTTAACGCAAACAAGCGGCGCGCAAAATTATCAGTTGCTCACTTTTATCGAAAGCGAGCGACGGCTGGATGAGCTGTTGCGCGTTAAACTTCCGAACAACGGTAAGTCGCTTGATTTGAGCGGGCTTGCAGGGCGAAAGGCGTCGGCGGCAGAAAAAGCTGCGCTCAATCACTTGGGCCAGGCTTTGCTTTTATTTATTGGCCAGGCAAATCCGGTTTTGCGTCCGATAGCTCGCGAATACCAGCAAATGGCTGCGTTACTCGCGCGCGGTAAACGGAGAGGAGTCGCCAAGCGTCTGGCGCGCGTGCAAACTACTCGTGAACAGCTCACCGCCCGCATGAGCGACGTTGACGATTACATGAACTGGTTCGAGGCGACGCAACTGCCAGCTCGAAGCGGCGCGTTCGCCGATTATCTCAAAGCGGCGAGCCAGCCGCAAGCAACTGCGCCACGGCGACGGGATCCAATCTCCGTTTATCTGGATACGCTGGAGGATGAGTTCGGAGACTAGCCGTTCGAGAGCAAAACATCGTCCTATCCTATGAGCCTTTGCCGAGGGTCGCGGTGCTGTTTTTGCCAAAGTGGTCCCACAATTGATCCGCATCCGGGCCTCTGAAAGCGAGATGCAATGAACTTTCGCTTTTGGCAGCGCAGAACGTCACGACTCCCCGATTCTCGTTGCGGGTTACGTAAGCGAGATTGTCGAGTGAAATTGTGTGGTTCTCAATTCGAACGAAATTCATTATGCGGCCAAAATGACGATAAAGACGGTGCGAAGCGAGATTTTGATCTTAAGCGCAGTTGCTCGGCCCCGCGTTGCTGGTTATCATGGTGAGCGCGCCGAGGCGCGCGCTTTTTCTATTCATGCAAAAGATTGGATTTGCCGAAGCCCTTGATTCGATCGTGGCCAGCGACCCGCGTTACCAGCGGGACGCGTACGTTTTTCTGCGCGACGCGCTCGATTTCACGACAAAACAGCAGAAAAAAGTTAAGGGCGCCACCGTCCGGCATGTGACGGGACCCGAGTTGCTGGGAGGCGTGCGGCAGTACGCGCTCAAGG
>WNGE01011795.1_pt1 | contig 11027 bp, 8 predicted proteins | sample 5400651 | NCBI WGS metagenome assembly WNGE01 (sample SAMN13153370, study PRJNA577476) | soil metagenome | isolation source: 60 cm soil or saprolite under grassland replicate 2 | place: USA:California | collected 2016-06-15
CGCCGTGCTGGTCAACGTCGAGAACGTCCGGCCCCGGCGCGCCGGTCGCGATGCCCACGTTCCTGTCCGGGTTACGGCCCCACCAGCCCGCGATGCGCTCCGGCTCGGTGCTCGCGTCCTGGAAGCCGTGCGTCCGGGATAGCGGCACCTTTTCGCCGGGGATCAGCGGGAACACCGGCCATCCCGCGCGCGCGTACGCCTGTGCTGCCCGCAGGTTCCGGTCCTCGCCGCCGCTCATGGCCGCCGCCCTGCCCCGGGCACGCCGTGGCCGCAGCCCTTGGCCTCCGCAGCGATCTGCGCGACGTACAGCGGCAGGATCCTCGTCTGGTACTCGGCCTGCCCGGCGAGCGATGCCGTGCTGCGCCGCGGCTGGAGGTAGAGCACCATCCACAGCTCGGACAGCACGTCCAGGGCGTAGAGGATCAGATCGTGCTCGGGCCAGCACGGCGGGAGAGCCGCGGCTAGGTGGCCGTAGCCGGGTACGTAGATGTCCTGGACCCAGCCCCGCAGGCGGGCGATGGCCTCGGCCCGCTCCTGGCCCCGCAGGTGCCACCACCTGGCGGCCGCCGCGGGCTTGTAAGGCGCCGGCTTGTCGCTGTCGGCGCCGCCGTCCTCCTCACCGCCGTCATCGCCCTCGGTCAGCGAGGCCACCGCCCGGGCGAGCCCGAGGACCTGCTCGTCCAGGCCCTCCAGTGCCGAGAGGATCTCGCCGTGGCGTCCTAGCTGCGTCCCGGCGGCCGTGACGGTCTCCGCGAGCTCGCCGAGCTGCTCGGCGACCTGGCGGAAGTGCTCGCCCTCGCGGGCGTCCAGGGCGCCGAGCCGCTCCGCTAGCTCCGTGAGCCGCAGGACGTCACTCATGTCCGGCTGGCCAGGGGTCGTCATGACGACCTCCAGGGCCGCGGCGCGGCGTCATCGGCGGCGCCGTGGAACGGGAGCACCTCAGCCAGCTCAGCGCCGTCCTCGGCCGGCTCGCCGTCCCAGCCCGCGGGCGTGATATCACCAGGCAGCGAGCCAGCCGGACGCAGCCGGACGACAGGCTCCGGAGCGAACTGCTGACGCTCTGGCTCGCCCAGCGCGAAGGCAGCCACGGAAGCCGGCATCAGCACTGCAACCGCTTCGTTCCGGCGCCGTGCCTTGCGATAGGCGCGCTCACGCCAGACCGGCGGGAGTTTCGAGATGACGGGGGACAGGCCGCCGCGGATGATCAGCGTCCGCGCCTTTGGCAGCTGGCGGATCATGGCCGGCGTCATCACGTCGTGGTCGCTGTCGTGCTCCTGCCCGCGGACCCGGTAGGCAGCCGTGCCGCACAACTCCGAGGCCATCCGGAGGGTGTCCTTGTCCTTGATGCCGGGCAGCAGCATCAGGACGCCCGCGGTGTCGAGAATGACCTGCGCGCCGGTCTTCCCCCACCGGCTCGTGAGCTGAGCCTCGCCATGGGCGACGGTGATGATCTGGATGCCCTTGCCGCCGGAGTCGGCGGCCCACTTCGGCAGCGGCACCGGGCAGGTTTGCACGATCTCGTCCAAAGCCATGAGCAATGGCGGGTCCAGCCGCGAACCCGGCGACGCCTGGCCCTGCAGCGCCGCGACGTAGTGGATCTCGCTGGCCAGGGACGCGAACAGCGGCGCCAGCGGGCTCTCGTCGTTGTCGGAGTCCGCGATCAGGTACAGCGAACCGCTTTGCCGCAGGAACTCGCCGATATCCAGGCCAGCGTCGGGCGCGGGCAGCACCGAGACCGCCAGCGACGGGTCCGACATGAACCCGAGCGCCTGCGTCATCACCATCTCGTTGGTTGCGTTGGTGCGCTCGGCGGCGCCGCGGAGCTGGCTCAGCTCATCGGCCCACCGCCCGGCGCCGGCCCGCCGCAGGATGTTCTCAGCGTCCACGGCGCCGCCCTTGGTGCCGGTCAGCGCCCAGTGGCTGACCAGCCGCATGTCGCCGTTCTGGAGCAGCGCGGCCGCGTGGAACAGGGCCCGCAGGTAGCCGCGGGCAGCGTTCTGGAAAAACGCGTTGTCGCCCTCGACCTTGAGCGCGTTCGCGAAGCCATCGGCCCGGCGGATCGCAACGGCCGGGTCTTCGCAGCCCTCTACGGGATTCCACCGGAACGTCGACGGCACGCTGCCGATGCCCTGCGGGTTGAAGACGTGGACCGGGCCGCGCTTCGACCGGACACCCGAGGTGCGCCCGAAAACGTCGCTGTGCTCGCGCGGGTGCCGGAACCGGTCCCAGGCGGTGAGAGAGCGACGCGACCGGCCGCTGTGCCGCCATGCGGCGAACCGCCCCCACCGGAGCCACAGCTCGAACGCCGTGGCGTGGCCGCGGCCCGGACGGCGGCGCAGGTGCAGCCGCCAGCGCATGGACCGCACCCGGTTCCGCGGCAGATGCCGGGACAACGCCCGGAGCCCGGCCACGGCCACCAGGCCGGCCACGATCAGCACCGCGGCGATGAAGACTACGGCCGCGCTCATGAGATGCTCCCGTTAGCGCTCTGCAGGCTGCGGACGTGAGCCAGGAGCACCCTCCGCGCCGTCCCCGGGTGAAGCTCCGCCTCGGCCGCCAGGTCCGTCGCGGCGCGTGACACGTCAGCCAGCGGCAGCGTGGCGAGATCGTGCCGCTTGCCGGCCAGCTCGATCAGCCGCGCCTGCTTGCCGCCGCCATCGGCGCGCTTTGCCGCCCGCGGACCGCGAGCCGACGCGCTGATGGCCTTGGCAGGCTGCGCCGCGGGCACCGCGGCCGCGGAGGGCAGCGGCGCGGCGTTCAGCACCATCCGGCGGACACCGGATGCCGTAGACGGAGGCGCCAGCAGGAAACGCAGCAGGTACAGCAACGCGTGACCGGCAGCCACCCATGCCGACCGCTGCCCTTCCTCGTCTTCCCGCCGTCCCAGCGCGGAACGCCGGATCACGGCAATCAGCCGGTCACTGCCAGCCGCGAACAGCAACGGCGGCATCACGTAGACGACGACTGAGCGCGGGGAGCCAAGCTCGGCGCCCAGCAGGTTCATCGCGCAGCTGCCCAGCGCGCAGGCCAGCACCAGCGCCCGCTCAATGATCGCGCGGCGGCCAAGGCGCGCCAGGGCTATGCCGAGCACGGAGAAGATGACCGCGCCGGCGTCCAGCCCGAACGCCTCCAGGGCGCTCGCCGCGTGCTGGTGCTTCGCCGCGAATATGAATGCGTACTGGGCGTGCCAGCTGACGATGCCCATCGCGGCGGCCAGCGCGGCCAGCAGGACGCACGCTGCGGACAGCAGGACCGCATCCGTGCTCAGCCATCCCATGCGGGGCATTCGTGACGGCTTGGTGATCACTACGTGCCCGTTGCCGTTGGTACGGGCGCCGAGGACCGGGTCAGTGAGCCCGAACAGCGAGTCAGTGGCTGACATCGGCCGTTTCCTTTCCGGTGATCTGCGCTGCCAGGGCCTCGGCCGAGGGCAGCTCCTTGTCCAGCGCCTCGGTGACGATCTGGCCCTGCTGCAGCCCGCTGGCCGCGCTCAGCAGGCGCAGCCGCCTGCCGACGTCGGCCGGGATGTGGACCGCTAGGCGGTGTGGCTTCTCGGCCATCTGCACTCCTCGTCGTGCGTCGGTGCGTAGGTGTTCAGGTACACGATTAATCTAGGTTAAGCGTCTTACCTAGGTCAGTCAAGCCAGAGCTTTGCTAGGTGAGTCGTCTGATCTAGGCTGGTGCCCGTGCCGGTACCCGACCTCGCCGACCCGCGAGCCCCTTACCTGCAGATCGCCGATGACCTGCGGGAGCAGATCAGGGTCGGCCGCTATCAGCCGGGGGACAGGCTTCCGTCCAACGCGGTGATGGCGTCGGAGTACCGCAGCGCCTCGGAGACCATCCGGAATGCGCTGCGCAAGCTCCGGGACGAGGGACTGGTCGCAACGCAGTCGACGCGCGGGACGTTCGTGCTCAGGGCGGCGGCCGAGCCTGAGCCCGACCCTGACGTTGTCAGGCTGGAGTCAGCGCTCCGGGACGTGCTGCGGAGGCTGGACAAGCTTGAAGATCGGCTTGCCGGGCTGGAGAGCGGCCCATGATGCGGGCGGCTGTGACTGCGTCGGCCCGCCGCTCGGCGCTTTCCAGCCGCCGCGTGGCCTCGTCGAGCAGCGCGGCCAGGCGCTGCAGTTCGCTACGGCTCACGGCCACGACCATAGGTCCGCGGGCCGGGGCGCCAATAGGGACAATGCGGGCCCGCAGGGTGACTTGCGCCGGTGCAAGTCACCTGGCCCGGCGCAAGCTCGCCGCGCTTAATGGGACGTAATGAGAGAGCCAGCCACCCTAGGTGAAATCGCCGAGGCCGCAGGCCTGTACCCGTCTGACGTGGCGCTCACGTCTGGGCTGGATGAGAGCACGGTCTCGCGGCTGTGGGCCGACCCGCACTGGCTGGACCGCGCAACCGGCGCATCGCTGCAGCGGATAATCGCATCAGTGCCCGGTGTCATTGAGTACGTGGCGGCGCGCTCGATCGCCTCCCGCCTCTCCCCGCTGTCCGCCGAGCTGGCAGCGGAAGGCCTTGACGTAGACGAAAGCGCCGTCGAGGCATGCCGGGCTGACGGTGTGCCGGTCCAGTACATTGCCGACGCACTGCAAGCGGCCCTGCACACCGTTCGTGGGGATGATGCCAAGGTGGCGGCATACCTGGCGAAGTTCTGGGGCCGTGACCAGGACCGCGCGCTGGAGCGGCTGTTCTCGGACGGCGACGGGCGGCTGCTGATCCGCCCCGGCAAGCTGCTCAGCGCCTCGGCCGAGCTCGCCCCCCGGCTGCGCCGCCCGGGGTATTCATTCCACGCGATTCTCGCCGCTGCCGTCCTTGCTCACCATGCCCAGCGAGCAGCACCAAATGCTCTGGACCTGGCCCCGGCCCGGGACCGGCAAGAGGCCATGAGCCTGCGCAGCAACGTCATGGGCGTCCTGATCGGTCACGATGATTTCGACCTGGCCTCCCGCTACGGCCGCCTGGTCGCCGAATCCCCGGTGCTCACCGTCATCGAGGACTGGGCATTCCCCACCTACACCAGGGACGTGCGGCCAGAGCCGGGGTTCGCGCTGCCCCGGTCCTTGCTCCTGCGGAACACCGCCGCTGAGGTGATCCGCGAGATCGGCTGCTACGGGGCCGCCTACGTGCATTACCTTCTGTCCGTCTACCTGCCCCGCGCACTGGCACGCGACCCGACGTTCGGCCTGGCTCTGCCCGTTCTCGGGGATGCCATCCGCGAGCGCCTGGACCGCGACGACGACCCCGCCCTGCACGCAGTGTGCGCACGCACACTGCGGGATCTCGGAGGACTGAATGACTGAGGCCCCGGCCATCCCCCCAGCCGCCGCGACGCACTGGGAGGCCAACGCGGATTTCTGGCTCCGGATCATCCGCGAGCGCCGAGACCGGTACCGGACTGAGCTGACCGATGAGGCCGTCCTGGCGGCAGCCGGCCCCTGCCGCGGCCTGGCCGTGCTCGACGCCGGCTGCGGCGAGGGCTACCTGACGCGGGCGATTGCTTCCCGGGGAGCACGCCAGGTAACCGGGGTTGATAATTCCCCCGCGCTCATCGCCGCCGCCCGGGCTGCCTCTGCCGAGCAGCCGGCCGCGCGCTTTCGCGAGGCCGACCTGGCCGCGCTGCCGTTCGCCGACGGTTCCTTTGACCTGGCCGTCGTCAATCACGTGCTCAATGACCTGCCCGATATCACGGCACCGGTGGCCGAGCTGGCCCGCGTGCTTTGCCCGGGCGGCCGCCTGGTGATTCTCATGTTGCACCCGTGCTTCTACGGGTACCGCGCCGAGCGGCAGGAGATCCGCCGCACGCTGCCGGTTGCCGACTACTTCGCGTCCCGGGTGATCGAGCAGCGATTCGAGGTTGACGGCCTCGTGTCTCCCGATCCCACCGTCACCTGGGTGCGGCCCCTGGAGGCCTACACGGATGCCATCACAGGTAGCGGCCTGTGCATCACGGGCCTGGCCGAGCCGCACCCCTCGGCCGCGCAGCTCGCCGCGAGCCAATGGTGGCGAGAGAACTTCCCCCGCCCGCTGTTCCTGCTCATTACCGCCCGCAAGGCCGCCGACCGCCTGTCCGGCGGCTAGCTGCCAGCGGTCAGCCGCGGGGTCCCGACCGGCGCGCATGGCGAGACTGCGCCCTCCCTGCCGCAGGCCGCGGCGCGGGCGCTCAGGGGGACGAAAACGCCGGCGCTAGCCGGTGAGCCACCACTGGGCTGCACGCTCCTCTGATGTCAGGCCGGCGATCCACGAGCACCCGCAGCGATATACGCCGCCATGTTCGCAGGCGGGCGGAGCGTCGGTTTCGCCGGTCAGCCAGTCCTCCGTCGCGTCCATCGCCTCGGCTGACTGGGGCGGAGGCCAGCCGGCCTCTACCGGCCGCCGGGAGCCCTGCTGCATGATCTCGTCAAGGTCGGGCAGCGCGTCATACAGGTCCGCGATTGCGCGGCCTGCGAGCACCCATTCGAGTAGGTCCCTGACGCCGCGCAGCCAGGCGTTATCCATCCACTGGCCGCCGCGGTCGCCGGACTTCCACGGCAGGGCCAGGTCCTCGCGGCTCAGTTCCTCGCCGAATCCGTAACGGCTGATCCCGCCCCTGGCGCGCGCGAGTACCCGGCGTATCTCGTCGCCGGACCGGACGATGCCCTCCGCGTCCATACCTGCAGGGTAAGCACCCGCAGCGACAATGGCCATCACGCCTCCGCTTCGAGTTCCGCTTCGGCGATCTGCGGCTCCGCGAGCTGCGGCGCCGCCGGCACCAGAGGCTCGGGTGGCTGCAGAACCGAGTCCCGCTGCCGCCCGGCCATGGCTGCCCACGCCTCGCCAGGCGAGGCGTCGTCCTCGGCTTCGCCCGGCTCCGGCATCGACCGTAGGCCGGCCAGCACTTCCTCGGTCGCCGCGGCGTTCTCCGCAACCCGCTGCACATGCTCGGGCACTGGCTCGGCCGCCTTCTCCGGGGTGAGGCCGAGCTCGCCGAGTATGCGGGCGTCTTCCTGGCGCGCAGCCCTGATCTCCGGCTCGGCCTCGCGCTCCGGCATCCCGGGCAGTGCCTCCGGCGCCGCCGCGGTGGCCCGCACCCGGACACGCTCGGGTTCCGCGGAGCGGACCGGCTCGCGGACGCGCTCAGGGTGGCGCCGCTGCAGCTCGAGGTCGGCGGCCAGCGCCGCCCGGCGCGTCGACTCCGTCACCCGCGCCCATTCCCGCCGCGCCACTTCGGCCTTTTCGTATGCGGCCATCTCCTCGTAAGCCTTGGCCTTCATGGCCGCCCAGATGGCCTTGTTCCGCGCGTGCTCGCTGCGCGCGCCATCCGTCGCGGCGGCTTGTTCCTCATGTTCGGCCCTGCTGATGCGCGCCCCGGCGTCCGTGACGGTGATGCGGGCCAGGCGCAGCTGCTCGCTCACGTGCGCGGGCGCCCAGGCCGTCTCGCGCTCGTACAGGCCCCGGCGGACCTCCAGGACCTCGTCGGGCACGCCCAGCAGGTCCATGCCGTCTATCGCGCCGAGCGCTGCCAGGGCAGCGTGCCAGTCCGCGCGGGTCTCCGGCGAGGTCTTCGACGGCTCCGGCCCGATCGGGTCACCCGGGTTCTCATAGCCGTGCATTTCCCTGTACGCGGCCACCACCGAGGCGCGGGCCGTCCAGTCCGCCCGCGCGGCCGGATCCTCGGGCACCGGCCCAAGCGTCCGCGTGGCCCACAGCGGCGCCGTATCTGCGGCGTGCTCGCCGAGCCGCGCCGCGCGCGCGTCGATCGCCTCGGCGAGCTCGGTCATGTAACGGCCCATCTCGGGGTCGGTGACCTCGGGCACGCGCTCCGCCCAGGACCTGCCGATTTGCGGCTGGGCGCCGCGGAGCAGGATCCGGACGCGGCCGTGCAGGACGCGGGCAACGTCCCGGGCGCCGGTCATGGGCCGCATGGCCACCGCGTCGGCGAGCACCTGGCCGCCGTCGCGCCCCGCGAGCTCGGCGGCGCGCAGCTCGCGGAAGAGCCACGTGGACGCGGCGTCCTTCAGCGCGTCGTCGGCGAGATGCGCCGGCAGGGTGTCGCGCAGGACCTGGGCGAAGCGCCCGGCTGACTCGCTCTTGATGAGTTCCGTCCAGCGGTGCCCGAAGCTGGCCAGGTGGTCGGCGTCGGAGTACGCCTGCCGGAGTGTCTCGCTTGCAGCGCGGTCAGCGTCGTCCCGGCGGACCACCTGGGCGAGGACCGTCACGGCGTCGCCGTCCAGTTCCGCAGCCGGGCCCTCCGCGCTGCTCCCGGCCCGCTCGCGGGCAAGTGCCCGGCTGCGGGCGACTTCCGGATCTGGCTCAGGCGCGCCGTGCTCGTCGGCTAGCGCCGCCTCGCCGGCGACAAACGCCAGGTTCTGGCCGCGGGCCCGGCTCATGGCGACGTACAGCGTCTTGCGGGTGTCCGATGGCCGGATCAGGCTGTAGGAGTTGTGATCGAACGTGCTGCCCTCGACGCTGTGCGCCGTGAGGCCGTAGGCAAGCTGGCAGTTCGCCTCAAGGTATTGCGGGCTGATCAGGAATGGGCGGCCCCAGATCTCCTTGCCGCCGGCGTCCCGCCCGATCAGGAGCCGGGCCTCGACAGTGCGCCTGTTCTTGCCTGCGTCGGTCCGCAGGATCTCCAGTACGTCCCTGTTTGCCAGGCCGCGGCCCGGGACGCCGACTGCCTGCCGGTGCCGGTTCTTGCGCGCCATGACCCGGTCTCCGGCGCTCGCGGTCGCGCCCCTGCGGAGCCGCACCTCGCCGCCGGCGGCCACGCGGCCGTAGTGCTTCAGGTCCTCGCGCGCGCGGCGTGACAACTCGTCCGCGTCGGCCTGCTCGCAGGCGAGCAGGGCGGAGTGCCTGCCGTCCAGGTAGTCCGCGAGCCAGTGCCGGTAGGCGGCCTCGGTCATCTCCTCCTTGGTCCCGAACCGGAACCGGCCGCGGGTGTTGTACTCCGTCAGGACGCTGACGTCACCGCCGCGCAGCCGCAGGCTTGCCTCACGCTGCCACGGCTCCCGGTATCGCATCGGCTCGGCCAGCTGCACCCGGCCGAGCTGGCGGGCGAGCATCATCATCCCGCCGCCCTGCTCGACGGCGCCCAGCTGCTGCGGGTCACCCGTGACGGCCACCTTCGCGCCCGCCGCCGCGGCCAGGCGCATCACGGCGTCGTAGTGGCTCATCGAGATCATCGAGCCCTCGTCCAGGACGATCAGTGATCCCGGCGGGATGACCTGCAGCCGCGCGTCAGTGAGAAACATCTTGATGTTGTGGGAGTCCGCCAGCCCCTCGGCCCGCAGCACCTGGGAGGCGTGCTGCGTCGTCGTTAGCCCGATCACCCGCGAGCCCGGGTTGGCCTGCCGCCAGGCGTCCGCCATCACGGCGACCGTCCGCGTCTTGCCCGTCCCGGCCGGCCCGATCATCACCTCGGCCCGCCGGTCGCTCGTCAGCAGGCGGTAGGCCGCAGCGGCTTGGTCGAGATGCAGTCCCGAGCCGGTCCCGGTAGTGACGTCCGCGGCCGCGTCATGGTCGAGCTGAGCCTCTAGCTGAGCCACGCCTGCGCCGAGAAGCTCAGCGGCAGTGTCCGGCGCAAGCCTCGGCACGCCCGCCCCCCGGTGCGCCGCCAGTTCGCTGACGCGCTCTTCCGTCTGGATCTGCGCCTCGGCCGCGTACCGCTCGGCCTGATGCGGCGTGAACACGCTCTCGCCGTTCCTGCGCCGCAGCGAGTCAGGCACGCGCGGCCACTCCGGCGCCTCCAGCATCACGACCGCGCCGGCCTCGCCGGCCAGCACCCGGTCCGTGAGCCCGGGCAGCAGGGCTGCCGCGTCGTCATCGTCCATCGGGCCCGTATACGCAGGCAGCAGCTCACCCAGCGCGCGGTGCAGCGCGCTGCGCGTCCACGCCGACTGAGCCGACTGGACAAGATCGAGCGCGCCGGTCATGAGCCGGTACTCTTGCCCGGCCGTCAGCACCGGCCGCGCGAGCGCGGGCTCAGGCTCAGGCTGCGGCACGCCAGGGCCTTTCCTGTTGCTCACCTGCGCGCCGAGCGGCTCAAGCGCCTGACCGGCGGCGCGGCGCGCCTCCTGCGCCCAGTCGCGCACGTGAGCCAGCAGCTCGCCAGGCTCAGAATCGGGCTTCGCCGCGCGGCTCATCTTGTTGGCGCGCAGGCGCAGGCTCCCGAGCGCGCGCGCGTCCGGGTCGTGCCCGTGGTCGATCCTGTACGCCTCCACCAGCAGGGCGAGTTGCGCCGCGATTTCCTTTCGCGTCCTCTTGCTGAACTCGTCCATCAGCGCCTGGGAAACGTCCTTGATCTCTCGTCCGTGGCAATCCTCGCGGCGCACCCACGCGACGCCGAGCGCATTCGTCAGCGCCGTTTCCATTACCAGCGCACCCTGCGCCGCAGCTGCCGCGCGCTCGCGGTAAATAGCCTTCCCGTCCAGCGTCCGCCATTGGCCATCCCGCTCGCGCTTCACCCGGTTAAGGATCGTGTTATGGCAGTGCAACTGAGGATCGCCGGCGCGGCTGGAGTGCTGGCGGAACGTGGCGATGACCCAGTCGTGCGCGTCTTCCCACCGGCCGGAACCGGCCTCGCCGGCAACCGCGCCGTGGTGGTAGCCGGATCTGGTGTACCCGGCGTGCTCCTGCAGGTAGTCGAGCATCGCCTGATTCCCGGCCGTGACGCACGCCCACACCTCATCGGCGGCCATCGCCCAGTAGCCGGCGCCCTGGAGGTCGCCGGCGTCCAGGGCCGCGCTCATGCTGGCCATGAACGAGGCGTGCAGCAGAGTGATGCTCTTGCTCGGCGAGAACGTCACATCGAAATACTGGACGGCCTGCCTGACCTGCGCTTTCGCTGCGTCTTTCAGCTCGGCCCGCCGCTCAGCGGTCGCCTCCGGCTCTGCGGCCAGCGCCGCGGCGTAGCCGGCCCGCCAGTCCTGGTAGCGCGACATCGCCCGGCCGAGCCGCGAGCCGTCCCGCGGGTCCACATGCTCGCCGAAGAGCCTGACGAACACGCCCGGGCTTACTGCCGCCCCGATGGCCAGGCCCAGGTCCGGGCACCCGG
>WNGE01012937.1_pt1 | contig 11027 bp, 5 predicted proteins | sample 5400651 | NCBI WGS metagenome assembly WNGE01 (sample SAMN13153370, study PRJNA577476) | soil metagenome | isolation source: 60 cm soil or saprolite under grassland replicate 2 | place: USA:California | collected 2016-06-15
CAAGGGCGACATGGACGGCGCGATTACTCATTATCGCACCTGTGTCGTCGTGTTGCCCAATCATACCGAAGCTCAATACAACCTCGCGAGCGCGCTCCTTCGCAAAGGGTGGATCGATGAAGCTATTATACACTATGAAAAAGCGTTGGAGTTGCTTCCGGGGAACGCGGATGCGCATGCAAACCTGGGCAGCGCCCTTCTGGCGAAAGGCCGCATTGCCGAAGCGATTGGGCAATACAAGGAGGCGCTTACCCTCGCACCGGAAAATGTTGCCGCGCAAAGTAACCTCGCGTGGCTGCTAGCGACGTCGCCGGATTCATCGCTTAGAAACGGGCCGGAAGCGGTTCTGCTGGCTGAACAGGCGAGTCGGTCATCGGGCGGGAAGAGGCCACTTGTTCTGCGGATTCTGGCTGCTGCCTATGCGGAAGCTGGCCGCTTTTCGGAAGCCAGAGCGACAGCCCATGAAGCCTTGCAAGCAGCCGATGACCAGGGAAACTCCGCATTAAGCGATTTCCTTCGAAAAGAGATCGCGCTCTATGAATCCGGGCAGCCTTATCACAAGCAAGCTAGGTAGCTAAGCAAGCACGCTTGCTCGCATGCATGACCGAATCGCTCATGCAAGTAACAGTTCGCCAATGAATCTAATCGGCGGACTTCGTTGCGCGGAGGGGAACATTCGCGCGATAAAGTCCCACATCCCCGTCAAGAACATGTGCCAACCCGGCTTTGCCTTGCATGGTAGCTGTCATTATCGCTTGTTTTGCGGTCGTGATGGCCTCAGAAAAACGGCCGCTCTCTGCGTAAGCAGCTGCGAGCGTCCGGAGAAACTTAGGATCGTTGCCACCCGAAAGCTCCATTGCTTGCTGAGCGAACTCTACCGCTTTGATGCCATCACGAATGGACGCATCGGGAGCAGTTGCCAACACCCAGGCCATGTTGATGCGAGAATGGGGATCTTCGGGAGCTAAGGCTATTGCGTTTTCGTACTGGGCGACTGCCTCCTTGAGCGAACCTCGGCGCAAGAGAGCGTTACCAAGGCAAGTATGGGCATCCGCGTCATCGGGTCGTATCTGGAGCGTCTTCTCCCAATCTGCCATTGCTTCGTCGATACGCCCTTCTGCAAAAAGAACGTTTCCGCGGTTGTAATAGGCGTCTGCGTAATTCGGTTGCAATCTTATTGCCTCCTCGTAGTGCACCATGGCTTCATCCGGCTGTCCTTTTCGCGCCAGAGCATCGGCGAGGTTCATTCGCACAAAAGCTGAACCTACATTGTAGTGCGGATTCAGTTTACGGGACCTAATCCTTAATGCGGTATCGAAGTGTGAGATCGCTTTGTCCAGCTCCCCGCGATCGGCGCAGAGGTAGCCGAGATTATTGTGGGCAACATCGTTATTAGAAGTTACGGCCAGAGCATGGGTCCAAAGAGTCTCGCTGTTGCGCCAGTAGGAAGTCTGAATAAATGCCGTACACGTTAGCGCAACGATGATTATTACCGCGGCTGTCAAAGCACTCCTTGATCTTAGCTGGGCTGCTGCTGTCACATCAGCAACGAGCCAAACTGCGAGCAAAAACAGACCGATGTGAGGGAGGTAGGTATACCGGTCAGCGTGGCCTTGTTCTCCAACCTGGATGACGCCGATCACGGGGACGAGCATAACGATATACCAGAACCATCCAGTGAAGAGATACGGTCGTTCCCTTCGGAAAACGATTGCTGCGATAGTCATCGCGAGAAGCAGTCCAATCGCGAGAAGAATTTCCCAAATTGCCAGAGTATCGTTTGGATGAGGGTAGAAAACGGCGAGGCGTGCCGGCCACAATGTTTTCCAGGCGTAAATCACGTAAGTCGCGACCGCGTTTTGCATGCGCCAGAGGAACGGCAACGCTGGAATCGCGCCGACAGCGCGTTTCTGTAGGATAAACGTGATGACACAACAGACGGCGGAAAGAACGAGCAAGGGAACTTTTTCCAAAAAAAGGTCTCGTCTTACGCGCCATTGATCACCGGATTTTGCGGCTTTCGCTCTCTCCTTTGTTAAAGAGAGTTGTTCAAAGCGACGTAGGGGCCAGTAATCCAGAAGGAGAAGGATAACGGGTGCGCTGACCAGCATTGGCTTGGACATGAGCCCAGCTGCGAACAGCACAGCAACCGCCAGATAACGCGTTACAGACGGTGCGCGTGTGTAACGAAAGTATGCATCCAGCATGAGTAAAAAAAAGACTGCGCTCAAAACGTCTTTTCGTTCACTCACCCATGCCACTGATTCAACATGGAGTGGATGAACTGCGAACAACGCTGCTACAGTGGCACTCTTCCACAGTGCGCCGGTCATTTGCCGCAGCACACGGAAGAGCAACAGCACTGCAATGGTATGCAAGAGGACGTTGGTTGCATGATGGCCGCCGGCCTTTAAACCGTATAGCTGGCAATCCAGCATGTGCGAAATCGTCGTCAGTGGATGCCAGTTGCGCGCGTGTGGACTCGTAAAGGCAAGCGCTAGCCCTTTTACTGTCAATCCGGCCTGAATCGCCGGTGCATTATAGACGTATAAGTCGTCGTCGAAATTAACGAAATCGTATCGCAATGTTTGGCCGAACACGGCCAGGCTGATTGCAATAAGAAACAGGTATATAGCGATCGTTACGCGACGACTGGGAACGGCTCTTGGTAATCCGCTGTGCCACTCGCCAAGCTTCCGCTTCCTATTATTCACTATTGGGTGACGAACTGCCATTTGCTAGGCTAGGATCGCGCAGTGGCGTGCCAGCCTGGTAAAGAGCGATGTTACTCTGAAGCTCGGCGGCCAACCCGGGATTACCCTGGCTATTTGCTAAATCGGCACCATGCTGCGCAGTTTCAATTGCCTGGGAAAAGCGCCCATCCTCTGCATATGCGGCTGCTAGCACCCGAAAAATCATTGGAATCTTGCCACCCGAGAGACGCAGCGCTTTCTCTGCCAACTCAACTGCGCGGCGTCCGTCTCGGATGGAGTCATCGGGACACGTTGAGAACACCCAAGCCAGATTGCTTGCAGCATTGCCGTTTTCCGGCTCGATCGCCAGCGCGTCCTGCCACTGCTCAATTGCTTCCCGTATTCGCCCTTGCTGGATGAGCGCTGTTCCCAGATTGTTACGTGCTTCTACGTTCTCGGGTTCTATCTCCAAGAATTTACGATAGTGCACCATTGCCTCTGCTACCCGGCCCTTTTGAAGGAGGGCCTTTGCGAGATTGTTATGCGCCGGGCCATTTTCGGGGCGAAGGTCGATCGCTGCCTGTAACCTGGAAATGGCGTCATCCAACTGGCCGTTTTGCAAAAAAATTATACCAAGGTTGTTCTCAGCAACATCGTTGTGTTTGGTCACAGCGAGCGCATGGGTGAACAACGTTTCACTATTGCGCCAATAAGATGTTTGGATCGAGGCGCTGCAACTTAACGCGCCAATCACGAGCAGCGCAGCAGCGCCCAGAAGTACGCGTCGGCGGCGCCACGAAGCAGTCAAATCGGCAAAAGCCCAAGTGCCAGCAATGTAAAGGCCGATCTGTGGCAGATAGGTATATCGATCGGCATGCCCCTGCCATCCTACTTGTACCAACCCGATTACTGGAACAAGCATGCCAAGATACCAGAACCACCCGGTAATGAGATACGGCGCTTTCTTTCGCAGAATAACCGCTGCCACGGTAATGCCAATTAGAACGGACAGGGCCAGGCTGATTTCCCATGGTGGGAGCCGGTTTTCAGGGTGTGGATAGAATACTGCAAGGCCTGCCGGCCAGAACATCTGCCGCACATAGATGATATAGGCCACGATGGCATTATTAAATCGTGACAACATTGGTAACTGCTCAGTCCAACCGAGGGCTCCTCGCTGCGCCAGAAACGTGACAGTGCTTGAAACGGCAGAGAGTGCGATGAGTGGAATTTTTTCCACGAGCAGGCTTAAGAGCTGATGTCCGGGGTGTGTTCGCTGATCTGTAATTCTTCTGAGCGGCCAGTAATCCAGAAGTAAGAGCACAAATGGCACCGTCACCAGCATCGGCTTTGACATCAGACCAAGAGCAAACGCAACTGCCACTATCAGATAGCGCCAGGTCGAGGGTGCGCGCGCGTAGTGGACATAGGCCAGCAGAGTTAGCATGAAGAAAACACCGCTAAGCACATCCTTTCGCTCTGCCACCCAGGCGACCGACTCCACATGCAGGGGATGAATAGCGAATACGGCTGCCACAAAAGCGCTGCGCCAAAGCGCGCCGGTCATGTGTTGCAGGGCAAGGAACAAAAGGATCGACGCGCCTCCGTGCAGGAGAACGTTGGTAAAATGATGCCAACCTGCTTTCAACCCATAAAGCTGGCAGTCCAGCATATGTGTGATTGTCGTCAGCGGATGCCAGTTCTCAGCATGGATATGACTGAATGCCCAGGCAACACCAGCCATATTGAGGCCGCTGGTGATCTTCGTATTCTGATAAACATAACGCGGGTCATCATAATTAACGAAGTCGTGCCGGAGTGTTTGACCAAAGACGATCCAAGTAAGGACTGCGATAACGATGCAGACGCAGACAGTTACCCACTGCCGGCTTGTCCTGGCGAGAGCGATTGACTCAGAACTAATGCGGTGCACGTTCGATGCTAACCTTCATATGACAACGCTGCTTTAATGTTTCCGTTCGTAGATCAAGATGTAATTCTTAAGCGTCCCAACTGACGGCGGAATATCTTCGAAGTAATAATCGCTTCCACTGGGTGTAATGTTCACAAAGCCGGCTGCGGCATAATTTTGGGCCGTGTATTCGTTTGCCCAGGTAAAGATCAGTCGATCGGATTGAACGCGCTCCAACCAGGAGTCAGTCATTACCACGGATATCAGATACTTGGGATTGGCGGCTTCGATCTCGCCAATCATCTGCTCCTGCATTTGGCGCGCATATTTTTGCGGTTCCATCAGAGCGTACGTATAAATGTACCCGGTCGCCGAATGTCGCCGTGAATAAAAATAAATCTCCGGTTCAGATCCCAGCACTGCAATTGTGTCGTCCGCGCTGGTATGTTTACGCACGTAATCACCAATCCTGATCGCCTCCGGGAATGGACTCTCACTGTAAATCATTCGGCTCGCTTCAACTGGAGAAAACGCGAAGAACAGTGGTCCGTAAGATATGATCGGCAAGGCTAGGCTTGCCGTAACCAGCACAAGCGGCAGAAACGCAATCGCGATGCTGCCTGAGGCGAGGCCATTTGACAGCGCACTGACCGCAGCGCCAGCAAGAAGCGACACTGCGGGAATAATGAGAATAAAATAGTGGTGGCGGAAATAGAATCCCGCGCAAAGAGCCAATGCTGAGAAAAGAAGGAATCCGAGCAGGAAAACTGTGCTGGCACGGATTCGCTGATTCCACAAGCCCACGACTGCTCCGATTCCCCCCAGGATCCACAGTGCCCAATTGGCTCCTATCACTTCCTTGGCTCTCTGCAAGAAAAACTGCGGTGCTTGGCCGAGCGGCACCAAGCTGCCGTACTCGCGCGCGTAATCGATTGTCCAAAACCAGAACTGCTTGAGCACACCGGCGCCCCACAATAGCAGACAGGTCATTGCAAAGAGCACGATCACGCCACAGCTGAATATCACAATTTTCACAGAACACTCGGATAGTGATTGCCAGTCGTGGAGTTCTTTCCAGATCAGATAAATCACAGCAAACGGGACAAAACAGGCTCCCGGCTGCTTCATCATTGATCCGAGACCAAACAGTAATCCCGTTGCGAATAGTCGACCGAGCCCTCGCCGCTCGTGCTTGTGCAGCAAGAGAACTGTTCCACCAAGAACCGGCAGCATTACAAAATGTGCCGCGTGTGCAGCGAACCCCAAGACAAACGGGCTTACCGATAGAACCGCGTAGGTTGCAGCCGCAACAATGCCAGCGGTCGCATCCATCAGTCGCCGGCCGAGAACGAAAATCAGCGCGCTCGTCGCAACATTCACCAACAGCAAACCGAGGTGAACCCCGTGAATTGTTTGTCCGAAGATTGACATAATCGCGGCATAGGCGGCATAGGTTCCCGGAAACTTCATGTTATAAGCGAGCTTATATGGAGGAATGCCTTGCAGCATTAGCTGGCCGGAATAAGCGTATTCGCCTTCGTCGCGCTCAAGTGGAATGCCGAGAAGTCGAATCCGGATTGCGAGGACGAGCCCAAAAATGATTACGGCGAGGGCGCACCAACCCCAATGCAATATTTTGGCGTTGATATCGATCTTATGCGTCACGAGAGGTGTTCTTCCAATAGAGCGCGAAGGCTTGCAACTCAGGGATTTCCATTGCACTGCGTGTTTTCGAAATGGCGCTTAATATAGCAACTCTGCGCAAGATTTCTGAACTCGTCTTTTCTCGGCGCACTCGCGCCTGGGTTTTTGGCCTGCTTCTGGCGGCCATCACGATCTTTGCGTATCGACCTGCATGGAATGGCGGGTTCCTGTGGGACGATGATGATTACATCATAAAGAACGACCTGCTGACTGCATCCGATGGTTTACAGCGGATTTGGTTTTCGTTGGATTCGCCTTCTCAGTATTTCCCGCTGGTTTATACCACCTTTCGCATCGAGCGCGCGCTGTGGGGTGTGAATCCGACCGGTTATCATTGGGTCAACCTTGTACTTCATGTGGCCAACGCGTTGTTGGTGTGGCGGGTTCTGGCGCGTTTGAACGTGCCGGGTTCGTGGCTCGCGGGAGCGATCTTTGCCCTGCATCCGGTGCAAGTGGAATCAGTTGCGTGGATCACGGAACGCAAAAATGTTCTGATGGGGTTCTTCTTTCTTCTGACGCTCCTCGCCTGGATCGCATTTATTGACAAGCGGACAAAACGGCCATGGCGTTTTTATGGGCTGGCCCTGATCTTTTATCTGCTGGCGCTTTCAGCCAAGAGCACGGCCTGTACTTTGCCGGCGGCATTACTTTTGGTTCTGTGGTTACAGAAAAAGCCAATCAACAAGCGCCGCCTACTTCAGATCGTTCCTTTTGTTATCATGGGGATCGGCATGGGGCTGCTCGCTGTCTGGTGGGAACGCTACCATCAGGGTACCAGCCGAGCCGTTTTTACGTTCCTGGGCCCAATGGAGCGGGTTCTCGTCGCAAGTCGGGCTGTCTGGTTCTACTTAAGCAAACTCATTTGGCCGGCCGACCTGACCTTCATTTATCCAAAATGGACGATCTCATCGACGCATCTGGGGAACTACATCTGGTTGCTGGCCGGAATTGGCTTGTGCGTAGCGATCTACTTTTCGAGACGGTATGTGGGGCGCAGCGTTGAGGTCGCAGCCGCATTTTTCGTAGCGACCCTCAGCCCAGTCCTTGGCTTCATCATGCTTTTTACATTTCGCTATACCTTTGTGGCGGACCATTATCAGTATCTGGCGTGTATCGGGCCGATTGCGCTCGTATCAGCAGGCGTAGTCAGTCTCGCCCACATATTCAGGCAGCATCGTGGCTCGATCTTAAGCGCCGCGGTGTTTGTGGTGGCAACCCTGGGGGTCTTGACGTGGCGGCAATCCGCGATGTACGGCAACATCGAAACGCTGTGGCGCATCACTCTGGCAAGAAACCCCGAATGCTGGATGGCCCACACCAACCTTGGCATCGTACTTCTCCAGAAAGGCCAGCTCGATGACGGGATCGCTCAGTACCGGGCTGCTTTGCAAATGCAGCCCGATTCGTGGGATGCTGAGTACAACCTCGGCACGGCTCTCGTAGGGAAAGGAGAAGTGGATGAGGCGATCCTCCATTGCGAGAGAGCGGTAGCGATGCAACCAAACGATCCAGATGGTCAGGTATCTTTGGGCGATGCGCTCCTTCAAAAGAAACGAATTGACGAAGCGATCGTTCATTATCAAAGCGCACTGGCGATACGGCCTGATTACTTTCTTGCTCATTATGGCCTGGGCCGTGCTTTCCTTGAAAAGGGTGAAGCTGACACCGCTATCGAGCATTGCCGGACTGCCCTGGTGATCCAGCCTGACGATGCAGATTGCCACACGGTTCTGGCTGTCGCTCTGGACGAAAAAGCCCAGACAGCCGAAGCGATTCAGCATTACGAAAAAGCGCTGGCGATTTCCCCAAAATCTATTTCTGCTTTGACTAATCTGGCTTGGTTGCGGGCTACGTCGTCTAACGAGGCATTACGAAATGGCAACGAGGCGGTTAAGCTTGCTGGTCGAGCCGATGAGCTGTTGGGAGGCACGAATGCGGTTGTGCTGCGCACGTTGGCAGCCGCATATGCAGAGACTGGGCAATTCCCGAAAGCAATTGAAAGCGGCAGAGCGGCGTTACAACTCGCACGGATGCATGGCGATCGGTCATTAGCCGTCGAGTTGGAGCAACAGATAGCAGTTTACCAACTTCGGCTTCGGACGTGTTGGACAACGCTGCGTTGCTCGGTCAAAGCTCGTCGCGCAGAACCTCGAAAACAGTTGTGCTTTCCACTACGCCTTCGAGCGCGTCGGTTCCGGGGCCGTTACCGAACGCAACGACGTCTTCAACAGTGACCAGCGCGGATTTCGTGTAGAACGCCGCCGGCTCCGGCTGTTCCTGTTCCGGTTCTTTGATCTCCTCTCCGTCTTGTTTCACAGGTATTTTCGCCGCTCCATATGATTTGGCGCCGTGAGGGCCGGTCGCCCACGTGATCCAGGGCTGGCCCGCTGAATTAAAGCCTAACAGAGCGATCCCGCTATCTTTGCGAAAAGGAAATCCATTCAAGCTGAGTCCACCGATCGCCGCATCGCCGCAGACTACGATTGTCGCTCTCGGTCCTCCATAGCTTCGTGCAATCCCAACTGCGCGGTCCAGTTCAACTGTTTGGCTGAGGGTTCTTTCTCCATTGTTATCCTGTGCCGCTTTGCGCATCAAACCCACATCAACCACCAGTAAATAGCCGCGAGGGTTGTATTGAAGTAATTGGATCGCGCGCCGCACCATATCCAAAAGACTGGGCTGCTGATTTCTCTGTTCCAGCTGGTTCGTGAAAGCGAGGTCTCCCTCGTTGAAAACACCGAAAAGTTTCGGCCGGCGCCAGGCAGGAATTGCTTCCAGCTCCGTGCGTGTTCGAACGACATCGAAGCCGTTGCGACGAAGTTCGAGCAAGAGATCGCGATTGTCTTGTCTGTCGCCGCCTTTTGTGGCCGGGAGAAATTGCGCCGCACCGCCACCCATTGCGATGTCGATATTTCCTCGATCCACAAACTCAGAGGCGATCTTTTCCGCATCGCTTGAGTCAGTCGGGTGTGCGTAAAAAGCCGCGCTGGTCGGATCGGTTAGCTTGGTGTCCGTGACAAGGCCTGTAGCTCGGCCGCGTTCGCGTGCGAGTTCAACGATGCTCTTAATAGGTTTTCCTTCGCCATTAATCGCCAGCGAGCGATTGGTCACCCTCTCGCCGGTTGCGATTGCAGTTGCTGCCGCTGGCTGATCGGGAGCGGCAAAATCCTTTGAATAATTCATCACCAAGGCTGCATGAGCCATCGAGTCCAAATTCAAGCGCGCGCCGGCCCCCGCAGCATAGGCCCGGGTGGGCGCGAGCCGGGCAGGGGAAAGTCCTTCTCCGACAAATAAAATAATACCGAAAGGTTTCCGGATAACCCAGTGTTGAAAATAAAGAACACCGACACCGGCAAAGACGAGAAAACAAAAAAGCGCGAGCAACTGATTGCGCCATTTCACGAGGCCGATCTAGGCGCGCGTCTGTTAGATTGTCAACGAAAGAACCGCTTGTGAGTGTTCTCATCCATCGGCAAAGTTCGCAAGTATGGCTGGTCCTGTGATGCTTATCATTCGCGACGGCTGGGGCATCAACCCGGGTGGATCGGACAAACGCAAGGAAAATGGCGACGCAACACTGCTCGCGTCGACTCCCTTTCACGACAAGCTCTACCGCGATTATCCATGCTCCAGATTAAGCGCCAGCGGCACTGACGTCGGGCTGCCGGACGGACAAATGGGCAACTCGGAGGTCGGCCACCTTAATTTGGGCGCAGGCAGGATCGTGTATCAGGATCTGACCCGAATTAACAAAGCGATCCAGGCGGGCGAACTAACGCGCAATCGCGTGTTGCAGGAAACCTTCGCAGCTGCGCGTGGTCACCGGCTTCATTTGCTCGGCCTGGTTTCCGACGGCGGCGTGCACAGCCATTATTCGCACATGATCGCGCTTGCGAATGCAGCGCATGCAGCAGGGGTCACAGAGATCTTCGTTCATGCTTTTACCGACGGGCGAGACACCTCTCCCACCGGTGGGGCCGGTTTTTTGAAAACGTGCGAAAAGGAGCTTGAAAACAGCGGCGCAAAAATCGTCACAGTCGTGGGCCGCTATTTCGCGATGGATCGCGACCAGCGGTGGGATCGCACCAAAAAAGCATGGGACGCGATCGTTCTTGGTCGCGGCGAATTCTGCAAATCATCGCCATCCGCAGCGGTTGGGCGACAATACTCACTCGGCAAGACGGATGAGTTTATGCCGCCGCTGATTTTCTCCTACGCTAACGAGCAGCGGGTACGCGATGGCGATTCCGTATTCTTTTTCAATTTTCGTGCAGACCGCGCCAGACAATTATCGCAAGCCTTTCTGCTGAAAGACTTCGATGGCTTCGATCGCGAAGTGTGGCCGCAAGTCCATTTTGTGACGCTGACGCAGTACGACGTTACTTATCCTTCGCCGTTCATTTTCGCGCCCCAAGAGCTCGCCCATATCCTCGGCGAAATTGTGAGCGCTGCTGGCAAAAAGCAATTGCGCATTGCCGAAACGGAAAAATACGCGCACGTCACCTATTTTTTTAATGGGGGAATCGAGAAACCATTTCCGGGCGAAGATCGCAAACTGATCCCTTCGCCAAAAGTCGCTACCTACGACTTGAAACCGGAGATGAGCGCGTTCGAAGTCACCGACGAAGTCTTGGGGCGCTTGGGACGTTACGATTTAATTAGCCTCAACTTCGCCAATCCCGACATGGTTGGTCATAACGGCGTCGTCGAGGCGGGAA
>WNGE01008411.1_pt1 | contig 11025 bp, 9 predicted proteins | sample 5400651 | NCBI WGS metagenome assembly WNGE01 (sample SAMN13153370, study PRJNA577476) | soil metagenome | isolation source: 60 cm soil or saprolite under grassland replicate 2 | place: USA:California | collected 2016-06-15
GCTGCCAGCGGATCAACGCATCGATCGCGTCGGAGTAAAGGCCCGCGGCCGACGCCGGATCGAGTGCGGCGAGATAGGTGCGCTCGCCCAGATCGGTCAGAAGAAGGAGCCCGCGGTCGAGATCTTGCTCGAGCACCTGCGGCGGGTGAAGGCCGGCCGCGGCAAGAAGTCGCGCGACGTGGACGAACGGTCGGCAGTCTTCCATCGGCGGCGGTGCGTCCATTGCAATCAGCGTCGTCTGACCGCGCCACGGCGCCTCGGGCGTCACGCGGAAATAGCGGCGGAAGCTTGCATCCGCAGACGCCGGCGCAACGGCGAACGCAGGCGTGCCGAAGATCGATTCGACCCACGTGCGCACGAGGTCGAGGCGAACATCGTGGGAAGCGCTGGTGTCGAAGGCGGCAGTTGGCATCGTGACGCTGGGTGAATGCGGGGACGACAAGCCCGCCGCCGTCATCGAGTTTCGGCACGCGATCGGCAGGCGGGTGTCAAGTCCGGAAGTCCTGAACACTGACGCGCTCCACGCGATCGAGCGGACTTGCAACGTAGTGAACTAGAATGACGCATTTTAACATTTGTGACTCGGCACCTTTCTTCGATCCGGCGCATGCATTTCCGCTTGCATCCATTGGCCGTCGCGCTCGCGCTCGCTGCATTGCCCGGCATCGCCATCGCGGAGGACGAGGTGCCCGAGCCGCCGCCGACGGTGCTCAAGCCCGCGGAACAATTGACGCCGCCGCCGCTGCGGCCCGCACCGGGTACGCCGCCCGGCGGCGCACCGAAAACGCCCGGCGCGACGCCCGCTCCGGGACCGCGTCCTCCGTTCGCGCCCGACGGCGGCGCGATCTTCTTTCGCGCGGAGACCGTCGACGGCGTGTTCAACAAGGAGGCCACCGCGACCGGCAAGGTCGAGTTGCGCACGCGGCGCGAAACGGTACTGGCGGACTGGCTCCATTACGATTTCGTGAACGACGAAATCTGGGCGAAGGGCGACGTGCTGCTGCGGCAGGGCATCGACTGGGTCGCCGGTCCCGAGCTCAAGTTCAAGCGCGACGCCGAGACCGGTTTCTTCACCTCGCCGCGCTATTACATCGGCGAGAACGGCGGGCGGGGATCCGCCGCCGAAATCCGCTTCACGGGACCGGAGCATTACGAAGCGACCGACGCGCGCTATACGACCTGCGTCGCGCCCCGCGAGGACTGGTACATCCGGATGGACGAGCTCGAAGTCGACCGGTCGCGGATGGTCGGCACCGGACACGATGCGACGTTGAACTTCCTAGGGGCGTCGGTTGCCTATTTGCCGTGGATCGAGTTTCCGCTTTCGAGCGAGCGCAAGTCGGGCTTCCTCACGCCGGTCATGGGCTCATCGGGCACGCGCGGCTTCGACGCCTCGATCCCGTATTACCTGAATCTCGCGCCCAACTACGACGCGACGATCACGCCGCGGATCATGACCAAGCGCGGGCTGCAGGTCGGCGCCCAGTTTCGCTATCTCTTCGGCCCCGGGCAAGGCGGCATGGAGGTCGAGGATCTTCCGCACGACCACATCACGGGCACCGACCGTTATTTGCTGGCGTGGAAGCACAACCAGAGCTTCGAGGCGATCGTCCGGGGATTGACCGGCTACCTGAATCTCAACAAGGTGTCGGACGACACGTATTTCTCCGATCTTTCGGATCGCGTGTCTTTCACGTCGTTGACGACGTTGCCGCGCGAAGGCGGTCTCAACTATGTCAACGGCCCCTGGACCGCAGTGCTGCGCGCGCAGGCGTTCCAGACGCTGCAGGATCCGACCGCGCCGCAAACCCCGCCGTACAACCGGGTGCCGCAGCTGCTCTTGTCGTTGCAGGACACCGATTGGCTGGGGCTGACCTTTGCCGGGACCGGCGAATACGCGTATTTCCGCCAGCCGACGCTGACGACAGGACAGCGCATCTACGTGTGGCCGACCCTCGCGTGGTCGCGCCAGGGCGCCGCCTGGTCGTTCACTGCCCGCACGGGCGTGCACGCCCGCGAGTACGACTTGAACGAGGTACAGCCCAACGTTTCGAGCACGCAAAGCTATGTGATTCCGATCACGTCGGTCGAGGGGGGCCTCGTGTTCGAGCGCGACTGGAACCTTTACGGCCACAATTTCGTGCACACGCTCGAGCCGCGCGCGTTCTACGTCTACGTTCCCCACCACGACCAGAGCAACGCGCCGGTCTTCGACAGCGCGATCGACGATTTCAACTTCGGCCAGCTGTTCAGCGTGAACCGCTATCTCGGCAACGACCGGATCGGCGATGCCAACCAGCTGACGCTCGCGGTGTCCTCGCGCATCCTCGAGGCCGAAACGGGTGCCGAGCGGCTGCGCGTCTCCGTGGGCGAACGCTTCTACTTCCAGGACCAGCGTGTCGTGCTGAACGAGGCGCCCCGCTCGGCCGCGACATCCGACGTCCTGTTCGGCTTCGAAGGTCGGCTCACCGAAGCGTGGGCGCTGATCGGACTGTGGCAATACAACTTCGACGCCTCGGAGACCGAGCGCGTCAACGCCGGGGTCCGCTATACACCGGCGCCGGGTAAGGTCCTCTCGGCAAGCTACCGTTACTCGCGCCAGAACTTCGATCCGCTCGCGGGTCCGATCGGCACCCAGTCGCAGCTGAACCAATGGGATCTGGCGGGCGAGTGGCCCGTCACCGAGAACTGGACGCTGCTCGGCCGCTGGAACTACTCGATCCTCGGGAGCAAGACGCTGGAGGCAGTGGCCGGCGTCGAGTACAATGCCGGCTGCTGGGTGCTGCGGCTCGTCGGCCAGCGGTTGACGACGACCACGCAGACGGCGACGAATTCGGTCTACCTGCAGATCGAGTTCAACGGCCTCGCGCGCTTCGGTACGAGTCCCCTCGACCTGCTGCGCCGCAGTGTCCCGGGGTATCTCAAGACGAACGATCCGACCGTGTCGCCGCGCGATCGCAGCGGCGATTACTTCCCCGAGTTCTAGACAGACAGATCATGATGCTCTCCCGCTTTTTCGTCCTCCTCGTCGGCCTGGCAGCGATGGTGACCGCACTCGTCGCCGCCGCGCAATCCCCCAGCCCGTCCGCAGCGCCGGCCGCGGCGAGCCCGACGACGCAGCGCAGCGTTCCGCTCGATCGCGTGGTGGCGATCGTCAACGACGAGGCGCTCACCCAATACGAGATCAACGAGCAGAAGCGCGCCGTCCTCGCGCAGATGAAATCGCAGAACGTCGCGCCGCCTCCGGCCGACGTGCTCGAAAAGCAGTTGCTCGAACGGCTCATCACCGAGCGGGCGGTGCTGCAGTTCGCGAAGGAATCGGGCGTGCGTGTCGACGACACGCAGGTGGAGCGGACGATTGCCCGCATTGCGCAGGACAACAAGCTTTCGGCCGACGAGTTCCGCAAGGCACTCGCGCAGGAAGGCATCGCCTACGCGCAATACCGCGAGGACATCCGCAACGAGATCCTGATCCAGCGGCTGCGCGAACGAGAGGTCGACGCGCGCCTTGCGGTGAGCGACGCCGAGGTCGACGCCTTCCTCGCCTCGCAGAAAGTGCAAAGCGGCGGCGACGTCGAATACCGGCTTGCCCACATCCTCGTCATCGTGCCCGACCAGGCTTCGCCCGAGCAGATCGAGGCCAAGCGCCGGCGCGCCGACGAAGCGCTGAAGCAGATCCGCGGAGGCGCCGAGTTCGCTCAGGTCGCCGCCGGCTATTCGGATGCGCAGGATGCGTTGCAGGGCGGATCGCTCGGCTGGCGCGCGCCGGGCCGGCTGCCGACGGTGTTCGCGGAAAAGGTCGCCGCGATGAAGCCGGGCGACGTCTCGGACGTGCTCCGCTCGGCGACCGGATTTCACATCGTCAAGCTGCAGGAAACCCGCAATCGCAATGCGCCCACCGTGGTCGAGCAGACGCGCGCGCGCCACATTCTCATCAAGGTGAACGAGGTCGTGTCGGAGTCGGAGGCGAAGGCGCGGATCGAACGCATCCGCGACCGCATCGATACCGGCGCGAAATTCGAAGAGCAGGCGAAGCTCAACTCCGAGGATGCGAGCTCGGTGAAGGGCGGCGATCTGGGCTGGCTTTCACCCGGCGACACGGTGCCCGATTTCGAGGCCGTGATGACCAAGCTCAAGATCGGCGAGATTTCGCAACCGGTGCGCACGCAGTTCGGCTGGCACGTCATCCAGGTCAGCGAGCGGAGAACTCAGGACATCACCGCCGAGCGTCAGCGCGACCAGGCGCGGACCGCGCTGCGCCAGCGCAAATCCGACGAGGCGTTTCAGGAGTGGCTGCGGCAGACGCGCGATCGCGCGTACGTCGAAATCAAGTCCGACGATCGGTAGCCGGCTCGTCGTCGGCTGCGAGCGGCGCCCGCCGGCGCTCCATCAGCACCTCCGGTACGCCGTCCGCGGTGCGGATCGTGCGCACCAGCGCGAATCCCGCTTTTCCGAAGGCGCGCAACGACGCCGTGTTGTCCGCGCGCGGCGTCGCGATGCAACGCGCCGCCGCAAACGAGGGCCAGACGATCTCCGCGACGGCCGCCGCGATCACGCGCGGACCCAGACCACGCCGCGTGTACTCGACTTCGCCGATCAGCACGTCGATCGCCACCGCATCGTCGAAATCCGCGACCATCGCCGCATAGTCGGGAAAATCAGCGACGCGATAGACCTGCACGTAGCCGATCGGATGATCGACCACGGAGGCGACGAATCCGCGCACGGGGACTTCGCCGGTGATCTTCGGCGCGTACTTCGCGGCGACGTCTTCGCGCGAGGTCGATACGCGCGAGTAGCCGGCGACGACGTGCGGCGCATTGAGCCAGCCGTGAAGCAGCGGCAGGTCCTGTTCGCCAAGCGGCGCGAACGTCACGTGGGCGAGATTGGCGGACGGGGAGAGCACTGCGGGCATTGTGCGCGGCGGCGTCCGCGGACACCGGCGGTGGCGACGGGCTAGGTCTGATAGACGTAGGCAGGCTGCGGGACGCGACCCTCGTCCAGCTTCTTTTCCTGGGCGAGCTCGCGCGGCGGCTTGTCCCACCAGATCGCGCGGCCGGCGATCTGCTGCTCGACGATTTCCGGCCTTTTCGCGAGCAGCTCGCGAATGAATTTCGTGTGCTCGGACTCGTAGTGGCGGGACGGGAGGAACATGATGGATCGAGGCTCAAGGTCGGCAACCGCGGGAGCGCAATTCTATCACTGCGCCGGGCTTAAGCGGAGCGGATTCGCACCGGCCGCCCCGCGACGATCTCGAACCGGAACAAGCGGCACTCGATGTTGCCGTTGTAGAGCGGCGTCTTGCGCGACGGCTTGAGGCCGATCAGATTGGCAAGCCGCAAATCGCCGGTGAGCAGGCACGCGGTCCAGCCGGTGAAGTTCCGTTTCAGCGCATCGCCAAGCCGCGGATAGAACGCGGCGAGCTTCGCTGCATCGTCAAGGCGCAAGCCATAGGGCGGATTCGCGATCAGCATGCCCGAGGCGGCGGGCGCTGCGCGCTGCAGGACATCCTGTTGCTGGAGGTCGATCCAATCGGCAACACCGGCAGCTGCGCCGTTGGCGCGACACTGCGCGAGCGCGCGCGGGTCGATGTCGCTCGCAAAGACCGCCGGCGCGACCGGAGCCGGACATACGCGATCGTGCGCGCGCTGCCGGATCCGCTGCCACGCCGGACCGTCGTACCAGGCGAGCTTCTGAAAGCCGAAGGTGCGCGTGAGCCCCGGCGCGCGATCGGCAGCGATCATCGCCGCCTCGATCGCGATGGTGCCGCTGCCGCACAGCGGATCGAGAAACGGCGTGCCCGGCGTCCAGCCCGCGAGCGCGATCAGGCCGGCGGCGAGGTTCTCGCGTAACGGCGCGGTCTCGACATCGCGCCGATACCCGCGCTTGAAAAGCGCTTCACCCGACGTATCGAGATAAAGCGTCGCTTCGCGCTCGGTCAAATAGGCGTGGACGCGGACATCGGGCCGCTCCTTGGAAATCGACGGCCGCCTGGCCGTTGTCTCGCGGCAACGGTCGCATACGGCGTCTTTGATCCTGAGCGTCGCGAACTCGAGACTCGTCAGGGGCGAGCGCGTTGCGGCCACGTCGACGCGCAGCGTGCGCTCGACCTTGAAATGCGTCGTCCAATCGACGCCGTGGGCGAGGCGGTAGAGGTCGTCCTCGTTGCGGTACCGGCCATGCGCGACCTGCCAGAGGATCCGGCTCGCGAGTCTCGATTCGAGATTGGCGCGGTACGCGAGCTCGCACGGTCCCGCAAAGGCGACGCCACCATCGGCCGTGACGACGAATTCTCCGCCGAGCGCCGAGAGCTCCGCCGCAAGCGCGGTTTCGAGCCCCCGCGGGCACGGCGCGAAAAAGCGGTCGGTCATCGTTGCCCGCGGTCGCGGCTCGCCCCTAGCGCAGCAATCGCCGCCGGGTGAGCAACAGCGCGACGAAATACGCGGCCACAGCGTAGACGAGGAGGACCGCGATATGCAAGGCGATGTTGCTCGGCACGTTGCCCATCAGGAGCGGCCGCGCAAGGTCGATCGCGTGCTTGAGCGGCAGGAACGCCGCGACGTCCTGCAGCGCCGCCGGCATCTGGTCGACCGGAAAGAACACGCCGGACAGCAGCAGCATCGGCGTCAGCACCAGCGTGAAGAAATAGGTGAAGAAATCGTAGCTGGGTGCGAGCGAATTCATCACCAGGCCGAACGCGCCGAACGTGAGCCCCACGAGAAAGCCGAGCGGAATGATCCACAGCACGTGCCACGAGTGGCCAAAACCCAGCGCCATGATGACGGCGAGGATGGCCGCCGTCGACACGACGGCTTTCGACGCCGCCCATATCCATTCGGCGAACACGACGTCGTCGAGCGACAACGGCGCATTGATGATCGCTTCCCAGGTCCGCTGCACGTGCATGCGGGAGAACGCCGAATACATCGCTTCGAAGCTCGACGTGAACATCGCGCTCTGGCACACCATGCCCGTACCGATGAACGCAATGTACTTCATCCCGCCGACCTCGGGCACGAAGGCGCCGATGCCGTAGCCCAGCGCCAGCATGTAGAGCAACGGGTCGGCGATGTTGCCGAGGACGCTCGCCAGTGCGAGCTTCTTCCAGACGAGCAGATTGCGCTGCCAGACGGTGGTGAAGCGCAGCGAGAGCTCGGGCAACTTCCAGAGTCGCGTGGCAATCGTTGTCATGTCGCTTTAGTCCCGAAGTTCGCGGCCGGTGAGCTTGATGAAGAGATCCTCGAGGTTCGCCGGCCGGTGCAGATAGCGGACGCCGGCGATTCCGGCGAGCGCAGCCAGGAGGGGTGCCGGATCGGCCGCGTAGCAGAACGCCGTTTCTCCGGCGAGCTCCACGCGCGAGGCGAGCTTTCTGCCGTGCGCTTCCGCCCAGGCTCTCGCCTCGTCGCCGAAGACCTCGACCACTTCGCGCTCGACGTGCGCTTGAATCAGCGCGCGCGGCGTGTCGCACGCGATCATCGTCCCGCGATCGATGACGGCGAGACGCGTGGCGAGGCGCTCGGCCTCGTCCATGAAATGCGTGGTGAGCAGAATCGTCTTGCCCTGCGACAGGAGCCCTCGCAGCCCGTCCCAGATCAGGTGGCGCGCCTGCGGATCGAGGCCCGTCGTCGGCTCGTCGAGAATCAGGAGCTCGGGATCGTTGACGAGCGCGCGGGCCAGCGTGAGTCGCCGCTTCATGCCGCCGGAGAGCGTCCGGATGCCGGCATCGCCTTTCCCGGCGAGGCCGGCGAAGTCGAGCAGCCGCGGAATGCGCGCCGCGAGCGTCGAGCGGTCGATGCCGAAATAGCGGCCGTAGATGCGCAGGTTCTCGGTCACCGTGAAGTCGGGATCGAGGTTGTCGACCTGCGGCACGACACCGACGCGCAAACGCGCCTCGCGCGCCGCCTGCGGCACCGGCATGCCGACCATCCGGATCGTTCCTCCATCGGGGTCGACGAGGCCGAGACAGCAGCGCAGCGTCGTCGTCTTGCCCGCGCCGTTCGGTCCGAGGAGGCCGAAGCACTCGCCGCGGCGGATCTCGAAATCGAGGCCGCGGACAACCTCGTTCGTGCCGTAGAACTTGCGCAATCCCGCGACGCGAAGGACGAAATCGCCGACGGCATCTGCGCGCGGCCAACGATCAGCTCGCTCGTGCGATACCGACGCGATCGGGACTCGGGAATGCTTGGCGTCGTCGTTCATTTCCAGGCTACGCTTTCGCTATCGTTGCCTCGCGTCCCTGCCACATCCCGGTCACCACACGCTGCAATTGCACGAGCCGGCCGTGAAAGAAGTGACCGCAGCCGGGGAACACGACGACGGGCAGCTCCTGGGGTCGCGCCCACGCAAGCACCGCGGCGAGCGGTACGACGTCGTCCTCCTCGCCGTGGATGACGATCGTGTCGGCGGGGACCGATTCGCCATCGAGCCGTCCCACTGCCGGGGCGACGAGCACCAGACGCTCCGCGGCCACCATCTTCGCCACGCGCGTCTGCACGAACGTTCCGAAAGAAAATCCCGCGAGCACCACCGGCAGCTCGTCTTGCACTTTGGTGCTCGCTTTCGCGTAGGCAAGCGCCGCCAGCGCATCGTCGGTTTCGCCCTTGCCTTCGTCGAACGTGCCGGCGGAGCGCCCGACGCCGCGGAAGTTGAGTCGGACGCTCACATAGCCCAGGGAAAAAAAAGTTTTCGCGAGCGTCTGTGCAACTTTGTTGTCGAGCGTTCCGCCTTGCAGCGGATGCGGATGGGCGACGAGCGCGATGCCGCGCGGCGGGCGCTCCGGCGCGTTGATGGCGACCTCGAGATCGCCTGCGGGACCGTCGATTACGAGCCGCTCGGTCGACTTGGGCGTCAAGGGTAGAGCCTCGGGGCAAAGACTTTTCCGGGGATGCGCGCGTGGCGCGCGAGAAGCGGACGTACCGGCGCCCCATTATAGCGGAGGCGCGACACTCTCTCCGGGAGCAACGCACGGCCGTCGGCGGGCGCTCCGATATAATCGGCACCCGCGAACGGACTGCGCGCCGCTCGCTTTTCCGCCCTCACGCCCCTCACTGAGCTTTGCAGAAATGAGTGACGGTCAGCAAAGCTCAGCCCTCATCCCCAATCCCCTCTCCCGTTGCGCGGGCGAGGGGAGCATCGTGACGGAAATGGTCGTCAACCATTTCCGTAAATCTCGGTAGTGAAGCTCTATCGCCGGCTGCTCCGCTACGTGCGTCCCTACCGGGGGGTCTTCGCTTTCGCGATCGTCGGGATGCTGTTGGTCGCGTCGACCGACGTGATGATGCTCCGCATCGTCCAGCCGTTGCTGAACGACATCGCAGCGGTCACCGTCGAGAGCGCGCGATGGCTGCCGCTCATGATCGTCGGCGTGTTCGTCCTGCGCGGGCTGGGCAGCTACATCAGCGAATACGGGCTCGCGTGGATAGGCTCGCGTGTCGTCTTCGACCTGCGGTGCGAGGCGGCGGACCAGCTGCTGCGGCTGCCCACGCCGTTCTACGATGCATCGTCAGGAGGCGTCCTGCTCTCCAAGGTGACGTTCGACGCGCAGCAGGTCGCGGCGACCGCCTCCGAGGCGATCACGGTGATGATCCGCAACACGCTGACGATCGCGTTCATGCTCGGGTATCTGCTCTACATCAACTGGCAGCTCACGCTGATCGCGTTCGCGGCGTTTCCGCTGGTCGGCTTCGCGATCCGCAAGATCAACCGGCGCATGAAGCGGGTCAGCGTTCTCGTCCAGGAGCGCATGGGCACGTTGACCCACGCGCTGGAAGAAGCGATCAGTGCGCATCGCGTGGTCAAGGTGTTCGGGGGCGAGAAATACGAAAGCGGACGCCTGCGCGCAGCCGCCGACCGGCTGCGCCTCGCGATGGCGAAGCAGTCCGCCGCCGCCGCGCTTGGCACGCCGATCAACCAGATCATCGTCTCGATCGCCGTCGGCGCGATCCTCTGGGTCGCGGTCCGGCAAAGCGCCGGCGGTCATTACGGGGCCGGCGATTTCGTCACTTACGTCTTTGCCCTGCTGCACCTCATGAACCAGTTCAAGACGCTGACGAACGTCACCGGCACGATCCAGCGCGGGCTCACCGCCGCGGAAAGCGTGTTCGCTCTGATCGACGAGACGCCGGAAACCGACACCGGGACAGCGGCGCTCGATCGCGCGCGCGGCGGCATTCGTTTCGAGCAGGTCACCAAGCGGTACGGTCGCGACCGGCCGCCGGCGCTGGCCGGAATCGATCTCGCGATTGCGCCCGGCGAATCGGTCGCGCTGGTCGGTGCGTCGGGTGGCGGCAAGACGACGCTCGTCAATCTGATTCCGCGCTTCTACACGCCGACCGAGGGTCGCGTGCTCCTCGACGGCGAGGACGTGGCGGCGATCCGGCTCGCCGATCTGCGCCGGCAGATCGCGCTCGTGAGCCAGGAGATCGTGCTGTTCAACGACACGATCGCGGCCAACATCGCCTACGGCACGATGGCCGGTGCGCCGCGCGAGGCGATCGAGCGTGCGGCGGCCGCGGCCAACGCAGTCGAGTTCATTCGCACGCAGCCGCACGGCTTCGACACCGTCGTCGGAGAACGCGGCATCCGTCTTTCCGGCGGCCAGCGGCAGCGGATCGCGATCGCCCGCGCGATCCTCAAGGATGCGCCGATCCTGATCCTCGACGAGGCGACCTCCGCCCTCGACAACGAATCGGAATTCCTGATCCAGGCCGCGCTGAACGAGCTCATGCGCGGACGCACGACGATCGTGATCGCGCATCGGCTGTCGACGATCGAGCACTGCGATCGCATCGTCGTCCTCGAGGGCGGGCGCATCGTCGAGCAGGGCCGGCACGCCGACCTCCTGGCGCAGCAGGGCGTCTACGCGCGGCTGCACTCGCGCCAGTTCGAGGACGAGTAAGCGGCTTGTACTTGGCGAAATTCCGAAATTCTGCTAACGGTGCGGACGCGTCAAATACCGAAAGCAGACAACGGATCGCGTCTGTCCGGTTCTGTTGCAAGGCCTAAGCACAAATGTATGCAGGCAAG
>WNGE01008415.1_pt1 | contig 11022 bp, 9 predicted proteins | sample 5400651 | NCBI WGS metagenome assembly WNGE01 (sample SAMN13153370, study PRJNA577476) | soil metagenome | isolation source: 60 cm soil or saprolite under grassland replicate 2 | place: USA:California | collected 2016-06-15
AACGTCGGTGCCTTGATAGGAGCACGGAATGGTCTGAAGCTGCTAATCCACTCGGCAGCGACACTAACCAGCCCGTGCCCATAGTCACGGACACTTAGCCTGGGCGCACCAGCGCGGTGCTCCCAGCCGATATTTCGTTTTTTTTCGCGTTGAGGCACTCAACGCGTCTGTCACAAAAAGGAGAGATTATGAAGCATTTTATGAAGCGTTCAATTTGGCCCAAAGCGATCGGCTTGACAGTAGGCTTGCTGATGGTTTTGGCGCTGGTTTGGCAAAGCTCTCGGGTGAGCCGGGCGGCGTTGAAACCGCCAGCACCGATCCACCTAACGGCGTTGTCGGCCCCCTTTACCAATCCGATCGGCATCGACTGGTCGGAATTTCTAAATAAGCTGATCGTGTCGGACTTCTACCCGGACGGCAACCCGGAGAATTTCAATTCGCTTGATCCGTCTGGCAATCCCACACGCTTCTCGAATGTCCACGACCGACCCGATGAGCTCAAGCTCGCAGTCGTCCATGTGAGTCTGGGCGGCTTTACCCAAGGCGACGTTTACGCCGGCAACGGTTTTGCCGGGCAGATCCTGAAACTGGACAAGGCGAGTGGCACGATGACCGCGCCGGTGGCCGATCCTTTTTCGATCCTGCCTGGCGAAACAGCGCATGCTCGCGGCAGCCTGTTCCACGACCGGTATGGCGTCGCTGGCGGCGACCTGATTGTCGTCACCGGCGACGATCAGGTCCAGAATGGTACCCCAGTCGGCAAAGTGTGGCGGGTCAACTCACTCGGTTTCCCGACGCTGGTTCATGACTTCCAAAAGCACCTCGAGGGTGTAATCACTCTGCCGAACGACACGGCGAAGTATGGGCCGATAGCCGGCCGGATCCTGGTCGGTGACGAAGATCGTGTAGTGAACAACTTCGTTCAAAGCAATGGCTCGCAGTGCCGGGTTCTCGCAGTTGAGCCCACTACTGGCGCCTTCATCACCCTCAGCACCAACCCGACCGTGCCTGGCGTCAACTATCACCTCGACACCCCTCTCTGCCCCGAAGATCTGGATGTCATCCCGCATGACGCCCCGTTCTATGGGGTCGCCTTCCGCCCAGCGCCGGGCCGCATCCTAACCGCCCCCGCCGCCGACTTCGACAGCTTCTGCGGCGACATCCTGGTCACCCACGAGTTTCCGAGCGGTAACAGCAGCGTGCCAACGCCCGCTGGTGTCTCGGGCTTGTTCGTGCTGCACTGGAATGCGGGGACCGCGGAGTTCGACGTGACGCCGCTCTCGACGGACCAGACGATCGACCAGTGGGAGCACGTGACGTTTGCCGGCGGCACGGACTGCCCGACGACATCAGGAAAGGATATCACCATTGGGCCATCGTCAATGGAGGGCGCGATCAAGATTGACGCCGGCGACTTTGTGAATGGCGGCTACAGCTTTAAGACCAACTTCACAGGTCCCATAACAATTTCAGCGAACGTCAGCATCACGGGCAAGTGCATTGCTGGATCGGTACCGCTACCGCCGGGTACGATGGACACCTTGACAGTCCCGCTTGGCAGCATAGGATACAACGCCGTGGCGGGCTCTGACTGGAAACCCACGGGCGACGCGAATAGCATACTGAGCTGGCAAGGTTCCATTGTTGCTCCAGCAACGCTTTGCGGCGGCAATGGCGCGCAGTTGGATGCCAGCAAGGGTGCGGTTTTCAATGCCACGATCTCGGGCGTTCCCGCAGGTGGGCTGGTCACGTTCCGCTTTAAGTTCCGTGATCCGGCTGCCAAGGGTAAGCCGAACACCGACTGTACGAACGCGGCTGATCCGAACAGGAACCGAGCCGATGTGTGTGGGGCGTCTTGGAGCGCAACCAAGCACGATCCATGATCATTGCAAATTGTCAGCTAACGCGTTAAGCGTGACAGAAAGGGGCCCAAGTGGGCCCCTTTCTCCATCAGAGCCGTACTGAGAATAGGGTTAGCACGTTTAGATAAACCCTTCCGTTGTATTTTGCGTGGTGATCGGGATTCATCACTTACTTATGAATAGCGTGACTGAGAGATTTACACCGAAGGCGTTCGCAATTGCAGCCCAGGGTTGTTTCAACCCTGGGCTCAGATTCTCAATGAGCAGCTAAACTCTGAAAGAGTTCGTAGAGTTCTTCGCGCAACATTCGCCAAGACCTGCGGCTTACAGCTTTCGATTCTAAACCCCAGGGTTGAAGCAACCCTGGGCTACAATTAGCGAACGCCTTCGGCGTAATTGACTGCGTCATTCATTTTCATGCGCGGTGGTGAGTCGAGATTCATGACCAAGAGTTCGCACGGTCGCGAAAGCAGAATACCGATGAACATCCCATTACAAACACAATCTTCAAGACAATTAGGTCTCCGGATACGCAGGCTGGGTTTACTAATGTTTGTATTGGGATACCCGACCATTCTCGCACGTGTTCCAGACACACCAGCCGATCAAAGTCTCACCGACTCTGTAATTGTTCTTGAGCGCGCGATAAATGCCTTAACCAATCCTTCCGCAGACTACGGAAAAACTCTGCAAGAGGTTGTTGGAAAGTTGCCTCCTGGCACTCAGGAGTTCGTCAAAACCGACATCAACACCTTCTTGAAGCGTGCGCCAAGTGGGCGCGCAGACTTCAAGTGCGGCGATGATTTTGTGCGATACAGAGCCAGGAAGGAGTTGTTGCGCATCAAGGATACCCTTCTGCATACGAACCCCCAGCCTGCTCAACCCCAATTCTGTTATGCCGTTCCCTTTGCGATCGACCCGACGCGGCCGATCAATCCGATTGAGATCTATGGGTATGATTTCGACCTGGTAGAGTTGCAAATATTGTTAATGGACAACTATGGCTTTCGAGATGTGAGCAACGCTTTGCTAAAAAGGACCCACTATCATGTAACACTCGATCTCGCAAAGAACGGAGTGAACTTTTCTCCGCAAAATCAAGTCCTTGCCGTGACGTGGGGCCACCTGATTCAACATCCAATTTCAGTTATTCAGTCCACCACTCCCTTATGCTCGTCACGGGTCGAAGAAGTTCCTGCAGGTAAAGAGATTACCTACGCGCCGCTGCCAATTAATGAAAAAAGACATTTCAGCGGGACTGGAGCAAAGATTTTGGCGAATGCCTTTCTGGATTATGAATCGAACAAGATAGACGCGACCGTCTGCATGACGGCGGTAGAACAGAACAGAAATGGGGCTGCAGTCAGCGGCTGCGCTGTCGAATATGTTTACACTAGTGAATCTGATCGAGAAATAGAGTGGGTCTTTGGCAATCTGGAAGCTCGGATGGCCGATGACGATATCGATAGGGTCAACCGCGTTCGGAAGGGCGCACAATCTAGTCCAGTAGATCAGTGGTTCTTTTCCGGTTTTGGTCCGACATCATCAGCCAATAATGAAGCCCAGCTAACGATTCGTTTGCGCAAGCTTCGACTTGTCTCTACCGCTCCCGAGGGCTGCGTTTCAGCTATTTCATACTTAGAGGCAAAACGAATGAACGCGCTAAGCAGCAATCTTATTCGCAGATTGGATCCTCAGCTAAAGAAGATTGACCGGGCCATATTAAAGTTGCGGCCGCGGTTTGCGCCACCGACTCCTTGAATGGCACTACTCAACATACGGAAATTCACAGGTAGGGAAGGGCGGTTTACCCCCGCTGATGCCAGACACTCAAGCCGCAATATGTTTTTTTCAATTCCGTCGCAATCATCAGAATTTGAGTTTGAGTGTTACGAACATAAGCGGGGGTAAACCGCCCTTCCCAACCTGCGAATTCCCGTATCTTGAGCAGTATCCCGGAAACCATTTCAATTTTTCGCAGCCCTACCGTCGGAGGGATTCGAAAAGATAAGCCCAGCTGCCGCTTTTGTAGGTTTGATATCAATGAGTCATCGGTTGCCATCGCCGGCGCCTAGAAATTGAACTTCACTTCTTCAGCAGTCTGCTAGGCAAACTTTCTCTGGGAACGCGAGCGGGCACCATAAGCACGCATCTGTCCCCACGCTTCGCTCGAAATCTGTAGATCTTCAATCCAAACTTCTGGCTGGCTCAGTACACGGTGAATCCGATACTTCAGTTCTGCAGTCAACACTCTTCGCCATAGCCAGCGTGGTCTGCCAAATATTAGGGGCGCTCCGTCTTCAGGCATTTGAATTACTCCTTGCTCCCCCTGCCCTGAAAAGAAGTCACGTAAGAACCGTGTCGTCTGGCGTTCCTTTGGAATGTAGTGCCGCACGCGCGCCTCGGGTACCCACCGTCCTTCAGCACCTGCAGCTAACATTTCACGGATAACGGTTGTCTCCTCGCCGCGCAAGCTGCTGTTGGGCCTAAGCCCTAGCGAGACGTCGTAGACGTAGCGAGCTTGCTCTGTCTTTCGGATCGCCATGTTTGCACCGTACGGAAGAACATTATAGGAAAGCGGGATTGGCTCAGTTCCAAGCTGTCGGACTGCATAAGCGCCTGCGACCTTAAATAGGGTTCGTTGCAACCACCGAGGCGGCTCCCCCTCAAACCAAGGATGAATAGAGCCACCGAAAATCGCCGCATTGGGCCACTGCTTAAAGGCCCGGCAATAGCTCGAGATCCATTCCTCACCAACCAGGACGTCATCGTCCGTCCAAATGATGTAGTCGCCATCGGCTTCAGTAACGGCCAGGTTTCGAGCGTTGGACTGCCCTGGCTTCGGTTCGAAGAGACGGCGGATAGGCAACCGCTGTGAAAAGGATTCGATCACGTGATCGGTGTTGTCCGTGCTGTTATTGTTAACAATTAACAACTCCCACTTTACACCCGAAGGTATTGTGAGGGTCGTCATCTGTTCCAGCGCTTGCGTTAGCAAGGAACAACGATTCCATGTGCAGATGGCAACTGTAATTTGCATTTCAAATCCCGAGCCCTATCCGGCTTTTCTCCTTGCCCCAACCCGCTGCGCGGTCGCCGATAGTTTTCCGGCGGCGTGTTTTATTAGTCCTTGCGGGTAATATCGCAAGAGTATTAGCACGCCCTCTATTGCCCTCCTCCAGTAATTGCGGTTGCGCAAACAAACGCGCACATTTTCCGCCAACGGATCACCGTACAATTCCTGGTAATGCCTAATGCCCAGTTTGTACGCCGCCTTATAATCTTTGTTGCCCCTTACGAAATGCTTTTGCGCTCGCAGGACCATCAATGCTTCCCTGAGCATCAAACCAAAGTTCCGGGAAGTGTTCGCTTCGTGCTGACGCCATTCGGCGATGGTCTGATGATGACAGTGAATTGGAAATTGTCTGGCGAGTCGCAGATAGAGGTCATAATCGCCAGAGTGGTCAGCCGAAACCACAAACCCGCCGACACGCTCAAAAGCTTCGCGCTGAAACATTACTAGTGCGGGCATCCAAATGTAATTACGCCGCAGCAACGTGAGGTACTTATCGGCGTGGGTGACATCGGGTTGCAGCGTTGGTAGCGGCACGCCATCGTCAGAGATTAGCCTGCACCACCCGAAAACAAAAGCGTTCTCTGAGTGCTCCTTCAGACAGTTCACGCCGGTCTGCATAGCATTGGGAAGCAGTCGGTCATCGCCGTCCAGGAAAATCACATGTTCTCCCTTACTTTCATAGAAACCTCTGTTCCGTGTGGCTGAGACGCCACGGTTCGCGTGACAAAGATAACGAACAACTGGGTACCGGGCTACCACTTCAGGCGTATCATCGGTCGAGCCGTCATCAACAACGATAATTTCAAAATGTGGATAGATTTGAGTAAGAACACTGTTGATCGCCTGCGCCAAAAAGCGAGACTGGTTGTAACAGGTGATGACAACCGACACGAGCGGCTGAGCTGAGCTATCGGATACCCTGCTCCTGCCGGATTTTGTAATCATCCGATCCGCACGATGTTTCGACTCCGATAGTTCATCTGGGCCCAGGCTTGCGGCCACGTGCGACATCACTCCTCCTCCTGCTTCGGCCCCAGTTATGCGCGACCCAGTACGAGCGGCCAACTTCGCACCTTTGGGTAGTCAACTGCTGCCGATCACTCCAGAGACTCGGTCTATCCTGCTGGCCGTTCCAATTCAGCAATAGAACCGCCACTAGTGGACTGTACGAACCCGCCTATTTGGTTGCAAGCCTCTTGGAATTGTAAGCCTCTCCTTGTGGTTCAGACAGTGCCCTCGAACCTGAGGGCCCGCATTTCGCTGATTCGAGTCTGGTTCAAGCAATTGTGTCTTTGCACTTCCGTAACTGTGCGAGTGCCCTCGTATAATCAGCGGTTTCTCGAAGGAACGCCACGAGGCTTGCGATTAGATGGGCAGGATTACAGCAAGCGAGGTGACGGCGCGTCAACGAGCGACTCGATGGCAGGCGCATTGTGCCTCAGCAGCGCATAGATAGTTCGTGGGTCGCGCGGTGGCAGACGTAGCGTCCGTAAGCAAGGATACAAGCACGTTCCCGCGACGATTATGCCATCTGTAAAACCATCTGTCATCATCCTGTTTCCTTATGTTCTTTCGAAACAGAGGCGACGTCCTCACCATTGCTCCGCTATCTCTGGAGTCTAACGCGCCTACGGACGCGGTGAGCCTTACGCTCTTTTTGGGAGCTCCGGCAGAATTTTGCGCCAACTCCACAGTCCGGGTGGGAATCCTGACTGCGTCCATAATCTGGCATGCAGATCTGGGCCTCAGACGCCCAACGCCTCATCCGTACATGCGCTGAAGAAAAAGTCCTGAAGAAGACTTAATGTTTTTGCGGCCATGGCTGGCTGCCCATACGCGGCGGCCGTCAAGGCCGTGACGCTCGACGGGAGCGGCTCGTTGGATCCAGACCAGGATTCGCCAACGTACGCGTGGTCATGCGGCGATGGCACAAGTGGCGTCGGAGCTACGGTGACTCACACCTATGCGAAACCGTGGGAAACGTGGCAGCGCTGCCACGACGATCGTGACTAATGGTCCATAGCCTTTCCTCAAGTTGTGAGTCCTTGAACTGACCACGGAGTAGCTCACGCCGGAAAGTCCTGGTGGCCGGGAAGTGTGGTTTATTCCCGCTTAATCCAGGAAGAGTCAAACTTGAGTTCTGACACATTCCTCACTTTGAATTCCTCAGCTTTAATTTCCTTATTATTCCGCGCAAAGACCCTCTGATACCCTACCGCCGCACTCTCTGTAGATAAACGGGTCAGCCACACGCTTTGTTATGAGGCGAAGGTTCCACAAGTCCTTCCGGCAGAATCTTGCACTAACTAACAGCCCAGGCGGGAATCCTAACTGCGTCCACAATCCGGAATGTAGGTCTAGATCTCAGACGGCCCTGACTCATTCGAAAATGCGCAAGAGAAAAACCCTGAAGAAGACTGAATGTTTTGCCCGAACAGGTAGTTATTGTCCACGGCCCAAAACTTGCAGACTGGCTGAGCAGAAATTCCTGACCAAAGGTGTGTAAACTTCCAGAATGCGCCGAGGACGAACAGTGCGGGACGTCCTGCTAACAAAGCAAAGGGTTCGCGAAGAATTTTAGGACTTCCAGCGCAGATCTGCCTTTATACATAGCGGCGGACTCGAGGACTATAGTCTAGATCGGTGTCCTGTCGAAGGACCTTTTGCTTTTGTTCTCTTAGTGGAGCGTCCGTGGCAATCCACCGTCCCTTCGAAATCGAGCGCCTGGAGCGCGAATGGCTTGAATCGCGGGCGGTAAAATTCGAGTACATCTGAAAAGGAGCAAACAAGTCATGAAACAGATTATGAAGCAGCCGATTTGGCTGAAAGCGATCGGCTTAACAGTAGGCTTGCTGATGGTTTTGGCGCTGGTTTGGCAAAGTTCTCGGGTGAGTCAGGCAGCGTTGACCCCGCCAGCGGCGATCAACCTGACGGCGTTGCCCGCCCCCTTCACCCACCCGATCGGCATCGACTGGTCGGAGTTTCAAAACAAGCTGGTTGTCACGGACAACTGGTTCAACGGCTTACCGAACAATTTCAGTTCGCTCGATCCGTCTGGCAATCCCACACAGTTCTCGAATGTCTCCGGAAGGCCCGATGAGCTCAAGCTCGCAGTCGTCCACGTGAGTCTGGGCGGCTTTACCCAGGGCGACGTTTACGCCGGCAACGGTTTTGTCGGCCAGATCCTGAAACTCGACAAGGCGAGTGGCCCGGCGACCGCGCCGGTGGCCGACCCTTTTTCCACCCTGACCGGCGAAACAGCGCATGCTCGCGGCAGCCTGTTCCACGACCGGTATGGCGTCGCTGGTGGCGACCTAATTGTCGTCACCGGCGACGATCAGGTCCAGAATGGTACCCCAGTCGGCAAAGTGTGGCGGTTCAACTCACTCGGTGTCCCGACGCTGGTTCATGACTTCAACAAGCACCTCGAGGGTGTAATCACTCTGCCGAATGACCCGGCGAAGTATGGGCCGATAGCCGGCAAGATCCTGGTCGGTGACGAAGATCGTGTAGTGAACAACTTCGTTCAAAGCAATGGTTCGCAGTGCCGGGTTCTCGCGGTTGAGCCCACTACTGGCACCTTCATCACCCTCAGCACCAACCCGACCGTGCCTGGCGTCAACTATCACCTCGACACCCCTCTCTGCCCCGAAGATCTGGATGTCATCCCGCATGACGCCCCGTTCTATGGCGTCAACTTCTCCGACGGCCGCATCCTGACCGCCCCGTCCGCTGACTTCGCCAGCTTCTGCGGCGACATCCTGGTCACCCACGAGTTTCCGAGCGGTAACAGCTCGCTGCCGCCGCCCGCGGGTACCTCGGGCTTATTCGTACTGCACTGGAATGCGGGGACCGGGGAGTTCGATGTGACGCCGCTGTCGACGAACCTGACGATCAACCAGTGGGAGCATGTGACGTTCGCCGGCGGCACCGCCTGCCCGCCACCCGGCGTCAGCCATGGCTGCACTCCAGGCTTCTGGAAGAATCATGCGACCAATCCACCATGGGGCAGCTACACGCCATCGCAGCTGGTGAAAACTGTATTCACCATTCCTGCCTGCATTCCGAGCAAGACCTCTTTCGAGAATGAAACACTGCTTACCGCACTTCAGGGAGGCGGGGGATCTGGGCTTGACGGAAAGACGCAAATCCTGCTACGCGCCGCGACGGCGGCAGTGCTTAATGCGGATAACGGGAATCCTCCCTATCCATTGACGGTGGCGCAGATAATCAGCCAAACAAACGCTGCCCTGGCGAGCTGCAACGAGACCAACATCACTAACCTGGGGACCACGCTCGACAATTTCAACAACAGGTGTGATGGACCATAGATCTGATAATTGATCTTGACATTGCCCGAGGCCAGGAATGAAACCTGAGCCTCGGGATTGTTTTGAAGGCGTGGCGGCGGCGCTAAAATCTGGTGACTGCCGTCGAATCTCGTTTTGGTCGCAACCTTCTTGGAATTGTTGATATATGTTTCCAGCACAAGTATGACGTTAAGACGCCAGTTCCGCTTTCCTCACGAACACGATGCTCGGAGTGATAAGCAGATTTTCGAAGTTCGACGCTCTGCTCGGCTTCCCTTCCAAGGTCCTTCTGGTAACGTCAGACGCGCATTGTTCATCTACTAACTCCTTGATGAACCCAACCATCCCATAAGAGTGGCAACGAGCCTTTATCCTGCGGCTGATGCGCACGGGCAAAACGGATCGAATTCGGGAGACAAGCGGCTTTGTTGGATTGAGTGCCTTACCATCGGGCCAATCATCCCAATAGCCCGTGCCCCAGTCTTCAATCACATAAAGGCCCCCCGGCTTCAGATGATTATCGAATAAGTGCCAAAAGGTTATCCTGGTTAGTTCTCCGAGGTGCGACGCATCGTCGATGATAATATCAAAGCCTTGCGGCGCCGTCTTATTAGCGACTTCGGACAAGAACTGTTTATCTGACTGGCTACCCTTGAAGATTTGAATGCGCTCTCCAGGCTGGAACTTTTCCGGCAGATTAAGATCAACACCAACGATAATACCCAGAGGGAAGTAGTCGCGCCACAACCTGAGCGAACCTCCCTTGTAGATGCCAACCTCGAGAAGCTTAATCTCTTTATCGATCCATGGGACCAGAATCGGATCGTACCACTGCAGATAACGGTGCGTTATCTTGTCAGTGTCATAGCTGCTCAAATTTAGCTGCTTACTTCGCATGTTTGGATTAACGGAATACGGAGGGCGGACTGTCACCTTCTGGGTTTATTAATCACTTCCGTGCGAAATAGAGACCTCTCGCTACCCAGAAGTTTAAATGCCTGCCCACTATTCGCAATGCCCGCAGCGCGTGGAAACCGCGCCAGCGTAACCAGTCCTTAACGGATCGGCGACGCGGGACTAACGTCTTTAGCATTTGCTCCAATGCCAGCTCGACGCCTTCAGGACTACACAGACCTGCAATGTGATCCTGTCCAGCCAGACCAATCTCCTGGGCACGCTCAGGATCGTTCAACAGGGTGGTCAAAGCCTCAGCGAACTCAGCAGCGTTGTCAGTTATCAAGCAATGTTCGCCCGAGACAGCATTAATGCCTTGCACGCCGACGGATGTCGTAACAACGGGTAAGCCATAAGACATCGCCTCGACTACCTTGCCTTTCATGCCTGCCCCATAACGTAAAGGAGCAATAGAAATTGCGGCGCGATCTAAATAGGAAGTCGTGTCCTCGACAAAGCCCAATACCTCTATGCCGTTAATCGTGCCGAAGGTCTCCACCTCAGTTGGAGTATTACTGCCAATAATCGTAAGGCGCGCGTCCGGTACAGCTTCATGTACGCTTGGCCATGCTTCATTAACAAACCACCTCAGACCATCCAAATTAGGGAGATGGTTAAAGCCGCCAATAAATAAAAGCTCGGGTTGCCGAGAGTGGAGTGTGCGTGGGTGTAACGGCATTACAATGGGAATATGGAACAGGGGGGGCATATCGCCTTCCGCGCGCAGAATTCTTTCGTCAGCGCCGGTGATAACAATAACAGCGTCGGCAGCTCGATAGGCTGCAAGCTCGTTTCTTCGAGTCTTGTCGGCCTGGGCCAC
>WNGE01008416.1_pt1 | contig 11022 bp, 8 predicted proteins | sample 5400651 | NCBI WGS metagenome assembly WNGE01 (sample SAMN13153370, study PRJNA577476) | soil metagenome | isolation source: 60 cm soil or saprolite under grassland replicate 2 | place: USA:California | collected 2016-06-15
GCCCGCGTTGCATCCTCTGTTACCGCTGCGTGCGCATTTGCGGCGAGGGTATGGACGTATGGGCGCTGGGCGTGCAGAACCGCGGCGTCAGTTCCATTATCGCACCCAATCAGGACGATCATCTGGAGTGCGAAGAGTGCGGCATGTGCATCGATATCTGCCCGGTCGGCGCGCTCACTTCCGGCGCCTATCGCTACAAGACCCGCCCGTGGGAAATGAATCACGTAGGCACGGTCTGCACGCACTGCGGCGATGGTTGCAAGACCACGCTGGGCGTGCGCCGTTGCGACACGGGTATGGAGATTGTGCGCGGCGACAACCGCGACAAAAGCGGGATCAACAACGATTTCCTTTGTATCAAGGGCCGCTACGCCTTCGACTTTGCGCACAACGAGGAACGCATTACGCAGCCCCTGATCCGGAAGAACGGCAAGCTGACGCCTTCGACCTGGGAAGAAGCGTTTCAGCTGATTGGGAAACGCTTTGCCGAGGTACGCGACAAAGACGGCGGACAGGCCATCGGAGTGGTTGGCTCGACCCACACGACGAACGAAGAGAATTACCTGCTCTCGAAGTTTGCCCGCGTCGTGCTGAAGACCAATAATATCGATCACCACCGCACGGCCGACTTCCCAGCCCTGGCGGCGGCCCTCCATGGCAAGCCTGGTCAGACGGCCTCCATGCGCGACATATTGACCGCGCCCGCGATTTTGCTGATTGGCAATGATCCGACCAACCAGCATCCACTGCTGGCGTGGCAGATCCGCACCAATGTCCGGCTGCGCCGGGCGAAGCTTTACGTCATCAATTCCGTGCCCATCAAACTGCGGAGGCAGGCCACTGGATTTGGCCTGCTTCCGCCAGGCGCCGAAGCGAAAGCGGTCGCCTTCCTGACCGGCGACGATTCCCAACTCGATTCGCTGGTCAGCGACAGTACGACTCGCGAGGCGTGGACTGCGCTACGCGACAAAATCCGCGCGGAGGAGAATCTGGTCATCGCCTTTGGCGCAGAACTACGGGCACAGGACATCCAGAAACTGGTGAGCTTCTCTTCCTCTCTCACCGGTGCGAAGCTGATCTGCCTGGGCGACTACTCCAACTCTCGCGGCGCTGCCGATATGGGACTGTATCCGGATCTGCTGCCCGGCTACCAACCCGTCGCTGATAGCAGCAAATTCCACCGGGAGTGGGGCGCGCTCCCCACGGAAAAAGGCCTGAGCCTGCCAGAAATGGTGGAAGTGGCCAAGGCCGGCAAGCTGAAAGCTTTGTACGTTGTCGGGGCGAATCCGGTGGGCCGGCTTAGCATCGACCCGTTCACCTTCTCGAAGAGTTTCGTGGTGGTTCAGGACATGTTCCTGACAGAAACTGCGACGATCGCCGATGTGATTCTGCCGGCGGCAAATGCGTACGAAAAATCCGGCACGTCCACGAACACATGCGGCGATCTACAACTGGTCAAGAAGGCGGGTGAGGTTGCGGGCACGAAGCCGGATTTCGAAATGATCGTCCGCATCGCCGATGCCATGGGCTTCGATGTTCGCAGCCTGGTGCCTTTCGGCGGCGGCACGCACGCTGACATGGGACAGTCGCGCGGCGCACAGTCGGGCGAGGCGGATCGTCATGCAGTATGGCTCGAAGCGCACAACCTTGAACCGAAGATGACGCCGTTTGATCCGCTGGCCATTCTGGACGAGATCCAGCGTGTGGTGGCAGGCCACGACGTTTCGCGCATCAATTTGCTCGCGGGCAGCGATCAGCACGTGGAGATCGCGAACAGCGGCCCGAGCACGATTCACAGGCCGGAACTCATCGTTCCGGCCACCGACGACTTATTCAGTTCTGGCACGCTGGGGCGATATTCGCACACGCTGAACTCGGTGTACGAAAACAAGCCGGCCGAATCCGAAGTGGCAGCGGATTAGGGACGAATTAGCAGTCAGATAGATCAAAACCTCGCGGGCAGGAGTGCCCGCGCCACACGAGAAAGACATTTCGTTGAGCATCACGACGTTCGTCATTATTTCGATCATCAAGTCGGTGGCCGTGATTCTTGTTTTGCTCACGGCGGTGGCCTACAGCGTCTGGCTGGAGCGCAAGGTGTCGGCTCGCATCCAGAACCGCTGGGGCCCCACGCGGGTCGGCCCGTTTGGGCTGCTGCAGCCATTGGCCGACGGGGTCAAGTTCATTTTTAAAGAGGACTTGACCCAGCCCCACGTCTACAAGCCGCTCTATATTGCCGCGCCGATGATCGCATTCGTCTTAGCGATCACGTCGATTTCAGTCGTTCCCTTTGGCAACTGGATCAGCATTCCCGAGATTCGCGTGGGGCACTGGTTCACGATCGCGCCCATCGATACCCCATTTCAGATCACCGACCTGAATATCGGCCTGCTGGTGATCCTGGGTATCACGTCGATGGGCGTCTACGGTGTCGCGCTCGCCGGGTGGTCGTCGAACAACAAGTATTCTCTGCTCGGCGGCCTGCGCGCCAGCGCCCAGATGATCAGCTACGAAGTGTCGCTGGGCCTGTCGCTGGTTGGAGTGCTGATTCTGGCGGGCAGTTTCAGCTTGCGCGACATCGTCATGGCGCAACGGCATTTGCACTGGAACATCTTTTTTCAGCCGGTGGCGTTTTTCACCTATCTGATTTCAGCTTACGCGGAGACTAATCGCACGCCATTTGACCTGCCCGAAGCCGAGTCGGAACTGGTTGCCGGATATCACACCGAATACAGCGCGATGAAGTTCGCCATGTTCTTCATGGCCGAGTACGCGAACATGGTGACGGTGGCCTGTCTGGCGACGCTGCTGTTTTTCGGCGGGTGGATGGGCCCCGTGTTCGGACCGCCCATCCTGCAAATGGTTTTGCCGCTCATCTGGTTTTGTCTGAAGGTTTTCTTTTTCATGTTTCTGTACGTCTGGGTGCGCTGGACTCTTCCCCGCTTCCGCTATGACCAACTGATGGCGTTTGGGTGGAAGGTCCTGCTGCCTGTGGCGATGGCAAATGTAGTGGTTACGGCACTGATCGTGGCCTGGAGAGCGTAGAAACAGTTCCCAGTTCTCGGTTCTCAGTTCCCAGTTTCGACCTGGGTTTGACTGAGAACTGAGAACTGGGAACTGAGAACTGCAAACAAATGCTGCATTTACTCTTATTTCTGTTCTTCGGAACCATCTGCGTGGCGGGCGCGGTCAACCTACTGGTACAGCGCCATCCGATTGATAGCGCGCTGTCGCTGGTGGTGGTAATGGCGTCGCTCGCAGCCGAATACCTTCTGCTGGGCGCGGAATTCGTTGCCGCCATCCAGGTCATCGTCTATGCCGGTGCGATCATGGTGCTGTTCATCTTCACCATCATGCTGCTCAATGCGGGCGCGGAAGAGCGCACTAAAGGAAGCCGCGTCGCGATCGTGCTGGGGATTCCCGGCGTGGTGATCGGCGCCGTACTGGTTGCCTGGACCCTCCTGCATCGCGTCAACGCTGGGGCCGTTTCGATCGGCGCATTGCCGGGCACTCCCCACGATATTGCCCAACTTCTGTTTCATGATTTCCTGCTGCCCTTTGAAGTGACGTCGGTTCTGATCCTGATCGCCATCCTGGGTGCGGTGGTATTAGCCAGCCGGCCCGAGGCGATTGCTCGTCCGTATCACGGCCACCCGCGCAGAAAGAAACTCGCGAACTGGTGGCCATAGGGAAGGAGCACTGATGGTGCCACTCACTTACTATCTACTGTTGAGCGGAATCTTGTTCGTGTGTGGCGTGCTGGGATTCCTGATCAAACGCAACATCATCACGATCTTCATGTCGATTGAGTTGATGCTGAACGGCGTCAACCTATCGTTTGTGGCCTTCGCCGCACACTGGCACGCGCTCAGCGGGCAGATTTTCGTCTTCTTCGTAATGGTGGTAGCGGCCGCGGAAGCCGCGGTGGGGCTGGCGATCATCATTGCCGTCTATCGCACGCGTGAAACTCTGAATGTGGACCAGGTGAACCTGCTCAAGCTATGACGCAGAATCCTTATCTCTGGCTCATTCCGGTTCTTCCGCTCGCCGGAGCGGCGATTAACGGGTTCTTTGGACGCCGATCGTCCAAGAAGACTATTTCGGCAGTCTCGCTTGTATTCTGCGGGGCGGCGTTCGCGCTGGCGCTATGCGTCGCTGCCAGCTTCTCTTCCGCAGCAGCACCCTACTCCTTTACCCTCGCCCACTGGATTCGGTCGGGAAACTTCAGCGCTGATTTCAGCTTCTACCTCGATCAACTTTCGCTCGTGATGTTGCTGGTAGTAACGGGCGTGGGTTTCCTGATCCACATCTACTCGGTCGGCTATATGTGGGACGACGATGGGTACTACCGCTTCATGTCCTACTTGAACCTGTTCATGTTCTTCATGTTGACGCTGGTGCTGGCTAAGAACTACCTGCTCATGTTCATCGGGTGGGAGGGCGTCGGCCTGGCATCGTATCTGCTGATCGGCTACTGGTTCGTGAAAGATTCGGCGGCGTCGGCCGGAAAGAAAGCGTTCATCGTTAACCGCATTGGCGACTTTGGGTTCCTGATCGCGCTGTTTCTGATGATCAAGCACTTCGGTTCGCTCGACTTCACGACGGTATTTCAAGCGGTAACGCCGCTGGCGAAGGAAACCACCGGCGCTGGACTGCTGACCACAATCGGCGTCTTGCTGATGGTAGGCGCGGCCGGCAAGTCAGCGCAGCTTCCTCTCTACGTATGGCTGCCGGACGCGATGGAAGGCCCGACTCCGGTCTCGGCCCTGATCCACGCGGCCACCATGGTGACGGCGGGCGTGTACATGGTCGCGCGCTCGCACGTGATCTTCGACCATGCACCGATGGCGCTGATGGTGGTGGCAATCATCGGGACGCTTACGGCGCTTTTCGCGGCAACCATCGGCATCGCCCAGACCGATATCAAGAAAGTTCTTGCCTACTCCACGGTTTCGCAGCTCGGATACATGTTCCTGGCCTGCGGCGTGGCTGCCTTTTCGGCCGGCATCTTCCACCTGATGACGCACGCCTTCTTCAAAGGCTTGTTGTTCCTGGCGGCGGGCTCGGTGATTCACGGCATCGGCGGCGAGCAGGACATGCGCAAGATGGGCGGCCTGCGGCACTACATGCCGTGGACGTTCATGACCATGACGATCGCGACCTTCGCGATCGCTGGGTTCCCACCCCTTGCCGGATTTTTCTCCAAGGACGAGATCCTGTGGAAGGCCTATTCAAGCGAGTACGGAAGCTGGGTGTTCTGGCTGCTCGGAGTGACCACCGCGTTTATTACTTCGTTCTACATGTTCCGGCTGTGGTTCATGACATTCTTCGGGGATTATCGCGGGGCAGAGCTTCACGGGCACAGCGACGATCACGATAGCGCAGACGGTTCGCGGACAGGAGTGTCCGCGCCACATGGACATCCACCGCATGAGAGTCCCTGGGTGATGCTGGGTCCTCTGGTGATCCTGGCTGTGCTCTCCTTCGTGGGCGGATGGATCGGCATCGGAGGCCGGTTTGAACACTTCCTCGCTCCAGCGTTCCAAGGCGGAACCGAATTAGCGCAAGAATCCACACGCGAAGCCGCAGGCGGCGGGACCGAATCGACTCTGACGCTGATTTCGGTCTTCGCGGCGCTTCTTGGCCTTTTGTTCTCGTGGGCCTTGTACTCCCGCCGCCCGCAGCTTCCCGCGCGCATCGCCGAAAGTCTGGGCTCCCTCTATCGAGCCGTCGCGAACAAGTATTACGTAGACGAACTCTACGCGCTGCTTTTCGTGAAACCAGTAGTCGACGGCTCGACCGAGATCCTCTGGCACGGAGTGGACCAGGGCGTCATCGACGCCACCGTCAACAATTCGGCCGATTCGGCGCGCCATGTCTCCGATAACTTGCGACACATGCAGTCGGGCAACCTGCGATCGTATGCCGGATGGGTGGCCGCTGGAGGGGCGCTCGTGATCGCCTACATGGTCTGGATGGGAGTGCGATGAACATGGGTTCGGTGAACATGGAAAGCCTCAGTCCCATCATCCTCTCGCTGGTCACGTTTATCCCCGCGGCGGGCGGCCTGCTGATCCTGCTGATTCCGCGCCGCGATCGCGATATCAAAGTTTTCGCCCTCGTCATCTCGCTGCTGGCGTTCGTGGCTTCTCTGCACCTGCCGGTTCACCTGCATCGCAACCTGGCTGGCTTCCAGTTCGAAATCGACAAGCCGTGGATCGCTCAACCGAACATTCATTACCACATGGGCATCGACGGAATCTCCGCCTGGCTCATCGTGCTGACCACCTTCCTCACGCCCCTGTGCGTGCTGATTTCCTGGACTTCGATTCACGAACGCGTTAAAGAATTCTTCATCCTGCTGCTGATTCTGGAGACGGCGCTGATCGGCGTCTTCACCGCGCTCGATTTGTTCCTGTTCTACTTCTTCTGGGAAGCGACGCTGATCCCCATGGCGCTGCTGATCGGCATGTACGGCCACGGACGCCGTGTCTACGCCGCCGTCAAGTTCTTCCTGTATACGATGATCGGTTCCATGTTCATGCTGGCCGCGATCCTGTGGCTCTACGCCAAGACGGGCAGCTTCGATTTCGTGACCATCCAAAATGCAATACGCAGCGGAGCGGTCCAGAATTTCGTCAGCGCCGCCCAATGGCTGTTCCTCGGATTTTTCATTGCCTTTGCCGTGAAAGTCCCGCTCTTCCCGCTTCACACCTGGCTGCCCGACGCGCACGTGGAAGCCCCGACAGCCGGATCCGTGCTCTTGGCGGGCGTGCTGCTCAAGATGGGAACCTACGGCATGGTGCGCTTCAATCTCGGACTGTTTCCTGACCAGGCCCGTCGCAATGCTCCCTGGATCATGGTCCTGGCTCTGATCGGAATCATTTACGGCGCACTCGTGTCTCTCGTCCAGCCGAACATGAAGAAGCTGATCGCCTACTCCTCGGTGAGCCACCTGGGATTTGTCGTGCTGGGAACATTCAGCTTCACGACCGCCGGGTTGAACGGGGCCATGTTCGTCATGCTCGCACACGGCGTCGCAACCGGCGCGCTCTTCATGCTGGCGGGCATCCTCTACGAACGCCGCCACACCTATGAAATCTCCGAACTCGGCGGATTAGCCACGCCCATGCCTCAGTACGCGGCCTTCTTCCTGTTCATCGTTCTGGCTTCAGTGGGACTGCCTCTGCTCAATGGCTTCATCGGTGAGTTCCTGGTGTTGAGTGGAGCGTTCCAGGCGAACCCGTGGTACGGAATCCTGGGCGCTACCGGAGTGATCTGGAGCGCCGGCTACCTGCTCTGGATGTATCAACGCGTCTTTTTCGGCAAGGTGAAGCTCGAAGTGAACAACCTGCTGCCGGATCTTAACCTGCGCGAGCGCGCCGCACTCTGGCCCGCCGCGGTGGCCGCACTCGTGATGGGCGTGGCCCCGCTCATGTGGCTGAGCGCGATCGATCCCGCCGTACAAGCGGCTCTGGCGCCGTTCACGCAAATTGCCGGCCGGATGGTGGGCCAATGACGACCGTCGCCCTCGCCCACGCCTTCCCTGCTCTGCTTGGACAGACACTGACCACCCCGCTTCCCCAGGTCGCGGATTACATGCGCATCCTGCCGGAGTTGATCCTGTCGGCCTTCGGCATGATCGTGATGATCGTCGATCCCCTGCTCGATGAAGATCGCAGCCACAAGTCCTTGGGAGCGATCGCCTTGATCGGCGCACTGGCCGCGCTTTTGTCGACCGCCCTGATGGCGCGCTATCCGGGAACCGCTTTCTGGAGCATGGTTCGGGTCGAGGGCTTCAGCATCTTTTTTCACTTCCTGGTCATTGTGATCGCCGCGGTCGTCATCCTCACCTCCTACGAATACATGGTGGCGCAGCGCATCCGCGCTGGCGAGTATTACGCGCTGATCCTGTTCGGCACGGTCGGCATGTGCCTGATGTCGTCCGCCATCGAACTGGTGCTGATCTTTGTCGCGCTCGAGATTTCCTCGATCTCCAGCTACGTGTTGGCAGGTTTCCGGCGGCGCGAGGCGTCGAGCAGCGAAGCTTCGCTGAAGTATTTCCTGCTGGGATCGTTCGCCACCGCGTTTTTCCTTTACGGTGTAGCGCTTATGTTCGGCGCCACCGGCTCGACCAATATCGATGCCATCAGCCAGGCGCTGCGCTCCGGCGCTCCGGTTCTTGCCTATGTCGCCATGGCGCTGATGTTCATTGGACTGGGATTCAAGGTTGCTTCCGCCCCTTTCCATATTTGGACGCCCGATGTCTACGAAGGAGCGCCGGCGCCCATCGTCGGACTGATGTCGACCGGTCCAAAGGCGGCAGCCTTTGCCGTCCTGCTGCGCGTGCTGTTCGAAGTCAACGCGCCCGGACGATTCTGGCTGATCTGGGTCTCGGCCGCGCTTTCGATGACTCTGGGCAACATCGGAGCCCTGGTACAGGACAACGTGAAGCGTCTGCTCGCCTATTCGTCGATCGCCCACGCTGGATACTTGCTGATCGCATTCGCGGCCCGACCGGAAATCGGCGTGTCGGCAGCCATGTTCTACACCGCCGCTTACGCCGCCATGAACGTAGGCGCGTTTGCGGTCGTCAGCCATTTTGCCAACGTAGGCGAGAGGTATGTCACGCTCGAGGACTATGCGGGCCTCGGCAGGCGATCGCCAGCGCTAGCTGCAACCTTGACTTTCTTCCTGATGTCTTTGATGGGAATCCCGATCACCGGCGGGTTCTTTGCCAAGTTCTACGTGTTCAGCGCCGCGCTGCAGGCCAATCTGGTGGGCCTGACCATCATCGGCGTGCTGAACAGCGCGGTGGCGGCCTACTATTACTTGCGGATTATCGTGATGATGTACATGCGCGAGCCGCGGGGAGAAGTTGCGGTCACTCCTGTGCCGGCTGCGGCTGGCGTCGCCATCACGGTGTGCGTGGGGATGACGCTTTATCTGGGCGTGTTGCCGGGAGGCGTGCTGGACTACGCGGACAGGTCCGCCCGGCAGGTAGTGCAGGGGAACGCAGTGCGGCCGGAGCTGCCGAATCCACTTCCCTCTGGCCAGTAGTTCCATCGCGCACTTCACTCCACCGCCACTGCCAGGTCGCGTCTGGCAAAAATCCAAGTCGCCATCGACAGCAAGATCGCCGATTCCGCCAGGCCGAGCAGCACCATCCCCATGTTCCCGGGCCACGCGGTGTTGAAATCGGCTCCCATCATCGGTTTCAGCAGTCCATACACAGGAATCACATAGCGTGCGCTTGCGCTTCCCTGCATGGTCAGTAGCGCCGGAACTCCCGCCAGCATTGCGCTGCCGATTGCGGCAAACAGCGGAGGCAGAAACGTGGAGAGCAGCAGCGTCAGCGAGGCGGTCAACAGGCAGGCCGTAAAGAGCGCCAGCATCCCGCACCACGAGGCTTTCAGGTTGTATCCGAAGCGCCCGAGCAGCCAGCTGGCTGTGAATCCCGTGCCGAGACAGAACACGCCCAGGATCATGGCGATTCCCGCCAACACACCGGCGAGGTATTGGAACCGGGAGACCGCCTTCGACAAGACCGCCAAAATGCGCCGCGATCGCAAATCGGCGGGAATCGCGGAACTGCCAAAGAAAACCGCAAACGCCACGGCGTACATTGCCAGTTGTCGGAAAATCATCAACGCGTCGTCGGCCGCGTCGTGCGAGTCCGCGAACAGGCCGAAGGCAATCCAGCCCAGCACCCAGAGCAGCAGAAAGAACAGAGGCCACATCTGTTCTTTCGCGACATTCAGCGAAATCAGCAAGAACGGCCTCATCCTCGCTCTCCGCCCCCCGAATTCGCTCCGGCGGTCAATTCCAGGAATATATCCTCCAGCGAACGGCGCAGGGGGTTTACGCTGACCACCTCGCCGCCGACAGACCAGACGCGTCCGAGGGTCTCTCGCAGCTGGCTTCTGGCAACCGTAAACTGAAACAGGGAACCATCCGCCGTTGCATCAGGAAATGAACCGGCAGGGACAGAACGGACGATGATCGCAATCCGATCCGCGGTTTCCAACAGATCGTTCAAGCAACCGCTGCGCACGACTCGCCCGCGACTCAGAATCGCTACGCGGTCGCACACCAACTCGACTTCGGAGAGCAGGTGGGAACTGAGAAAGATCGTTCCCCCCCCTTTGCGGGCGGTCCACAGAAGTTCGCGAACTGCAACCCGAGTCGCCGGATCGAGCGCGGAGGTGGGTTCATCCAGGATCGCCAGCGCGGGATCGTTAACGAATGCCTGCGCAAGTCCGATCCGCTGCAACATACCACGCGAAAATTGCGAGATGTTCCTGCCGGATTCCGATCCCAGACCGACTGCTTGCAGGACGTCTCTGACGGCACGCCGCAGGGCCGGTCCGTGCATGTCGTTGAGCCCGCCATAGAACCGGACGACGGATTCGGCGGAACGCGGGTAAAAGGCCACGTGTTCCGCTAAGAACCCCACCCGGCGACGCGTGGCGACATCGCCAAAAGGCTTCCCGAGCATCCGGCCAACTCCGCAGGTCGCTCGCATAAAACCCATCGCCAAGTGGATAGCCGTGGTCTTCCCCGCACCATTCGGGCCTAAGAACCCAAATATTTCACCTTCCTCTACCGAAAGCACAAAGTTTTGCAAGGCCGGAATGGTCCGTCTCCCGAACCGGGACCGGTACTCTTTGCTGATCCCCTCGTATTCCAACGCATACGGCATAATCGTCTGAGATGGGTATCCCCTTGACTCAGGTGACAACAACAGGTTGCGCTCATGGGCAACCAAAAACCACAATACGTTGCGTTTACCTGAGTGAAGCGGATACCCATCTCGTCTGATTCTAAGCTGGGTGAACCCTGCCCGGAAACTACATCACCTTCCATTGACAATATCTCCCAGACTCGGCATTATGGTTACATAGTCTGGGCGGCAACCTACATTGGGGGCTTCGGAGGATATATGTTTCAGCGTTTGAACTGCTTGTGGTCGGATGAAGAAGGCCAGGACATCGCCGAATACGCCGTGATGCTTGCTGTTAT
>WNGE01008801.1_pt1 | contig 11021 bp, 9 predicted proteins | sample 5400651 | NCBI WGS metagenome assembly WNGE01 (sample SAMN13153370, study PRJNA577476) | soil metagenome | isolation source: 60 cm soil or saprolite under grassland replicate 2 | place: USA:California | collected 2016-06-15
AATGGTCAGGGCGATCGCAGCGCGAAAAAAGAGTTATGCGTTTCCCTGGCAGCTTGCTACTATCGTCCGCGCCTGTATGGTCTTGCCGATTCCTTTGTACGATCGCATCATGGCGAGGAATTCGTATCGCGAGTGATGACGATCTTTGTACTTTGAACTTTGTACTTTGTTCTTCGACCTGTTATGGGCCTCGACAACGTGAGGTTCAACTCTCAAAGAACAAGCAAAGTACAAAGCACTAAGCACAAATAAAAGATCTCTCAAATTCCAAATTCAAGACAACACATCTAAATGACTCTTATTCAAGCTATCCTCCTCGGCATAGTCCAGGGACTAACTGAATTCATTCCTATCAGCTCGACGGCGCATCTGGTGCTCGCGGCCCGCGCGATGAACCTGCCGCTCACGCCTGAGCAAACGACCGCCTCGATCGCCGTCATTCAATTGGGCACGCTTGTCGCCGGCCGTGCTGATTTATTTTGCGCGCGACATTTGGAGTATTACGCGGTCGTTTGTCCGCGATCATCTGATGATTTTGAAAAACGGCCGGCGTGATGACTTCAATCGGACCATACCGGGCGCGCGTTTGTCACCGGATGCCTGGATGGGCTGGCTGGTAATTATCGGCTCGATTCCGGTTGCCGTTTTCGGTCTGCTCTTCAAGAAGCAGATCGAAGGGACGTTTACCAAGAATCTCGTAGTGATCGCCACCATGATGATCGTTATCGCGATCCTGCTGGGGATTGCGGAATTCGTCGGCCAACAGCGTCGCCGAATGGGCGAGCTGGGAATCAAGGATTCTCTGGCCGTCGGGTTTGCTCAATGCCTGGCGCTGATTCCGGGATCGAGCCGCTCGGGCTCGACCATTATGGCCGGACTTTTCGCGGGAGAAACGCGCGAGACGGCGGCGCGGTTTTCCTTTCTGCTTTCGATTCCGGCAATTGCCGCCAGCGGCTTGCTCGAGCTCAGGGAAGCTATTCACAAACTGCCGGAGGGCAGTTTGGGTCCGCTGGCATTCGGAATCATCGTCTCAGGAATCATCGGCTACATTTCAATCTGGTTCCTGCTGCACTACCTGCGCACGCACACGACCGGGATCTTTATCGCCTATCGGCTGATTGTTGGTGGGGCGATCCTGTTCATGGTATTCAGCGGGCGCCTCGCCCGGCTCTGATAATCGCTGCAAATCGTCGAAAACTGACACGCCGGATTGAGAAGTCCGCCTCAAATACTCATTTCTGAAGCAAACCGCTGACAACCCTCGCCGCATCAGTTACACTGGTATTGCCCCTTCCTCAGCGGACGCCATGTCCGTAAGCATTTAAGAGAGGCCATTGCCTGATGAAAGAAGAAAGCAGTGTAGAGGTGAACGGGCCGCCACAGCGCCCGCGCAGCCCGCGTGTTCCGGTAAATTTTTCGCTGGTCGTTGAAGGCCGGACGCGCGAAGGTAAGCCGTTCGAAACCAAGGCCGCGGCGGTGAAAATCAGCCGTGGGGGCGCCACGATTCTTCTGGAGAAAGACGTGGTGGTTGGCGATCGAATCGTTCTCATACCACCATTTGGGAAAAAACTCGACGCCGAAATAAACGGAATATGGACTGAGGAAACCGACGGCAAACAAAGGGTTGGTGTGCGACTTCTGGAAGCCGACGGCTGGTTTGCCGAATAGAAATCAATATGAAGGATGAAGGATGAATCAGAACCAGAGCGCGTTTGCCCCAGCTTGCTCTGCCTCATCGCCTGTTAAGCACTCTTCAAGGCGTTGGATCATTCGGCAACTTGATCAAGCCCGCGCTTCTGACTTCGCCAATGAACTTAAGATTTCACCGCTGGTCGCCGGCCTGCTCCTGGCTCGCGGTTATGAGGATCTCGAGTCCGCGCAGCGCTTCTTGAAGCCTACTTTCGATCAACTTCACGATCCGGCCCTGATGTTGGGCATGCCGGAAGCTGTCGAACGCCTGCAATTCGCGATCGATAACGCTCAACCAATACTGATTTACGGTGACTATGATGTTGACGGCACGACGGGAACAGCAGTGTTATTGCGCGCGCTGCGAATGTTGGGCGCAACCGTCGGTTATCACGTGCCGCATCGCTTTACCGAAGGCTACGGGATCCAGCAAGCCGGCCTGGAAAAGGCAGTCAATGATGGATACAAACTGGTGGTCAGTGTTGATTGCGGCATTACGGCGCACGAGCCTTTGCACTGGGCCCGCGCGCATGGCCTCGACATAATTGTTACTGATCATCATCTTCCGGACGCGGACGAAGGAGCGCCGCCTGCACTCGCCGTCCTCAATCCTAATCAGCACGGCTGTACTTATCCCGATAAGAATCTGGCGGGCGTTGGGGTCGCTTTTAAGCTGGTGCACGCGTTATTTCGCGTTCGCGATCGCGAAAAGCAGGTGCCTGGATTTCTGAAAATGGTCGCGTTGGGGACTGTCGCCGACGTGGCGAAGTTGATTGGCGAAAACCGAGCCATCGTTGCCCTCGGCCTTTCGGATTTGCCGCGGGCAGTCAATCACGGCCTGCGTGCTCTAATTGATATCGCGGGTTGTGGCGAGGGCAGCGAGATGACCGCTTACGATCTTGGATTTCGCATCGGACCGCGCATCAATGCTGCGGGTCGCATGGACTCAGCGCGTGCAGTGATCGAATTATTTGAAGCCAACAATCGAGACGAGGCGCGCCGTTTGGCGGATCACCTGGATGCGCGAAATCGCGAGCGCCAGGAAGCCCAGCGTGAAATGTTCAATCGCGCAATTGAGGAGTTTGAAAACGGACCTGATCGCGATTTGCAAACGCATGTGGCAGTGATCGCCGGCGACGGGTGGCATCGAGGCGTGATTGGGCTCGCCGCCTCGAAGATCGCGGAACGAATCAACCGGCCCTGCGTCGTAATCTCGCTTGATGGTGACATTGGACACGGTTCGGCACGGAGCATCGAGTCTTATCACCTTTTCAATGGATTGACTTCCTGTCGCGATCTGCTGGAAAAGTTTGGCGGTCATTCGCACGCGGCCGGGCTCAGTATTCGGCGCGAACGCATTTTGGAATTCCGGCAGCGTTTGAATGAACATGCGGCGTCCTGTTTGACCGATGAACAATTGGTACCGACACTTAATATCGACGCGGAGGTGCCGGCGCGCGAAATCACTTTTTCGCTTTCTCAGGACTTGCGTGCGCTCGAGCCATTCGGCGCCGGCAATCCCCGTCCTGTATTTGTGACGCGCGATTTTCGGATATTAAGCGAGCCGCAGATCATCAAAGAGCAGCACCTGAAACTGCGCGTCGCCGGCGAAGACAATCGTCCATTTGAAGCGATCTGGTGGCGCGGCTTGCAGGAAACTGAGCGAACGCCGCGAATCAACGAACGCATCGAACTGGTTTACGAACTCGAGTCGAATCTGTGGAATGGCGACGTGAGATTGCAGTTGAATGTTCGAGATTTGCGGCCAGTCAATGTTTGAATTCGTTTAGGCGGGCTACCGGCCGCCTTTACTGGGTGATGTTAGATTGGGAAGATGCGGTACAGTGACTGGCGGGCAGTAGCCCACCTCTAAACGATTATCGATTCACCGTTATGCAGGTCTTGCAGCGAAAACGAATCAGCGCAGTCGGTATCCGCGCGCGCGCGCCCCTGCTGGCGCGGGCCGTGGCACTGTTTCTGTTAATCGCCGGGGCGCTCTTTGTCGGCGTGTCTTATTACAAGATGCGGAACAATTCGATCTTCCGCCTGGCCAAGCGACCGCCGGAACTATCAAAGGAAATCACCGGGATCGTCAACGGCTATGAACAGCGGATCACCAAAGGTGATCGCCTGTATCTGTGGCTGCGCGCGGCGCGGGACGTAACTTTCTCGGACGGTCATCACGAACTGGAAGACGTCAATCTTCAGGTCTTTCCGGAAACAGGGGACAAGCCCGATCAGATCGGAGCCAGCCGTTCGATTTACGATCCGAAGACGGGTGAGATTCAACTGAATGGCAACGTGCAGATTGAAACTCGCGATGCACTGAAGGTCAAGACCGAAACAATCTCGTATAACCAAAACACTGAGATCGGCGAAACCGCTGCGCTAATAACTTTCGAACGCGAGAATGTCTCGGGTCATGCCACCGGCGCGCGGGTTGACGGAAAGAACAAACAACTCGAGCTCCGAAATGACGTCGAAATCATCGTCAATCCTGAAGCAGCGACGAACCGCGATCAGAAGAACAGCAAGGTGCCGCAATTAAAAGGCTCGCGAACTCGGCCCGTGACGATTCATTCGCCGCAGGCAACCTTCGATCAGGCGTCCATGCGTCTGGCTTTCACCGGAGGTGCAACTGCCGAGCAGGACCAGGATGTGATGAGCGGCGACAGCCTGACCGGAATTCTGAATCAACAAAAGAAGTTGCAGAAGATCGAGGTCCGCGGCAACTCTTATCTGCGGACAATGGATCAAGGCCATGCTGCGGAAGTTCATGCGGTCGATATGGATTTTGCTTTTGATTCCGACCAGCGCCTGCAAACGGCGGTCGCGATGAAGGACGTTCGCGCGCAAAGCCTCAATTCGGATTCCGACATGCAACTCAGCGGGGCGAACGGCGTGGAAGTTTTTTTTCAGGCCCAGGGGGACCGCAGCCTTTTGAAAGAGATGCACGTGAACGGGCGGTCGGTAGTTACTCTCTCCGCGCCGAAATCGCGTCTCAATGATCCGCGCGCGGCCAACAAGCGCTTGACCGCGGACGCGATCAAGCTAACCTGGCATGCTACGGGGCAGGATCTCGAGCGAGCGCAAGCGTCGGGCAATGCTGAACTGTTCGTCGATCCTGTGCAGAAAACGGCTAAGGCCGATCGGCAGACCTTGACCGCCCCTCAAATCGATTGTGATTTCTACGAGAATGGAAACCTGGCGCGCAGCGCCGTCGCCGCGGCCGGTGCCAGGGTCGTTTTGGATCCGGTAATGCCGGTCGAGAGTCGCTCAGTGCGGACGATAACTACCCAAACCATGACTGCGTTTTTCAGCCGCGAGACCCAAAACCCCGAGAAGATCGATACCCAGGGCGATGTTAAGTTCAATGAAAAGGATCGGAACGGTACGGCTGGAAGTGCCAGCTACACTGATGCCGACAAGACGCTTCGATTGCGCGGCGGTGACCCAACAGTTTGGGACGCGCGGGCGCGCACGAGGGCCAGTGAAATCGATTCGGACACGCAAAATCATATTTCGATATGTCGGGGCAAGGTGCAGACGACTTACTACAGTCAGGAACAAACAAACGGCGCTCTGCCATTTGGAAAAGTGAAGAGTCCCGTCTACATCGTCGCTGATAGGGCCCAGTTCAATCACGACACCGGAGTTGGTATTTATACGGGCAACGCGCGGGCGTGGCAGGACGACAATTTTGTTCGCTCGGACACTCTGACATTATTCCGCGATGAAAAGCGGATGGAAGGCCGAGGTCATGTGCAAAGCGCGCTTTACCGCGCGCAGAAAAAAATAAACGGCGCCGGCAGCGTTGTACCCGTCTTTGCTGCAGCGGACTTGATGAAATATTCCGATCCCGATCGTTTGCTGCACTATGAAACCAATGTCGATATCAAGCAGGGAACGGATCGGATCACTTCCGGCGTCGCCGATGTTTACCTGATGAAAGAGTCGAATGAAGTCGAGCGAACGATAGCCCAGCGGACCGTGGTGCTGACACAACCGGGAAAACGAGGCAGTGGGGATTGGATGCAATACACGAGCGCGGATGATGTCGCCGTCTTGAAAGGGAATCCCGCGCACGTCGAGGACGAGAAGCAGGGAACCACCGACGGGAACCGCCTCACCTGGTATCACCAGGAGAATCGTGTGGTAGTTGATGATGCGCGCGGTGAGCAGGCGCCGGGACGGGTGCGTTCGACCCATCGAGTGAACAAAAATCCATAGCAGATATTATTTGTTCAGAGGCGGGTGACCACCTCGCTAACCAACCCGTTTAGAGGGGGCTACCGCCCGCCTATTTGCGCCGCGAAGTTAATTGTTGAGGAACACATGCGCTACACTGACGGAGGCGGGCAGTAGCCCGCCTCTTAACATTTAGTTAGTAATGGTGAAATCAATCACCCAACCTGATTCGCTCGGACACTGGGGACCATATGGTGGCCGCTTTGTGCCTGAGACCCTGATGGCGCCGCTCGAAGAATTGACCGCCGCCTATGAAGCTGCCCGCGCTGATCAAGATTTTCAAAACGAATTGGATCGGCTCTTAAGCGATTATGCGGGACGTCCGACGCCGCTTTTTTTTGCCGAACGCCTAACCGAACAAGCCAACGGGGCTCGCATCTATCTCAAGCGCGAGGATCTCCTGCATACCGGCGCTCATAAAATCAACAACACATTGGGACAAATTCTGCTTGCCAGGCGGATGGGAAAGCGGCGCATCATCGCCGAGACAGGCGCAGGCCAGCACGGTGTTGCGACGGCGACCGTGTGCGCGTTGTTTGGGCTCGAATGCGCTGTTTACATGGGCTCTGAAGACATGCGGCGACAAGCGCTGAATGTCTTTCGCATGCAACTGCTCGGAGCTGAAGTTCGTGAAGTGAACGCGGGTTCGCGTACGTTGAAGGACGCTATCAATGAGGCGCTGCGCGACTGGGTGACCAACGTTTCAGACACCTATTATTTGCTCGGCAGCGCGCTGGGGCCGCACCCATATCCTTTGATGGTGCGCGAGTTCCAGAGCGTGATTGGGCGCGAAACGCGCAGGCAGATTCTTGAACAGGAAAACCGTCTGCCTGATTGCCTGATTGCCTGCGTCGGCGGCGGATCGAATTCCATCGGATTGTTTCACCCGTTTCTAGGTGATGAACCAGTACGCATGATTGGAGTTGAAGCTGGAGGACGCGGCGACGATTTAGGTGACCACGCCGCGCGATTCAATTCGAATGGCGGGGGCCGTCCGGGCGTCCTGCAGGGCACAATGAGTTACGTGCTCCAGGACGATCGTGGCCAGGTAGCGACGACCCATTCGATTTCCGCCGGGCTCGATTATCCTTCGATTGGACCTGAGCACGCCTTTCTTCATGACTCAGGCCGAGTTGCATACACTTCGGTTTCTGACGATGAAGCCCTGGAGGCTTTTCAAATGTTGTCGCGTTTGGAGGGAATTATCCCCGCGTTGGAGTCCGCACACGCGGTCGCCCATGCGTTGAAGGTCGCGCGCGAGATGAAAAGGGACCAGGTGATAATCATCAATTTGTCCGGACGTGGCGATAAGGACATTGATACTGTGCGGGAGCGAATAACCACAGAGGACACAGAGGCGCGCTGAGAAAACTGGAAATCCTCCGTTTCCTCTGTCGTAGATTTGTTTGAATCGAATCTCCAAAACATTCGCTAACCTCAAACGCGAAGGTAAAAAAGGGTTCATCCCTTTTATCACCGCCGGCGATCCGGATCTCGAAACGACCCGCGAACTGATAGTTGAACTCGCGCGCGCAGGCGCCACCCTGATCGAGCTGGGGGTGCCGTTTAGCGATCCGATGGCGGACGGGCCGGTGATTCAACGCGCCTCCGAACGAGCGCTGCGTCATAGATTCGGTCTTGCAGAGATTCTGCGAGCGGTTGCCGCCGCCAGGAAGCAAACGGACGTTCCCATTATTCTCTTCAGTTACTTCAATCCGCTCTTGCAGTTCTCCCTAAAGGAAAACGCGGACGAGACGTCGGCGTTCCGAGCCTCTGGTTTTGAGTCGCTCGCGCGAGCAGCAGCAGGCGCCGGTCTTGATGGAATCCTGGTAACGGACCTCGCGCCCGAAGAGGCCGGCGAGTTTGCCGCCGCGCTAGGTAGATATCAGCTCGACATGATCTTTCTGGTTGCCCCCACTTCGACCGATGAACGCTTAAAAATGATTGCGCAATACGCCGGCGGTTTTATTTATGCTGTGTCGCGCGCCGGCGTCACTGGCGCGCGCGAACAAATGAGCGCCGAGGCCGAAGAATTGGTTGGTCGCGTCAAGCGCTTTTCAAACTTGCCGATCGCCGTCGGTTTCGGCATTTCAAAACCGGAACATGTCGTGGATGTCTGGCGCTATGCCGACGCTGCAGTGGTCGGTTCGGCCATCGTTGCCGAGATCGAGCAGGCGGAGTCATCGGCGGATGCACTTGCTCGAGTTGGAAGGTTGGCAAGAGAGTTGATTGCCTAGGAAGAAGAACTATGGAACCGCGCAAAGCCAACCCGCAGAATCGTTGCTACAGTCATTAACTGGTTTTGGCTGCTTAAGTTCTTATCAATTTCTGTGAAAACCTCTCGACCGAGAGACCTTGTGAAGGTATTCTGGCGTGCTTTTGAGTCAGAAAAAAACTTTCGTTTCATCCATGAAACCCTGTTCCATTCTCGCGCGAGATGTGCTATGCTCACTGAACTCAGCCGTGAGTTCTTTGAGAGTTAATCCGGGAAGAGGAGCAGAAGAAAGCGATGCCTGTTATGCCTGAAGACCGATTTGCAGACCGCAGCCGCGCGATTGAAGCCGCGCTGGCAAACATTGAAAAGAGATTTGGCAAAGGATCGATTATGCGCCTGGGCGAGCGCGACATTTCAGATGTGCCGGCGATTTCGACGACCTCGTTGTCGTTGGACGCAGCCATCGGTGTGGGCGGCGTGCCGCGTGGGCGGATCGTCGAGATCTATGGACCGGAAAGTTCCGGCAAATCAACGCTGGCTATGCATATCGTCGCGCAAGCCCAACTCGCCGGCGGCGTGGCGGCTTACATCGACGCCGAGCACGCAATGGATGCGGAATATGCGGCGAAGCTCGGTGTCAAGATTGACGACATGCTGATCTCACAACCCGACTCCGGCGAGCAGGCTTTGGAAATCGCCGAAGCACTGGTGCGATCAAATGGTGTTGATGTAATCGTCGTTGATTCAGTAGCCGCGCTCGTACCGCGGGCTGAACTGGACGGGGAGATGGGGGATTCGCTGCCAGGGTTGCAGGCGCGTCTGATGTCGCAGGCGCTGCGCAAACTAACTGCGATCGTCGCTCAGTCTAACACCTGTTTCATCTTCATCAATCAGATTCGCGAGAAGATTGGCGTGATGTTCGGCAATCCGGAAACTACCTCGGGTGGCCGCGCGCTCAAGTTCTATTCATCTGTGCGCCTGGACATTCGCCGCATCGGCGCGATCAAAGATGCCGATCGCGTGGTCGGCAATCGCACCAAGGTGAAGGTGGCGAAAAATAAAGTCGCGCCGCCGTTCCGCGAGGCTGAGTTCGACATCATGTACGGAGAAGGCATCTCGCGCGAAGGTGATGTGCTGGATCTCGCTGCTAATAATCGCGTCGTCGAAAAAAGCGGCGCGTGGTTTTCGTATAAAGGTGATCGGCTCGGCCAGGGACGCGAAAATTCAAAACAAACTCTCAAGGATCATCCGGAGTTGCTGAAGCGCATCGAAGACGACGTGAAGCGCGCGCTGGGAATCCCGGTGCGTGAGGAAGCTGCGGCCGAAGCAGCGCCTGAACAAAAGAAGGCTACGGCGGCGGGAGCGGATAAGAAATAGTCGGTAGTGCAGCCTACTAATTTAGCCACCATTTAAAGAGCTCACGTGAAATCTGACGAGAACGAAACGAATAACCAGGACCGTGAAACAGAAAACGAGAAGGGTCAGTTGACCAACGCCGATGCTCATGTATCTCCATCCGAAGCACGAATCTGGAATAACTTAGCCAATATCAAGTTCAAAGCCTTGTATACTTGTGAATGCTCACAGCCACCAATTGAAAAGAAATAGAAGAGCACGGGTGTTTCGGTGAGTGTTTAAGAGTGACGTATCCTGACGCTAAAACCATCGAACAACTTATGGCCGACGCAATGGCACTTCCCCTTGCAGAACGAGTATCACTTGCGCAGGCGCTCTGGGAAAGCATTGACTCAGGACTGCCGGATATCGATCAAGGTGCAGCCATTACTGAGGCTATCCAGCGAGATGAAGAACTTTTGTCAGGCAAAGTAGCTGGTCGCACACATGAAGAGGTCATGCGGGCGGTTCGGCGCACGCTCGAATGCGAGTGATCTACCATCCCCGGAACGCTTTACAGACCTTCACTAATCCTTTCATAATCCGCGCGGTCTCCTATTCATGGCAAAATCAATTCTCATGAAACACGGCACGATTGTGACGATGGACCAGGACGGTTCAGTCATACGCGGGGACCTGCTGATTCGTGACGGACGCATCGCAAGTATCGGCGAAGATCTGAAAGAGACAACTGACGAGATAGTCGACGCGAGCGGATGCGCAGTCCTGCCTGGATTTGTGCAGTCACACATTCATCTTTGTCAGACTCTGTTTCGCGGCGCGGCTGACGATTTGTCGTTAATCGATTGGCTGAAGAAGCGAATCTGGCCGATGGAAGCGGCGCATACTACTCAATCCATTCGCGCGGCGGCACAACTTGGGATCGCCGAATTAATTAAGGGCGGCACCACCTGCGGGCTCACGATGGAAACTGTCCGGCACACGGAAGAAGTGTTTCGCGTGGTTGAGGAAACTGGTTTTCGCGCCACCGTCGGCAAATGCATGATGGACAAAGGCGAGAATGTGCCGGCTGGCCTGCTTGAAGAAATGCAACAGTCGATCAAGGAGTCGCTCGACTTGATAAGAAACTGGCACGGCAAAGGCGGCGGCCGTATTCGCGGCTGTTTCGCGCCGCGGTTTGCAATTAGCTGCAGCCACGAACTGCTCAGCCAGGTATCAGAGCTGGCCCGCACCCACGGCCTGATGATTCACACCCATGCTTCTGAGAATAGGAAGGAATGCGAGACGGTTGAAGGCGAGACGGGCCGGCGCAACATCGCTTACTTGAATTCACTGGGAATATCCGGCGGTCATGTGGTGCTTGCGCATTGCATCCATCTCGACCCGGAAGAAATGGAGACACTGACGCAGACTAAGACTAATGTCGCCCACTGCCCGTCGTCGAATTTGAAGCTGGGATCCGGGTTGGCGCGCATAGCGGAGATGCTGGCTCGACGGATTCCTGTGTCTTTGG
>WNGE01031780.1_pt1 | contig 11018 bp, 7 predicted proteins | sample 5400651 | NCBI WGS metagenome assembly WNGE01 (sample SAMN13153370, study PRJNA577476) | soil metagenome | isolation source: 60 cm soil or saprolite under grassland replicate 2 | place: USA:California | collected 2016-06-15
TATTTCTTGGCACTACTTCGTCAAAGTTTCGCAGGCTCAATGAGGTGAACCCCACGCTCACATCAGGGATGTACTCCGACTTCTTGAGACGTTTATCAAGCTTAGCTTGCTCGATCTTGAGCCGCGCTTCGCTGAGTTCAGGTCGTTGCTCGAGTGCCCGACGGCGCGAGGACGAGATGTCAGACTCAAAGATTGTTGCCTCAGCGACAGGACCAACGCTGAAGTCCGTGAGTAGATCTCGCCCCAGGAGCTTGTTCAATTGCTCTTTCTGCGTCGACAGACGATTAGTCAGATCGAGAGCTTCGTATTCCGCCTTCGCCAATCGAGTGTGAACTTGCAAATGATCGGACTTCAAGACAACTTGTTGCAGAACGAACTCGCCCGTCACTCGATCAAGTTCGCGGTAAGATTTGACTTCATCACGCACACTTTCCAGAGCGCTTTCACTTTGCAATATTCCGTAGTAGGTTTTCTTGACGTTGTTGACGAGTGACTGCTCCTCTGAACGGAGCTTCTGTTGCTCTTCGTCGCGAGCCAACTTCACCGCGTTGATGGCGAGGCCGATGCGGTACTGCTGCGAGATTGGTTGCAGTACCTGCGCTGCGAAAACTGCCGTGGGTCGTCTCGGCGTGCTCAAGGAGAAGAATGGTCCTATGCCAGGAAAGACACCGGTGAGCGGATTGGTCAGGTTAGTTTCGTGTTTGACCATGTCTTGCGAGACCAGCGCGTAGAAATGTGAGGAAGGTAAACGGGATGTGCGTATGCTCTGGATTTCGTCATCGCCCTTTTCGACAGTGAGGCGCGCATTTTTGAGGGAATGATTGTTTTGCAGGGCGATGTTTATAGCCTGATCGAGACTCAACACCTCGGCCGAAGTTGGAGTGCTCTGTTGACACCACCCAGCTAAAGGCGTCGCTAGCAATAACGACAGTGCCGCGAAATAACTCTTTGGGGGGTGCACAGTCTTGCTTCTCATTACGTTCCTCAGATGCCCGGCTTCGTCTCGACTTCGGCAACAGCCTGCGTCCTGCCGGTCTTCTGAAGCACAAGAATGAATGAAGTCATGAATCGCGACCACCACAAATACATTAGTTTTTTAACTGCATTTTTCTACAGGAGAAGGATATAGCCTGAATCTCTAGATAAAGGAGAGGGAGAGATTCTGGTCACTCCGCCGCTCGATTTCTGAGTTGACAGACGGAGGCTTAGGCAGGAACACAAACAACTATTACAATTGCCGAAACGAGAAAATTACAATGGTTGACCCAAAGCCCATTCGCATCCTGAGCGTTGAGGACCATCCGGTTTTTCGTGAAGGACTGAGCACGATCATCGGCTCGCAGCAGGACATGCTTCTGGTTGCGCAGGCGACCAATGCGCTTGAGGCAGTGGCTGAATTTCGCCTTCATAGACCAGACATCACGCTAATGGATCTTCGCCTTCCTGGCGCCAACGGCACAGATACCCTCATAGCAATTCGCGGAGAGTTTCCGCAGGCCCGTATAATCATGCTGACAACCTCGGACAGCGACGGCGAGATCCAACGGGCGTTGCGAGCGGGAGCCGCTGCTTACGTCCTTAAAAGCATGCCGAAAAATGAATTGCTGGCCGTGGTTCGGTCGGTCCACGCCGGCAAACGGCATGTTCCGCCCGAGGTGGCGGCCCGCCTCGCGGAGCATCTCGGCGATGAGGATCTCACGACTCGGGAAATGGATGTGCTCCGACTCATTCGTGATGGCTATCGCAACAAGCAGATTGCGGATCAACTGGCTATTGCGGAAACAACCGTCAATTTCCACATCAAGAACCTCGTAGGTAAGCTCGGAGCTAGCGATCGCGCGCATGCGGTAGCCATCGCAATCCGACGTGGCCTGCTGCAAATGTGATCGCATTCCGATGCCTGTAGAAAACTGCAGGATGCTGGCTGTAGCTCTTGATGTTCCGCGAATGCAGAAAACCGGATAACGTTAAGGGCACCTGGCAAAGTGCATTCTATTCATCCTTGTCCTGATCTGTTGATGGATTTTCTTCGGCGGGAATTGACCTGCAATTAGCTGCCATGCCACTTGGAAAGCAACATGCGAATTCTGTCGCAAGAGCGGAGAACTTGAAAAAGTCGCTACCAGCTCCCTTCTGCTGCGCGGTGTTCCTCTCGTTTGTGAATCCGTCGGAAGTGTTCTATCCAAATAGGCAGATCGCGCTGACACTTTGGATCTGCTTGTTGATCGTCTTCCGCGGCGGCCCGACATTCGCGCTCGACAGAGATCGAAGTATTTTGCAATTCCACCAGACGGCTTGGAGCGTGAACGAGGGAGCGCCGAGCGAAATCAGCGCACTCGCCCAAACCGAAGATGGCTACTTGTGGATTGGTTCGCCTCGGGGCCTGTTCCGCTTTGACGGCGTTAAGTTCGAGGAGTACAAGCCGCAGACCGGCGTGGAGCTACCCTCTCACGGTATCTATTATCTAATGGCCACACCTGACGGAGGGCTATGGATCGCCTTTGCGCCAACCGGATTAGGTTTCTTGAGAGACGGTTCTTTGACGCTGTTTGCCCGACCTGAAGAATTGCCCGATTCTCAAATTCATAGCTTCGCTCGCGATCATGACGGAAGAATCTGGGCTGGCACCGAAACCGGGTTGGTCTTGCGCGAAGGCACACGATGGATCCCAATCGGGCACGACTGGAACTTTGCTCCTGACGTAATAAGGAACCTGTTCGTCGATCGTGAAGGCACGCTCTGGGTAGCGACCGTGAGGGTCATTACCTTCCTGAGGCGCGGTTCGAAAGCATTCGCACTTGCCGGACCGGTCGGGCGGGGGGTTACCACATTGGCGCAGGCCAAAGACGGTAGAGTGTGGTTTGCAGACGACAGTAGGGGTGGTGAGGTACGACCGGTCCCGATTGCGGGACACAACTCGTATGCGGAAGATCCAGCGGTCCTCGAAAATGGTCTGCGTGAGTTGCTCATTGATCGCGAAGGTGCCTTGTGGATCACGCGTTATGACTCCGGAATAGTACGAATCAGGTATCCCGAAAGATTGGGAAATCGGAAGCTCGGTCCTCATGACCCCGAATTAGAGTCGTTCAATGAAAAAGACGGCTTCTCCGGGGGGTTCGCCTATAAGCTTCTCGAGGATCGTGAGGGCAACATTTGGGTTGGCTGTTCCAAAGGACTGGTCCAATTCCGCCACACTCAAGTTGTTCCGGTGAGTCTACCGCAACGCTATCAAAAGCTGGTTTTGCTCGCGGGAGGAGACGGCGAGATCTGGATCGGGACCATCAATAGCAAACCGTTGCTGCACATTCGCGGTGAAAGCCTTCTTGGTGAAAAAGTGGGTGAACAGGCGTCCAGCGTCTTTCGCGACTCAAATGGTGACGTCTGGTGGGGCTGCGCTACCGGAATCTGGCGTCAGCACGGCACGGAATTTAAGTACTTTCCCATGCCCGAAGGCGTTGAACCGCCGAACTGGATATACGAGATCATCCCCAGTAGAGGCGATGGTGGGCTTTGGGTCAGACTCGGAGATTTTGGAACCGTTCACTTCAAGCAAGGTGTCTGGAACCTTAGTGACAGGCCCAAAGGAGTTCCAATGAGAGGACCCAGCGCCAGTTATCATGACCTGGCCGGACGACTCTGGCTCGGTTTCAGTGCGGGCCAAGTGTATGTACTCGATGGAGAGCGGGTTACCGCATACTCACAGAATGATGGGCTCAATGTGGGCGCAATTAAAGTTATTCGCGGCCTTGGGCAGCACATCTGGGTGGGCGGTGAACTGGGGCTGACGTTTTTCAGCGAGGGACACTTCCGCAGAGTGACAGTTGCGGCAGGAGAGCAGTTCGGTACGATCTCTGGAATCATTGAGACGGTTGATGGCGGGTTGTGGTTGAATGAGATGAGGGGAATTGTGCAAATTTCCCCGGAAGAGATCCGGCGATTCATAGCCGATCCAAATCACCGCGTAACGTATCGGCGATTCGACTATCTGGATGGGTTACCGGGTGCGCCGCAGATGACCTTCACAAATTCGACTGCGGTCGAAGCCAGTGACGGACGGCTATGGTTCGCCACAAACAACGGACTAGCGTGGATCGATCCTGCACACGTTGTTAGGAACGTTGTGCCACCACCTGTTTCGATTCTATCCATCGGCAACGAAAAAGGTCGTCAGCCAATGTCGGGCGCAGTCAAATTTGACGCCGGCACGCAAACCGTTGAAATTGACTATACCGCGTTAAGCCTTTCGATACCCGAACGAGTTGAGTTTCGTTACAAGCTCGAGGGAGTCGATAAAGACTGGCAGAATGTCGGCACCCGCAGGCAGGCCTTCTATACGAGTCTAGGCCCGGGCCGATATACGTTTCGGGTGATCGCGTGCAATAACGACGGCGTCTGGAATGAGCAAGGCGCCATTCTGGCCTTTAGCGTTGCACCTGCCTGGTACCAGACGAACTGGTTCGCTCTTCTGTGTGTGATCGCCAGTAGAACTTCATGACACCTTCCTCCAGACAATCCAAGGCAGCAAGATGGTTGCCGATGACGCGTTGGAACAGTCCGGCGATACGGTTCGACTGCGGCGAGCCATGCAACAGTTATCGATCTGGCTCGGACAGGCAGTGGACGAGGGTCGGGCAGCGCTTAATTCTTTGCGCACGTCAATTAAAGAGAAGAACGATCTCACCGAAGCTTTCCAGCTCGCGACTGAAACCTGCGTGCGCCTGGGATCCATGGCTCCCACGCTTTCTGTAGTCGGCGATGCCAGAGAGATGCACCCAATCGTCCGTGATGAGGTCTATCGCATCGGATATGAAGCAATCCGAAACGCTGGTATGCACTCGGAGGCGAGTCGATTGGAAGTGGAACTCAGATACGAGCAGGATCTTGTGGTTCGCGTGAAAGACAATGGCATAGGCATCGACGCAGCTATTGCCTCAGAGGGGAAAGACGGACATTTCGGTTTACAAGGAATGCGCGAGCGGGCCGCCCGAATCGGGGCGAAACTCTCTCTCTCTCCAGTTCGGCAACCTCCGGAACCGAGATCACGCTGGTCGTCCCTGGAGACATCGCCTTCCGAATAGCAAACCGTCTCGATTGAGAAGAAGTAGCTTATGGACTCGGGACTAACAAGCGCTTTGGCCGCCGTCATGGGTGCTTCCGTGGGAGGTCTGGCGTCATTGGCGAGCACCTGGATAGGTGACCGCAATCGGAATAGGCGTGATCTGCTGCAAGGCGAGATCGTCAGGCGAGAGAGCACTTATTCTGACTTCATTGAAAAGGCCTCCCAGCTCTACGCTGCCTCAGCGACACACCGTATCGACGATGACGAGGGAGAAGTCGTGGGTTTGGTCTCTCTCTACGCCGTGTCGAGCCGCATTCGGCTGTTTGCGTCTGATCAAGTGATTCTCGAAGCCGAAAAGGTGGTCGAGCGCATGATCGAGCGATATGGAGATGAAAAAATCTCTGCCGAGCAACTTCGTACGAGCGCGCTTGAGAATAGAAAAGATCCTCTCAAAGATTTCAGCATAACGTGTCGTCGCGAGCTGCAAGAGCTCCAAAAAGGAGTGTTGTGACTAATTTTCAAGAGCGTGAAATATTGTAGAGCCAAACACAATGACCGCTGATCTCGGCGGGGAGCCTGACAATACCTGAATAATGCGTTTCGGCGCCAGCGGCGAAGGCCGGACACAGTTTTTAAAGTGCGCCCGGCCATCCGCAATCACTCTGGATCGTTTGGATTATTAAACAGGACTGTGAGCTTGATGCTTCCATGACCGAACTGAGGGAAGTTAAACGCGTGGCGATTCCCAGGATCAAGATTCGATGCCGTGTCGTCCGGGGCAAACAGAACCAGCGAGTTTAGAAACGCGACTACGCGGGCCTGATCGTTAGGCGAGAGTGAGGCAAAAGCATCACGCGCCGTTTGCGCTTCACCGCCGTGCCGAAAGATTACCTCTCCCAGATTGATACTTCGGCCATCGTGACCGTAAGGCGCTGTAGAACCTACACCCCAGAGCGGTGTGGTCAGGAACTGCGTGCGCAGTGTACCGTCATAGTTCCGCTCGTAAAAGTTCGGTCCCAGATCATGCCGCTTGAGATCCGTGAAAATGTTTTTGACGAGAAATGAGCCCAGCATTGGCCGTTTCAAAGTGGGAAAGCCGGTGTGATCGTCAGTCTCGTTGAAGAAAGGCGTAGCCGTGGCAAACAAGTTGTTAAAGATTCCGTTGACAGGATCGTAAACGGTTTCGAGATCCGCGACGCGCCGGTCATGGTTGAGCTGCAAATCGGAGATGTGGCATTGCGCACAGCCGATTTGCTGGAAGATGGACCGGCCCTTGATCGTTTCATTGGTTTGCTGGTAGGTCGCGGGCTTGAAATAGTTGAGCAAATAGAATTCGAAGTGATCGACGAGGCTGGTGGGAATCTCGTTGACCACCCCATCGCCGTCCAGGTCGGTAGCCGGATTGTCGGTCGGCGGGCCTTCAACCTGATCGAGCGAGCCGTCAAGCACCATTCCGGACGGAGTGACAAATCGCCCACCGTTGTGCGCCGCCATCAGCTCAGGGTCAACTGCCTGTAACCCCATCTCGTTCTGGAGCGCGCCAACCACGAATTCGCGCATTGAGATAGTGCCGCCGTGCAGGAAGAAGGGGCGCACGCGCAGATCGGAATCGACGCCTTTAACCTGCGAAGTGTCAACCGTGCCGTCGCTGTTCGCGCTGATTAAGCCGTAACTGATGCCCTTGCTGACGAGTGATTTGCTCACCGGATGGTGGCTGCTCTGCGCGTCCGCGATGGCTTGCGCACGGATCGCGCGCAGGTCCGCGGTTATCTCGTCGGCCAGCATCTCTTTCAAGCCAAGCCCAAATAGATGTGGCGCATCACGACTGTCCGGCCTGGTCACAACGTCACCGCCAAATCCTGCTGCTCCGCGTGGCCTGCCGTGACAACCGGCGCAACTGTCGACCAGTCCCGCGCCAAGTGCAAGGTTAGTGTTAATGTCGCCCCCACCGTCAGGGCCGACGAGTGGCCCCTGCCCCTGTGCGCGCAGGAACTTGCGCTGGAAAAGCTGTCGTCCGCGCCGAATCGAACGGAAGGGGTCGCGCGCGATCATGAAAGAGGACGAGTCAGGCGTCTGCCAGTCGCCGCGCCCGGCGCCGACTTCCTGCGCGAGCGACTTGGTGATGCCTGCGTTCGCAATATTGGGATTCTGCGTCCGATCAATTGATTGAGAGAGGACTGGGTTCGCGGCCAGCCAGATAGCTACCGCTAACAACATGAGCAGAACGGCAATGTGGAGTCTGTATGTCTTCATATTTGGGCCTTCCTTATGTACTATGGTCTCGCTGCGATCTTCTCGCCGCGTTTTCAGTTTGTTTGCTAACTAATGTGAGCAGGGAAATTGCGGGATTATTCCGATTTAGAGAATACCCTTCGTCCTTTGTTGCATCGACCCGCAAGCGCTCCCATTACTCGACAGAACGCTCGGTCAATTGCAATAGACAGTGTCACGGTCATTGGTACCGCCGTGTGGTAAGATAGGTCACTTCCCCCAAACCGTAAGCTTAAAGAAGGCGTGGGCTCAAAGTCCTAAGAGAAGGTTTAGAGAATTCTTAGAGATTTGCTAGAGAGCTTATGTCAGTCACTCTCAAACACTTTTACAAATTCGATCCCTTCGTCCTGGATGTTGAGGAACGGGTTCTACTGCGCAATGGGCGTCCTGTCGCGGTCACGCCGAAGGTCTTCGATACGCTTTTGCTGCTCGTGCAGAACCAGGGTTGTGTCGTCAGCAAGCAGAAAATCCTGGACACGTTGTGGCCCGACTGCTTTGTTGAAGAGAGCAACATAACCTTCAACATCACAATGCTCAGAAAGGTTCTGGGCGACACGAAGCGCGAACCTCTTTACATCGAAACAGTGCCGCGTCGCGGTTACCGCTTCAAAACTGAAGTCAAAGAGGTTCTAGCGGAAGATGTTCGGGCGGACATGCCGGAAATCGGAGTCCCACCTCTAACCGACACCGACAAGGGAGGACGGATCGAGGCCGAGACAAACAATACAGCGCAGCCAACTTTCAATACCTCCGAAAACGGTTCGCGGCGCCAGGACACGGACAGACTGGATAATCCTGCCGTCGCTCCTCAGGTCTCAGCATCTCAAGTCGATAAGAAGGTTGCGATATCGCAGTCGCTTGCCTTCGCGTTGATTTTCCTGCTGTTAATCGTGGGGCTGCCCATTTGGTATTTCAGTCACCGCTACTTTGACCGTGAGCAGAAGGGATTGCTCGCGCAGATGCCCCTCGCACCGGCGGCTTTGAAGTTTGAACAGATCACGAATTCCGGCAATATCGTCTCTGCAGCTATTTCTCCAGACGGGAAACAAGTTGTATACGTGCTGGAAAACAGTGGACAGCAGAGTCTCTGGCTTAAGCAGCTCGCTACGTCAGTGGACGTGCAAATCATCCCTCCAGCCTATTCCGTTTATCATCAGATCTGTTTTTCGCATGGTGGCGAATATATTTATTTTACTAGACATGCTGAAGTGGACCCAGACGACCTCTATCGAATTCCGGCCCTTGGCGGTCCCCTGACTAAGCTAATCGCGAACGTACCAGCATCGTTCTCGCTTTCTCCGGATGACACTAAAGTTGCCTTCTCGCGCATCGATCGCAGTAGACGAGAAAGTTTTCTGTATGTAGCCAATACCGACGACAGCGACGAGCGCCAGTTGGCAGTGCACAAAGAGCCCGATTGGTTGAAGAACTGTGCCTGGTCACCCAACGGCAAGGTGATAGTGTGTGCGCTTGGTGAGACAAACTCGTCACACCAAACCATCACTCTTGTGGAAGTTGATGTTGCCAGCGGACAAGAACGGTTGTTAGTCAAGCCGAACTGGTTCAATGCCCGGCAGCTTCAGTGGTTACCGGATGGCAGTGGCTTGCTGATGTGCGTGAAGGAGAAGCTTTCTAGTCGCGATCAGATTTGGCAAATGTCGTATCTACGAACAATTACCTCTTATTCAGTCTGACGGCTGACGCCAGCAAAATGATCGCAGTGCAGGCTGAACTCTCTTCTAACATTTGGGTTTCACCGAACGCGGATGGCAGCGATGCCAAAACGGTCTCCGCCGGTAGAGGGAGGCTAACCTGGACGCCTGATGGAAAGATTGTTTATGTCGCTCGCTCAGGGGTTGGCTGGGACGTTTGGCTGGCGAATGCAGATGGGACCGAACTCAGGCAGTTAACCTTCAATTCTGAAATTAACGATTATCCGGCAGTTTCTCCCGATGGCCGCTATATCGTGTTCCATTCCGACCGTACGGGCGCGGATCATTTGTGGCGGATGAATTCGGACGGCAGCAATCAGGTGCAACTCACCAATGGTTACGCAGAAAGAAACGCAGCCATTTCCCCGGATGGAAGATGGGTTTATTACAACACCTCGGCCGATCTCAAACTCTGGAAGATCGCGGCCGAGGGCGGTGAACCCCTTAAGCTGACAGATCAATACGCTCTTTATCCTGCGCCATCGCCAGATGGAAAGCTCATCGCCTACTACCAAGTCTCAAACGGGCCTCATAAATACAGCATCACAGTCGGACGTGTCGAAGACATGAAGACGGTCAAGCAGATAAGTCTGGCGCTGGGATCATGGATTTCAGCCCGATTGTACTGGGACGCCGCCAGCACTTCTGTGACTTACGCGGTGGAGAACGAAGGAAAAGTTAAGCTCTATGAACAATCAGTGAGTGGTGGACCACCGCGACAAGTAGCCAGTTTTAAAGCCGAAGACGAATTTGATTTCGCCTGGTCACCGGACCATACCATGCTGGCGTACATGAGCTCGAAATGGAATCACGACATTATTTTAATTGGCGGGCTGAGATGAGGTCTGTTCGGGTTTGTTCCTTACCCGGCCGCACTTATTTCCGATCGTACGGACAATGGCGACAACCACTCTTGCAGCAGTAGCCGCGACGCAGAAGGTAATTCGCGGTAAACACGATCGCGGATCCTTCGCAATAATAGTCTTCACCCTCGACGAGCACAGGCACTGATGTCGTAACCTCGCCGGTTGCGCTGGAAACGTGCGCGCCCGCTCTCGGCAGCTTCGCAATTGCTTCGCTTAGACATTCAGGACAGAGGCAGTCTTGATCAGCGGCGGCAACTAAAGAGACAACTGGCAGTGCTTCGCACCAGCAACTCTTTTGCCCCGCCACCGGTCCGCACCTGAAATTCACGCCACAGTTTGAGCAGCTTTTTGGTTTTGATCGCTCGCGGTGCGGATCCAGGATGATTTGTTCGCTGGCGCTCACCATCGTCCCTCAGGAAAGACCGGCAACCGAAACGTTGGGGAGAATAGTCTTCGGAAATTCGATCCTGTGAAAAGCTTGCGGCGAACCCTCCCATTGGAAAAGTTCGGGATGGATGAGATGGGCCATGAGTTCTGTGCCGTCCACGACTCTCGGTCCCGGCCGCGCGAAATAAGAGTTTGCGTCCACGGCGTATACACGGCCATCGCGCACAGCGGGAAGCTCAGACCAGCCCGGACGGCCGAATAGTTGCGGCGTTTGTTCGATCACTTTTTCCAGATTGAAACCACAGGGTGTGATGATCAGCACTTCGGGCGCCCATTCCAAAACCTCATTCCACGGAATACGAACTGAATCAGCTCCCTTGCGAGCAAGACCGTCGACACCGCCTGCTATTTCTACCATCTCGGGCATCCAGTGGCCGCTGCAATAAACCGGGTCCAGCCATTCCATGCAAAAGACACGCGGCCGGTGCGAGAGATTGCGTGTGACGCTCGCGATCCTCTCCAACCTGGCGTGACCCCTGGCGATCAATTCCTGCGCCTCTTTGACGCGATCAGTTGCGTGGCCTAACTCGCGCAGGTTATCAAAGATCTCTGCCAGCGATTTCGGCGTCAGCCAGAGGATTTGCGGTTTCCTCGGCAGTAATCTTAGCGCCTCAGTTACTTCATTACCGGAAGGGGCACAGACCTGACATAAGTCCTGAGTAA
>WNGE01014879.1_pt1 | contig 11017 bp, 12 predicted proteins | sample 5400651 | NCBI WGS metagenome assembly WNGE01 (sample SAMN13153370, study PRJNA577476) | soil metagenome | isolation source: 60 cm soil or saprolite under grassland replicate 2 | place: USA:California | collected 2016-06-15
TCGAGCAGTTCGGCCTGGTGCGGCGGAAACTTCCCCGCCGTTCCCGCTTCCTCAGGGAGTAAGGTCGAAGGAAGCCCGAGACTGCACTCACAAGCGCGCGTGGGTCTGACATCATCGCATCACATCATCTTGACATCAGGCTCTTCCCCGCCTATTCTGGCGGCATGAGAACGACCCTGGACATCGACGAGGACGTCCTTCGAGCGGCGAAGAGCATTGCTCGTGCTCAGGAAACCAGTCTGGGACGAGTCGTTTCGAGCCTGGCCCGCAAAGGGCTGGCACCGAAGAGCCCCGCCCGCAAGGGAGGCTTCCCAGTCTTCCGGATCCGTTCGGACGCTCCGCCGATCAGCGAAGACACGGTCCGAAGAGCCGAGGAAGACGACGAGTGATCTCTCTTCTCGACATCAACGTCCTCGTGGCGCTGGCGTGGCCGAACCATGTTCACCACGAGCCGGTCCACCGCTGGTTCCGAAAGGCCCGGTCCGAGGGCTGGGCGACCTGTCCGGTGACTCAGACGGGATTCGTACGGGTTTCCTCCAATGATCGCGTGCTTCCCGATGCCCGGCTGCCGGCCGAGGCTCTTGCCGTCCTCGAACGGATCATCCGGGTGCCGGGACACGTGTTCTGGTCCGACGACACGTCGCTCTGTACCTCGAGGTTCGTGTCCCGCAGGCGGTTGATCGGACACCGGCAAGTCATGGACGCCCACCTTCTGGCTCTGGCGCTGGCCCGAGGAGGAAGGCTTGCGACTTTTGATCGCGGCGTGCTGGAGATCGTCCCGGATTCGGTTCCCGCGGACCGCGCCGCCTGTGTGATCCCAGCTTCCTAAAGTGTCGCGGGTTCGACCCCGGCCGCTCGAACCTCTCCGCGGCTCTTCCCGCGCCGAACGCTCGGCTCCGGCAACCGTCGCTCCCGCGAAACGTAAGATGTCAGGGGGGCCTTCGTTCATGACCGTGGCGCCGCAGGAACCCTTGGCCGGAGATCCGCGTCCCAACGCGGACTTTCGGATCGGCGATCGGCTCGTCCAGCCGCAGCTCAACCGGGTCCGGACCCCCTCAGAGACTCTCCAGCTCGAGCCGAAGATCATGCATGTGCTCCGCTGCCTGTCGGAGCGCCCTGGCGAGGTCGTCTCGAAGGAACGCCTCTTTGCCGAGGTCTGGGAGGGGACCTACGTCAGCGAGGACGTGTTGACGCGCGCCGTCGCCGAGCTGCGGCGGGTCTTCGAGGACAGCGCGGCGACCCCTAGAGTCATCGAGACGATCCGCAAGACGGGCTACCGGCTTCTCGTTCACCCCGAGCCGGTTTCACCCCGAGCCGGTCGACCAGGCGCCGTCGCCACCGGGCCTCGCGCCGCTGACTTCGGGATCGCGCGCGAGCCGTCGTTGGAAGCTCATCGCAGCCGTTTTCCTCGGCGTGTTGATCGCGGCCGCGGTCATTCAGTGGAGCGCGCGGCGAGCCGCGCATGCGGGCCCGCCGATGCGCATCCGTCCCTTGACGAGCCTTCCGGGCAACCAGCGGGATCCTGCGATCTCGCCCGACGGCACGCGCGTGGCCTTCGTCTGGAACGGGGGGAGCGGCGACGCCTACAGCCTCTACGTTCAGCTCGTCGACTCGGAAACGCCCTTGCGACTCACGAAAGAGCCGGGGGCCGAGGACCGGGTGCCGGCCTGGTCGCCCGACGGACAGAAGATCGCGTTTACCCGCACGACCGCGGTCGACTGCCGGATTCTCGTGGTTGCGGCGCTCGGCGGGGCCGAGCAGTCGCTGGCACCCTGCGGCGACCGGGAGTACCGCCGGCTCGCCTGGTCGCCCGACGGCGCCTGGCTCGCCTTCGCCCGCCGGAATGAGGCTTCGCAGCTCGGCATCGAACTGCTTTCGTTCGAGACCGGCCAGCGAAGGACGCTCACGCATCCACCCGCGGGGATTCTCGGCGACTCCTCGCCCGCCTTTTCGCCCGACGGGCGGAGGCTGGCGTTTGCTCGCAACCTGACCGAAAGCGTCAACGATCTCTACACGGTTCGCCTCGACGGAAGCGACCCGCTGCGGTTGACGTTCGACAACCGCGACACGATGGGGCTCGGTTGGTCGAGCGACGGTCAGAGTCTCATTTTTTCGTCGAGCCGCGCCGGCATTTACAGTCTCTGGCGGGTCTCCTCCTCCGGAGGTGAGCCCTCGTTCGTGGCCGGAGGCGGAGTGAAGATGAAGCATCCCTCCTCGGCGCGCGGCCGCGACAGCGTCGCTTTCGAGAACTGGTTCTACGAGCTGAACCTCTGGCGCGTCTCCACCGACGGTTCGGCATCTGCTCACGCCTTGACGCAGACCACCGACCAGTGGAACTTCGAGCCGGCCGTCAGCCCCGAAGGGATCCGGATCGCCTTCGTCTCCACGCGATCGGGCAGCGAAGAGATCTGGATCGCGGGGTCCGGTGGTGAGGCGGCTCGCCGCCTCACCTTCTTCGGAGGAGCCCGCCTCGAGGCACCGCGCTGGTCCCCGGACGGCCGCCGCATCGTGTTCTCGGCCCGGCGTCCGGCGCGGGCGGATCTCTGGACGGTCGATGCGGAAGGTGGACTGCCGCGGCAGCTCACCTCCGGGCCCGGCGATTGTCTGGCGCCCTCCTGGTCCCGCGATGGGCGATCGATCTACTTCGCGTCCCGCCGGAGCGGCTCCTGGGAAGTGTGGAACCTCGCGGTCGCAGACGGCCGCGCTGCGCGCGTGACGGCGGGCGGAGGCTATTGCGCCAAGGAGTCGCCGGACGGCCGATGGGTCTATTTCACGAGGGCCGACGCCTCCGGCATCTGGAGACAGCCGGTGGAGGGAGGTGCCGCGGCGCGGGTCGTCGCGAATCTCGCCCCGGAGGACTGGGCCAACTGGGACGTGGGCGAACGAGGAGTCTACTTTCGAGAGCTTTGCGCGAGGCACCCCAAGCCCGGAGTGGCCCTCCTGGCCTTCAACGCGAGCGAGCCCGTGGACGTCGCTCCGCTGCCGGAGCAAGGATGGTCCGGATTCGCGGTCTCAAAAGACGGACGCTCCCTCATCTATTCGCGGGTGGACCGCCAATCCTGCGACATCCGATTGATCGAGAACCCGCGGTAGCCACCGCCGCGCGTCCTCCGGCGTGTCGAGGTCGATGCGTCCTTCGGGGAAGTCGATGATGGCCACGGCAGATTTCCTCCGCGCGAGCAGATCTCCGGCCCCGCGGTCCCCGGTCAGCCGAACGAGCTGCGGAATCCAACCACGGCGGAAGAGAGCCGGCGCCCCGACGGCCCCGTCATAGCGGCATGCCGCGGCTGTCTTACCGGAGGACTCGAGAGCCTCGTGGAGGAGGCACAGCAGCGGCGCGCCCACGAAGGGCTGGTCAGCCAGGAGGAGGAAGACCGCCTCGGTGCTTCCCGCGCAGCGAAGGCCCGCTCGGATCGAGCTGGCAATTCCGGATCGCCAGTGCCGATTGAAGATGGAAACCGCGCCCGTGTCCCCGAGGGCGCACCGAACTTCTCGACTGTGAGCGCCCGTGACGACGAGGATTGGCGAGCACATCGCTTCTCGGGCGCTGCTCACGGCGCGCGTGACAAGCGTTTCGCGCCCGATCGGGAGGAGCTGCTTGCAGGTTCCCATCCGCGACGCGCGGCCGGCGGCGAGGATGACCGCGGCGAGACTCACGCGCTCCGAGCCGATTCTGCGAGAAGTCCCTCGCTGTTCGCGTCGGTCCGATCGTGGATCGGCTCGCAGCGCTCCCGTAGAGAACGTCCCGGGCGGCCGCGAAAGGCCGCCGAAACCTCTGCGGCGATCGCGAGCGCAATCTCTTCGGCGGTGTTCGCTCCGATGTCGAGGCCGACCGGAGAGTAGAGCCGCGAGCCAAAATCGGCCGAAGCAGCTTCCTTCTCGAGGGCGCGCAGCAGCCGCTCAGTCCGCTCCCGCGGTCCGAGCACGCCGAGGTAGCCGACTGCCGCTGCCTGGAGACGCCGGAGGAAGAAGAGGTCCTCGAGGAAGTTGTGCGTCATGACGACGGCTGCGGCGCGCGTGTGAGCCCGGAGCCGGTCGAGCTCTTCGGCCGCGCGGATCCCGCCCGGAGCGATGGCGGCCAGACGTCTGGCCGCCGCGGCAGCCGGTCGCGGCGCGAAGACCTCGACCGGCCAGCCCAGGAGAATAGCCTGCTCGATCAGCGGAGCCGCGTCCGGGCCGGCGCCGCAGACCCACAGCGCGATCGACGGCTCGAGCGTCTCGACCAGAATTTCTCCAGCTCCCCACGCCGTCTCGAGACGCACGGCCTCGCCGCCGGCGAGCCGGCGGTCGATCTGCTCGAGCCGCGAGACAGTCTTTTCTTCGAGCGGCGTGAGCAGAATCGTGACCCTTCCGCCGCACGCGAGCCCGAGTCCCCACACCACATCTTCGGCCGCGCGCGTGTCGTACTCGACGAGCTCCGGGCGCCCGCCCTCGCAGACTTGCGGCAGCCGGCGAGCGAGATCGGCCTCGAGGCAGCCGGCCGAGATCGAGCCGGCGGACTCGCCGCTGTCCGTCAGGATCATGCGCGCGCCGGGGCGCCGGTAATGAGATCCCTCGACGCGCACGACTTGCGCGAGCAGAGCCCTCTCGCCCGCCTTCAAGGCCCGCCGGCCGAGCCGAACCAAGTCGGCGAGCTCGCTCACGAGGAGAGATCCTCGGGTCGAATGGGCAGCTTGGAGAGGCGCCGGCCCGTGGCGGCGAAGATCGCGTTGGCGACCGCGGGAGCGACGGGAGGAACGGGCTGCTCGCCGAAACCGGTCGGCCGATTGGAGCTCGCGATCGTGTGCACCTCGACCCGAGGCATTTCGTCGATCGCCAGGACCGGAAAATCGCGGTAGTTCGCCTGGACGACTCGGCCGCGCTCGATGGCGATTTCTCCCTTGAGGGCGTAGGACAGTCCCCAGGCTACGCCGCTCTCGACCTGTCCTTCGAGGCCGAGCGGGTTGACGACCTGTCCGCAGTCGGCAGCGGTGACGATACGATGGACGCGAACGTCGCCTTTCTCTCCGACCGAGACCTCCGCTACGTGGGCGAGGGTCGTGCGACCGTGGTAGACGTTGCAGGCGATCCCACGCCCGGAGCGTCTCCCCGGCCGCGGAGGAGGAGGCGTTCCCCAATTCGCCTTCGCCGCGGCGAGCTCGAGCACCGCTTTGAGCCTGGATCGATCGACCTTGCGCGAGGCAAAGAGAAACTCTCCTGAAAGGAGCTCACGCCTCAGGTCCAATGGGTCGCGCGCGGCCCGATGGGCGATCTCGTCCAGGAAGCACTCGCGCGCGAAGACGTTGGCGGGGTAATCGACCGAGCGCCAGGCCCCGGTGTGGATCGGCGACTCGATGCTGAGATGCTCGGCGACGAGATTGGGCACGTCGTAGGGGTTGTCGTACCCGCCCCACGGGTTGACGTCCGGCTGATCGACGGCCTTGGGGTCGAAGGGCCCGAACATGGAGAGATGGAACGAAGTGAAACGGTGTTTCCAGGCCACGATTCGGCCCGATGTGTCGAGCCCCGCTTCGACGTCCACTCGTCCGGCGGGGTGCAGTCGGTCGTGTTGGAAATCATCCCGGCGAGACCAGACGATCTGCACGGGCCGCCCGACGGCGCGCGCGACCTCGACCGCTTCGGTCGCGTAGTCGACGCCGAGACGGCGACCGAAGCCACCGCCGATCAGAGTCACATGGACGCTGACCTTCTCCGGCGGGATTCCCAGGAGCTTGGCCGCCTCCCGCTGGACGCGCCGGGGATTCTGCGTGGGAGCCCAGATCTCGCAGGCACCGCTCGTGACTCGCGCGGAGGCGTTCATCGGCTCGACCGAGGCGTGCGCCTGAAAAGCGTCGCGGTAGGTGGCCGACATTCGCGTGGCCGCGCCGGCGAGCGCTTGCTCGACGTTACCTTCGCGCCGGGAGACGTGCCCGCGCTCGGCGGCCGCCGCGTCGAGGCGGCGCCAGAGCTCCGCGGTCGTCAGAGACGCGTTCGGCCCTTCCTCCCAGACGACCTCCAGCGCGTCACTGCCGGAGAGCGCGGCAAAGCTGTCGCGCGCGACGACCGCGAGCCCCGCGCTCATTTCGACGACCCGCAAGACGCCTGGCACGGCCTTCGCCTTGGCCGCGTCGAAGCGGCTCAGGCGGCCGCCAGGCACCGGGCAGCGCGCGATTGCCACGAACAGAGCCCCGGCCGGGCGCGTGTCGAGGCCATACTTGGCCCGGCCCGTCACAAGGGCAGGCCCGTCCACGCGCCGCACGGGCGTTCCAATGAGGCGGAACCCTTTCGGGTCTTTTAACGGCGGGTCCTTGGGCGCCGGCTGCCTGCCCGCGATCGGCGCGAGCCGGCCGTAGGAGAGACGCCGGCCGGACGAGATGTGCACGACCCCGCCTTTTTCCGCGCGGCAGCTGCCGGTCTCGACCCTCCAGACCTTCGCCGCGGCTTGAAGAAGCATCAGGCGAGCGGACGCCGCGGCTCGCCGCAGCGGCAACCAGGACGACTCGACGCTGTCGCTGCCGCCGGTGTTCATGTCCTCGTAGAGAGGGGTCGGGGACGCCTGCTCGATGGAGACCGAGGACCAATCGGCCTCGAGCTCCTCGGCCAGGATCATCGCCAGGCAGGTGCGGACTCCCTGCCCCATCTCTGATCGGGCGACGACGAGAGTGACCCTGCCGTCCGTCCCGACGCGCAGCCATTGGTTCGGAACGAAGCGAGCCGGCGCGCCGCCCGCCTTTTTCTGGGCGAACAAAGGGACGCGGATCACGAGGCCGGCGCCGGCCAACGCGCTCCAGCGCAGAAAATCGCGGCGGGACGCGCTCATTGCGCACCTCCCAGCCGGGCCGCCGTATGAATGGCCCGCCGAACGCGCTGCCACGTGCCGCACCGGCAGACGTGGCCGGCGAACGCCTCGTCGATGTCGGCGTCGCTCGGCTGGGTCTTCTGCGCGAGCAGCGCAGCCGCCTGGAGAATCATTCCCGGCTGGCAGTAACCGCACTGCGCGACGTCCTCCTCGAGCCAGGCGCGCTGACACGGATGCCCGCCATCCGCAGAGAGTCCCTCGATCGTCGTGTAGCGGTGTTTCTGGGCGTTCGCGACGGTCACCTGACAGGACCGGACGTCCCGTCCGTCCTCGAGCACCGTACACGCGCCGCAGACGCCGACTCCGCATCCATATTTGGTCCCGGTCAGCGCCAGCCGGTCGCGCAACACCCAGAGAAGCGGCATGTCCGGCTCGGTATCGACGTCGCGTGCCCGGCCGTTGATCGTCAGGCGATATCTCGCCATGGTCCTCCTCCTTGATTGGTCCTACGGCCGAGATCGGCGAGAGATCCCGAGGTCTTGCCGAGGTTTGGGAGAGGCTTTTGGCCGACGGAGTTTCGATCAGGTGGAAGCAAATGAGTCGGAAGTCGAACCTTTCGCGGACGTCGCCGAGTCGCTGGGCCGAATCGCCCGCCGCTCGACCCCCTCTCCCGGCGGGAGAGGGATGGGGTGAGGGGGCCTCTACGAGCGTTCGCTTTCCCTTTGAGGAGACCAAGCGGAAGGGCTATCGCCAGCCTGTGGTCGGTACAGGTTGACAGCGCGGCGGAGGATCGTTAGACTTGGTCAAGTTGGTCAAGATGCCGAAGACCGTAAATCTCTATGAGGCCAAGACGAGCTTGTCGCGGCTGGTGGAGCAGGCGGCGAGAGGCGAGGAGATCGTGATCGCCAAGGCCGGCCGGCCCAGGGCACGCCTGGTCCCGATGGGGCGGCGGGCGAAGCCTCGCAAACCGGGTGCCTGGAAGGGACGAGTCGTCATCGCCGCCGACTTCGATGCGCCGCTCCCGGAGGGCCTGCTCGCCGCTTTCCGGAACGCCGATCGGTGAGGCTCCTGCTCGACACGCACGTCTTCTTGTGGTGGCTGGCGGACGACAAACGGCTGACCACAGGAGAGCGCGAGGCGATCCGTGATCCCGAGAACGATGTCTATCTGAGCGCCGCCTCGGTCTGGGAAATCGTGATCAAGCAAGGCCTCGGCCGTCTTCGTACTCCAGAGCCAGCCTCCGCGGCTGCCCTGCGTTTGGGACTGCAACCGCTTCCTATTACCTTCGAACACGCCGAAGCCACAGCGGCACTTGCGCCGTTGCACAACGACCCCTTCGACCGCCTCCTCATCGCGCAGGCAAAGGTCGAGAGCCTGACGCTCGCGAGCCATGACCCCGCGATCCGGGCATATCCGGGGCTGGCCGTCCTCCCGTCCTGATCTCTCGCAGACGGCCATTCTCAAGACTTCGGCCCCTCCGCAAGGAGCATTGGCCGACCAGAGGCGGCTCTCTGCAATAATCCCAATGCACGAAACGCACGGTTGACCCCTCTCCAGCCCCCGCGAGATGACGGCCGCTATCCGGCCTGCGCGAGGATCAGCTCGAGTTGCGCAAGATGGTTGCGATCGTGTCCCGCGTGCATGCGGATGGTCGTCTCGACGCTCTCCTCCCCGCGCTCGGGGTGCATCGCCACGCGGGCGAGATCGGCGGGCGCGAGGGTGCGGTAATAGCCGAGATTCCAGGCGCGCAGAGCCGTGAGCGCCCGGACCGCGACCCGCCCGTCGAGCCGCGGGTAGGGGCCCGCCCAGGCATCCTGATCGATCGGCTGGATCACGCGATCCGGCGCGCTGACCATTTGCCGGACCCGGAACCCGACCACGATCTCGACGTCGGCCAGATGCCCGACGACCTCACGCCCCGTCCACTTGCCCGGCGCGAACCTGCGGCCGAGCCCCTCCTCGCCCATCCTCTCAACAAGCGAAGCAACCCGCTCCGGCGTCCCCTCGAGCACCTCGAAAGGGTCGTCATTCCCCAGCAGCCCCAGTATCCGTTCCCGATATTCGTTCATGCCTCTTCCTACCACACAGCGAAGCCGGTAACTCAGTTCCACTTGAGTGCTCGCAATTGATCGAGGTTCACGTTGCCCCCCGAAAGGACGACCGCGACGCGCGAGCCGGCGGGCAATTTCACGAGCCCGTTGAGCAACGCGGCGACCGGCGCGGCTGCGGCGCCTTCGACCACCAGCTTGCAGCGTTCCATGATCCAGATCATCGCGTCTAAGATCTGGCGATCCGGAAGCGCGACGATCTCATCGACGAAGCGCTGCACCACGGAGAAATTGATCTCGCCCACGCGGCGCACGCGCAGGCCGTCGATGATGGTCTTGCAGTCGATCGTCTCGAGGCGCCCGGCCTCGATGCTCTTCTGCATCGCGGGGCCGTCGGACGACTCGACGCCGATCACACGGATCTTCGAATTGTGGCTCTTCACCGCCATGGAAACGCCGGAGATCAGCCCGCCGCCGCCGATCGGCACGATCACGGCATCCACATCTGGCCAGTCCTCCACGATCTCGAGGCCGAGGGTGCCCTGCCCCGCGATGAGCTCTTCGTCGTCGAAGGGGTGCACGTACGTCAGTCCCTGCGTGCGCACCAGCTCCTTCGCCTTCTCATTGGCTTCGTCCCAGATCATCCCGTGCAGCACGACTTCGGCGCCGTAGCCTTTCGTGGCGGCGATCTTGGCCGGCGTCGCGTTTTCCGCCATGCAGACGACCGCGCGAATGCCGTGAATCTTCGCGGCGAGCGCCACGCCCTGCGCGTGGTTTCCAGCCGATGAGCAGACGACGCCGCGCCGTTTCTTCTCTTCTGGCATCAGCGCGAACTTGTTCAACGGCCCGCGGATCTTGTAAGACCCGACGCGCTGGAAGAGCTCGGCCTTCATCCGGACATCCAACCCGGTACGCTCGGAAAGCTGCCGCGAAGTCAGCAACGGGGTGTGTTTGATGTGCTGCGCGATGCGCGCGCGCACTTCCTTGAAATCGGCCAGTGTCAGGGTAAACATCGAACCGGTCTCGTCTTCAATAATGAATGATCATACGGCGAGCATCGCCTTTGCTCCCTCTCCCCCCGGGAGAGGGCAGGGGTGAGGGGCTCGTGGCTCGACGTCAAAGCGCTAAAGCGCTAAAATGCTGGGGATGAGCAGTCTCAAACGAGCGACCGTGTATTTCGATCCTGGCATTCACCGGGCCCTGCGGCTCAAGGCGGCGGCCTCGGACAAGTCGATCTCAGACATGGTCAACGAAGCCGTGAAGCTGACCCTGGCGGAGGACGCAGAGGATCTGACCGCGTTTGCCGAACGCAGGCGGGAGCCAAATCTGGACTTCGAACAGTTCGTGAAGGCTCTCAAGCGGCGTGGAAAAATATAGGGTCCTGATCAAGCCGTCCGCGGCCAAAGAGATCGAGGCCGTTGACCAGAAGAAGGACCGTCAACGCATCGTTGCCGGCATCCGTTCGCTGGCCGATGACCCCAGGCCTCCCGGTAGCGAAAAGCTCGTCGGCGAGGACGATCGGTACCGCATCAGAGTAGGCAGGTATCGGGTCATCTACGCGGTCGGGGACGCGCAGCTGGTGGTCTTCGTCGTCAAGGTCGGGCAGCGCAAGGACGTTTATCGCTGAGCCGCGACGAACAATCCGGTAAATTGGACCGCGCGCATCATCTGTTTATCGCGCCGTCGCGCCGTTGCTCATGTACCTGCGCGCGCCCGCTTCGGGCCGAACCGGCGCGTCGCCTTGACCGCGAGCACGCCGAAGAGGACCAGAACGGCTATCTGCGCGATCGCGAACGGCGGCTCCTTCTGCGTCGGGGCGATCGCCTTCAAGGCCGGCACCTTCGTCGGGGCGATCGCCTTCAAGGCCGGCACCTTGAGGAAGAGTTGGACGACCAGCACGAAGATGTTGAGGTAGAGCGCAATCGCCGCCCCGATCACGTAGACGCGGCGCCAGGCGCCGGAAAGGTGGAACGCGTAGCGCGCCGCGATCACCAGCGGGAGGACCAGCAACGACACGATGCCGACTTTGTGTGACGGCAGGAGATGGTCGAACGGAAAACCGAACCCCGTCACGCTCGTCGCCACCGTCGTCGCCAGGAAGACGACGGTCCAGCCGTCGAGCCGCTTCCCTGCGACGAGCCCGAACATCACGACGAGGCCAGCCACGATACCCACCAGGCTGAACACGACG
>WNGE01021571.1_pt1 | contig 11016 bp, 12 predicted proteins | sample 5400651 | NCBI WGS metagenome assembly WNGE01 (sample SAMN13153370, study PRJNA577476) | soil metagenome | isolation source: 60 cm soil or saprolite under grassland replicate 2 | place: USA:California | collected 2016-06-15
CCCGGGCTTCGCGCGCAACTATCTGCTCCCGCGGCGGCTCGCCGAGCCCGCCGCACCCGGCCGGGTGGCCGAGCTCGAGAAGCTCGCCTCCAGCCGTTCGCAGCACGAGGCCCAGAGCTTCGAGCAGGCCAAGGAGCTCGTGCAGAAGCTGGAAGGCGCGGAGCTCCGCTTCGACGTTCAGGCGGGCGAGACCGGCACGCTCTTCGGCTCGGTCACCGCGACGGACATCGCCGACCGCGTCTGGGAGACGCAGCGGGTCCGGATCGACCGGCGCAAGCTCGACCTGCCGGAGTCGATCAAGCGGATCGGCCGCTACCAAGTGCCGGTCGAACTCTTCGCGGACGTGACCGCGACGCTCCGGCTCGCGGTTGTGCCCGAGGGCGGGGAGCTGCCGCCGGAGGAGGAGCTGCAAGCGCTCGACGAGGTCGCGGCGCAGGAGGAAGCAGCCGCCGCGGCGGAAGCCGAAGAGACGCGCGCGGCCGAGGCAGCCGCAACCGAGGCGGCCGTGGCAGAGGCGGAGGCCGATGCCGAGGCCGAGGCCGAGGAGCAAGTTCCCGAAGACGCCGTCGATCGCGCCGTCGACTCGGCCGTGGAGACCCCCGCCGAAGCGGAACCGGACGTGAGCCAACAGCGGTAGTTTCGCTCCCGGCGTGCCCGGGAAGATCGCGAACATGCGCTTCCAGGCTCTCGCGGGGGCGCTCGTCGTCTCCCTCATCGCCTCCGGGCTTGCGCTCGCGGGTACACGTACCGGCGAAGGCGCGAGACCGGACCTGATCGTTAGCTCGGTCTCGACTCCAGGCGAGAGCGTCGTCTTCCAAGGCAGTGGCTTCCAGGTCCGAGACCGCACGCGCAACATCGGGAGCGCGACCGCTCGCGCGACGGTGACGCAGTACTACCTGAGCGCAAACGGGCACCGGACGGCCGTCGGGCGCCGCTCGCTGGCGCGGCTGAGGTCGCATCGATCGTCGACTGGCTCGGCGACTGCGACTGCACCCCTGACTCTCGAGCTCGGGACCTACTCCTTGGTCGCCTGCGCCGACGGCGCGAGGGCAGCCAGGGAGGCGAACGAGCGCAACAACTGCCGCACCGCAGCGACGAAGGTCATCGTCAAGAAGCCTCCGCCTCGGGTCTAGGGCTTTTTTCACGCCGATCTTTCCCCAGCGGTTTCCACCGTTGGGGATTGCTGCACGAACTTCCCGCAAGCAGCGGAGAAACTTCCCACAGATCTGTCCGGTTGATTTGCGAACATATGTTCCATAGTGCCTGCAGAGCGACGGAACCTGTCTAGTAGAAGCGAGCCAATGCACAGGCCTTCACATTCGGGCCTGTCCGGGATTGACTACGCGGCTATGGCCAAGGTCGCCCAGCTCGCCCAGGCACCGCAGCCCTCGCAGACCGCCCCCGTCCCGCCTCAAAATCTCGACGCCGAAGAGTCCGTCCTCGGCGCGATGATGATCTCCCCCGGGGCGATCGGGGCGGTCAGCGAGGTTCTCGACGCCTCCGATTTCTACCGCGAGAGTCACGCGAAGATCTACCGCGCCGCGCTGGCTCTCTATGCCAAGGGCGAGCCGGTCGACGCGATCACGCTTGTCGACGAGCTCGAAGAGCGCGGCGAACTCGACGGCGTCGGCGGCAAGGTTCGCATCCACGAGCTCGCGGCGCTCGTCCCTGCGAGCGGGAACGCCGGCCACTACGCGCGGATCGTGCGCGAGATGGCGACGCTGCGCGGCCTGATCAACGCGGGCAGCGAGATTTCCCGTCTGGGCTGGGAGCGCCCGGGCGCGGCCGGCGACCTGGTCGACAAGGCCGAGCAGGTGGTCTTCGATCTCTCACAGGCCCGCGTCACGGGCGAGTTCACTCACATCGACGAGCTTCTGAAGGAGGGCTTCGAACGCATCACCGCCCTCTACGAGGCCGGCGCCGACGTTACCGGTGTTCCCTCCGGGTTCCGCGATCTCGATCGGCTGACGTCGGGCTTCCAGCCCGGCAACCTGATCATCGCGGCGGCCCGCCCCTCCATGGGTAAGTCGGCGCTGGGCCTCTGCATGGCGGCGAACCTCGCCGTACGGCACGAGACGCCGGTCGCGATCTTCACGCTCGAGATGTCGAAGTCAGAGGTGACGCAGCGCCTGATGTGCAGCGAGGCCAAGGTCGAATCGAACCGGCTGCGGACCGGCAAGCTCGGCCCCGACGACTGGCCGCGCCTGACGGCAGCCTGCGACAAGCTCGCGAAGGCGCCGATCTACGTCGACGACACGGGCTCGATCACGATGATGGAGATCCGCTCCAAGGCGCGGCGCCTGAAGACGCGCGAGTCCAACCTCGGCCTGATCGTCGTCGACTACCTGCAGCTGATGACCTCGGGCGCGACGGTCGAGAACCGCGTCCAGGAGGTCTCGCAGATCTCCCGGAACCTGAAGGTGCTCGCGCGCGACCTCGACGTACCGATCTTGGCGATGTCGCAGCTCTCGCGCGCGGTCGAGCAGCGCCACGACAAGCGGCCGATCCTCTCCGACCTGCGCGAATCGGGCTGTCTCGCGGGCGACAGTCGCGTCTACCTGCCGGACGAAGGCATTTACCGGCCGATCCGGGAGCTCGTCGGCCGCTCGGGCTTCAACGTTCTCGCCGTCAACACCGAGACCTGGGAACTCGAGCCACGGCCAGTGACGCGCGCATTCGCGACGGGCCGAAAGCCGGTCTACAAATTGCGAACCCGGCTCGGCCGCGAAATTCGCGCGACCGGAAACCACAAGTTCCTTGCCTTCGACGGCTGGAGGCGTCTCGACGACATGGGCCCCGGCCTCCGGATCGCGCTTCCACGCGAGTTGCCAGGGCCGGCAGAGCAGACCATGAGCGACGAAGAGCTTGCTCTGCTCGGGCATTTGATCGGCGACGGCTGCACCTTGCCGCGCCACGCGATTCAGTACACGTCGAAGGATCTCGAGTTGGCAAAGCTCGTCGCGGCGCTAGCGACGGATGTGTTCGGCGACGCAGTTCGTCCGCGAGTCCAAAGAGAGCGGAGCTGGTACCAGACGTACTTGCCTGCGGCCGGACGACTCACCCATCGCGTCCGAAATCCAATCGCCGCCTGGTTGGACGAGCTCGGCGTCTTCGGGCTTCGGTCCTACGAGAAGCGCGTGCCGAAAGCCGTATTCGCGCAGCCGCCGGAGGCGATCGCGGTGTTCCTGCGGCATCTGTGGGCCACGGACGGCTGTATTCGTGCCGCGAAGGGCAAGCAGTACCCCGTCGTCCGCTATGACACGAGCAGCCGGCAACTCGGCCTCGATGTGCAATCGCTGCTGCTGCGGCTCGGACTGAGTGCGAAGCGGCGCACGGTGCCGATGCCTGGCAAGGGGCGGCCGCTTCAGAGGATTGACGTGACCGGCCGCAGCGAGCTCGGCAGCTTCCTCGCCCAAATCGGCGGCCTTGGGCCGTCGCGCAGCGAAGCTCACGACGCAATCCTCGCCGGATTCGCAGCGAGCGTGGGACGGTCGAACACAAATCGAGATGTCGTTCCCCGTGAAGCGTGGGGCGCGATCATCAACCCGGCGCGAGAGCGGGCCGGCATCACTACCCGTGAGCTTCAGTCCCTGCTCGGGACGGAGTACTGTGGCTCGACGTTGTACCGGTCGAACCTCGGGCGCGAGCGCGCGAGCCGCGTGGCCGATGTGGTCGAGTCAGACGAGCTTCGGCGACTCGCGACTGGAGGTATCTACTGGGACGAGATCGCAGCGATCGAGCCCGATGGCGTCGAGGACGTCTACGACTTAACCGTCGAGGGCCTCCACAACTTCGTTGCGGAGGACATGTCCGTTCACAACAGTATCGAGCAGGACGCGGACCTCGTCATGTTCATCTACCGGGACGAGTACTACAACGACGAGAGCGACCAACAAGGACTCGCTGAGATCCACCTCGCCAAACACCGGAACGGGCCGACCGACTCGGTCAAGCTCTCGTTCCTGAAGCGGTACGCGAAGTTCGCGGACCTGGCAGCGGCGGCGTAACCGATCGGGAGGTGACTGAAGTTGTTCGAGCAGACGATCGTCCTCCTCGGCTCGGCAACTGATTTCGCCGTCGTCTGCCAGGCCTGCGAGAGGGGCGGGCTCGGGTTCGGCGAGGAGCAGCCGCCGCTCATTCGCGGCAAGCTCGGCGTCGGGCACGACCTCGGCTGGACCGAGTGCGCGCGTGGCCACCGTATCCGCGCCGTCCGCGCGGGCCGCGACGTGCGCGTCGAGATGACTTCGTCGCTCTGGTGACCTTCACCACCTAGCAGCCGCCCGTTCGGGCAGACTTCACCCACGTGCCGGCGACTGTCGTAGTAGGCGCGCAGTGGGGAGACGAAGGCAAGGGCAAGATCGTCGACCTGCTCGCCGAGCATTCGGATCTCGTCTGCCGCTACAACGGCGGTCCGAACGCCGGGCACACGATCGTCGCCGACGGCGAGACCTACAAGGTCCGACATATCCCGTCCGGCATTCTGCGTGGCAAGGAGTGCGTGATCGGCGCCGGCTGTGTGGTCGACCCGGAGGTTCTGGTCGAGGAGCTCGACGAGCTGGCGGGCCGCGGGATCGCGATCGATCGCCTGCACCTATCTACGAACGCCCACGTGATCATGCCCTGGCACGTGGCGATCGACCAGGGCGGCGAGCGGCGGCTCGGCAAGCTGAAGATCGGGACGACCAAGCGCGGAATCGGCCCCACCTATGCGGACAAGGCCTTCCGGCTCGGGATTCGGGTCCAGGATCTGCTCGACCCGAAGATCCTGCGGCAGAAACTCGAGGTCGCGCTCGCGGAGAAGAACGTTTGGCTCGAGCGGGTCTACGGCGCACCACCGCTCGAGCTCGAGCAGCTCGCGGGCCGCTACGAAGAACTGGCCCAGCGGCTGCGCCCGTACATCACCGACACGTCGCTCCTCGTCGACCGCGCGCTTCGCGAAGGCAAGACCGTCCTACTGGAGGGCGCGCACGCCACGCTGCTCGATCTGGATCACGGAACGTATCCCTTCGTCACCTCGTCGAGCACCGTCGCCGGCGGCGCCGCCCCGGGGATCGGGATCGGCCCCACGCGGATCGACGAGGTGATCGGCGTCGCCAAGGCCTACGTGACTCGCGTCGGTGAAGGCCCGTTTCCGACCGAGATCGAAGGCCGCGATCAGGCGCGCCTGCGTGAGCTCGGCGGTGAGTTCGGGACCGTCACCGGCCGCGAGCGCCGCTGTGGCTGGCTCGATCTCGTCGCCCTGCGCTACGCGGTGCGCCTGAACGGGATCACGTCGCTCGCGCTGACGAAGCTCGATGTGCTGTCGGCGTTCGCCGAGCTTCCGGTCTGCGTCCGCTACCGCCTCCGCGACGGCAGCGAAACGGATGAGTTTCCCGCCTACCAGTCGGACTTCCACCACTGCGACCCTGTCTACGAGACGCTGCCTGGCTGGGCTGAATCGCTCGACCAGGTCGCGGAGCTTCGTGACCTCCCGGATACTGCGCGACGCTACGTCGAGTTCGTCGAGGAACAGCTCGACGTCGAGATCTCGCTGATCGGCACGGGACGGGACCGCCAGCGCGTGCTGGCCCAGCACGGGCCAGCCGCCCTTACCGGCTAGAAGCGGCGCGAGCGGCGCCGGAGGCCGAAGAAGCCGAGCGGGATGATCAGGATCAGCGGCAAAAAGATCACGTGCCCGCCGCTGACGAGGAAGACGACGAGGGCGATCGCGAGGCCAAGGAGCAGCAGGATCACAACGCGGCCAGCTCCTCGGGCGCGTTGACGTTCACGAGCAGGTCCGGGTCGAGCTCGACGATCAGGGCGTCGAGTTCCGCGATCGCATCGCGAAGCGCGGGCTCGCCCGCGGCAAGCCGGCGTTCGAGCACGGGCAGGGCACTGCGTGAATAAGCGCCGGGAAGCGGTCCGCTCGGCGGAACGGCGGCGTCTCGACAGGCCTCCCCCAGCTTGCGGACGAGCTCGGGCGTGGCGAACGGCACGTCTACAGGAAGGAAGACGCAGACCTCGTTGCGCGCGACCTTCAAACCAGCGACGACCTCACGACGCGCCATTCCCCGCTGTAGACATTGACCCGCCCGCCGCGCACGAAACCGCACAGGGTCACCCGGCGGTCGCGGGCAAGCTCGACCGCGAGGCTCGAGGGCGCCCCGACCGCGACCACGATCGGGCAGCCGGAGACGGCGGCCTTCTGAACGAGCTCGAACGAGAGGCGCCCGCTCACGCAGAGGATCGAGTCCGCGAGCGGAAGCCGCTGCTCGCCGAAGGCCCAGCCGATCACCTTGTCCATCGCGTTGTGCCGGCCGACGTCTTCGCGCAGGCAGAGCAGCTCCCCGCCGGAACCGAAGAGTCCCGTGGCATGCAGCCCACCGGTTTCCTCGAACGCGGCCTGCTGCTCCCGCAGCCGCTCGGGGAGTTCCGCGAGCACGGTGGCCGCGGCCTGCAGGTCGCTCGCGACCGCCGGCGCCTCGACCGCGACCGCCTCGAGGGCCCCCTTGCCGCAGACCCCGCACGACGAGGACGTGTAGAAGTGGCGCTCGAGCTGCGCCGGGTCGAACGCGCCGGCCTCGACCTCGATCGTGTTCGCGGCAAGATCGGTCGGCGGCGCCGCTTTCATCGGCTGGATCCCCTCGGACAACAGGAATCCGAGCGCGAGCTCCTCGTCGTGCCCGGGCGTACGCATGGTCACCGCAACCGGCGCACCGTTGACACGGATCTCGAGCGGCTCTTCGACCGCGACCGCGTCGCGCTCCCGTCGACCGTCCGGCAGACGTAGGACCTCCACCGGCGCGGCGCTGTACGGCGGGGCCTTCATCTCGTCAGTCTAGGCAGCGTCGGGAGCCGTCCTCGATATGGACGAGTGCCGAAAAACGAGTGTGGAAAAGGAATCACCCTTCCGGCGCGAGCGCTTCACAGACATGTTCACCTTTCCGAGCTACGCTCGCCGCGGGTGGCGGGTGGTCTCACGCCCCACCCAAGGGTGGGGCTATGGGTGTTCAGGCTCCGTGGATCGGGTGGACGTGACTTACGGGGACCTGCGCTCGCCATGAAGGAGCTCGTAGAGGCTGCGATAGGCGGTGATCGCGGCGCCGATGTCGCCCGGGTCGACCGCCTCGCCCGCCTCGACGAGGTTCGTGATCCGACGCGCTTCCAGGAACTCGGCGACGAGCTCGGGGTCGGCCGCGTCAGGCGCTTCTTCCTCGGTGGTGGGGTAGCCACTCCCGACCAGCATCCGCTCGATCAGCCGATCCACCTCCGGCAGGGCCTCCGCGGGGGCGTCGATCACCAAGGGCTCGAGACCTTGCCACTCCGCCTCCCAGTCGTGCCGATCGACGCCGGGTTCGACCACGGGAGAGGGATGCGCGCGTACGACCCCTTTGAAACACTGCTCGCGTGAAGGTTCTGGTGGTGGGGTCGGGCGGGCGCGAGCACGCGCTTGCCTGGAGACTGGTGCAAAGCGAGCACTGCAGTGAGTTGCATGCCGCGCCCGGGAACCCGGGAATCGCCAAGATCGGCCACTGTCATCCGGTGCGGGCTGAGGACGGTGAGGGGCTGCTCGCGTTTTGTGGCGAGCACGAATTTGACCTCGTTGTGGTCGGGCCGGAAGCGCCGCTCGTCGCGGGCGTCGCCGACCAACTGCGGCATGCCGGCGTCGCAGTTTTTGGTCCAAGTGCCGCCGCGGCTCGCATCGAGGGCTCGAAGAGCTTCGCCAAGGACGTCATGGCCTCGGCGGGCGTGCCGACGGCGGCACGCCTCTCGGTGGCGCGGCCCCCCTGTGTCATCAAGGCCGACGGGCTCGCGGCGGGGAAAGGTGTCTTCGTGTGCAGAACCCAGGAAGAGCTCGACGCCGGGCTCCAGGCCGCGGGCGGGGGCGGCGACTCGCTCGTGATCGAGGAGCTACTCGACGGCGAAGAGGTGTCGATCTTCGCGATCTGCGACGGGCGCGAGGCGATTCCGCTCGCTCCCGCTCAGGATTTCAAGCGCGTGGGCGACGGAGATACCGGGCCGAACACGGGCGGCATGGGCGCCTATTCGCCGGTGCCGAGATTCGGCCCGGCGGAAGTCGACGAACTGCTCGAGACGGTTCACCGACCCGTGCTGACGGAGCTGGCACGGCGGGGCTCGCCATTCGTCGGCCTTCTCTATGCCGGTCTGATGATCACGGACGACGGCCCCCGCGTTCTCGAATTCAACTGTCGGTTCGGCGATCCAGAGACGCAAGCGATCATGCCGCGACTCGAAGGCGATCTGCTCGAGCTCTTGCACGGAGCGGCCACGGGAAGGCTGAGTGGAGATGCCAAGGCCGGGAAGACCGCCGCCGTGACGGTCGCGCTCGCTGGAGCCGACTATCCGCAGCGAAACGATGTCGGGGCGCCGATCGCCGGGGTCGAGGACGCCGAAGCAGGCGGCGCGCTGGTCTTCCACGCCGGGACGGCGATGCGAGGCGATCAGCTGGTCACGAACGGCGGCAGGATCCTCAACGTGACGGGAGTCGGGTCGGCATCCTCGTCGGCTCCGAGTCCGACCGTGAGCGGATGCAGGAGGCCGTCGACGAGCTCGAGCAGCGCGGCGTCGCCTACGAGTTCGAGGTCCGGTCGGCGCACCGCATGCCGGACGCGGTCGCGGAATACGCCCGTTCGGCGAGAGAGCGCGGCTTGCGCGTCCTGATCTGCGGGGCGGGCCTCGCCGCGGCGCTGCCCGGGGTCGTTGCAGCGCATAGCGACCTGCCGGTCATCGGCGTCCCCCTCCGCTCTTCGAAGAGCGTGCTCGACGGGCTCGACGCCCTGCTCGCGATCGTTCAAATGCCGCCAGGCGTCCCCGTGGCGGCGGTCGGCGTCGACAGCGCCAAGAATGCGGCCGTCCTCGCCGCGCGAATCCTCGGCTCCTAGCCAGACGAGACACGTCCCGCCTGGGGCTGCGCGCTTGGGTCCCATCCCTATCCCCCACCCACCCAAGGGGAGAAGACGACGGTCGCGCACATCGCCGCGCACGGGGGTAACGCGGTCGTGCCAAATGTGTGCCTTTTGCAGAGCCTGTACGTGCAGCGACGGCCTGCGCGGCCTCTAGACTGGCGTCGGTGATCGCCCGCTACTCCCGCCCGGCCATGGCCAGGATTTGGTCGGACGAGGGCAAGCTCGCGCGCTGGCTAGACGTCGAGCTGGCTGCGCTCGAAGGATGGGCAGAGATCGGCGCGGTGCCGGCCGAGGCCGTCGCCGAAGTCACGGCCAAGGCCGAGCCGCCCTCGCCCGCGCGCGTTGCTGAGATCGAGGCCCGCACGCACCACGACGTCGCGGCCTTCGTGGACGCCGTCTCAGAGGAGCTCGGCCCAGCCGGCCGGTGGTTTCACTACGGCCTGACGTCGTCCGACGTCGTCGACACGGCACTCTCACTCCAGGTCGGCGACGCCGGCGCGCTGATTCTCACCGGTCTCGAGCGGGCCTTCGCCGCCGTGGTCGCGCGGGCGGAGGAACATCGGGAGACGCTCCAGATCGGGCGGACGCACGGGGTTCACGCCGAGCCGATCACTTTCGGGCTCAAGCTCGCCGGCTGGGCGTTCGAGCTCGATCGCGACCGGACGCGCCTCGCCCGTGCCCTGGAGGGGATGCGATTCGGAAAGCTCTCGGGAGCGGTCGGGACCTATTCCGCGACCGACCCGGAGGTCGAGCGCGTGGCTTGCGAGCGCCTCGGTCTCCAGCCCGCCCCCCCCTCCACGCAGATCCTGCAACGTGACCGACATGCGGAGCTGCTGTCGGCGCTCGCGATCACGGCGGCCTCGCTCGAAAAGTTCGCGCTCGAGATCCGCCACCTCGCGCGCACCGAGGTGGCCGAGGTCCAGGAACCTTTCGGCAGGGGCCAAAAGGGCTCTTCGGCGATGCCGCACAAGCGCAACCCGGTCGTCGCCGAGCGGATCTGCGGGCTCGCGAGGGTCGTCCGCGCAAGCGCGGCGGTGGGGCTGGAGAACGTCGTGCTCTGGCACGAGCGGGACATTTCCCACTCCTCCGCAGAGCGCGTGATCGTCCCCGACGCCTTCCTCGCGCTCGACTACGTGCTTGACCGTTTCAGTTGGCTGGTCGAAGGCCTGCTCGTGCGCGAGGAGCGGATGAGGCGCAATCTCGAGTCGAGCCACGGTCTTTTCTACAGCCAGCGGTTGCTGCTCGCGCTCGTCGGAGCCGGGCTGACGCGCGACGAGGCCTACCGGCTCGTCCAGCGTCATGCGCTACGAGCCTGGGACGAGGAACAGGATTTCCGCGAGCTCGTGCGGGCCGATCGGGCGGTGGCCGGGCGCGTCGATCTCGACGCCGTTTTCGACCTCACCGCCTACACGCGGCACATCGACACCGTCTTCGAGCGGCTGCGGTCGCTCGTGCGAAGGGAGGAGCCCATCCATGCCTGAAGCTGCGCACGTCGGGAGCGGGAAGGTTCGCGAGCTCTACGCGCTCGACGACGACCGGCTCGTGCTCGTCGCGAGCGACCGGATTTCGACCTTCGACGTCGTGTTGCCGACGGAGATACCCGACAAGGGCCGCGTGCTCACGGGCCTCTCCGCGTTCTGGTTCGCGCGAACGAGCGCGATCGCTCCGAATCACCTGCTCAGCCTGCGAGAGGACGGCCGCTCGACCGAATGCCGCCGCCTCGAGATGCTCCCGCTCGAGTGCGTCGTGCGCGGCTACATCACCGGCTCCGGCTGGAAGGACTACCACGCCACGGGCACCACGTCCGGCCATGCGCTGCCGGCCGGCCTCCGTGAGTCCGATCGCCTGCCGGCGCCGATCTTCACGCCCTCGACCAAGGCGGACGAAGGCCATGACCAGAACATCGACCTCGATCGAGCCGCCGAGCTCGTCGGAGCCGCGCGCCTGCAAGAGGTGGTGCGCGTCTCGCTCGAGCTCTACAGCTTCGCGTCGGAGCACGCACTCGCACGCGGAATCATCATCGCCGACACGAAGTTCGAGTTCGGGGTCGAGGGCGAGGGCCGGCTCGTGCTTGCGGACGAAGCCTTCACGCCTGACTCCTCGCGCTTCT
>WNGE01008423.1_pt1 | contig 11015 bp, 9 predicted proteins | sample 5400651 | NCBI WGS metagenome assembly WNGE01 (sample SAMN13153370, study PRJNA577476) | soil metagenome | isolation source: 60 cm soil or saprolite under grassland replicate 2 | place: USA:California | collected 2016-06-15
GCAGTCCACCTCGACCACCACGCCGTCGTGCGGACGCAGGTCGTCCGCGACCTCGTGCAGCAGCGGCGCGAGCCGGACCGACTCGCGCCGCGCCCGCTCCTGCCCGGCATGGGCGCGCGCGAGCGTCAGCAGCGCACGAGCCAGCCGGGCGAGGCGTGCCGCTTCGCGCTCGATGTGCGCGAGGAAGCGGTCGCGCTCGACCGGGTCGTCCTTCGCGCCGGCCTGGAGCACCTCGACCGCGCCGATGATCGTCGTCAAGGGCGTCCGCAGCTCGTGCGCCGCGTTCGAGACGAACTCGCGCTCCGCCAGCTCGCGCCGCTCCTGCTCGGTGAGGTCTTCGAGCACGATCATCACCGTGTCACCCTCCGGCTGCGAGGGGATGCCGACGAGCGCGAGGGCGCGCTCCTCGTCCGGCCGCACGTGCGCCTGCGCGAGCGACGCGTCGGCCTCGAACAGCCGGTCCGCGAACGTCCGCAGCGAGAACGTCTCCCACGGCTCCGGCAGCGCATCGCCCTCGGCGAGGCGGCCGCCGAGCAGGCGCCGGGCCTCGGTATTCGCGAAATGGACGACGAGGTCCTGGTCGACGGTGACGACGCCCTCGTGCAGGCGCTCGAGCAGCAGGCGGAGGCGGTCGCGGTCGCCCTCGATCTGGCGGAACGTGCGGCGCACCTGGCGGCGCATGCGCTCGAAGCTCTGCGCGAGCGCCCCGAACTCGTCGCGGAAGCGGTAGCGGAGCGGCGTCTCGAAGTCCCCGAGCGCGATCGCCTCCGCCGCGGCGGCGAGGCGCCGCAGTCGCAGCGCGATCAGCTGCGCGAGCACCAGGCCGACGAGCACGCCGATCAGACCGGCGATCACGCCGGCCCGCAGAGCCTGGTCGCTGACGATGCCGATCGCGTTGGCGACGTCGGGCCGCGCGCTCAACGCCACGAGCGCCGCCACGCCGGGATCGCGGAGAGGGATACCCACGACGAAGACGCCTCCGCTCGGCGTGCTCGTCTTCGAGCGGGCGCCGGCGAGCGTCTTCCCCAGCACCTCGCGCTCCTGCTGGGGAGCCTCGATCCGGCCGCCCGAGGCGGGCGACGCCGCGGCGACGCGACGCCCCTTCGCGTCGTAGACGTGCAGCTCCAGGTTCTGCTGCTTGGCGATCTGCGCGAGCCTCGACGGCCGCTCGCCCCGGCGAGCCCAGGCGTCGACCTGCTGCGCCGCGTCGAACGCGCTCGCGGCCGCGAGGTCCTCCGCCTTGCCGCGGAACGCATTCTCGGAACGCGTCGAGAACTGCGAGACGACGATCGCGGTCGACACCGCGGCGACGACGGCAAATGCCGCGCCGAGCCACCAGCGGACGCCGATGAAGCGCCGGGTCATGGCGCAATCGTAGGGCTATACGGACAGTTCGCGTAGACCCGCGACGGCGCGTCGCAGATCCGTTCCAACGCAGGCGGCGTCGAGCCGCCTCGCGAGCGCGGGTGTGGCGCCTGCGCCGCCGAGGACGAGCGTGAGCTCAGGTGGGCGCCCCAGCTCGCGAACCGCCTGCTCGAGGGCGGTCGCACGCTCGCGCATCGCGAGGCTGATCCCGAGCAGCGGGGCGGTCAGCCGCCCGGAGAGCGCCAGCGCGTCGGCGACCGGAGTGTCGCCGCCGAGATAGACCACCTTCCACCCGTCGCGGTGCAGGGCGATCGCGGCCGTCATCAGCCCGAGCTCGTGCCGCTCGCCCGGCGCGCAGGCGAGGACGGCGATGCCGCGCACGCCGCCGCCGGCATCGGCGAGCAGATGTGCGAGGCGCGAGCGGACCGCCTCGCTGACGAGGTGCTCCTCGGCCACCGTCAGCTCGCCGCGCTGCCAGCGCTCGCCGACGATGTGGAGGAGCGGCCGGATGATCCGCGACAGAGCCCGCTCGAGGTCGTCCAGCACGAACGCCTGGTCGAGGAGGGCGCCGATCTCGGCGGGGTCGCCCCGCGCGAGCGCATCGAGGATGCGGCGCAGCTGCTCCCGCGGCGAGCGGGGCGGCTCGGCCGGGACCGCGCCGAGCAGCGACGCCGCCTCGCCGATCCGGTATCCCTCGCGGAGCCGCTCGCGCAGCCACTCGACGCGTGCGACGTCGCGCTGGGAGTAGCGCCGCTGGCCGCCGGGTGTCCGCATGGGCTGGAGGATGCGGTACCGCTGCTCCCATTTCCGCAGCGTGTCGGGCGCCACGCCGGTGCGGCGCGCGAGCGCCGCGATGTTCAGGCCCACCGTCATCTCTCCGGTATGACGATGCCCGACTTCGCCCGGCGCTATACCTCAGGACTCGGCGTCGGTCCAGACCGCCGCGATCGCGTCCATCTCCGCGCGGACGCGAAGGGCGTCGGCGCGGTCGTCGGCATCGGCAGCTGCCGCCCCGGCCTCGAGGCGCAGCGCACTCTTGCGCCGTCGCCGCTCGGCCGCTTCGCGGAGAGCCAGCCTGATCGCCTCCGAGTCGCTGTGTCCTTCGTTCCGCAGCACGGCGAGGTCTTGCTCCGAGCGCTCGTCCAGCCGAGCCTGCACCGTCCGCGTCATGCCGTCACCGTGACACAAGTCGTAATACAAGTCGAGCCCGACTACATTGCAGCTGTGCCTGAGGGCGACTCGCTCCACCGGGCGGCGCAGCGGCTGCAGGTGCTTGCCGGGCAGCGAGTCGAGGTCGAGACGCCGCATCCGCGCGCCGCCGGCAAGCGTCTCGCGGAGCGGCTCGACGGACGGGTGCTCGAGGGGGTCGAGGCGGTCGGCAAGAACCTGCTCCTCCGCTTCGAGGGTGGCCTCGTCCTCCGCAGCCACCTGCGCATGAGCGGGCGCTGGCGCGTCGAGCAGCGCGGCACGCGCCGCACCGGACGGCCGTGGCTCGTGCTGCGCGGCGCCCGGCACGAGGCGGTGCTCTGGAACGGGCCCGTGCTCGAGCTCTCGAGCGACGAGTTCGCGCGGGCGGGGGGCACCCGCCGGCTCGGCCCGGACATCCTCCGCGAGCCTCCCGAGATCGCGGCGATGATCGGACGGCTGCGGGCGCTGCCGCAGCAGCGGCAGGTGGGGGACGCACTGCTCGACCAGCGGCTCGTCGCCGGCATCGGGAACGTCTGGAAGGCGGAGTCGCTCTGGGAGGCGCGGGTCTCGCCGTGGCGGCCGCTCGCCGAGGTGGGGGACGGCGAGCTGAGGGAGGTGCTCGAGGCGGCTCACCGGTTGATGCGCACCAGCGTCGAGGGGACGCGCCAGACACGCCACGTCTACCGCCGAGCGGGCAACGCCTGCCACCGCTGCGGGGCGGTCGTGCGCTCGCACGGCCAGGGCGAGGCCGCGCGGACGGCCTACTGGTGCCCCGGCTGCCAAAAAGGAGGGGTGCAGGAGCCCGCGTCGTAGCCGGACCGTTGCGATGCGCTCGCCGTTCCTCTACGAGACTCTGCGCCGTTTCTGCCTCGGCGCCTTCGCGGTCTTCCACCGCGACCTCGACTCGGGAGCCGACCTCCCGTTCGCCTTCGAGGAGCACGGCTCGTACGGGCGGCCGACCCTGTACGAGTACCGGCCGCTCGTGCGCGGCTTCGTCGAGGCCCGCGCAGAGCGCATGTACGAGCGCGAGGACGTGCGGGCCGCCGTGGACGACCTCCTGCGCGAGCCGGCCGCACGGATCTTCGCGCGCGCCCACGAGGGCGTGACGCCCGACGAGGCGCGGGCCCTCTACCGGAGCGTGCTCGTGCCGCTGCTCGTCCGCACGGCCGAGGGCTGCGGCGGCTTCGACTGGGACGACCGAGCCTTCGACCGTGCCTACGGCGAGCTCGAGGGATCGCTCTACGGCGACGGCCACTCCTACGGTGCGGTCGCGCCGCTCGTCGGCGTCACGTGCGGACCGGGGATCGATCTGGGAGACGGGATCCGCGTCCGCGCCGCCGCGACGGGCGAGCTGGCCGCGATGTGGCCGGAGGCGGCCGGCCTGCTCCCCCGCGACTTCGGGCGGGAGGCCGACCGGCTCTGCGTGCTCGAGCTCGAGCGCTCGCTCGAGCCGGGTGCCGAGGAGGTTCCGGACGCGCCGGGCGAGCTCGCCGACGCAGTGACCGCGCTGCGGCTCGCCACCGCTGCGCCGCTCGCCGCCGGTCCGGTCCTGTTCGAGCGGCTCGACTGGCGCCCGTACGGCATCCGGCCGGTCCTGGCGATCGCGGCCACGGCTCCGCCGGGCGAGCCGACGCGGCTCGATCCCTTTCGCGCCTCCGTCGCCGCGAAGCTGCGGCCGCGACTCGCGGTCGCCGACGAGGACGCGAGGCTCGGCGACGCGCTCGACCGCTGGGAGCTGTCCCTCTTCCAGGACGATCCGTTCCGGGCAGAGCAGCTGCGGCAGGCTCTCGATGCGGCGCTCGGCGACGGCGACGGCGGGTGGGCCGCCGCCATGCGCGGGGCGGCGCTGCTCGGCGAGACCGCAGGCGAGCGCGGCGAGCTCGTCGAGGCGCTCCGCGAGCCGACCCCGGACCTGCTGAGACGCCTGCTCGTGGCGCTGCTCCTGCACGGCGACCGGGCTCTGCTGCTGCGTGAGCTCGACGACGCCCTGCTCGGGCTCAGAGCGGGCCCCGCCCGCGTTGCGGAGCTGCGAGCGAGCTGACACAACCGGCGCTGTACGGTCGGCACATGGACGAGGCACATGCAGTGCTCGCTCGGCTCGAGCGGATCGAGGCGCTGGAGCGGGAGGACGCGGCGCCGGCCGCGCTGCTGGCGGAGCTGCAGGCGCTCGTGCGCGAGGCCGAGGCGTGGGCGCGGCGGGAGCGCGACCCGGCCGCGACTGCGGCAGCGGCTGCGTGCGCCGACGCGCTCGACCAGGTCGCTGCCGCTCACGGCCCTTCGTCTCCGGATCAGGCGACCTGGTCGCCGGATGCGATAGTCCCCGCGTGACGCTCGCGCACTGGGACGAGGTCGACGGCCGCGACGTCCCCGAGGCGGTGGCCTGATCGCCCGCCTCGAGGCGCTCGACTACTTCGACGGCGAGCCCGCGTAGAAGTCCTTACACCCCCGGCGGGATTCGCTGGTACGGTGAATTTGCGAGTCGGGTCGGGCCTGCGGCGGCTCCTCTTCCTCCATTTCCCCCCGAAAGGGTCATTCCCCTGCGCACCCTCGTGCCCGATAGTGGAGTTAGGTCTGCGGTGCGTGTCGCTCTCTCCAACCGGAAAATCCAGATTGCGCTGAATGGTGGTTTCGGCGCGATCCTCCTGGCCGTGTCGGTCTTCAGCACGAGGCACTTCGTGCACACGGGCTGGCCGCTGCGGCACGCCGATCCGGTGCTCGTGGGCGCCGCCGCGCTCCTGTACCTCGCCGCCTATGCCTTCAAGGCCTGGGGGTGGCAGCGGCTGTTCGCGGAGGGCGACCGGCCGACTGCCGACGCGCTCGCGTTCGCGGGCGGCGCCGCCTGCGTCGGCGGGATCGCGCTGCCGGGCCGGATCGACGACGCCGTGCGGATCGCCTGCGTCAAGCGCTTCCCGGGCACGCGCGCCGGTCTGGGCACGCTCGGGCTGAGCCTGCTCGTGCTCGGGCTGCTCGACAACGCCGCGCTCACCCCGCTCGCCTCGATCGCGGCCGCGGACGCGAGCTCCTGGACCGTGCGGGTCGGGTTCGCCGCCGTCGCGGGTGCGGGCGTGCTCGCCGCCGTCGTCGTGGCGCTGCTGCCGAAGTTCGCCGGCCAGCGGCGGATCATGCAATTCCGCCTCGGCCGCTGGCTCGCCTCACACACCCACTGCACGAAGGACGCCTGGGCGGCCTGGCTGCTCGTCTCGTTCTCGTGGGCCTTGCGCGGGACCGCGATCTTCCTGCTGCTGAACGCGCTCTCCATGCGCGGCTCCTTCCCGCTCGCCCTCGCGTTCCTCTGCGCGTCGGCCGCCTCGGCTGCGCTACCGATCGCGCCGGCCGGTGCCGCGACGCAGGCCGGTGCAGGCGCCGCGATCCTCATCGCGAGCGGCGTGCACACGACCGAAGCGATCGCCTTCTCGGTGGCCGCGCAGGCACTCGTGATCGTCACCGGCGCCGCGGTCATCCTCCTGATCGCCGCCTGGCACGTCGCCCTGCGCGTACGGCCGCACCTGCAGCGCGCCTAGCGCGCTACGTCTCCGCCGCCGTCACGGGCTGTCCCGCCGCGACGAAGTCCTCGCGCCGGACGAGCGCGAACGCGAGCACGGCGCCGGCGAAGGCGACGATCGCGGCGACGAGCAGGATCTCGTTGAGGCCGTGGATGAAGGCGGCGCGCGTCGCCTGCGTGCTCGTCGCGCCGGAGGCAACCGCACGGGCGAGCCCCGGCGGCGCGCCGGCGAGCTGCGACTGGATGCCGTGCTGGAAGATCGCGCCGAGCCCCGCGATGCCGGTGGCGATCCCGACCTGGCGGAACGTATTGTTGATGCCGGACGCCATCCCGGCCTGCCGGGGCGGGACGACGCTCACGGCCGTGGACGCGAGCGGTGCGTTCACGAGCCCGATCCCGACGCCGCCGACGACGAAGCCCGCGAGCAGCGTCGTCCACCCCGAGCTGGAGGTGACGCCGTGCATCAGCAGGAGCGCCGCCCCGATCAGCGCCAGCCCGGTGCCGAGCAGCGCCCGAACGGGCACGCGCACCGAGAGCCGGCCGGCGAGTGGCGCCGTGACGAAGGACACCACGGAGAGCGGCAGGAAGCGCACCCCGGACGCGATCGCCGAATAGCCGAGCACGTTCTGGAGGTAGAGCACCAGGTAGAGAAACTGGGCGAACATCGCCGAGGAGATCACGAACGCCGTGATCTGAGCGCCTGCGAACGTGGGCACCCGAAAGAGCGAGAGGTCGAACATCGGCTCGCGCTGCCGCCATTCCACGGCGAGGAAGGCGAGCAGCAGCGCGGCCGCCACTGAGAAGAGCACGAGCTCACGTCCGCTCGACCAGCCCCAGTCGTTGCCGCGCAAGAGCCCGAGCACGAGCGCGAACAGGCCGCCCGACAGGGTCACGAAGCCCGGCAGGTCGAAGCCGCCGTGCTCCTCGTCGCGCGACTCGTGCAGCTCGCGGAAGGCGCCCACGGCGCAGGCGACGCCGATCGGCAGGTTGACGAAGAAGATCCAGCGCCAGCCGAGCCATGTGGTCAGGGCGCCGCCGACGAGCGGGCCGATCGCGACGGCGGCGCCGACCGTCGCGCCCCAGATCCCGAATGCGGTGCCGCGCTCGCGGCCGTAGAACTCCTGCGAGAGGATCGCCAGCGAGACGGCGAACATGATCGCGCCGCCGATTCCCTGCGCGCCGCGCGCGAGGTTCAGGAACAGCGGGCTCGTCGCCGAGCCGCAGGCCGCAGAGGCGGCGGTGAAGAGGAGCACGCCGACGATGAAGACGCGCTTGCGGCCGAGCATGTCGCCCAGCGAGCCCGCGTTCAGCATCACCGTCGCGAGCATCAGCGCGTAGGCGTCGACGACCCACTGCAGATCGGTGAAGGAGGTGTGGAGCTCGCGCTGGATATCCGGCAGCGCCACGTTGACGACCGTGATGTCCAGCAGGAGCATGAAGATGGCGACACAGACGACGATGAGGGCGCGCCACTTGCGGTCCATGACGCGGAAGGTACTGGAGAAGGAAAGTGCTACGTTGACCCGAAAGGTGAGCGACCATGGCGCTCACGCGGTTGCTACCGCGTCCGCATCCGCGGGCGAGGACGGATAGGGGTCCGGCACTGGCCAAGGTCATCGCGTTCGCCAACCAGAAGGGCGGCGTCGCCAAGACGACGACGACGCTGAACCTCGGAGTGGCCCTCACCGAGAAGGGCCAGCGCGTGCTCCTCGTCGACCTCGACCCCCAGGGCAACCTGACGATGTCGCAGGGCTGGAACCCCGACGAGATCGAGCGCTCGATGTTCGACGTGCTCGTCCACAAGCTGCCGATCGCGGAGATCGTAAGAACGCACGAGGTCGACGTCGCCGTCTCCTCGATCGACCTCGCCGGTGCGGAGCTCTCCCTCTCGTCGATGATCGGCCGCGAACGCGCGCTCGAGAAGGCGCTGGCGCCGGCGCTCGACCGCTACGACTACATCCTCATCGACACTCCGCCGTCGCTCGGGCTGCTGACGATCAACGCGCTCGTCGCCGCGTCCGGCGTGATCGTGCCGGTGCAATGCGAGTACCTCTCGCTGCGCGGCCTCGTGCAGCTCGAGAACACCCTGACGATGATCCGCGAGAACCTGAATCCGGACGTCGAGATCCAGGGGATCCTGGCCACGATGTGGGACCGGCGCCTCCTGCACTCCCGCGAGGCGATCGAGATCCTGAAGGAGAACTTCGGCGACCTCGTCCTCAACACGAAGATCCGCAAGACTGTCCGCTACGCGGAGGCCCCGGTGAAGGGCCAGTCGATCCTGAAGTACGACCCGAGCGGAGAGGCGGCTGACATGTACCGCGATCTGGCCAAGGAGGTGCTCGATGGCGCGTCGACGCGCCAGCATGCGTGAGGGCCCGCTCGCGGAGCTGTTCCGCGCGACGGAGGCCGCCCAGCGGCAGGCCGAGCAGCGCGGCGAGAAGCCCGCGCAGGCGAAGCCCGAAGCGAAGGCCCCGCCCGCGACCGAGCCCGAGGAGCGGACGGTCGAGCACGTGCCGAGCTGGGAGGAGGCGACGCGCGCCGAGACGCCCGCGCCGCCGGCGCCGCCGTCGCCGCGCCCGGACCCGCTGCCGGGGCCGCCGGCTCCGGAGCCTCAGCCGCCGGTGCCGAGCCCGTCGCCGGAGCCGACCCCGCCGCCCAAGCCCCCCGAGCTGCGCGCCAAGCCACGCGCGCGTCGCAAGGTCGAGCCGCTGCCGGAGCAGCCGGCGCGGCTGCACGTGGCGCCTCGGCCCGAGAGCAGCTCCTATCTCGCCGTGATCAAGGTCGTCGGCGTCGGAGGCGCAGGCCTGAACGCGGTCAACCGGATGATCGACGCCGGGCTCAACCAGGTCGAGTTCATCGCCGTGAACACCGATCTGCAGGCCCTGCACATGAGCGACGCGCCCGTGCAGATCCACATCGGCCGCGAGCTGACGCAAGGGCTCGGCTCGGGCGCAGATCCCGACGTCGGACGCCGCGCCGCCGAGGAGGGATACGACCAGCTCAAGCATGCCCTCCGCGGTGCGGACATGGTGTTCGTCGCCGCCGGCGAAGGCGGTGGCACAGGCTCCGGGGCGGCGCCGGTGGTGGCGAAGATCTCCCGCGAGCTAGGAGCGCTCACCGTCGGCATCGTCACCGTCCCGTTCAAGTTCGAAGGGACGAAGCGCCGCCACCAGGCCGAGCAGGGTGTGCACGCGCTGCGGCAGGCGTGCGACACGACCATCGTCATCCCGAACGACCGGCTGCTGGAGGTGCTCGACCGCTCGACGTCGATGCTCGACGCGTTCAGGGTCGCCGACGACGTGCTCCGCCAGGGTGTGCAAGGGATCTGCGACCTGATCACGATGCCCGGCCTGATCAACCTCGACTTCGCCGACGTCCGGACGATCATGAGCGACTCCGGCACGGCCCTGATGGGAATCGGCTTCTCCTCAGGCGACGAGAACCGGGCCCAGGAGGCCGCGGAGCGCGCGTTGCGCTCGCCGCTGATCGACGAGGAGATCACGGGCGCCACCGGCATCCTGCTCTCGATCGCCGGCGGCGACGACATGACGCTGATCGAGGTGAACGAGGCGGCCGAGGTGATTCGCGGTGCCGCGACCGACGACACCAACATCATCTTCGGCGCCACCATCGACGAGCGGCTCAACGGCCAGGTGTGGGTGACCGTGGTCGCCACGGGCATCGGTCCCCGGAGTCGCGTCCGCCGGCCCACCTTCACCTCGTCGTCGCTCTCGAACGGCGACATGGACGTGCCCTCGTTCCTGCGCAACTGAGGCTCAGGCACGACCGGTCTAACAGCTCCGACGGGGCCGGCCGGCGCGCGGGTTCCCGCGAGGTTTTGTTTATGCGCCTATCCGGTCGACGACCGTGACGCTGCGCCGCGCTTCGCCCGGTATTGCTGATGACTGTGTTCCTCCGGCTTTCGTCCAACGTTGGAGTCGATTTACGTCACATGGATACCGGCTACCCGCGGCTGACGGGAAGCACGGACGGGCCGGTCGAGCCGGCCCCTCCGCCTCTCCGGGAGTCGCCCGGGAGCGTGCTAGGCCGTGACGGTGAAGTAGCCAGCCATGTAGCCGTCGCGGCCGATGCCCTTCTTGGTCACGGCCATTGCCCAATAGCCCTGCCCCTTGTCACAGGGGAGCGAGCAGTACCAGCGGTACGTGCCGGCCTTCTTCGGCGTGAAGCTGAAGAGGGTCTTGCTGGGGATCCCCTGCTCCTCGTTCTTGGCGCCGGGGATCTTGACGTTCAGGCCGAGTGCCTTGTTCGTGATCGTGTGCGGGCCTTCGTCGAAGTTGTAGACGGTGACGGTGACCCGTTGGCCCCTCGCGACGCTGAAGTTGGCGCCGTACGTGGTGTCGTGCGTGAGGCTGTCGGCGCCCTTCTGGCCGAGCGTGTGCCCGACGATGATCATCGTCTCGTGCGCCGTCGTCGCCTTCGGCGAAGCGCTCGCTACGCTCACACCGAGTGCGGCGGCGACCGCTGCGCCCAGGAGCACTGGGAGGATCGTTAGCTTCTTCATAGGGCGACTCCCTCCGATTCGAGCCTCTTCGGGTGAGGAGACCGATAGTCCCGAAGCATGAGCTTCGGTCTCCCGCCACGCGTCCGCGTCGCCCACACAGCGCATACGGCAAAACACGGAACCGGCTTCCTGATCGGCCTCAAACGCCGTCATTCGAGCCAGACGCGGTACTCCCAGCCCTCCTGCCAGGCGAACGGCGCCTCGACGAGTTCCTCGAGGGGCGTTCCGTGCAGCAGATTGTCGAGCGCCCTGCGAGCTCGGCAGTCTCGACCGCCCGCGCGAGGTCGGACGCGAAGACGGCGGCGAGCCCGTCGTCGCGCCGCCGCTCGCCGAGGCGCTGCGCCTGCTCGCGCCCGGCCGCGGAGAGCCGGCCGGGCAGCCAGCCGGTCGCGATGCCGTCCTCGTTGTCCGTGGTGAGCGAATGAGTCTCGTAGA
>WNGE01037860.1_pt1 | contig 11015 bp, 12 predicted proteins | sample 5400651 | NCBI WGS metagenome assembly WNGE01 (sample SAMN13153370, study PRJNA577476) | soil metagenome | isolation source: 60 cm soil or saprolite under grassland replicate 2 | place: USA:California | collected 2016-06-15
GCTCGTCGTGTGTCGCGAGCTCGACCAGTCGGCCGTGCTCGAGCAGCGCGACGCGGTCGGCGCGCTCGGCGGTCGAGAGGCGATGCGCGATCGTGATCACGGTCCTGCCGCGCGACACGGCGGCGATCGCGCGCTCGACGTCGCGTTCCGTTCCCGGATCGAGCGACGACGTCGCTTCGTCGAGGACGACGACGGCCGGCTCGACGAGCGCCGCGCGGGCGAGCGCGATCAGCTGGCGCTCGCCGGACGACAGACGCACGCCGCGCGTCTGCACGTCGGTGCCGATGCCGCCCAGCAGCCGTGCGAACCGCTCGCGCGCGCCGATGCGTGCGAGCGCGGCATCGACCTCCACATCGGAGGCGCCGGGGCGAGCCAGCCGCACGTTGTCGGCGATCGAGCCGGCGAAGAGGTGGCCCTCCTGGGGGAGGAAGACGATCCGGCTGCGCAGCGACTGCTCGCGCGCGGCGCGCAGGTCGATACCGCCGAACGTCACGCGCCCGGTGCCGGGGTCGTACTGACGCGTAATCAGCTTCGCAAGCGTTGACTTCCCGGCGCCGGTCGCGCCGACAAGGGCGAGGTGCTCGCCCGGCTCGATCACCAGCGAGACACCGTCGAGGGCGGGCGGGCCGCCGTCGTAGGAGAACCGCACGCCGTCGACGGCAATCGCGCCGCGCTCGGGCAAGCTGCGCGTCCCCGGCTCGACGGTGACCGGCGTCTCCAGCAGCCCGACGATCTTCGTCAGCGCGGCGCGGCCCGACTGCAGCTCGCTGTACCAGTCTCCGAGCCGCGCCACCGGCTCGAACAACGACCCTAGGTAGATGACGAACGCGGCGAGCGTCCCGATGCTGACCCGGCCGTGCCAGTAGAGGTAGCCGCCGGTCGCGAGGACGGCCGAGCTCGACACCGCCTGCGCGAGCGAGATTGCGGGGAAGAAGCGGATATTGACGAGCGACGCCGTGCGCCAGGCGCCGACGAGCGCGCGACTGCGCACTCGGTACGACGCCTCCTGCTCGCGCTCGCGCGCGAACGACTGCACGACGCGCATCCCGGTCAGTCCCTCTTGCAGCGCTGTGAGGACGTCGGCGACGCGATCGCGGAGCGCGAGGAACGCAGGTCGCGAGCGCCTGCGGTAGGACGCGGAGGACACGATCAGGATCGGCAGCGACGCGAAGATCACGAGCGTCAGCAGCGGCGAGAGCACGACGAGAATCGTCAGCGTCACGACGAGCAACAGCATGTTCCCGACAATCTCGACGACGACTTGGCGGACGAACGTCGTCAGGGACTGCACGTCGGCGGTGAGCCGCGACACGAGCACGCCCGCCCGCTCGCTCTCGAAGAAGGGGATCGACAGCGCCTGCAGATGATCGTACGCGGCGACGCGAAGATCGCCGAGGAAGCGCTCGCCCGCCCGCGCCGACGAGAGCACGACGAGCCGCTCGACGAGCGGCCGCACGAGCGCGAAGCCGAGGTAGGCGAGCGCGGCGCGATCGACGGGGCCGACGTCGTGCTTGCGGATGCCGCTGTTGATCGCATAGCGGAGCAGGAGCGGTGCCGCCACGGTCACCGCGGTCGAGCCTGCGATTCCGAGCATCGCCAGCGCGACCAGCTTCCGATACGGCCGGAGAAGGGCACCGACTCGCCGCCGGACGGGGCTCACGCGGCGGCCTCCAGCGCCAGCAAGCGCCGGTAGCGCGACGATCGGCGCAGCAACTCTGCGTGCGTCCCTTCTTCGACGATACGGCCGTCCTCGAGCACCGCGACGCGGTCGGCGAGCGCGATCGTCGCGGCGCGGTGTGCGATGACGAGCGTCGTGCGTCCGAGCATTACCTCGGCCAGAGCGGCGCGGATCTCGTGCTCCTTCGTCGCGTCGACCGCGGAGGTGGCGTCGTCGAGGATCAGCACAGCGGGGTCGGCCAGGATAGCCCGCGCGATCGCGAGCCGCTGCCGCTGCCCACCCGAGAGGGAGTAGCCGCGCTCGCCGAGCAGGGTGTCATACCCGTCGGGCAGCCGCTCCACGAAGTCGTGCGCTCCGGCGAGCCGTGCGGCGCGCTCGACGTCGGCCGGGCTTGCGTCCGCCCGCGCGTACGCGATGTTCGCGCGCACGGTGTCGGTGAACAGAAAGGTCTCGGAGAAAACCAGTCCCACCGCACGCCGCAGTTCGTCGAGGCGCAAGTCGCGGACGTCGACTCCGTCGATCGAGACGCTGCCCGAGTCGACGTCGTAGAAGCGCGTGAGCAGGGCCGCGACGGTGCTCTTCCCCGAGCCTGTCCCGCCGACGAGCGCGAGCGACGTGCCCGGCTTGATCTCGAGGCTCAGGCCGTCGAGCACCGGCGCGCCGCCGCCGTAGGCGAAGCGCACGCCGTCGAAGCGAACGTGGCCTCGGAGCGTCGCGTTGCGGGCGTCCGGGCGCTCGACGATCTTGGGCCGCGCGCGCAGCATTTCCACGACCCGGCGGGCCGCGGCGGCCGCTTGCTGCAGCGTCCCGACGCGCTGTCCGATCACGCGCATCGGCCACACGAGCATCAGGACGTACTGCGTGAAGGCGATCAAGGTTCCGATCGTGATGTGGCCCTCGAGCGTCCGTCTGGCGCCGAACCAGAGCACGGCGAGGATTGCGAGCAGCGGCAAGAGCTCGAGCAGCGGCAGGAAGACCGCGTCGACGCTCGCGACGTCGAGGGCGCGCTGCACGACCCTGTCGCTCTGCCGCCGGAAGCGCTGCTCGAGTGCCGGCCCCGCGCCGAGACCCTTGACAACGCGCACGCCGGCGACGCTCTCCTCGACGAGCGTCGTCGCGTTTGCGAGCTCCTGCTGCAAGAGCCGGGTTCGTTCCGCATAGCGCGACGAGTAGCGCCAGAAGCCGAACGCGATCACCGGCAACGGCACGAGCACGACGAGCGCGAGCACGGGGTCGAGCAGCAGCAGCACGACACTCACGCCGAAGATCGTGAGGACGTAGCCGACGGTGTGGCCCATCGCGTCGAGCAGCCGTGCGACGAGCTCGGCGTCGTTCGAGGCCCGGGACATCAGCTCGCCGGCGCCGACCCGGTCGTGGTAACCCGCGTCGAGCTCGAGCGCGTGCCGGAAGATGCGGTCCCGCACGGACGCCTGCCCGCGACCGCGGTTGCGAATCGCGAAATAGTGCCGGAGCGCGCCGCCGACCGACTCGGCCAGTCCGAGCGCGACGAGCCCAGCCGCGGCGACGATCAGGTGCGTGCGGTCGTGCGCGCGGATGCCCTGGTCGACGCCGTAGCGCACGACGAGCGGGGCGAGGATCGCGGCGCCCTGCCAGCCGAGGCCGGAGAGCACGGCACCGGCGACGCCGACGCGCTGCTCGCGGATCGTTCCGCCGAGGTATCGCCACTCGTTGCCCACCTGCAACAGTATTCCGACATGACGCTTCCGATCGAGCGGCGCTTCCCTCGTCCCTCCGTGATGGGGATCGTCAACGTGACGCCTGACTCCTTCTCGGACGGAGGGATCAACTTCCGCGCCGAAGACGCGATCGCGTCGGCGCGGCGGATGCGCGATGAGGGGGCGGCGATCGTCGACGTGGGCGGCGAGTCGACGCGGCCCGGCTCCGCGGGCGTCTCGCTCGACGAGGAGCTGCGGCGTGTCGTGCCGGTGCTCGAGGGACTCGCAGGCCGTCGCCGGCGGCGGTTGCTACCTCTGCCTGATGCACATGCAGGGTGAGCCGCGCACGATGCAGCTGAACCCGACCTACGCCGACGTCGCCTCCGACGTCGCGGCGTTCCTCGAGCAGAGACTGCGCTTCGCCGTCGACGCAGGGATCGCCGAAGAGCGGATCTGTCTCGACCCTGGCATCGGCTTCGGCAAAACCGTGGAGCAGAACTTCGAGCTCATCGCCCGCCTCGACGTGCTGCTGGCGCTCGGCCGGCCCGTGCTCGTGGGCTTCTCGCGCAAGAGCTCGCTCGGACGCGTCCTCGGCGATCCGGACGCCACGACCGGCCCGCTGTCGGCGTCGCTCGCGGCCGCCGTCGCCGCCTACGAGCGCGGCGCGACGATCCTGCGCGTCCACGACGTGAAGGAGCACGTCGAGGCGCTGACCGTCGCGGCGGCGGTGGAATGAAGCTCGAGCTCCACGGAATCGAGGTCTTCGGGCGGCACGGCGTCAACGAGTCCGAGCGGCGCGAGGGACAGCCGTTTCTCTTCGACGTGATGCTGGAGCTCGACGAGCCCGGCGAGGACACGGTCGACGCGACCGTCGACTACCGCGATGTTCGCGACTGCGTGCGCGAGATCTCGGACAGGCAGGCATTCAACCTTCTGGAGTCGCTCTCTGCCGCCGTGGCGGAGGCGCTCGTCTCCCGCTTCCCCGTTGCGTCCGCGCAGGTCCGCGTGCGCAAGCCCGGCGTCTCGTGGGCCGAGTACGCTGCCGCTACTTGCGAGCGGGCGCGCGAATCGTGACGCTCAGGGTGTACGCCGCCAAGCCGACGCGGGGACCCGGGAAGACGTCGGCGTAGTAGTAGGCGCCGCGCGTCCCCGTGTTGGCGACGGTGACGCTGTCCACGGCCCTGCCGGTCTTCGCGCTGGAGCCGGCAAGGTCGCGCTTCGCTGCGGTGCCGCTTTCGTCCACGGTGCGCGTGGACGGTTTCCACGCTTTGAGGTCGACGTTCTCCGATCCGTGCACGGTGATCGTCGCTGTCTTGTGCGCGGGGACGAACACGCGATAGACGTCCTCGGGGTCTTCGGTGACATCGACGCGCGCCGAGAGCTTTGCCGACGTGCGTGACGACGACGTGAGCGAGGCCGTCCCGCTTCGGAAGAGGCCGCTCGGCTTCACGAGAAAGACGTCGTCGTTCGGCTCCTGCGGATCCGGCGCCGGAGCCTGCTCTGTGAGCGCCGCAGGAAGATCGAGGATGCCCCAGCCTGTGTCCTCGTCGAAGCCGGGCGGTCCGACGTCGCGGGCCGACCAGCGGATGAGGTCGAAGATCTGCGTGTTGTCGAGCTTGGGCCGGGCCGTCCAGACCAACGCCGCCGCACCGGAGACGATCGGCGCCGAAAAGCTCGTTCCGTCGAGTAGCGCGTAGCCGCTCGCGTCGAACGACAGGGGCACAGCGGCCGGGATGTCGACGCCGGGAGCGGCCAGGTCGACCCACGGCGAGGAGCTCGAGAAGGAGGTCGTACTGTCGCTCTCGTCCGTCGCCGCCACCGTGAGGACGTGGGACATGGTCGCGGGGAACGTTTGCGGGTTGCCCTCGTCCTTCGAGTTGCCGGACGCGGCGACGACGAGCGAGCCGCGCCGGAACACCGAGTAGATCTCGTCCTGCAAGGCCGGGTCGGCCTCCGTTCCGCCGAGGCTGAGGTTGATCACGCCCGCGCCGGCCTGCGCGGCCGCCTCGATCCCGCGGATCAGCTCGGAGTCGCTGAGGCGACCGGAGAGATCGGCGTCGTACAGGCGCAGCGACGCCTGTGGATAGACGCCGACCACGCCGACGCCGTTCTCCGGCGCCGCGACCACGGAGGCCACCGCGGTGCCGTGGAAGTCCTCCTTGGTGTTGCCGATGTTCTGCTCGTTGAGCGTGGTGGTGTCCGCGCGGCCGGCGAATTCCGGGTGCGTCAGGTCGATTCCGGTGTCCACGACCGTGACGGGGACGCCGGGCCCGACGGGCTGGGCGCGGTCGGCGCCGACGTCCGCGATCCACCACTCACTCGCTGCGAGCGGGTCGGCGGACCGCGCCTGAACCCGCGCAGGCACGAGCCGGCGGTCGGGCTGAGCGAGGCGGAGAAGGCCCGCTCGGCGCAGCTGCGGCACGAGCCTGCCGTCGACGCGCCACAGGCCGATGCTCGGCGACAGCTCGTCGGCTCCGACGAGGCGCAGGAACGGCACCGCGGCAGGCCGGGCCTCCACCAGGCTGAAGCGCGCGGCGGCCGCCGGTTGGGCGAGCGCAAGGGCGAGGAGGACGACGAGGAGGGACCGACGCAAGGGCCGTCAGGGTACCCGCGGGAGCGACAATCGACCGGTGACGCTCGCCTACGTCGGTCTGGGAGCAAACCTCGGCGACCGGGAGGCCGCGCTGCGCGGCGGTCTCGAGCGCCTGGCCGCGGAGCCGGGAGTGGAGGTCGTCTCGGTCTCGTCCTTCCGCGAGACCGATCCCGTCGGCCCCGTCCGGGACCAGCCGCGCTTCCTGAACGGCGCCGCCGCGCTCGAGACGTCGCTCTCGGCCCGCGAGCTCCTCGACGCGCTGCTCCGGATCGAGTCGGAGTTCGGCCGCCGCCGCGAAGGCCCTCGAGGCGGCCCGAGGACGCTCGACCTCGACCTCCTGCTCTACGGCGACGAGCAGATCGACGAGCCCGGGCTCCGCGTGCCCCACCCCCGGCTCCACGAGCGGCCGTTCGTCCTGGAGCCGCTGGCCGAGCTCGGCTGGAGCCCTGCCAACCCGGGCTACACTCAGGGGGTATGAGCCACCTCGACGAGCTCGACGAGTTCGAGGCCGAGGCCGAGCTCCGCCTGAAGAAGGAGTACACGGCGGTCTTTGCCCTCTTCCGCTACTGCGTTCTCACGCAGGATGCGACCTACCTCTGCAACACGCTCGACCTGAAGTACGTCCCGCAGCCCGCCTACCCGTTCTTCCACCTGAAGATGGAGGACGTCTGGGTCTGGGACAAGAACCGCCCGACGCGGATCATTCCGCGCGCCGAGGTCTACACCTCGAGCGACGTAACGATCGAAGAGCTGCGCGGCGCCGGCGACGAGCCGAAGCTGACGGCGGAGACGCTCGCCGAGCGGATCGGCGAAGCGGCGTCGTCTGAACTCGACGACGACTTTTAGTAGTAGCTACGCCGCTATGCTGAGGCGCTCGCGGGCGGCGTAGTACGCGGCGAAGCGTCCGCGCGGCGTCTCCAGCCACGCCTCGAGCTGCTCCTCGAAGGCGATCACTTCGGGGCGGAGCAGGAGCATCTGGTACTCGACGTAGCGGCGCCGCTCGCACCGGTGGGACTCCTCTTCCTCGTGCGGAACTGGTGCGCCGCAGTCCGGGCACGGGTGGTACTGGGACTGGGGGTAGTACGCAAACACCTGTCCTACTTGAACGTCCGAAGCCGTTCGCGGGGTACGGTTCCGCGGATGCTGCTCGCTGTCGACGTGGGCAACACGCAGACGGTTTTCGGGCTCTACGAGGGCGCGGAGCTCCGCGAGCACTGGCGGATCGCCACCGAGTCGCACCGCACCGGCGACGAGCTCTCCGTCCTACTCGACGGCTTGCTGCCGGACGCCGACGCCGTCGACGGCGTCTGCCTCGCGTCCAGCGTGCCGACACTCGTCAGCGCGTACGCCCACCTCGCCTCTCGCTGGCTGGACGTGCCGCTGCTCGTCGTCGGACCTGGCGTCAAGACCGGCATCGCGATCCGTTACGACGATCCGCGCGAGGTCGGCCCTGACCGGATCGTCAACTCTCTCGCCGCCCGGGAGCGCTACGGGGCGCCGGTGATCGTCGTCGACTTCGGCACGTCGACGAACTTCGACGTCGTCGGTCCGGAAGGGGACTTCGTCGGCGGCGTCCTGGCGCCGGGGATCGAGGTCTCGATGGACGCACTCTCCGCGCGCGCTGCACGTCTGTTCAGCGTCGACTTCAGCACGCCGGCGACGGTGATCAGCAAGTCGACGGTCGGCGCGCTGCAGTCGGGACTCGTCTACGGCTTGCTCGAGGGTTTGCGACTCGTCTGGGAGCTCAACATCTAGCGAGGAATCGCGGATCTCCTGAGTTCGCCTCCGAGATCCGGGCCATCACCGGGACCTAACCGACGGCGGAGTTATCCGTGGTCAGGATCCTGAATGCCCAGGAAGGCGGCGAGGACGACGAGTGCGGCCACCGCGATCAGCGATGCGTAACGGCCGCTCCGGCTCGATGCCGAGCCGATGAGCTGGGTGACGAGGTTGATCATTGCTGGTACCTCCTTCGAAAGCTTGCTTGAGGCCTTTAAGACGGCCGGCGCGCGCACGATCTTCCGGCGGCACGAGCAGCTCGCCGAATTCGCTAGTTCAGCGAAGGATCCTCCGGCATCGTGGCGGCGAACTTGAACGCGCCGCCGAGCCTGCGCAGGGCGGCGGCCCAGACGTCGCCGTCGCCGAAGACGTCCTCGGCGTCGGGATCGCCGACGATCCACGATCCTTCCTCGAGCTCCGCCTCGAGCTGCTCCGCCGACCAGCCGGCGTAGCCGGCAAAGATCTGGACGCGCCGGGTCGCGGCGTCGACCCGGTCGAGCTCCGCCTCGGCTCCCATCAGCCCGACGTCCGCGAAGATCAGGTCCCCCGCCTCCTCTTCGTCGTCCCACTCCGCGACCACGACGACCGCCTCCGGGCGCACGGGGCCACCGAAGGACACCGTTGCTCCGGGCTCGACGAGGTCGGCCAGCTCCGGGACGGCTTCCGCCACCTCGACCTCGGAGACGCGGTTCAGCACGAGGCCGACCGCCCCGTCGTCGTCGTGCGCGACGACCAGCAACGCCGTCCGCCGGAAGTTGGGATCGAGCAGCCCGGGCGCCGCGATCAACAGACGTCCCCCCAGGGACTCGCTCATCCGCCTCCGTAGATCGAGATCGGCATGTCGTCCAGGAGCGTCTCCTCGACGATCGGCTGCTCGGCCTCGATCCGTTGCAGCACGAAGCGCGCGCCGGGCGCGGCCGCGAACAGCCGCGCTTCGACTTCGGCGACGCGGTCGAGGACAACCAGCTCCTGCTTGAAGGGACGGGGGAAGCGGCCGTGCCCGAGATACCAGCCGTAGAACTTCTTCAGGAAGCCGGCGGCCCGCCGCTCGCCCAGCTCCCGCACCGTCTCGCGCATGAACAGGACGAGCTCCGCGACGACCTCCTCTTTGGAGGGCTCCGCCGCCTCTCCGAGCAAGATCTCCTGCAACGCCCAGGGGTTTCCCTGCGCAGCGCGGCCGACCATCACCGCTGCGGCGCCGGTGGTCGCGAGCACGGCCTGCGCCTTCGCGCGCGACGTGATGTCGCCGGAGGCGATCACGGGCACGTCGACGAGCGAGATGAGCTCGGCGGTCAGCGAGTGGTCGGCGTCGCCGGTGTACATCTGTCGCGCGGAGCGCGGATGTAGCGTCAGCGTCTGCGCACCGGCGGCCACGAGCCGCGGCCCGACCTCGAGACAGCGCCGCGAGCCGTTCTCCAGCCCGCGCCTCATCTTGACGGAGACGGGGATGTCGACCGCCTCGGCGACCGCGGCGACGATCCGGCACGCCTGCTCGGAATCGTCGAGCAGCGTCGCGCCCGCCCCGGTCTTGGTCACCTTCCGTACCGGGCACCCGAAGTTGATGTCGACGAGATCGGCGCCGGCCGCCGCGACCATCCGCGCCGCCTCGGCCATCACCGAGGGCTCCGAGCCGAAGATCTGGATCGCCAGCGGATGCTCGTCCGAGGCGACCCGCAGGTAGCCGAGCGTCCGCTCGTTGCGGTGCTCGATCCCGGCGCAGGACACCATTTCCGAGCAGACGAGCCCGGCGCCGAAGCGCCGTCCCTGGCGCCGGAAGGCCTGGACGCTGACGCCCGCCATCGGCGCCAGGACGACCCGGGTCGGCACCTTCACGGGCCCGATCCGCCAGCTCTCACGCAGGTCGATCACGGTTCCTACAGCGTACTCCAGGGTCTTTGGGCCTCCCGTTGACGCCCGGGGCCGGCCGCGCTACCATTCCCGCCCGCAGCGGCGCCTCCGGCGCCGGTTTTTCCTTTTCTGGAGGGGCTAGTTGAAGGACGTTCTCCTTACTAAAGAGGGCCACCGAAACCTGAAGGCCGAGATCGAGTACCTCTCGACCACCAAGCGGCGTGAGATCGCGGAGCGGATCAAGCTCGCACGCGAGTTCGGCGACATCGCCGAGAACGCCGAGTACGACGACGCCAAGAACGAGCAGGCGATGCTCGAGGCTCGGATCGCGAAGCTCGAGGAGCGGCTCGCAGCCGCGCGCGTGATCGAGAAGAAGGAGATCGCCAAGGACGTCGTCTCGGTGGGCGCGAAGGTGCGCCTGCGGGACGTCGACGCGAAGCAGACGGTCGAGTACCACATCGTCGGCTCCGCGGAGGCAAACCCGGCACAGTTCAAGCTGTCGAACGAGTCTCCCGTCGGCCGCGCGATCATCGGGCACAAGAAGGGCGAGACCGTCGAGGTCACGACCCCGCGCGGCTCGATGAAGTACAAGATCCTCGAGATCAAAGCGGCCTAGTTTCCGTCGAAAGTCGGCGCGCTTCGCGCGCCTCAACTTTCGGCGGCGGTCTCGTCGCCGACTGCTCATGGGCGAAGGCGAGCAAAGCCCGCCTTCCCGGCTGTAGCGTTCCCATCGTGTCGCTGAACCGTCGCTTCCATCTGTAGAAGGTCGATTCGTGTTCGAGCGCTTCACCGAGCGTGCACGGCAGGTCGTCGTCCTCGCGCAGGACGAGGCCCGCACATTGCGTCACAACTACATCGGCACCGAGCACCTGCTGCTCGGGCTGCTCCGCGAAGAGGAGGGACTCGCTGCGCACGTGCTCGGGTCGCTCGGCGTGACCCTCGAAGCGGTGCGCGCGCAAGTGGCGAGGATCGTGGGGACGGGCGACGAGGCGACCGCGGGTCAGGTCCCGTTCACCCCACGTGCGAAGAAGGTCCTCGAGCTCTCGCTGCGCGAGGCGCTCTCGCTCAGTCACAACTACATCGGCACGGAGCATGTTCTGCTCGGGCTCGCGCGCGAGAACGAAGGAGTCGCGGCGCGGATCCTGCTCGACTTCGGGGTCGATGCGGAGACGATCCGCGAAACGGTGATTGACACGCTGGGCGGCCCCGGCGGCGGGGAGTCCGCGCCGCCGGGGCCGTTCGTCCCCGAGTCTCCGCCGCTCGCGTCCGAGGTCGCGGCGGAGATCGAACGCGTCCGGAAGGAGAAGGAGGACGCGCTCGCCGGGCAGGAGTTCGAGCGCGCCGCGATGCTGCGAGACCGCGAGCGGAGGCTCGTGCATGCCGCACGCGCGTTGACTCGGGCTTGGCACGGTGAGCCTGAGCCGCCGCCCACGCGCCCCTC
>WNGE01008424.1_pt1 | contig 11014 bp, 8 predicted proteins | sample 5400651 | NCBI WGS metagenome assembly WNGE01 (sample SAMN13153370, study PRJNA577476) | soil metagenome | isolation source: 60 cm soil or saprolite under grassland replicate 2 | place: USA:California | collected 2016-06-15
GCTACGACCGACCAGCGGGGGAGTCTCCTGCGGAGACTCCCCCGCGCCCAAACCCCACCAACCAGCAGCACCGGCGGCACAGCCGCCAGCGCCCCCCGCTACCCCGCCATCAGCCCATCGGTATGAGAACCCTCGCTACCCATAGCGAGCGACCTCAGACCGCCGGGGTCGGCGGAGTGGGGTGAAGCTGGGGCCTTCGGCGACGAAGGCCCCTGGTTGGTGAGGAGTGTTGGGGGCGGGGAGGCTCCGTGAGGAGACTCCCCGCGTCGCCGGTCGTAGCCTTCGGTTGCTGAGGCGGGGAGGCGTCATGGCCGACTATGCGACGTTACTGCGGGATCGGGTCACGCTCACCTGCCGTTCGGTGGATCGGATCTTCCTGCAGGGGTACGTGCCGAAGCTGCAGACCGCCGGGTGGGTGTGCCGGTTCCTGCGCGATCGGCGGGGGTTTCGGGTTCCGTCGTCGGCGGCGTGTGGGGTGCTGGGGGATGCCTTCGTCCGCTCAGTGCGCCGGTTCGCCGAAGCGAGCGACATCCCGGTGATCCATTTCAAGAAGGGGGAGGACAAGGAGGCCGTGGCTCGACCGTTGATCGAGGCCGCGGCGGCTGAGGGTGGGGTCGGCCGGGTGGTGCTCATCGGGATCGCCCAGGAACGGTCGATGGTGTGGCGTTCGTGGCGGACCCGGGGTTGTGACGGCGCTGGGCGGCCGTGGATGGCCTGGGGCCGGCAGAGCGCGATGGTCAACCACTTCTACTTCTACCTGTGGGACCCGGACTGGGGCGGGGCGTTCTGGAAGACGAACTCCTACGCCCCGTACCCGGTCTGGATTTGGCTCAACGGGCACGAGTGGGCCAAGCGGCAGTGCGTCAGAGCCGGGATCGGTTTCACCGCGCTGGACAACGGCTTCGCCTCCTGCGACGACCCGGTGCGGCTGCAGCGGATCTGCGACCGGCTGGGTCCCGGCGCGGTGAAGAGCTTCTTCTGGCGCTGGTGCCGCCGGCTGCCCTCGCCGTTCACTGACGCCGACCGGCGGGCCGGCTACGTCTACGAGCTGGCCTTCCGCCAGTTCGAGGTGGCCGACACTCGGGTGTTCGACCGGCCGGCCGCCGGCCGAGCGTTCTTCGAGGGGATCATCCGCGACCATCTGGACATCGGCCGCCCCTCGATGGTCGCTCTCACCTTCGACCGGAGGATCACCTCACGGACCCCCGGCCCGTTCCGCACCAAAGTGGTCACTGAGGGGGTCGAGCCTCAGGTCAGCTGCTACTACAAGTCGAACCGGACCAAGCAGTACTTCAAGGAGCACCGGGCGCTGCGCACCGAGACCGTGATCTGCGACACCCGCGACTTCGGCATCGGCCGGCGGGTGAACACGCAGAACTGGCGAGCCCTACGGGCCGTTGGCGAACACGCCAACCAGCGTCTATGCGACGCCCAAGCAGCAGACGCCCGACCCGCTCCCGACGTGGTCACCCTCGCCGCGGTGACCCGGCCATCGACCATCGACGGCCAGCACGTTCCCGCTCTCCGCTTCGGCGACCCCCGCGTAATGGCAATCTTCGCCGTGCTCTGCGGGTTCGCCCACCTGATCCGCGGGTTCGACAACCGCACCCTGACCCGGCTCGTGGACGAACTGCTCGGCGGCTACACCCGCCGGCAGGCCACCTACGACCTGCGCCGACTACGCCGCAAAGGACTCATCGAACGTATCCCACACACCCACCGCTACCAACTCACACCCCACGGTCGGCAGGTGGCCGTGCTGTTCACCAAGACCCATGAGCGGATCCTCGCGGCCGGCTTCGCCCGCCTCGACCCCAGGCTCCCGCACGATCTCGCCGCCCGCAGTCCACTGGCCACCGCCTGGCGCAAACTCGACCACGCACTCAACGACTTCATCACAGCCGGGCTGGCAGCCGCCTGAAACCCGACCAGGACTTGACCACACTGTGAACCTGCTTCGGATCAACTGTCCTAGCCCGACTACCCGCATCCGACGCTCGATGCCCTGATCGGCCAAAGCGATCTTCTCCAGGGCGGTCGCGCCTCCCGCCACGGCCCTGTGGGGCAGGTCACGGGCCAGGAGTTCCGCGTCTGCGGCCAGCAGAGCGGCCGGAGCCAAGATCTCCGCCAACTGCAGCAAGCCGACATCGGAGATGTCCCGCTGCGCCAGCACCCGCCCTTCTTCAGAGAGCGGCAGATGGTCAGTGCAGGCGACGTAGGCCACCGGCAGGTACGCTGGCCACCACAGTTGCTGCGCCGTGGCCAGGTCGAACAGTTCACCGCCCCCGTCCACGGCCCACGATGGCGGTCCTCCAGCACCCGTGACACTACGGCCCACACCCCATGGGCGATAAAATCCCAGCGACACCGCCCCTGACATCGCGAAGAGCCCCTGGGTCTAGCCTGAGGCCATGCCCAGCACAGTCAGTGCCTTCAGAGTCTTCATCGCGTCCCCGGGCGGTCTTGATGCCGAGCGGGAAGCGGTACGTGACGAACTGAAGAAGTTCAACGAGAAGTTCATGCATGAACTATACGTCGCCTTTTCGTCGCAAGGATGGGAAGATGTGCCAGGCGGGGCAGGTCGTCCGCAGCAGCTAATCAACGAGTTGGTGGAGCGATGCGACTATATGATACTCATACTAAGCAGCAGATGGGGGACGAAGCCGGCGGCCGACGGACGGTTTAGTTCCGGCACCGAGGAGGAGTTCTACCTGGCGCAGGACTGCATCGCTCGTGAAGACTCGCCAATGACGGATATCCTGGTCCTCTTTAAGGGCGTCCCGGAGGACCAGCTGAGCGACCCAGGTGATCAGTTGCGTAGAGTCATCGAGTTCAAGCAACGGCTTGAGGAGTCTCGAACTCTACTATATAAGACGTTTGATGACCTCGAGGGCCTCTGCCGAGAGGTTGGCAACAGAGTTCTTGCGTGGGCGAGGGGTCAAGGGCGTCGCGCACCGCGTCCGAAGGAAGGTCGACCACTCGTACCGCCGGACAGCACGACTAATAGTTCGGAACATGTAGAACCAGCAGGTGCTCCGGCGTTGGCTGCGGCCGAGGAATACGAGGCGAAGGGCCTAATGACACAAGCCGAGGCGGCCTACGCTCGGGCTATTGTAGATTCTGATGCGGCCAGCCTCGAGAAGTATGCGCGGTTTCTGCGACGAACTGGACGGCGCACGGCTCGCCTCCGGCGTCCGCCGCCGCGGCCCGCTCCTCCCCGGGCCCGCAGGTCCGGCAGGGCGATGGTGACCGCGGCTCAGCCCCGCCGGGCGCCGTCCAGCACCCCCCGCCCCGCAGCCGGGACGCCGGGACGCCGTGGACCCCCCGCAGACGCAGCGAGGCGAGGGACGGTCAGCTGCGTGGCCACCCACCGGCAGGTGACCGGCTCCATGGCGAACACGTCCAGACTCTGGGTGTCCTGCTCGCCTCGGTCCCAGCCGACGACCGGGTCGGCTGGCTGCGGGCAGTGCTCGACCGTGGCCGCCGGCTGGACGTCGGCGCGGTGCTGCTCGGCCGGTCACCGGATGGACCCACCGTGGAGGTCGACCCGGACGAGCAGGTCACCGCCGTATCCAGCGGCCCGCCGGATGGGCCGGCGGCCGACCCCCGGCTGTCCTGCCTGCCGGCGGACGAGGCCGCTGACCTGCTGCGCACGCTGTCCGCCGGCCGCGCCGGACCCGACCAGGACGGCGAGGCCGCCGAACAGGCCCAGCACCACCCGGCTCCAGATGGCCCCAGCGGCAGCGAGCGGCCCGCGACGCCCGCCGTCCCAGCCGAACCGCCCGCGCCGGAGGCGGCCTGCCCGGTCCGGCTGCAGGTGCTCGGCCTGCCGGTGGTGCAGGCCGGCGGCCGGGAGGTGACCGGCCGACTGCGCCCGGGCGCCCGGGACCTGCTGGTGTTCCTGGCCGCGCACCCGGACGGGTCCGGCAGGAGACGATCGTCGATGCGCTCTGGCCGAACGCCGCACCCGGCCGGGGCGGGGACTCGTTCCGTAGCACGCTGCGCCGGGCCCGGGCCGGGCTGCGGGAGGTCACCGGCCGGCCCGAGACCGCGTTCGTGGACTACACCGCCGGCCGGTACCGGATCGACCCGCAGCTGGTCGAGGTCGACCTGTGGCGGTCCCGCCGGGCGCTGGAGGAGGCCGCGCGAGCCCCTGATACGGCCCAGCGGCGGCGGGCCCTGGCCACCGCCGCCGGTCTGTACCGGGGTGAGCTGGCCGCCGGCGGCGCCGCGGACTGGCTCGAGCCGGCGCGTGAAACCCTCCGCCGGCAGGCCGTCGACGCGTTGGCGCTGCTGGCCGACCTGGACGAACAGGCCGGAGACCTGGACGCGGCGCTGGCCGCGCTGGACCAGGCGATCGGGCACGACCCGTACGCCGAACCGCTGTACCGGCGGATCATGCGGCTGCAGGCCCGGCTCGGCCGCCCAGACGCCGTCCAGCGCACCCTGCGGCTGCTGGAGACCCGCCTCGCCGAACTCGACACCGAACCAGAACCAGACACCCGACGGCTGGCCGCCGACCTACACCACCCCCGACCTGCGCCACACCCCGAACGCGACCCGCACCGGCACATTGCGGGGCCCAGCGTCCCGCCCGCCGGCAGGCCAGCAGCCGCCCGCACCGGCAGCGGCCGACGTCCTGCCGGGCCAGACCGAGCAGCCACCGAGGCGTGACTTTCGGCCCAGCGTGGCCGGCGCGGAGCGCTCACCCGGCCTCGGCGCGGGTTCAGCTGGTGCTGCACGGCGGACGGAGGGTCTCCGGACGGGACTACAACCGCACGCATCCCGACGTCACCTCGCGCGCCACGCTCCCTGGTGACGCGCTACCGACCGTCCACCCGCACCACCGATGTCCTCGCCCTCCTTTTACTCCAGCCCCCCGACCACGGCGCCACACCCGAGACCCACCGTTGCCCATGTCTACCCTCCGGTCGGACACGCCCCGCCGCCCGGGATGGCGGGGAAGGGTTCGCAGTCAATGCTGGTGGCTGGCTAGAAGTCGGCTCGATTCAGGACGAACCAGGTCAGCAGGGTCTAATGTCTCCGTTGTGCCCCGCAGGAGCCAGGTATTCGCGGTTGACCCAGCCTCGGTAGCGGTCGGTCGGGTGGCTCATCATGGCGTCATGCTCGTTGGGCATGTTGTTGGGCCAGGTGATCTCGATCCAGACCGAGGTTGAAGAGTCGACTGGTCGGAATGCGGAGTCATGGCGGCACAGGCCGTAGACCGTTGCGCCATTCCGTACAAGCCCGAGGCGTTCACAGCCAGGGGTCCGGCATCCGCAGGTCTCGGTGTTGCATTGCCGCACCCACAGCCCGAGATCGCCGGTGTTGACAACATAGAACGGCCATGGTCCGGCACCAGTCGGCGCCGCTGTGGGGACCGCGCCAAGTCGCTGTTCATCGATGGAGGGCGGGTCGCAGCGGACCGAGACTTGCCCGCCGACGGCGTTGCCCACCCCGCAGCCAGTGTTGGTGCCGCTCGCGGTCACGTTGCCGGAGGCGACCGCCAGCCGGACTCCTACCGCTCCAGCGGCTGCCACGGCAAGGCAGAGACCCACAGCCGTGATCTTGAAGCGGTGTCCCTTGGCCTTCCATCCCCCCTGCAGTAGCAGCTTCACCGTTCCTCCGTTCCTCCGTCGTGCATGGTCAGGGTTGGGCCGCCCATGCCTCGACGGCGGTCCGCCGGCCGGGAGCCCGTCCCGGGACCGTAGCCTGGCAATGTCGCTGTTTTGTCGCCGCTGATGGGGGACTGGTGGGAGCTCGCGACGCGGGCGCGTACCTCGGCGAACTGCTGACGTCGTGCCGTGAGTACCGCAGACAAATGGACACCTCACGCGCGTCGCCTACACCCCGACGGGCGGATCCACCAGGACGCGGTAGCTGCGGTGCTGGCCCGCTACTGCCGCAACCACCCGAACGTGCCGGAGGACCGTCAACGCGGCCACCGGGCGAAGCGGGACCTGGTTGGCCGGGCGCTGTCCGGCCGACGACTCACCGGCGACACCCTCGATCTGTTCATAGCTGCATTTGGAATCAACGACGAGCACGCCTGGCGGCTACGTTCCCATCTCGATGAGCGTCGCTCACCGTCGTCATCGATCGTACGAGGACGATTCGGGCTGCCACCTCAGACCGCGCTTGGCAAGCCGACCCAGCACCAAACGCTGAGTCTTTTCGAGTTTCACTGCCTCGGCCCGGATGGCATACCCATGGTCCATAAGACTGTACAGATCATCCAGTCCGAAGTGGACGACTTCGTCACCTACCCATTCCGCTTCGACACCGACCAGCTAACCGTTACCGCTCACCGCGGTGGCCACGCCGGCCCAATCCACAGACTCCCATCGGGTCTCTGGGCCGTAGACATCACGCTCATCGAGCCACTACAGAAGGGCCAACGGACCGACCTCGAATATGAAACTCGCCTGCACTACGACCGCCCACCACCACCGGAGGTCCGTCGTGCCGTACTCCGCCGAGTCCGCAACATCGGAATGTCAGTGCAGTTCGACCCGGCACGGCCGCCGATGGCGGTATGGCGCGCCCACTGGGACTCGCTGTCCGGGCCGACGACCTTCAAGGAGCCGACCGAACTCGACCGCCAGCACAAGACCTTCCACTTCTGGGAAGAGGTCGAACACGCGATCGTCGGCTTCATCTGGCAGTGGTGAGCCGTCGCCTCGCCACACGGGACCTTCAGGCCATCCGTCCTGACACTGGTGACCGGGACAGCCGGGACAACCAGTGCCGTGGTCTGGCCAGACCCATCGCGGGATGCTCCGGGCGTCCCCGGGGCCTCCGATGGCGCCTCCGGCTGGGGCTCCGCCATCCCCTCCGACTCATGACCGGAGGGGGATTGCCAGCGGAAACCCGCAGGTGAGGATCGTGACCGACTCCTCCGGTCGGCACTCCGACTCGTAAGCGGAAGGCAAATGAAAGGATCCCAGGGCTGCGGACGGGACGGGGGGTGGGTCGTTGCTGTGGTGGGCTGGTTGGTCTGCTGTGTCTCTAGTTGACGCGACCGCCCCTACCCTGCCCCGCCGCCCCAGGCTTGGCGCGGCTGAAGGGGGCTTGCCTGTGGTGGGGCCGGATGTCAAGGGCTGTGGTACCGGCCCGTTTCTTTCCTCCCACCCGCGCCGTTTTGATCCGGGCGGTGGCCGGAGCCGGCGTCAAGGTGGAGCGCCCGCAGCGTAGCGAGGACGTACGACCTTGACGCCGGCGAGGACCGCCGCAGACTGTCGCCGGCGCGGGAGGGTGGTTCGGCGAGGGGCCTGTATCAGGTGATCACGGCTGCTCCTTGGAGTGCGCGGGGGTTGGTCGGGGGTGCGTGCCGTGCTCGCGGGCGCCCTGGCTTGCCTAGGTGCTCGAACCGGTACGGTCCGGCGACGTGATGATCGATGGGGTGTCCCGCGGGACGGGGTGCGGCCGCTCAATCTGTTGCGGGCCGACCAGCCTGAAGGGGTTCATGCCGGCGGCAGCGCCCTTCGGGAGCTCGCCGGTGCCGTTGCCGGCGCGGTCGGGCACGTCGTATTCGATGACGCGGGCCAGCCGGGCGAGCGGCAGTCCGTTTTTCCCGATGGCGTCGGGATGTTCGTCGAGGTCGTGCCCGGCACGGGCGGCGGCGAGTATCCGCTCCCGGCGGGCGCCGCGGATCGCGGAGTCCATCACGACGGTGAGGTAGGTGCCGTCGGTGAGCACCCGCACCACAGGCAGGGCGAGCTGGGTCGGCGCGCGCCACAGCAGCGCGGCGCCGGCTGCGGCGGCGGTGTCCCACGCGGTCCAGGAGTAGAAGCCGCGGTCGGCGGTGAGCACCTCGTCGGCGCGCAGGCGCGGATACAACCGCTGCGCCAGGGTCTTCTCCCCGACCGAATGGGCGTCGACCTCGGCGGCCACGAAGGCGTGCGTGCCGCACTCGGCCAGCGCGACCACCCGCGCCTTCGGGAACGCCGACCGGTTCTCCCCCGACCCGGCGTAGCCGAACTCCGCGGCGTTCGCGGGCGTGTCCGGCACGTCGAGTTCGAACCCGTCGATCGCCAGCAGCCGCCAGCCGCGCAGGAACGATCCACGCGCGGTGCCCAGCGCCAGCAACCCCGCGGTCGGCCCCGTATCGCCAGCGACCGGCCCGCAGGTCCGCTCGAACAATTCCGGAAACACCCCACGGCCAAGGCGCTTGCGGGCCTGCGTGATCGCGCTCGCGGTCGGCACCGTCCAGCCCGCATCCCAGCAACCGAACCGGTCCAGCGACCCAGTCACCCTCGCGGCGACCTCTTCGTAGTCGTCGTCCGGGAACAGGCACAGCCCCAACGTCAGGTACGTGATCACATGCGCGGGCAGCTTCCCGTCCGAGCGCCGCTCCCGCACCCCACACACCGCGACCGCGTCGTCCACCGCGTCCCGCGGCACCGCATCGACCAGCACCCCGATCGACACCTGCTCAGGACTCACCACGCTCATGACGGCAAATCACAGCAGTCACACCAGTCACAGCCGTCACGCCACGCCGAAACCCACCGAAGCCCTTCCAGACCGGAAGATCAACTTAGGCTACGTGGCATTGGATCTAGAAGCGCTGGCGTATGTACACGTCCGGCAGATTGTTGGTGTCGCCAGGGGCAAGGTCGCCGCCGCCGACAAATACAACGTATTGACCATTGGCGTTGAGAGAGGGGTGCACACCAAACCCATTACTAGGATCGCCTTGCGGCGTAAGGTTTTCCCGGGTAACCTTGCCTTTTCGCTGGTCTTTGACAAAGACATCAAAGGTACCGTTGACATCGCCGTCGCCCAAGCGGTCCAAGTTTGTGGCTACCGATTGGAAAGCCACAAATCGGCCATCACCGCTAATGGATGCGTACCAACTTTGGCCGTTAGCCTGCGCGCCGTGTTGGGCAACGCTTACGCGGGCGGTGGTGCCATTGGAACGGTCGCGGACGAAAATGTCCGGCGCGTTATTGGTGTCATTAGACACGAGGTGGCCGCCCCAGCCCTCGAAGGCTACGTATCGGCCATCGCCGCTTATCGTAGGTCGTACGCTTTGGCCGTCACTCTGAGTACCATCGCTGGCAATGCTAACCCGTGCCGTAGTGTCATTCAGACGATCGCGGACAAAAATGTCGGTGGTGTTGTTGGTGTCGCCCGCCGACAAGTTTGTTGAATCCGAAGAGAAAGCCACAAATCCGCCGTCGGCACTCAAGGCCGGTGCCATGCTGCCACCGCCAACGCTGTTGGCTTCTACTCCGCCGTTGCCTACGCTTGCGCGAGTAGTGCTGCCCGTTGTCTGGTCGTGCACAAAGACATCTTGCCGATCGTTCGTATCATTAGTCACTAGGTTGGTGGCAAACGAATCGAAGGCTACGTATCGGCCGTCGGCACTCAGTTGGGCAGGGTTGTCGAGGCCGCTCGCACTATTGGCTTCTGTGCCGTCGCTGGCAACGTTGACGCGCGTGGTGGTATGCGTTACCAGGTCGCGGGCAAAGATGTCACCTACGCCATTGGTATCGTTGGTAACGAGGGTGTCAGCATAAGAATAGAATACGACGTAACGACCGTTCGCGCTTATAGAGGCCCTAGCGCTGCCGCCGCCAGCCTGTGTACCATCCTCCGTTACGCTCACCAGCGTGGTTTCTTTGGTCAGACTATCGTGGACGTAAATGTCGTCCTGGCTGTTGGTGTCATTCGGTACCAGACCGGAAAGCGTGCGGAAAGCCACGAATCGGCCATCGGCACTAACAGCCCGAGGCGAACTCGCGTCAGCACCATCTGGCGCCTGGCTGCCATCGGTTGCGACGCTGACCCGAGTTGTGGCGGTGGTGGCATGGGTGCTTGGATTGACAGCCGCCGTAGCCACCGATGGGTACACCCAAAACGCCGCTAAAGCCACTAGCGTGGCGAATGTAGGTCGTAGACAATAAAACGTAATGTTACGTTCTTTCAGCATGATTCCCCTCACATACGTAATAGAACTTCGATCCTAACGCTACAGACGGGTACGTGTCTATAGGTCTATGTCGGCTATGCTGCACTTGATGCAATAATTGCTGATTAGCCGGCCCGGTGGCTCCAGCGAATCATCTCCGCCCCACCTATAGGCGTCCACTCTGATGCGATGAAGACATCCCACGCGCTGAACTTGTCAAGCTGCGGCCTTCGCGGCGGTGTCTTGGGGGGTCGGGAACGCGGTGGTCTCGCGGTAGGGCTGCCCTGTCTGCAGGCAGTGGTGCAGGATGCCGATGAGCCGGTTGAACAGGTTGCGTTGGGCGGCGGTGTGCCGTTCGCCGGTGGCTCTGCGTCGGTTGTAGTGGGCCCTGGCCCCGGGTGAGGCGGTCAGCGCGGAGAACGCCCACAGGTAGCCGACGGCGGCCAGCCGTTGGTTCTTGACCTTGCGGTGGGTGACGGTGAGGCTCTTGCCGCTGGCCCGGGTGACCGGGGCGCTTCCGGCGTAGGCCTTCAGCGCCCGCGGGTCGGCGAAGCGGGATCGGTCGTCGCCGATCTCGGCGAGCACCCGGGCGCCGGTGAGAGGTCCGAGTCCTGGGCAGGCTGGTGATGATCTCGGCGTCCGGGTGTTTGTCAAATGCTCTACCGCCTCGGCGGCCAGCTCCTCGGCGTTGGCGCAGGCGACATCGAGCTGGCGGAGCAGGGCGAGGGCCTGCCGGCCGTAGGCGTCCTCGACGAGCGGGAGCTGGTGCAGGTACTGGCCGCGGAGGATGCCCTGGAGGCGTTCGGCTTCGGCGTCGAGGCCGCGTTGCCGGCCGGCGCGGGTCAGCGCGGCCCGCAGCTGGGTCTTGGTGAGTTTCGCGGCCGCTCGCGGGGTCGGGGCGGCGGCCAGCACGGCGCGGGCTTCTGGACGCAGCAGGCCGTCGCGTTTGGCGGCGAAGGCGATCCTGCTGGCTAATTCGTCGGTGGGCTGGTACGCGTTCGGCGTGGCTCCCGGTTCTTGATCGCGTCAACGTTCATGATCTTCCGGCGGTCGACTTCCCCCGTCTGCGGCCGCAGGATGGAGCGGGTGATGTCGATG
>WNGE01029845.1_pt1 | contig 11014 bp, 6 predicted proteins | sample 5400651 | NCBI WGS metagenome assembly WNGE01 (sample SAMN13153370, study PRJNA577476) | soil metagenome | isolation source: 60 cm soil or saprolite under grassland replicate 2 | place: USA:California | collected 2016-06-15
TCCGGAACCACAGCGTGGGCAGCACCTCCAGCTGAGCCGGATCCGGGCCGCGGTTGGTGACCGCGATCGCGATGACGAGGTCCTCGGGCTGGGCCTTCCCGTATTCAACCTCGACGTCGAAGTAGCGGCCATCGTCAAAGACCCCGGTGTCGAGCAGCTCGTACTCGGGGTCGGAGCGGGTCCGGGCCGCATTGCCGGCGACGAGATCGTGGTACGGGAATGCGGCCTGCGGATACTTGTAGAGGGCCCGCAGGTAGCTGTGGGTCGGCGTCGCGTCCAGGAACCAGTAGAGCTCCTTGACGTCCTCGCCGTGGTTGCCCTGCTGGCCGCTCAGGCCGAACAGGCGCTCCTTGAGGATGGCATCCCGACCGTTCCACACGGCCAGGGCGAAGCATAGCCGCTGCTGGTCGTCGCTGATCCCGAGCAGGCCGTCCTCCCCCCAGCGGTAGGCACGCGACCGCGCCTGATCGTGCGGCAGATATCCCCAGGCGTTCCCATCCGCCGAGTAGTCCTCGCGAACCGTGCCCCACTGGCGTTGCGACAGGTAGGGCCCCCAACGACGCCAGCGCGTGGCCGGATCGGCGGCCGCGGCCAGGCGGGCGCGCTCCGGGTCGAGCCGTCGAGCAGCGCGTCGGGCCGGCGGGGGCGTCGCGAGCCGGAGGCGCGTCGCGACCCCGTCGCGATCGGGACCCGCCTCGCTCGATCCATCGGCAGTCATCGACTCATCGCCGGCCATCTTGCGCCGTTGACATCGCGGGCGCATCTCCTCCGGCGGCGGGCCGTGCGGCGTCAGCGCGAACCCATTCTCGACTTCGGACGTACTATCGGGTGACGGCCACGGCGTGCGCCGTCGGCCGCCGACCCGCCGCATCCACCGAAATCGTCATGGGCGAGGCTCTCAGGCCGGTCGCGCCCCACCCGCGAGGAGCCTCATGACCAAGATCCAGCAGTCCGGCGAGAAGGTCGTCGCCAACGTCGAGCGGGTGATCGTCGGCAAGCACCACGAAGTCCGCCTGGCCCTCGTTGCGCTGCTGTGTCGCGGCCACCTGCTCATCGAAGACGTGCCGGGAACGGGCAAGACGATGCTCGCCAAGGCGTTCGCCCGGAGCCTGGGCTGCACGTTCCGGCGGATCCAGTTCACCCCGGACCTGCTGCCGTCCGACGTGACCGGCCTGTCGATTTTCAACCAGAAGACGCAGGAGTTCGAGTTCCGGCCGGGGCCGATCATGGCCCAGGTCGTGCTGGCCGACGAGATTAACCGGGCGACGCCCAAGACCCAGTCGAGCCTGCTGGAGTGCATGGAGGAGCGCCAGGCGACGATCGACGGGACGACCTACAAGATGCCCGATCCGTTCCTCGTCATCGCCACCCAGAATCCGATCGAGTACGAGGGCACGTTCGCGCTGCCGGAGGCCCAGCTCGACCGGTTCATGCTGCGCATCCGGCTGGGCTATCCCCAGCCCATCGAGGAGATCGTCATCCTCGACGAGCAGAAGCGCGAGCATCCGCTGGACGAGCTCGAGGAGGTCTGCGGCGTCGACGAGCTGCGCGAGCTGCAGGCAGCCATTCGGGAGATCTACGTCGACTCGACCGTCAGCGACTACATCGTCCGCCTGGTCAACGGCACGAGGAACCATCCGGACGTCTACCTTGGCGCTTCGCCTCGCGGCTCGCTCGCCCTCTACCGGGCCGGCCAGGCGATGGCCGCTCTGCTGGGTCGTGACTACGTCATCCCGGACGACGTGAAGCTGCTGGCCGAGCCGGCCCTCGCCCACCGGCTCATCATCAAGACCAGCTCGACGATCCACGACGTCCAGCCCGGGCAGGTGATCCGCGAGCTCCTGGACACGACGGCCGTGGACGGCGTCCATCCACAGGGCCACGAGGCGTCGCCCAGGCCATTGCGACCGGCAGCCGTCGGCAGTTCCGAGACGGCCAGCATGGCCCGCGAAAGCAACGTCTAGGCCGGCAGCCGACCTCCGCTTGGCGCGATTCGTCCGATGATCCGCCGGATCCAGGCCCTCGCGATCGCCACGACGCTGGTCCTGGCGGCCTTCTCGACGGGCCTGCCGTTCCTGTTCTATCTCCTCTACCTGGCCGTGCTCGTCATCGGCGGCAGCTACATCGTGACCCGGCTGGGCCTGACAGACCTGGAGGCCGGCTACGCGGTCAACCAGCTCCACGGCCGGGTGGGTGACACGCTCCGGGTGACGTACACGCTGCGCAACGCGGGCCGCACTCCCAAGCTCTGGCTGGAGGTCTACAACCCGACCAATCTGCCGGCGGGCCTGCCCGGTCGAGCCCTGTCGCTCGGCCCCAATGGCGAGCGGTCCTGGATCATCAAGACGCCGCTCAACCGTCGCGGTCATTTCCGGATCGAGCCACTCCAGATCCGGACCGGCGACCCCTTCGGCCTGTTCGAGGCGTCGGCGGCGGTGGGGCAGGGACTATCCCTCGTGGTCTACCCGCGGGTCGAGCGTCTGCCACTCTGGCGATTGCCGGCCGCCAACATCGAGGGCAGCCACGCCGCCCCCGAACGAACCCTCCAGACGACCCCGCTCGCCACGACGGTCCGGCCGTATGCGCCCGGCGACAGCATGAATCGAATCCACTGGAAGTCGACGGCCCGGCACGGCGAGATCCAGGTCAAGGAATTCGACCTGGAGCAGACGTCCGACGCCTGGATCTTCCTCGACCTCGACCGGCGTGTTCAGGCCGGCCGCGGGGACGACTCCACCGTCGAGATCGGCGTTCGCGCAGCGGCCTCGATCGCCGACCGGGCCCTCCTCGAGAATCGCGCCGTGGGCCTGACGACGAGCGGCCATCGGATCGCCGTGATACCCGCCGATCGCGGTGGCCGCCAGCATCTCAAGATCATGCAACTGCTGGCCGCCGTGGAGGGCGACGGCGCGGGCCAGCTCGCCGAGACCCTCGTCACGGGGCTGTCCCGGCTGCGACGCGGGATGACCGCGGTCGTCATCACGCCATCCCTCGAGCGCAACTGGGTCCGACCGCTCGCGTCGCTGCGGTCGCGAGGCGTCGCCTGCGTCGTCGTCCTCATCGATGCCCAGTCGGCGAGGGCGGCCAGCGAGCCGGCCCGACCGAGCGCGACGGAGACGGCGACGGCCGCCTGGCAGGCCGAGGCCGAGGCGCGGGCCCAGGCCACCCGAGCGTTGCGTCACGCCCTGGCGGAATACGAGCTCAGGGTGAACTGGGTGGCGGCGCGCCGTCCGCTCGCCGAGACCCTCCTGGGATGACGGCGTCGACCTGGCCGGTCGCCGCGTACGATGAGGATCGGCGGCTGCCCATCCCGACCGGCCCGGCGGAAGGCTGGCTGACCATCGGCCTCGTGCTGCTGCTCGTCCTGCCGGTCGCCTGGTCGATCCAGGACGCCCGCTGGGTGCTGGGTAACAGCCAGCTGACCGAATTCCTGGCCTGGGCGGTCATCGGCGGGGCCGGCGTGGGCATGCTCGGTGCCAAGGTCGGCTGGGGACGCTGGCGGACGCATCTTCTGGGCGCCGCCGCGGCGGCCCTGGTTGTCCCGATTCTCGTTGGCATGGTCCTCGAGCCCGGCGCCGGCGTCGCCGGCTGGTTCCGGGCGACGTCGTACGCATCCGTCGAGGCCGTCCTGGACCTCACGATCCGCAACCGGGCGGTGACCCAGCAGTACGGCCACTTCCTGCTCGTTCTGGGCCTGCTCTGCTGGGCGACGGGCCAGTTCGCTGCCTACGCCACGCTCGGCCACCGCCGGCCCCTGGGCGCCGTCTTCGTGACCGGGCTGATCCTCCTGTCCAACATGTCGGTGACCGTCAGGAACGACCAGCTCCCGTACCTGGTCGTCTTCAGCCTGGCGGCGCTGTTCCTTCTCGTCCGGCTCCATGCCGACGACGAGCGCCTGGGCTGGCTCCGGCGGCGGATCGGCGACCCGACAACGGTCACCGGGCTCTACCTCCGCGGTGGCACCGCCTTCGTGGTGGCCGCCGTGTTCGGCTCGCTCTTCCTGACCAGCGTGGCCGCGTCGGCGCCGCTCGCCGGCGCGTTTCGCTCGCTGGACCAACGCATCGTGGACTTCGGCCAATCGATCCAGCGGTACCTGCCATTCGGCGGGCCCGGCACCAGGCTGTCCGGCAACAGCTTCGGCCCCACGGCGCAGATCACCGGCCATTGGAGCAGCGACCGGACCGACGCGATCCAGATCCAGGTGAAGCCCGGCGACACGCACCCGTACTACTGGCGGGCGTATGCCTACGACACCTTCACGCTCAACGGGTGGTCGCTGGGCGAGAACGTCCGGGCGGACCGTCCGGCGGGCCAATCGATCCTGGACGGGACCGGCGACCAGGTTTCGGATCCGAGCGTGCGCCACTCGCTGGAATACACCGTCAAATCGCTCGACTTCAGCGCTTCCCCGGTGTTCCTCGCGGACGCGCCGGCGACCATCGACCTGAACACCCAGGTGTCGCTCGTCGGCCCCGAGCGTGCGTTCGGTGGCCTGGAGGCCAACGGCTCATGGAGCACGTACCACGCGACGTCGCTGGTGCCGACGGAGGGCGGCGACGCGTTCACGGTTTCCCAGCTGCGTGCGGCGGGCAAGGGCTACCCGGTCGACATCCTCGAGCGGTATACGGTGGTGCCCGCGGGGGCGATCGGCCAGGAGGCGCAGAGGCTGCTGGCCCAGATCCGGCGGCTGGCCGACCAGGACTACGGCGACGCGGAAAACCCGTACGACCTGGCACGCGCGGCCGAGAAGCTGCTCCGGTCCATAGGAATACCGGTGTCGAACGGATCCTGTGGAGCAACTCGCATGCCTGGGTGGAGGTCTACTTCCCGCGCTTCGGCTGGTACAAGTTCGATCCGACGGGCGGCAACCTGACCAGCCTCGTGCCCCTCCCGATCGGGAACCCGGTGCCGAGCGCCAGCCCGGGCGCGTCGACTGCCGCCGGCGGACCAGTCGCGAGCCCCCGCGGCGGGGGGCGCCTGAACGAGACCAATCCCGGAGCTGGGACGGCGACGCAATCTCGCACGGGGAGCGCGCCGTTCATCATCGTGGGACTCCTCCTGCTGCTCGCCCTGGCGGGCATCGGCTTCCTGATCTACTGGCGCGGCCCCCGCCAGGCCTCGCCGCCGGAGGCCGTCTGGGCCGGCGTGGCCCGCATCGCCGGCCGGCTGGGCTGGGCGCCCAGGGCCACCCAGACGCCGTTCGAGTACGCCCAGGCCCTGGGCGACGTGCTGCCGGTCGCGCGCCCCGAGCTGCACGTGGTCGCCAACGCCAAGGTGGAGGCCGCCTATGGCCGGCGGGTTCTCGACGAGCGGCGGATCGCCGCGCTCCGTGAGTCGTATCGGCGTCTGCGGCTGCAGCTGCTGAGGCTCGCCTTCCGCCGGCCGGCCCGCCGGGGAAGCGGGTCATCGAGCGGGTCGTGGCGACCGAGGCTCCGCCGCTGACCCTGCGCGCCGGTCGAGGCCCGTCCCGGTCCGCCTCTCCGTCTCGTGGCGGCCGACCGGCGCCCGGACGGCCATACTGGTCGAGTAGTGGGCGGAGACGACATCCGGCAGGAGCCACCAGCCATGGCCACGACCCTGGAGCGGATCGACCAGACCGCTGAGTGGGCGGCCCTCGAGCGCCACGCGGCCACGCTGCGGGAGCGGCACCTGCGGGAGCTGTTCGCGACCGACCCCGCGCGCGCCGAGCGGATGACGGCGGAAGCGGCCGGCCTCCTCCTCGACTATTCCAAGAACCGCATCACGCACGAGACGCTCGAGCTGCTCCTGGCCCTGGCGAATCGGGCCGGACTGGGCGACCGGATCGAGGCGATGTTCCGGGGCGAGCGGATCAACACCACAGAGGACCGGGCGGTTCTCCACGTCGCGCTGCGAGCGCCCGATGGCAGCCGGATCGAGATCGACGGACAGGACGTCGTGCCAGCCGTCCACACGGTGCTCGGCAGGATGGCCGACTTCAGCGAGCGGGTCCGCTCCGGAACCTGGACCGGCCATACCGGGCGGCCCATCCGGTCCGTCGTCAACATCGGCATCGGCGGATCCGATCTGGGGCCGGCCATGGCCTGCGATGCGCTGCGCTGGTACAGCGACCGGTCGCTCGTCGTGCGCTTCGTCTCCAACGTCGACGGCACCGACCTCTTCGAGGCCATCCGGGACCTGGACCCGGGCGAGACGCTGTTCATCGATGGCCTGGGCGGCGACGAGGCGGCGGTGGCCCGTCATTTCGTGGCGGTCTCGACGAACGCGGAGAAAGTGTCCGAGTTCGGCATCGACACCCGCAACATGTTCGAGTTCTGGGACTGGGTCGGCGGACGCTATTCCTACGATTCGGCAATCGGGCTGTCCGTGATGATCGCGATCGGCGCCAGTCGCTTCCGCGAGATGCTCGCGGGGTTCCGGGCCATGGACGAGCATTTTCGCAAGGCGCCGTTCGAGCGAAACCTGCCCGTCCTGCTCGGGCTCATCGGCATCTGGTACGACGACTTCTTCGGCGCCGAGACGCAGGCGATCCTGCCGTACAGCCACTACCTGGGGAAGTTCCCGGCCTATCTCCAGCAGCTGGACATGGAGAGCAACGGCAAGTCCGTGGACCGGGCCGGGCGACCGGTGGCCGTGCAGACCGGACCGATCGTGTGGGGGACGCCGGGGACCAACGGCCAGCATGCCTACTACCAGCTCATCCACCAGGGCACGAGGCTCATTCCGGCGGACTTCATCGGCTTCATCCATGCCGCCGAGGAGCTGGGTGGCGAGACGGCCGGCCACCAGGACCTCCTGATGGCCAACTTCTTCGCGCAGACGGAGGCCCTGGCCTTTGGGCGGACCGCCGACGAGGTCCGGGCCGAGGGGGTCCCCGAAGCGCAGGTGCCCCATCGGACGTTTCCCGGCAACCGCCCCACGAACACCATCCTGGCCGACCGGCTGGACCCCCGAACGCTGGGTGCTCTGGTCGCCATGTACGAGCACAAGGTCTTCACCCAGGGCACGATCTGGGGCATCGACTCGTTCGACCAGTGGGGCGTCGAGCTGGGCAAGAAGCTCGCCGGTCAGATCGCCCCCGAGCTGACCGCTTCGCCGGCGCCGCCGCCGGCGCATGACGCATCGACCGACGCCCTCATCCGCCACTATCGGGCGGGCCGCGGCCGAACGTAACGCGTATCGAGCGGCAACCTCGTTCGGGCACAGGCCAGGCACGGTGTTCGCCAACAGGGAACAGATGCGCGGTCGACGGCGTCGAATCGACCTCTGGCGGTCGGCCTGGAAGGGCCGCGCTGCGCGGGGCGGATTCATCGAGGGCGGCCGACCCGATTTCTCACACCGGCACCGGACGACGGGCCGCCAAGGGGTCGTCGGCCCGCCTGTTTGTTCGCCGATGGGGAACGATGGCGTCCGGCGCGCGGCCGGGCGTTACAGCGCCCCGGTCGCTTCGCGGCGGGCTGCTTCCGCCTCGGCCCGCGGCTCGTCGGCCAGGACCGCGAGGTGCTCGACGAGGTTGTGCGCGCGGAGGACGGCCCGGCCGTCGCGCAGCTCGACGACGGTCAGGCCGCACAGCGCGAATGAAAACGCCCAGAACCGCTCCAACGGCAGGCCGAGCAGCGCCAGCGCGACGAGCTTGAAGACGCCGTCGTGGCCGACCATGAGGCTCCACGGCGCGTCGTCCCGGGCCGGACCCGGATAACCGGCGACGACACCGCGCGACGTCCACGACGATCTGCCCCGCGCCTCCGGGGCCGACGCCAGACGAGCCACAACCCGAGCGGCTGCCGCCCGGGCGCGGCCGGCGGCGTCGATCACCGACTCGCCGCCGGGGGCGTGGGACCGGACCGGATCGCGGCGCCAGGCGGCCAGCAGGTCGCCGTCATCGAGCTCGATCTCCTCCCGGCGCTTGCCTTCCCACCGACCCTGGGCCAGCTCCATCAGGTCCGGCTCGGCTCGAAGCGGCGGCGGCCTGCCCGCGTTGCGGGACATCGCCTCGGCGACGAGCTCGGCCGTCCGCGCCGCCCGCAGGAGGGGCGAATAGGCGACCTCCAGTGGGCGTCGCGGCGCGATCGGCAGTGCCGGCCGCCGGCTCGGGTCTGCCAGGCGCTCGGCGGCCAGGCTGGCCTGCCGCTCACCGAGCGGCGACAACGGCGAGTCGGCCTGGCCCTGGAAGCGGCCTTCCGTGATGTGGACGGATTCGCCATGTCGCAGCAGGACGATCGCTGCCTCGATGCCGGCCGGGATCTCGAGCGTCGTCGAGCCGGGCGGGTCGCTCAGCGGTCAGTCCCCAGCCGGATCGTCCACAGGTCCAGGACCGCCTCGTTGGTCCGAATCGCCTCGGCGACGTCGGGCGGCACCTCCTCGTCGAGGGCGAGGATCATCAGCGCATCCTGGCGGAGTCCCGAGCGGGCCAGGTGCATCGCGCTGATGTTGACGTCGGCGTCGCCGAGCATGAGCCCGATGCGACCCATGGTGCCGGGCTTGTCCTGGTGCCGGGTGACGAGCATGAAGGCCGTCGGGGCCATGTCCAGCCAGTAATCGTTCAGGCGGGTGAAGCGCGGCTCGCCGTGGGCGACCGTGCCGCCAACCGTGGTCGTGGCCGCGCCGGCCTCGCCGGAGAGGGTGATGAGGGACGCGAAGGCGCCCGCCTCCGAGGTCTTGCGCTCGACGACGGTCATCCCCCGTGCCCGTGCCAGGGAGGCGGCATTCACCAGGTTGACCCGCTCGGTCGTCACGATCTCGAGCAGACCCCGGAGCACGGCCGCCGTCAGCGGCGAGACATCGTGGGTGGCCAGCTCACCGGCGACCTCCAGGGTCAGCGTCCGGACGCCGGTCCGGCAGAACTGGCCGAAGAACCGGCCGAGGGTCTCGGCCAGCGGCAGGTATGGGCCGATCGCCTGGGCGGTCTCCGGGGTGAGGAGCGGCGCGTTGACGGCATACCGGGCCGACCGGCCGTCGAGGACGTCGACGATCTGGGCCGCGACCTCCTCGGCCACCCGCACCTGGGCCTCGGCCGTCGAGGCTCCCAGGTGAGGTGTCAGGAGCGTGTTCGGCGCGTCCAGCAGCGGCGAAGCCGGATTCGGCTCGAACGGCGGCTCGTGCTCGAAGACGTCCACGGCCGCGCCGGCCAGGCGGCCATCCCGCAGCGCGGCGGCGACGGCGCGCTCGTCGACCACCCCACCGCGGGCCACATTGAGGAGGAGCGCCGTGGGCTTCATGAGCGCCAGCTGGCGCGTGCCGATCAGTCCCCGTGTGTCGCGGGTCAGCGGCACGTGGACAGTCACGACGTCCGAGCGTCGCAGGAGATCGTCCAGGCGGACGAGCTCGATTCCCCGGAGCGCCGCCTGCTCGGCGGTGACGTACGGGTCCTCGGCCAGGACCGACATCTCCATCGCCCGAGCGCGATCGGCGATGGCCAGGCCGATCTTGCCCAGCCCGATGATGCCCAGGGTCTTGCCCCGCAGCTCGACTCCCGTCAGGCCCGCGCGCGCCTTTTGCCACTCCCGCCGCCGCATCGCGGCGTCGGCCGCCGGCAGGTGCCGGGCAATGCCGTACAGGAGTGCGAGGGTGTGCTCCGCAGCTGCGATCGTGTTGCCGGTCGGCGCGTTGACGACGACGATTCCCGCCCGGGTTGCCGCATCGAGCGCCACGTTGTCGACGCCGACGCCCGCCCGACCGATGACCACGAGCCGGCTGCCGGCCGCGATGAGGTCCGCGTCCACCTGGACCTGGCTGCGGACGACGAGGGCGTCGTACTCGCCGATGATCGCGCACAGGTCATCGCGCGAAAGCCCGATCTTCTCGTCGACGTCGTGATGAGCGCGAAGCAGCGCCACGCCCTCCGCCGCGAGCGACTCGGCGACGAGGACCCTCATCCGCCGACCTCGATGCCGGAAACCAGGCCCAGGCTCTCCACGCCGGCGCGCTGACCGGCCGCGACCCCGGCGCCGGGCGTGATCGGCCGGCCGAGCGCGAGCAGTCCCTCCTCGATCACCCCGAGGCATCCCAGGATCTCGTCGAGCGTGACGGTACCCAGGTGACCGATCCGGAAGACCTTGCCGGTCAGCTGGCCCTGGCCGCCGGCCACGACGAGCCTGCGGCGCTTGAGCTGCACATTGAGCGCCTTCCAGTCGAGGTCCTCCGGGAGATGGACGCAGGTCACCGTCTGGGATGCGTGCGCCGGTTCGGAGAACAGCCGGAAGCCCAGCGCGTCGAGGCCGGCCCGGGTGGCCGACGCGCAGGCGGCATGGCGGGCGAAGATCGCGTCGCTGCCCTCCTCGCGCATGAGGCCGATCGCGACGTCCAGCTGGAAGAGCACCGCGACGGCCGGCGTCCACGGCGTCTGGCCGCTGCCCTGGCTCTCACGATGCTTGGCCAGGTCGAGGTAGTACCTTGGCATTCGTGCGCTGGCGCCCGCCTGCCAGGCCCGTTCGGAGACGCTCACGAACGCCATGCCGGGAGCCGCCATCCAGCTCTTCTGGGAGCCGGATACGACGACGTCCAGTCCCCAGGCGTCCTGCCGGAACGGGACCGCGCCGACGCCCGAAACACCGTCGACGAGGATGAGCGCGTCGGGGGCGAGCTCGCGGACCACGCCGGCCAGCTCGGCGATCGGGTTCATGACGCCGGTGGATGTCTCGTTGTGGGTGAGCAGCACGGCCCGCCAGGGACCGCCGGCACGCAGGGCGTCGGCCACGGCGTCGGGCTCGGCGGCCCGGCCCCACGGCACGTCGAGCCTGGTCACCTCCGCCCCGTAGGTCGACGCGATCGCAGCGAAGCGGTCGCCGAAGGCACCGATGCTCACCGCCAGGACGCGATCGCCCGGCGAGAGCGTGTTGACGATGGCCGCTTCCAGCCCCCCGGTCCCCGCGCACGTGAGCAGGACGATGTCGTAGGCGGTGCCGAAGAACTCGCGCAATCCGCCGACGACGCGCTCCTGCATCGCCGCGAACTCGGGGCCGCGGTGGTTGATCATCTGGCGGGCGCCCGCCTCGCGCACAGCCGACGGCAGGGACGTTGGGCCGGGGATGCGCAG
>WNGE01009044.1_pt1 | contig 11011 bp, 8 predicted proteins | sample 5400651 | NCBI WGS metagenome assembly WNGE01 (sample SAMN13153370, study PRJNA577476) | soil metagenome | isolation source: 60 cm soil or saprolite under grassland replicate 2 | place: USA:California | collected 2016-06-15
CCAGGAGAACGCCAGCCGCTGCCGCTGATCGGTGACACTGGAGCCGCGCTCGGAGTTAGGCGTGTAGGAGTTCTGGACTGTCGCCGGCTGGCCCGCCACGAGAGCGTCCTGCCCATCGTCCAGCGCGTGAGCAAAGGTGTAAGAGAGCATGAAGTACAGCCCACCTGTCATGCGGCGACGAATCGAGAGCGTCGCCCCGTTGTACACGCTGGAAGCGGCACTTTCGAAGACATCAACGGCGCCCAGTTGCGAAATCGGCCGTACGAGCGGATTGATGCACGGAGGAAAGGCGCAAGTTAGCGACGGTCTGAACTGCCAACTGGAAAACGACGCAACGTCATAGTACGTGCCCAGAAAACTGTTTCCCGAGGCGTCGTACACGGGATAGGTCACATTCACTGGTGGAGGCAGGTTGACGTCGCGCGCGCGAATCAGATTTTCGCCGTGCACGTACATGTAAGAAACGCCCACAGCAAGGCGGTGCGCGACTTCGCGCTCGATGTGAAGGCTGGCTTGCTCGACTTTCGGTATCTGGAAATTGGGAGCGAACGCGGCCAAATCGGGTTTAAGGAACTGCGCCAACCCCGCCGGAGGAGTACAAACAACGGCGTGTACCGGGCAATTAACCAGCGGATTCGGATATTGCGGGAAAACCTGCCGAGCCAAAATATCGGTGTTGTTGAGGAACAGGAACCAGTTGCTCAGTCCATTATCGCTCTCGATGGTAGACGTATAGATCTGCGGAATGCGCGTATAGAACAAGCCATATCCGGCGCGGATTACCAGCGGTCGGTCATTTCCAACTGAGTAATATATTCTCCGCCGAAGCTCGAAGGGAAAAAGTTGTAAATCCACGTGAGCAGCGCGTCGCCGCCGAATTTCCAGGAGTGGCGCTTGCCATCCAAACTAATGGTTTCCGCGAAGTGGGCGCGATGCTCACGAGTTTGCCGCGGCAGGATGGACGACCGGCCAAAGCCATCGATGATAGTCGGAATGCGCGTGATCGGATCGGAAGAGTTGCTGCTCGAATCCTGCAGATCGCGTGAGAATTGAGCGCGAAGATGGCTGATCAACCTGAAGGAAAGATTGCTGGTCAACGAGATCGTTCCCGTCTCCGTGTACATATCCTCTTCACCGTTTTCACTGACCCCGTAGCTCGTCAGCGGGCTGGCCGTGTCGAGGAATACATTGTTGTGCCCGTAATAGCGCGATGTACTCAGTCGCGCGGAAAGATGATTATGCTGTGAAAGGGAGGGATCAAGTTTCAGAAATCCGGAGTTGCCAAGCATTGACGCAGGATAAATGCCAGCCTGCTTTGAAAGCTGCGTGGCCGTTGCGAAGACCAAAGCTTGATCGCTCGGCTCATAATCCCCAGAAAATGCTGGGTTCAAGGTCGCTAACGGGGTCACAACTGAGCTTCCATTCAGGAATCGCACCACTGCCGGAATATGGAAAATGTGCTGGTCGAATCCGGCGAAGAAGAAAACACGATTGCGGCGAATCGGGCCGCCGAGCGTCATGCCAAACTGTTGCTGCTGGTCATGCGGCTTGAAGTTCATGAAGGGATTGCGGGCGCCGAAAGCGCTGTCTCGCAGGTAGTAAAAGTTGGTTCCATGAATCTGATTGGAACCGGATTTTGTCACCACATTGACTACTGCGCCGCCGGCGCGCCCTAACTCTGCGCCATAGGTATTCGAAGAGACTCGGAACTCCTGCACAACCTCATTCGAGAACTGGTACGGGGCACGATACCGTCCACGCGCTTGCGAAAAGAAGGCATTATTATTATCGCCGCCATCGACAAGATAGCTCGATTGGTAGCCGCGAATGCCGCCAAACGCCAGGTCACCGTTCGATCCGGAGGTCAGGCCGCGCGGATCCTGCGTCACACCGGGTGTGAGCAGCGCAAGATCGGTATAGCGGCGGCCGTTCAACGGCAGTTCATTGATGGCGCGCTCGTCAATCAGCGACGACACCGCGCTGGGCTGGGTTTCCACCAGCGGTTGCTCGCCCGAAACCGTGACAATTTCCTTCGTCCCTGCAATCGCCAGCTTGAATTCGAGATCACTCACTCCGCCGACCTCGACCCGCAAGTTGGGCGCGATTTGCGGCGACATCCCGACAGCTTCAGCCCGGGCCGAGTATTCACCGGGCGGAAGCAGATCAAACGCAAAACGGCCTTCGGAGCCGGTGGTGATGCCATATCGCAAACCAGTCGCTGTATTTACCAGAGCGACGGATGCGCCGTGAATGCGCCCGCCAGTCGAATCAAACACCGAGCCGCGAATAGCTCCAGTGGAGTCATCTTGGCTCAAAGCAGTTGCTGCGAGCAGGAGAATCATGCAGACGAAACGTGGCATAGGGCCGGTACCTGGAAGTGGATTAAGGTGAGCCCTGATCGGGGGGGAACTGGGTTTGTATATCACCGACGCAGAGCGTCGGTCAGTGATCCTGACGCTTTTCTTCTCCATCCGTTCCCGCATTGGGAAAACGGCCGACTCCTTTGAGCTTTACTGCAGTCTTGCATACTCTGCCTTAGCTTCCTTGAGGATGGGAACGTCAGAGTCGGCATCCTTCCAGAGCGCGAAGAAGTCCTGATAAGCGTTCCTGCTCTTGGCCGAGTCGCCGGTGAGAGCGTAAGCTCGCGCCACGCCCACCAGCGAAAGAGCATAAGCGGGAGCGATCGCTCCTAACGCACGGTAGTTGAGGATTCTTTGGAACTCAGCCGCGGCCTCCGGGCCTTTCTTAGAATGCAGATAAACGAGCCCTCGCACGTAGATCGGCAAGAAGAAATAAACAGGGCCCAGTTCATACCGAATGGCTGGCTGCAAAGCTTGTATGCCTCGAGCTGAGTCGCCTCGATTAGATTCCAGTAGCGCTTGAGCGCAAGGAATGAAGACGCTATTCGCAACAGTGTCGACAGGATAGCGCCTCTTAAGTTCATCAACGATGCCTTGCGCTTGCTTGGAATCCCCCGTCAGGGCGAGTGCTACGGCAATCGCAGGCAGGTTCGTTCGCTTGCGCGAGAGAGCGAGGCTTGTTGCGGCTCGTTCACGCGCCTGCCCAAAATTGCCAACCTCCGCTTCGAGTAGGGCTTCGAAAGCCGCTACACCAGCGCCACTGTCTTTGAAATTGTTTTCTCTGGCGATCTGCAGCGCTTGCGTAGAAAGCTCACGAGCAGACTTCAATTTACCCAGATAGGCAGCCCTCGCAGTAGCAGCACCATCCAGTAATATGCGCGAGTGATCGACAGCTTTTCCCGCTCGCTGACCAACAGTTCGTCGCCCTGGCTGTAGGCCTTGAGAGCTTCCAACGAAGATGTAGTCGCCTCTTGCACGGGCTTGTCAAACTTTTGGATCGAGGCAAGAGACTCACCTAGCTTTTCGCGAAGCCGAGAAGCGGCGGAGCTAATGCGGGCAGAACCTTTTCTTTCGCGTCGGCGGTAACCTGCTCGCGAGCCAGTGTGTCGCCGCTGCGGCAGTTCACCGCCTCAAGCGACATTACGTACTGGCTGCCCAACGCTGCAATTGTTCCGTTCAGCGGCCTTGATATTTTCGCGCACGCAGACGCGCAGCGAACTCGTTTTGGCCAGCATGGTAATCAGTTCATCCGTCATGCCGTCGGCGAAGAAGTCTTGCTCCTGGTCCCCGGAGAGGTTGTCGAGAGGCAGCACTGCCACGGACTGGACGGTTACCGTGCTCGTCCGCACGAAGGACCGGTTTAACCAGCCGCGCGACCACGCAACGATCAGTAGTGCCAGAAAGATGAGGACAGCAGTCCCGAGAACAATATTGCGCAGCGGCGCTGCCGAAAAGCGACCAGCGGCACGCTGCAACGGTGAGATTGGAATCGCGCCGCCATCCATGTGTCCGGACTAAGTGTTCCGGCTTCCGGTCCCACACACGCTGCGAAGCTGGGAGTCTGCCTGCTTCTTCCATTTTCGACGTTGGCGACAGCTGCGACGAACCGGTATCCTTTGCCCGTCACCGTCTGCACAAAACGCGGCTGGTCGGGATCGTCCTTCAGCGTCTGCCTGATCTTGCGAATCGCTGTATTAATCCCGTGTTTGGTATCTACAAAAACGTCATTGCCCCAGAGACGCTCAATGATTTGCTGACGTGTGACCAGGTGGCCGTCCTTTTCCAGCAGTAGGATTAACAACTCCATGGGAACTTTTTCAAGCTTGACGGGAACACACTGGTCCACATAACGAGTCACCTCAGCGGAATTCGCATCACTGCGGACTCGCCAGCGAGTGTGGCGTTTTGAGAGCAACGGTGAACTAGATCGAAGCCACGGCTCCGGTCGCAAAACCTGAGCCCGGCGAAAAGCCTCGGCACCAACAACCGCCGAACCGCCCATTCATGTGATGAAGATGAGTTCTGATCATTAACCCTTACGCTTGTAGTGAATCGGCCACAGACTTCCCATGTTTTCCCACCGTCGAGAGACCTCTCCCAACTCCAATCGAATTCGTTCCGGCCGATGTTCTTGAAGACCATCCTTTGCTGAACCTTCGATCCATCGGGCCGGACGGCTTCACGCGCGAGCACCATCTGCCCATCTTTAAATTCACCGATGAAATCGAGATAACCGCCTTCATTGTCAACCCAGGTCTGCTTCCACCTGCCAGCCCGAGCATCGAATACAGAGACGCTGCGGCCGCGAAGATGCATGGACTCGCCGCCCGAGAAGTTCTCTTCGACGATGCAGCCGTCGAGAATTGGCTTGATGCTGTTTGTGCCATGCCCGGCATCACCGGTGCTATTCCCCGGCCACGTGAGCTCCCAGTCGCCTAGCCAGAAATCCATTTGCTTCTGCTCAGGCGCCGAGCAGGGTTGGGGCTGTGATTTTGTTGCGGTCGTATCTTGTGCAACCGCGATGGCGGTCAACAGGAACGTAACGCCCAGCGCGAAAACATGAGACTTAGCCATGACTGCCCCTCTTGGTGAGACCGGTGCGGCGCAAAAAATGTTGGCCCTCAACCAAGTATTTTTTTTTCGCCGCCATCCCGGACGGAGCGCCGGGGCTGGCTTTCAAACCTTGTTCGACGAACCTCAGTATTCAATGTTAGGTCTTCAACACCTCCGCCTCGTGTATAGTGTGGGATTTATCCCCTCAAACCCGATGCGCGAAGTGGTTTGTCGATGAATGTATCGATGCTTGTATTTATATTGGCTGCTTCTATCCTAGCTGCGGCGCGGCTGGGATTGTATATCGCTAAACGTCGTGGTCACCCCTTCTTTGAGACGCAGGCCGATTCGCAGCTCTGGAGCCTTCCGCAACTCGTGCTGGCAAGCTTCTTAACCCTGTTTGCCGAGCTCGCCTTCATCCGTTGGATTGCCGTTGAAGTCCGCGTCTTCGCGTATTTTAAGAACCTGGCTTTATTGCTGTGCTTTGTCGGCTTTGGACTTGGCTGTGCTCTGGTCAGCGACAGAGTGCGATGGTCCGCGGCCCTCAAAGCGTTCCTTGGGCTAGTTCTGATAGTCCGCTTACCCTGGAGTCAAGGACCGCTGGAGCGGCTTTCGCAGAATCTTGGCGCGGCAGCAGATGTCAATATCTGGGCGACTGGCAACCAGTGGCGCTGGTTGCCGTTCTGCGGTGCGGCCTTACTCGCTGCCGCTTTGTTCCTGCTCATTGTGGTCGTCTTTATCCCACTGGGGCAAACGGTGAGCCGGCAGATGAATGCCGCGCCGCGTCCGTTATCAGCCTATTCATGGAATCTACTGGGCAGTCTGCTAGGGATCCTCGCGTTTTTGGGAATTAGCCGGATTATGCTGCCCCCCGCATTCTGGTTGAGTGCGGTTCTTCTCGGCTTTGCTATTTTGCAGGCCGGACGCAGAGAGCGGTTGCTGGTCACAGGGCTGATCGTTCCGCTGGCTCTGCTGCTCCACGACCCTGCGCAATACGATGGCTATATTGTTTGGACCCCTTATCAACAAATTCAATATTCGCGGCACTACGCCGGCAATGGAGACTTTGCCGCAGGGTTTCTCCGGGTCAATCACGCCGGGTACCAATCCATAGTGAATCTTTCCTCCTGGTTTCTAGCACGGCATCCTGGCCTGTTATCAGGGCCTGCTGACGAACATCCTTACAATCTGCCTTTTCGTTTTGCCGTGCCTCAGCCGTCTGTATTGGTGGTCGGCTCGGGTACTGGAAACGACGTAGCCGGGGCGTTGCGCAATGGCAGCCGGGCAGTCGATGCAGTGGACATTGATCCCGCCATCCTTGAAATCGGGCGCCGCGAGCATCCCGAGCGCCCTTATGATTCGCTGCGCGTTTCGATTTACGTGACCGATGCGCGCCGATTCCTGAAGCGGAGCACCGCTCGTTACGATTTGATTCTTTTTGGCCTGCTCGATTCGCACACGCAGTTTTCAGATTATTCCAACATGCGAATCGATAACTTCGTATATACAGAACAGTCCTTTCGCGAAGTGATGCGGCACCTGAACCCGAATGGAATCGTATTTGTGAAGTTTCAAGTCGATCGTCCGTGGATGGCCGTTCGCATCGCTGAAATGTTACGCGGGGTTTTTGGCAAGCCCGCTGTGGTATTTAGGACTGCAACCGACTACGGCGCCAATGCAACATGTTTCGTGATATCTAGCGGCAATCGAGTTGAAGATGCGTTGGCTGCCGATCCGCGGCTGGCGCAATTTGTGCGCAAAACGGCAAGAGCGCTCGATTCGGGGCGGATTCCGATCACAACCGATGACTGGCCATACCTCTACCAGCAAGGGCGCTGGATTCCGCGAACCTACTACTCAGTGGGATTGCTCGTCCTTGTTATCGCCGCCGGGCTGTACTCGCAGATCACGGCAGCTGCCCGCCGTTTACCATCGCTTTTTTTCTTTGCCATGGGAGCTGGGTTTTTGTTGCTCGAGACGCAACTCGTTTCCCGACTAGCCCTGTTCTTCGGAACGGTGTGGCAAGTGAATGGGATCGTCATCTCGGCGTTGCTTCTGGCTCTGTTGCTCGCCAACATCCTTGTGGAGCATGGCAAGAATTTTCTCCGGCGACCCTGGATTTTTGGCGGCCTGCTTGCCGGTTTGGCCGTGGCCTACTTGATACCGTTTGACCGAATTCCAGTATCAGCGAGTGTGGAGGGGATAATCGCCGCGGCGGTTTTTGCCATGCCGGTTGTTTGTGCAGGCTTGTTGTTCGCATTGGAATTTCAGACGGTTGATTCCCCGAGTGCAGCTCTGGGGGCAAACATGCTAGGGGCGGTGGCGGGCGGGCTCATGGAGAATCTCTCCTTGGTGATCGGGATGCGTGCATTGCTGCTGGTAGCGATGGGTCTGTACTGCCTGGCTGGCATTGGGCTCTGGCGGCGCTGGCGGCCTGCGGCTTTCGTGGAAAGCGGTGCCGGTAACCGCCACGCAAGAGTTGTGCAGTCTGTCTCCAACTATTGAACTCGGTCAGGTCAAGCTTTGTCTTCTGTGATACACCTTTAGGCTTGATTCTCCAGCAAGCCATCTTTTTATTTTTCGCTGGCATCTTGGGCGGAGCGCTCAACGCTGTGGCTGGAGGCGGCAGTTTCATCTCATTTCCCGCGCTGCTTTTCACCGGTGTTCCTCCAATTCCAGCGAATGCAACCAATACGCTGGCCCTTTGGACGGGCGTAACCGCCAGCGGCGGTGCATACCGCAATCGGCTGGACGTGCCCCGGCGCGTAATGATTCCGCTGATCGCAACCAGCTTGCTCGGCGGCGCAGCAGGCGCCGTGCTCCTGCTGAAGACTCCCGCCCACACCTTTATGCGCGTGCTGCCGTGGCTGATGCTGGGCGCCACGCTGCTCTTTATTTCTGGCAATCGTCTTTCCCGCGGGCGGCCATCGAGTGTGGGAAACGAAGCTGGCGCCGGAGCAATCGCCGGCGTCTCAATCTTCGAGTTGGTGGTGGCAATTTATGGAGGCTATTTCGGCGGCGGCGTAGGAATTGTGAATCTGGCCATGCTCACCGCGATCGGCATGACGGATATTCACTCAATGAATGCGCTCAAGAGCGTGTTAGGTAGCGCGATCAACGGCATTGCCGTGCTCGTCTTCATTATGCGGCGGGCTATCTTTTGGCCTCATGCCGCGATTATGGTTTTGGGGGCAATCGTCGGTGGATACTTCGGCGCCCACTACGCCCTCCGGCTGCCACAGGCTTGGGTGCGTTGGTTCGTGATATTCGTCGGGGCAGGGATGACGGCATATTTCTTTGCGAAGGCATACTAAAGAGCTTCGGATTGCGAATGTGTCAGGGCTGCTGCAGCTCGAGAGCATAAATTTCCTGAGTGCTCGTATCGCGGACAAACAGAGGCGTGCCATCAGATGCGATGCCACTCCAGGACCCAAGCTGCCAATTGAAATACCGGCGGAGCCCCTTCAAGCTAAGCAATTCTTCAGACTTGTTTCCGCCCACCTTCACCCGCCGATATGACTGGTCCTTTCCAAAGAACCAATCAAAATAGACGTACCTGCTGTCGCGGGACCAATTAGGAAAGCCGACGGTGTGACCCTCGTCCGCCCAAACGGCCCATTTCTGCGTCTTGAAATCATAAAGCATCAATTTTTGTGAGTCGCCAGAGAGCGCAGCAAGATAACGCCCATCCGGTGACCAGCGGGGACTATATAGACCCTTAGATCCGGGAGCGGTTGAGAGTTGATGCGAATTTAGATCCAGAATGCGAATTTCATATTCCTCGGGATCGCCGCTACCTCCGAACACGATTTGCCGGCCGTCAGGCGACCAAGTGGGATCGACGAGACTGCGGTTCTCGGACAGTAATTCCTGAACGGCACCGCCCTGAGCGGAAACCAGAGACAGATTCCAAGGTTTTCCAGGCTGGGTAGTGCAGAGCACGATTCGCTTCCCGTCTGGCGACCAGCGCGGCAGCATGGATGATACCGGCGGGTATGTGAGCTGAAGGCGCTCGCTGCCATCCACGCGGCTGCGCCAGAGCGTCCCATCAGGAATATCAGCGTACGTAATCCACTGGCCATTTGGCGAAAAGTCAACCTCTTCGGCCGGAATTCCGGAAAGAAATGGGACAAATTGCGAGGAACGGGAGTCGTAGCGTACAAGTTCGCCCCGCGGCTGCGAACCAATCACAAACATCCGCTTGCCATCTCTGGCGGGCAATGCCCAGTCGAAATTAAGAGGGCCCGTAGTGAGCTTAACGGGAGTGGACGCGGACTTGCGAAACCAACTCCTGCCCTCTGGCACCGCCCAGATATTGGAACCGCTGCTATCGCCATGGGTGAAAATGTAATACGCGCCATCCGCTGTCCATTGACCGTAGCCCACCGTGGGGGGATTGGTCCAGCCAGGAAAAACCTGGTGCAGACCAGTTCCGTCTGTCGTTGCTTCCCACAATGAAATATCGTTCGTCGCGTCACGCACGGTAAAGCGAATGCTACGCCCGTCAGGTGAGAATCTGGTTCCGAACGGAAATCCCGAAGCGGTTAGCAGTTTGCGGGGCTGGCTGCCATCCGTCTTCGCCGAATAGAGATCATGGCCGTTAGCATAAATAAGCTCGTGCCCGTCCGGTAACCACGTCACGTCATGCGCCATAATGTTGGCCAAGCGCCGGGGAGACCCAGCAGGCAATGGCACGGTCCAAATAGCCTCTTCTGGTTCAGTGCCAGAGAACGATCCCACGAGCAGCTGCGAGCGGTCATGTGAGATATCGACCGCCTGACTATTAGTGAACGGAGTCGGAATTGCGGCCACCTCGCCGCCGCTTGTCGAAACCTGAGCTAGGACGAACTGATCGCCAGAGATTTCGTTGAAGTAAATGCGCGCGTTGTCGGAGAGCAGCGGTCCTGATTTGGGAAGGTTGTCATGGGTGATCTGGGTAACGTTCAAAACCTTAGGTGCGGGCGGCGATTTCGTCCACCACATCGCTGCTGCAACAAGGATCAACACGGCCACCGCAATCGCAATTGAGGGCCATCGAACTCGGAGCCTGCGGGTTGGCGAAGCATTGCCAACAGGCACTTTCCCGGAAGTTGTATCGCGCTTCAGGCGCCGGAGGTCAGCGCGCAGCTCGGCGGCGCTCTGGTAACGGACGTCGCGATCTTTCTCCAGCGCCTTATTTATGATTCGTTCCAGCTCCGGAGGCATTTCCGGATTGAGCCGGAACGGCGTGGCAGGATCTTTGTTGAGAATGGAATTAAAGATCGCGGCGCTGGTGTCTCCACGAAAAGGAAGCGCACCGGTGGTGGTCTCGTATAAGACCGCACCGAACGAAAAGATGTCGGTACGGCCATCGAGATCTTTTCCCAGCGCCTGCTCGGGAGACATATAGGCAACTGTACCGAGAGCGCTGCCCGGACTGGTGAGATGTTCACTGATCGTGGCCGCACTTTGACCGACCGGGGCACCAACCGAACTCATTTTAGCGAGACCGAAATCGAGAATTTTGGCGTGTCCGCGATCGGTCACGAAAAGATTTGCCGGCTTAATATCGCGATGGACGGTGCCTTTGGCATGGGCGGCTTCGAGAGCGTCGGCAACCTCGATACCGATGTCGAGGAGGCGCTCAAGTTCGAGTGGGCGGCCAAAGAGCAATTGTTTGAGTGTCTTCCCTTCCAAGTACTCCATAACAATGAAGGGCCGTCCGTGATCTCCGCCAATTTCGTGGATGGTGCAGATATTTGGATGGTTCAGCGCCGATGCAGCGCGGGCTTCACGGCGGAAGCGCTCGAGGGCTTGCGAATCTTGTGCGACGGCATCGGGCAGAAATTTCAAGGCTACAAAACGGCCGAGTTGAGTATCTTCGGCGCGATATACCACACCCATGCCTCCGCCGCCCAGCTTATCCAGGATTCGGTAATGCGAGACCGTTTGCCCAGGAATGGAATCTGTGTCGGGCATAGGCGGCAACATCTTAGCAGAGAAGAAAGGGATGCTAATCAGGTTTCAGCGGACCGGTATGCAAGCCCCGTACCAGCAAAGCGAACTTACTGAGCCGGCGCAGAAACGTGCTCGTGCACAATCACCCACTTGCCACCCTG
>WNGE01017103.1_pt1 | contig 11011 bp, 10 predicted proteins | sample 5400651 | NCBI WGS metagenome assembly WNGE01 (sample SAMN13153370, study PRJNA577476) | soil metagenome | isolation source: 60 cm soil or saprolite under grassland replicate 2 | place: USA:California | collected 2016-06-15
TGCTCCTGGCGGCCCACCCAGAAATCGGGGAGCGGTCCCTGCTTCCCGACCCACCTCCCGAGGACCCAGAAGCCCGTCTCGACCTGGTCATTGAGAGCTTCCTGCGCCTGATCGTTGACACCGAGCCGCAGCAGCGGACGATGTTGCGCCTCTCGCTCGAGCCTGACCCCAGCCGGCGCGGCGATCTGCCGCTGCGGCAGGGGCGCGCGATCGGGTGGATCGCGGAAGCGCTTGCCCCCCTCCGGGCCCGCATGCCGGAGATCTGGCTGCGGCGGCTTGTGCTGGGGATCAGGAGCGCCACCGGCATCGAAGCCCTGGTCTGGCTGACGGACATTGCCGGGCTCTCGCGTGAGGAGGCGATAGAAGTGATGCGCGAGTCGGCGCGAGCGCTCTTGCGATCGGCCCTGGCCGACCTGGACGTCGGCGGTCGCCGGCCGGCCATCTAAAGGCGGCTTCCTAACCCTAACCCTCCCCAGCGAGCGAGCACGGGGACGGCTGTAGCCAGAGCACCTGGTAGGGGGCCAGCACCAGCCTGGAGCCGGCGTCGAAACGTTCGCCGCTGAACACATCCTCCCACTCCGCGGTTCCGGTGGCCGGCCAGTCGCCGGCGGCCTCCCGCGGCGAGTCGGTGACGTTGTGCAGGGTCACCAGGGCCTGGCCCTCCCGGGGTCCCCGGGCGAGGGCGAAGATGCCGGGGCCGGCCTCCAGGACCCGCTGGCCGGAGCGGGGATGAAAGGCCGGCTGCCGCCTCCGGACCTCGAGCAGCAGGGCGTAGCGCGCGAAGACCTGGGCCGCCTCGGTGGCGACGTCGGCCAGCCAGGACTCCACCTCGTTCAGCTTCAGGCGCTGATGGTTGAGATCCCGCTTCCAGCCTGACCGCGCGAAGCCCGCGTGGTCGTTGTGGGAGCCGAAGAGGCTGTGGATGTAGATGCCGGGGACGCCCGCCAGGGCCAGCATGATGGCCTGCGAGCAGATGAAGCGATCGAGCTTGGTCGCCCAGGCTTCGCCCCCGTCGAAGGGATCCGAAAGGGCGTCGAAGATGGTCGTGTTGAGCTCGTACGGGCTACCGCTGCCGTCGGGGTTCGCCTTGTCCGATACCTGCCCGCCGTGGGCCAGCACGCGGCGGGCGAGGCCGTCGATCTCCGCCTCGGAGAGGAGGCCGCGCGCGGGAACCACGCCGATCCCGTCATGGGAGGCCAGGAAGTTGAAGAAGGCGGTCCGCTCGGAGGGTGTGTCGAGGCTGCCCGCCCAGGCCGTCAACCGGGTGGCGTCGCCGCGGGCGAAGGCGTCCAGGAGGAGCGGCGCCAGCGGGAACTGGTAGACCATCTGCGCCTCGTCGCGCCCGTCGCCGAAGTAGCTGACGTTGTCGCGGTGCGGCACGTTGGTCTCCGACACGATCCCGACCTGCGGCGCCACTTCGTCGAGCACGTCGCGGAAGAGCTTGACCAGCTGATGGGTCTGGGGCAGGTGGACGCAGGAGGTGCCGGCCTGCTTCCAGAGATACGCCACGGCGTCCATCCGCAGCCAGCCGGCGCCGCGCTCGACGTAGGTCAGCATGACTTCCAGCATCCGCAGCAGGACCTCCGGGTTGCGGTAGTCGAGGTCCACCTGGTCGGGGCCGAACGTGGTCCAGACCCAGCGCGGCCCGAGCGTGGTCTCGAAGCGGGTCAGCAGCGGGGTCGTGCGGGGACGGGTCACCATCGACAGGTCGGTCGCCGGATCGACCGTGATGAAGAAATCGCGGAAGGGCGCCTCTCCCCGGAGGAAGCCCTGGAACCAGGCGCTCGCCGCGGACACGTGGTTGAGCACGAAGTCGAACATGAGCTGGAAGTCCGCGTGCAGTGCTTCGACGTCGCCCCAAGTGCCGAGGTCGGTGCGGACCGCCAGGTAATCGGTCACGGAGAACCCGTAGTCGCTCGAGTAGGGGAAGAAGGGCAGCAGGTGGATACCGGTCACGCAACCCTCGAGGTGACGCACCGCGAACTCTCGGAGCGCGGCCAGCGGGGGTCCGTCCGCGAGCAGGGTGTCGCCGTAGGTGATCAGCAGTGCATCGTTGCCGGCCCGATCGCGGCCTGCACCACCGCGCCCCGCGAGCCTCGATCGGAACCGGTCTAGGAGTCGGTCGAGCTCAGCCGCCGCCCGCTCGCCGCGGCGAGGCCCGTAGAGGTCCAGCAGACGGTCGCGGCGCATCGACCGAGTATGTCCGCGTAGACAAAGTTTCGCCCCGTGGGGCAGACTGGATTCCGGGAACAGAGATTTTCCAGCGTCCGTCGCAGGCGACGGTGAGGAGGACTGGGATGAGGCGGCGCGAGATCTTGATCGGCGCGACTGTCATGTTGCTGGTGGCGTGCGGCGGCACCCCGGCCCCTCCGGCCTCGACTCAAAGCGAGACCAAGAACGTGGGCCGCGTCGTCTTCCAGTCGTCACAGGGTCAGCCGGTGAACGAGGCCGAGGGGATGCGCACCCAGGTCCTCCAGGGGTTCAACGGGACCGCCGACTTCAGCAGCAATCTGACCGATTCCGAGATCACGTCCAAGGTCCTCGCCGAGAAGCAGACGGGCAAATCCTCGTTCGATGTGATCGCCATGACCGCCGGGACCTTCCCCACCCTGCAGGCGGCCGACGCCCTCGAGGACCTCACACCGCTGGTCCAGAAGCTGGAGAAGGACCGCAAGTTCAACGCCAAGCTCCTGGAGTACGGGAAGCTGGGCACCCAGAAGCAGTCCTACATTCCCTGGATCCAGGCCACCTATGTCCTGGTCGCCAACAAGAAGGCGATGCAGTACCTGCCCAAGGGGGCAGACGCCAACAACCTGACCTATGACCAGCTCGTCACCTGGGGCGAGAACATGCAGAAGGCGACCGGGGAGAAGAAGGTGGGCCTGCCGGCGGCCCCCGGTTCCCGCGGCGGGCTCTACCACCGGTTCCTCCAGGGCTACGCCTATCCCTCCTACACCGGCACCGAGGTCACCGGCTTCAAGGGCCCCGACGCCGTCCAGATGTGGCAGATGATGAAGCGCCTCTGGGCGGTCACCAACGCGCAGTCGACCAACTACGCGAGCATGCAGGACCCACTCCAGAACGGTGAGGTCTGGGTGGCATGGGACCACCAGGCGCGGGTCAAGGACGCGCTCAACAACATGGGCGACCAGTTCCAGGTCTTTCCGGCGCCGTCGGGGCCGAAGGGCCTGGGCTGGATGTCGGCCGTGGTCGGGCTCGGGATCCCCAAGAACGCGCCCAACCGCGCCGGAGCCGAGGCGCTCATCGATTACCTGACCAGGAGCCAGAACCAGGTCAAGACCGGCGCCGTGCTCAGCTTCTTCCCTGTCCTCGAGGGCGTGAAGCTGAGCGGCTCGGGCGTTCCGGCCTACCTGGCGGCGGAGTCGGTCGCGGCCGAGAAGTACAACACCAACAAGAAGGCCGTCACCGCCCTGCTGCCGGTCGGCCTCGGCGCCAAGAGCGACGAGTTCAACAAGGCCTACCAGGACAGCTTCGCCCGCATCCTGCTTCGCAACGAGGACATCCCGACCGTGCTGAGCGACCAGGCCGCTCAGCTTCAGAAGCTGCTCAACGACCAGAAGGCTCCCTGTTGGCCGCCGGACCCGGCGAGCAGCGGGCCGTGCCAGATCAAGTAGCCGCAGCCGCCGCGGCGGGCCAACACCGGGCGCCCGGCCGGCGAGGGGTGGAGCTGCGCGGGCTCCAGCCCTACCTGCTGATGGCGCCGGCGGCCATCTTCCTGGCCCTGTTCCTGGTCTGGCCCGCGGTGCGCGCCTTGCTCATCACGTTCCAGTCCGCGGCGGGCGATTTCAGCACCGAGAACTTCGCCGCCGTGTTCCGGGAGGCCGACTTCCGGCTGGCGCTGCGCAACACGCTCGTCGTGCTGGTGATCGTGATTCCGCTCGAGATCACGATTGCGCTGCTGATGGCCACGCTGGCACAGCAGCGGCTGCGCGGAACCAATTTCTTTCTCTACTTCTGGACGCTCCCGCTCGCGGTCTCCGACCTGGCGGCGGGCCTGGTCTGGCTCTCCGTCTTCACCGGGCACGGGTACCTGAACTCGGTGCTCCAGGACCTGCACCTGATCCAGCATCCGATTGGATTTCTCAACTACGACAACCTGACCGGGTTGGTCGTGACGGTGGTGGTCGCGGAAACCTGGCGCTCGATCTCGCTGGTGATGGTGATCGTGATGTCGGGTGTGCAGGCGATACCGGCCGAGCTGGGCGAGGCGGCGGCGGTGCTGGGAGCCAATGGCTGGCGCCGGTTCTGGCACGTGACGCTGCCACTGCTCAAGCCCACCTTGCAGGTGGCTCTGATACTGCGCACGACGGCGGCGTTCCAGGTCTTCGCCGTCGTCCTGGTGCTCACCGGTTCGGCCTTTCCGGTCCTCGCCACCAAGGCCGAGAGCTGGGTGTACGAGTACCACAACTTCCAGATGGCGGCCGTGCACGCGATCCTGCTGCTGGGCCTCTCGTCGGCCAGCACGCTGGTCTACCTGGTCGCGCTGCGCACCCCGCGCCAGGTGTTCCAGCGTTGAGCCGGCCGGCGCGGCTGCTGGCCTACGGGTGCGCGGCCCTGCTGACGCTCTTCATGCTGCTGCCGATCTACCTGATCGTGCTGGCGGCGTTCTCCTCGCGGGCGGCCATCTTCGACTACCCGCGACCCCTGCTGCCGGCCGGCATCTCGCTGGACAGCATGGCCTACTTCCTGGGCTCGTACGGCGTCGTCCCCGCCCTCGGGCGGTCGCTGATGGTCGGCGCCCTGACGGTCGTGCTCTCGCTCGTGCTCGGCTGCCCCGCCGGCTACGCCATCGCGCGCTATTCGTTTGTAGGCCGCGACATCGCCCAGCTCTTGCTGGTCAACGTCCGCGCCTTCCCGCTGGCCGTGCTCGCGATCCCGCTCCTCGTCACCTTCATCGAGTGGCACCTCTACGACACCGTGCTGTCGGTGGCGTTCGTGCACACGGCGATGTCGCTGCCGTTCACGGTCCTGCTTTCCGCGAGCGTGTTCCTGCGGGTGCCGGTCGAGCTCGAAGAGGCGGCCATGATCATGGGGACCAGCAAGCTCGGCGCGGTGGTGCGAGTCGTGCTTCCCAACTCCATCCCCGGGCTGGCAGCCGCCGCGCTCTTCGCTTTCGTGCTCAGCTGGAACGAGGTGTTCGCGGCGGCGGTGCTCACCCAGCAGAGCACCACGCTGCCGGCACAGCTGGTACAGGCCCTGAGCAACTCGCCGCTGCCGTTCAAGTACGCGGGCGGTCTCGCGCTGACGATCCCGGCCTTCATCTTCATCTTCTTCATGCGGCCATTCCTGTTCAGCGCTTTCAGGGGCGTGGCGGGAGCCCGCTGATGGCCGAGATCCGGGTCGAGGGGGTCACCAAGGACTATCTGGGAACCCGGGCGCTGGACGACGTGTCGCTGACCATCCACGACCACGAATTCATGGTCCTGCTCGGGCCCAGCGGCTGCGGCAAGACCACGCTCCTGCGGACGATCGCGGGCTTCGAGACCGCCGACGCGGGCGCCATCCTGATCGGCGGCCGCGACATGCGCGGCGTGGCGCCCGGCAAGCGGGGAATCGCGATGGTGTTCCAGAGCTACGCGCTGTTTCCGCACCTGCGCGTGGCCGACAACATCGCGTTCGGGCTGCGCATGCACAAAGTTCCCGCGCGCGAGGTGAACTCCCGCGTCCCGGAGGCGGCGCGGCTGATGCAGATCGAGCCCATGCTCGACCGCTACCCGAGCCAGCTCAGCGGCGGCCAGCGCCAGCGGGTGGCGGTCGCGCGAGCCCTGGTGATGGAGCCCGCCGTGATCTTGATGGACGAGCCGCTGAGCAACCTCGACGCGCTGCTGCGCCTTCAGATGCGGGCGGAGCTCAAGCGCCTCCTCGCCGACGTCAGCGCCACGACCGTTTACGTCACCCACGACCAGGTGGAGGCCCTGAGCATGGGCGACCGCACGGCGGTCATGCGCGAGGGGCGCATTCTGCAGGTCGACACCCCCCTGACCGTCTACGATCGCCCCGCCGACACGTTCGTCGCGCAGTTCATCGGCAATCCGCCGATGAACGTCCTGCAGGCGACCATGGGCGAGGGCGAGGTCCAGCTCGAGGGTCATCGCCTGCCGGTCACCATCCAGGCCGGCGCGCGGGCGGGCGACCCGGTCCAGGTCGGCGTCCGCGCCGAGAACATCGAGGTGTTGCGCGAGCGCGACGCAGGCGCGGTCGAGGCGGAGGTGCGCGTGATCGAGCCGCTCGGCTCGCACCTGCTGCTCACCCTGCAGCTCGGTGGCCAGGCGATCAAGGCGACCACGCGCGTCGACTTCGAGGTCGAGCCCGACCAGCACGTCTTCCTCCGGATCGACCCCGAGCACCTGAGGGTGCTCGCCAGTTGACCGACAGAACTCCAGGCGAACCACGCTGGAACCACGTCGACGCGGCCCTTTAGGTCGGCACGGTCCCCGGAGCCGGCCGCACGCTGACGCGGATATCGGTGCCGGTGAGGGCGTTGCAGATCGGGCACATCTCCATGGCACGGCCTAGCGCCTCGTCCAACTCCTCTTGGGACCCGCTCCCGGCGACGGCGAGCTCCAGCCGCATGCTGGGTATGCGATAGCCCCCGGACTCGTGCGCGACCAGGTCCAGCTCGGCGCTGGTCTCGATCTCGCCGCCGCGGCCCTTCCCCTCCACCAGCGCCGCGGCCATGGCCATGGTGAGGCAGCCGGCGAGTGCCGAAAGCAGCAGCTCCTCGGGGTTGGTCTGGCTGTCGCCGCGGAAGCGGCTGTTGTACGTGAAGGGCGCAGTGAGCGCCCCGCTCCCAACCCGGAACGTCCCCTCGCCATCGCGCGCTGACCCGGACCAGGTGACGGATGCATTCCTCTTCATGTCTGTCTCAGGCTCCTTGATCGCGACCCCACGACGCCGGCCCAGAGCTTCTCATCCAAACTCACAGTCGAGGGTGACCTTGACGGGCATCGGCTGGGGAGACGCCGATCTATAACGGGCCCTACGTCGACTGATCGTCAGCGCGGCGAGCGGGTTCCCGAACCAGGTCGGGTGCTTGGGCGCCCCGCCCTTCGACGCCACGATGACGTAGTGGTCGCCATCGCGGCCATAGACCAGCGGGGTGGTGATGGCGTCGCCGCTCCTGGCCCCCTTGGCGGTCATCAGCAGCACGTGGTCGCCCCACATGCCGACCCCGCGGCCCTGCTTGGCGTGGAACTCGGCGATCGTCTTCTCGTTGAACGGGGTTGCTTTCACCCTGGCTGGAACCTGGGCGCCGGACGGACACTTCCCGGCCGCACCGCCGCCAGGGCTGCCACGACCAGCGGCTTCACAACCTCCGGGCCCTCGGCGGCGATCGGGCCGGCTGGGAACAGGGACGATCCCATGGCGACGGCGGCCGCCCCCGCCTTCAGGTAGGCGCCGGCATTGCCGGCGGACACGCCGCCGGTGGGCACCAGCCGGACCTCTGGAAACGGCTGCAGGAGCGAGGCGAGGTACGCGGGACCGAGGGGCTCGGCGGGGAAGAGCTTCAAGAGGTCCGCGCCGGCGCGGGCCCCGAGGTCGATCTCGGAAGCGGTGAACACGCCCGGGATCATGGGCAGCGAGCGGCGCTGGGCCGCCTCCATCAGCGCCGGGTTGAGGCCGGGGGCGACCAGGAACTGCGCACCCGCGGCTGCGGCCGCCTCCAGCTCGGCGAGGGTGCGCACGCTGCCCGCGCCGACGCAGGCATCGGGGTGGTCGGAGCGCAGGCGGTCGATCGCGCGCGCGGCGGCGGCCAGCGTGAAGGTCACCTCGACCACCTCCAGGCCCGCCTCGATCGCCACCGCGGCGGCGGCGACGGTCTGCTCGAGATCGTCGAGCCGCACGATGCCGATCAGGCGAGCCGCCAGCAGCCGCTCGACGATCACCGACCGACCTCGCGTCGGTCGCGGTTCATGAGCGCGGTCACATCTGTGGCGTCGAGCCGGAAGAGGTCGCCGTGCAGCGTCATCTTGAGCGCGCCCATGGCGAGCCCGCGTTCCAGCCCCAGGTCGAGCGAGCCCTCCAGCAGGCCCCAGACCAGTCCCGCCACGAAGGCGTCGCCGGCGCCCACGCGGTCGATCGTCTCCACCAGGTGGCCCCGCCGCTCATGCGGCGTGCCGCCCCGAAGCGCGATCGCGCCCTCCGCGCCGAGGGTGAGGACCACGGTCTCGACCCCCAGCTCGCGCTGCAGCCGCTCGACCACCGCCTCGGGCGTGCTCGTCGCGCCGAAGACGTCGCGCGCGTCCTCGGCGGTGCAGACCAGGATGTCGATCATGCCGGCCACCTCGCGAAGAGCGAGCGCCGCCGTCTCGGCCGGCCACAGACGCTGCCGGTAGTTGACGTCGAAGGTCACGACCGCCCCCTGCCGGCGCGCCTGCTGCATCGCGTGAACCGCGATCTCGGAGCACCTTGTCGACAGCCCGAGCGTGATGCCGGAGACGTGGAAGAAGTCGGTGTCTGAGATCGACGCCCAGTCGAAGAGGCCGGGGCTCGCCTCGGCGAACGCGGAGCGGGCGCGGTCGTAGAGGACGCTGATCGGGCGGGGCGCGGCACCCAGCTCGACGAAGTAGAGACCGAGGCGCCCGCCCTCGACCCATTGCACGTTCGAGGTGTCGACGCCGGCGGCCTCGAGCGTCGCGGCGACCCGGCGCCCGAGCGGGTTGGAGGGCAGCGCCGACACCCAGGCCGACCGCAGCCCCACGCGCGCCGCAGCGAAGGCGACGTTGGCCTCGCTGCCGGCCACGTGGACGTCGAAAGCCGCGGCGTCCTCGAGCCGGTCGCCGGGCCGGACGGAGAGTCGAAGCATCGCTTCGCCGAGCGTCACCAGCTGCGCACGGCGGGAAGGCGCGGGCGGCCGGGACTGCCTCGAGCTACGGGAGGAGGGTGTCGCGGGCACGGTGCTGATCGTCGTCATGATCGCGCACCGGTGCCAGGAGCCGGCGGCGGCGGCCGTTGCCTAAGCTGAGCTGCCGTGAGGTTCGGCGAGCTGGCCGCGTACCTGGATCAGCTGGAGGCGACGAACAGCCGCAACCAGCTGGTTCGCATTCTTTCCGAGGTGGAGATCGGCCTCGGCGAGAGGCTGCTCATCTCCGCGATCGCGACCGCCTACGGCGCTCCCAAGGATGAGGTGAGCAAGCTTTACCGACAGGTCGGCGACGTCGGCCTGACCGCGCAGCGCCTGGCGCCGGCCGCCGAGCGTGGGTCGCCGCCGGTCGTCGAGGTCCACCGGCGCCTGTCCCGGATCGCCGGCGCGAGCGGTGCCGGCAGCCTGCAGACGAAGCTCGACCTCTTCACCGGCCTGCTCGGTGACCTGGATCCGGCTTCGGCCAAGCACCTGGTGCGGATCACCCTGGGCAAGATGCGGCTCGGGATCGGCGACCCGACCGTGCTCGACGCACTGTCCTTCGCGAAGCGAGGTGATCGATCTCTGCGACCGGTTCTCGAGGCTGCCTACAACCGGACGTCCGACCTCGGCCTGATCGCGAGGACGCTTTGGGTCGAGGGCGAGCCCGGGCTCGACGCGCTCAGGGTCACGGTCGGCCACCCGCTCCGGGCCCAGCTCGCGGAGCGCTTACCCAACCCGGAGGCGGTGATCAAGAAGCTGGGTACCGTGGGCGTGCAGCCGAAGTACGACGGCTTGCGAGTCCAGATCCACAAGGACGGGGACCGGGTGAGCATCTTTTCGCGAAACCTCGAGACGATGACGTCGATGTTCCCGGAGCTGGTCGCGGCGGCCGCCGGCCTACAGGTGAACAGCGTCATCCTCGACGGCGAGGCGATCGCCTACAACCCCGAGTCGGAGGAATACGTCCCCTTCCAGGAGACGACCGCGCGCCGCCGGAAAGAGGGGGTCGAGGAGTTCGCCGTCAGGGTTCCGCTCCGAGCATTCGTGTTCGATGTGATGTTTCGCGATGGATCCGACTTGACACTGCTGCCCTACGAAGAGCGCTTCAAGATCGTGATCGAGGTGCTTGGGGAGTCGGAGGTCCTGCTGACAGCGCCGCTCACCGAGACGGACTCGGTCGAGGTGCTGACGCGGGAACTGCTCGACAACATCAGCCGCGGGCTGGAGGGAGTCGTCGCCAAACGCCTCGACTCTCCCTACCAGGCGGGCGCCCGCAACTACAACTGGGTGAAGCTGAAGAGGAACACCAGCGGTCAGCTGACCGACACCATCGACGTCGTCCTGCTCGGTTACTACGGGGGCAAGGGCAAGCGGGCGGAGTTTGGCGCGGGAGCCCTCCTCGCCGGGGTGTACGACAGCGACCAGGACGGGTTCGTGACCATCAGCAAGCTGGGCACCGGCCTCTCAGACGAGGGTTGGCGTGAGGTTCACAAGCGGCTGAGCAGCCTGGAGGCCGGTGAACGGCCCGCTCGAGTGAGCTCGATGCTGGTCCCCGACGTGTGGCTGCAGCCGGCGATCGTGGTGGAGGTGCTGGCCGACGAGATCACCCCCAGCCCGCGTCACACCGCCGGATTCGCCCTGCGCTTCCCGCGGATCATCTCGTTCCGGACCCAGGACAAGAAGGCGGAGGACGCCACCAGCGTGCGCGAGATTCGGGAGATGTTCGAGCAACAGCGGCAGCGCCAGCGGTGAATCGAAGCCAGATGGGCCGCGCATGCCGATAACGGTCGGGATCAGGACGCCGGTCGGAGAGGCCGAGCTCTTGCGGGCCGAAGCCTCGTTGGGGTATCGATCCCGGACGGCCAGGTGCGGTCAAGTAAAGTGTCTGGCTAGAACAAGTTACCCGGCAACCCAGTGAATGTCGGCGGCGGCGACAGGAGCGCCAGGGCAGTCGACGGGTCGCCATGGATCTTCGCGAATTCGCCGATCGAACCGGCATAGCTGGTCGGGCCGTCCTGCTCAACCTCGGACCGGACCAGTCGCCCGAGGTCCGGCGCCGTGCAGGAGGCGGTGCTGGCGGCCGTCCGGGGTGGACCTCCCCGCCAACTTTTCCGAGCACACCCTGACCGCGATCGACAACTCGAG
>WNGE01018106.1_pt1 | contig 11010 bp, 11 predicted proteins | sample 5400651 | NCBI WGS metagenome assembly WNGE01 (sample SAMN13153370, study PRJNA577476) | soil metagenome | isolation source: 60 cm soil or saprolite under grassland replicate 2 | place: USA:California | collected 2016-06-15
CTGGCAATCCCACCGGTGCCATGGGCGTCTCTGACTATCTGGGCTGGAGCTGGAAATCTAATGCGGGTATCCCTATCGTGAATGTCCCTGGATGCCCTGTACAGCCCGACAACTTCATGGAGACTCTACTCTACCTGCTCTACCAGGTAGCAGGAATGGCCCCGATGATCCCATTGGATGACGAAGGGCGACCGACCTGGCTCTTCGGCAGAACCGTCCACGAAGGCTGCGACCGCGCCGGCTACTACGAGCAAGGCGATTTCGCTACCGAGTACGGGTCACCCAAGTGCATCGTGAAGTTAGGCTGCTGGGGACCGGTGGTGAACTGCAACGTTCCCAAGCGAGGATGGATGAACGGTATCGGAGGCTGTCCCAATGTGGGCGGCATCTGCATTGGCTGCACGATGCCAGGCTTCCCCGATAAATTCATGCCGTTTATGGATGAGCCACCTGGTGCGAAGCTCTCAACGACCGTCGTGCAAGCCTGGGGCGGGGCCCTGCGGGGTCTGCGCAAGTTGACGAACGAAACGGTCAACAAAGAACCGTCCTGGCGGCACAAAGGCAGGCAACTGACGACGGGCTACTCACCAAGATGGCGATGACGACCAGGCGACAGCACTGTAAAGCGGCTCAACAAAGGAGATAGCATTATGACTACCGAAGTTAGACGAGAATCGACCCCGGCTGAGCCATCACAGCTTGTAGAGATGTCGTGGGATCCGATGACACGCATCGTTGGCAGCCTGGGCATCTATACGAAGATTGACTTTAAGAACCGGCGGGTAGCGGAGGCTTATAGCTCCTCCCACATCTTCCGGGGCTACAGCCTTTTCATGCAAGGCAAAGACCCACGCGACGCCCACTTCATCACGAGCCGCATCTGCGGCATCTGTGGTGACAACCACGCGACCTGCTCGGTCTATACACAGAATATGGCCTATGGGGTAAAGCCACCAGCACTGGGTGAGTGGATTGTCAACCTGGGTGAGGCCGCGGAGTACATGTTCGACCACAACATCTTCCAGGAGAACCTGGTCGGCGTTGACTACTGCGAGCAGATGGTGAAAGAGACGAATCCAGGCGTGCTTGAAATGGCAAATAAGACCGAAGCTCCGCACGCGGCAGATCATGGATATCGCACCATCGGTGACATCATGCGCTCGCTCAACCCCTTCGTCGGCGAGTTCTACCGCGAGGCGCTGCATGTGAGTCGCTATACGCGCGAGGCATTCTGTTTGATGGAAGGACGCCACGTCCATCCCTCGACCCTCTATCCAGGAGGAGTGGGAACCGTTGCTACTGTCCAGCTCTTCACCGACTACCTGGTTCGACTGATGAAGTATGTCGAATTTATGAAGAGGGTCGTTCCTATGCACGACGACCTGTTTGACTTCTTTTACCAGGCCCTGCCCGGCTACGAGAAGGTCGGCTACCGCCAGACCCTGCTCGGCTGCTGGGGATCGTGGCAAGACCCCGATGTATGCGACTACGATTATCGCACCATGGAGAAGTGGGGACGTGCCATGTTCGTTACCCCTGGAGTCATCGTGGACGGGGAGCTGGTGACGACAAGCCTGGTAGATATCAACCTGGGCATCCGCATTCTGCTGGGCAGTTCCTACTACGACGACTGGCAGAACGAAAGGACCTTCGTCGACCGCGACCCACTCGGCAACCCGGTCGACAAACATCACCCCTGGAATCAAACAACAATTCCGAAGCCGCAGAAACGCGACTTCAGTGACAAATATAGCTGGACGATGTCGCCGCGTTGGTTTGACAAACGCACCGGCAAGTACCTGGCGCTGGATACTGGCGGTGGTCCCATCGCCCGCCTGTGGGCAACGGCCCTGGCAGGGATAGTCGACCTGGGCTACGTCAAAGCTACCGGGCAAAGTGTCAAGATCCGGATGCCCAAGACCGCCCTGAAGCCAGAGGTGGAGTTCGAGTGGAAGATTCCGCAATGGAGCAACGCTATCGAGCGTAACCGTGCGCGGACATACTTCCAGGCATACTCCGCTGCTGTCGCGCTGCATTGCGTAGAGAAGGCGCTGGCTGAGATACATGCTGGCCACACCAAAACGTGGAGCGAATTCACGGTGCCCAAGGAGGCCATCGGCTGTGGCTTCCACGAAGCCGTACGCGGTGTGCTTTCCCATCACATGGTCATCGAGAACGGGAAGATCGCCAACTACCATCCCTATCCTCCTACGCCCTGGAATGGCAGCGTGCGCGACATCTATGGCACACCCGGTCCCTACGAAGATGCTGTACAGAACACACCGATCTTCGAAGAGAACGGCCCGGACAACTTCAAGGGTATCGACATTATGCGAGCAGTACGCAGCTTTGACCCCTGCCTGCCATGTGGCGTTCACATGTACCTGGGTGAAGGAAAAGAGCTTCAGAAAGTCCTCTCGCCGACATTTGGCTTGAACCAGTAGCGCCATCACCCATGTAAGGGCATTAGCTTAGGGAGGAAGCGCTGCTTCCTCCCTGTGGCTGAAGCTGAAAACATCCGCGCTGCTGTTTTGAAAAGAATATGACGTAATGTGTAATGCCACAAGAAGTGCAGGAGCACCGCCGCCTGGCGGCGCGTATCGAAAAGCTGGTCCAGGAGGTTGCCGAGTTCCCTGACCCACATGCGCGTGCCACGGCCCAGGAACTTGTCCAGGCGCTCCTGGATATGTATGGCGAAGGGCTGGCACGGCTGCTAGACCTTACTGCCGAGACCGAAGCATCGGGCCTCGCCTTGATCGATACCTTCGCGAGCGATGACCTGCTGAGTTCTTTATTTTTGCTGCATGGACTGCACCCGCTAGATATCGAGACGAGGATTTTGCAGGCGTTGGACGAGGTACGGCCCTATCTCAAGTCGCATGGAGGCAATGTTGAGTTTGTTCGGGTTGAAGATGACATAGCTCACCTGCGTCTCGAGGGAAGTTGCCATGGTTGTCCTGGCTCGACCGTCACCCTCAAATTGGCCATTGAGGAGGCCATCTACAAGGCGGCTCCAGACCTGAATGGACTCCAGGTGGAGGGAGTCACCGAACCACCACGACGACCAGGCACACCGGTCACCTTTGTTCCTCCAAAGCGGCACAAGGATAGTGCACGCTCAACACAGCAAGACGGCGGATGGAGAGTGGTAGAGGGACTCGCATCTCTTCCTGCTGGCATCCTTAAGCAAGTCACGATACAGGGGAAGTCTTTGCTCTTCTTTCAAATTGCAGACACCAACTATGCTTACCACAACCGTTGTGGCAATTGCAATGCGCCTCTCGATGGCGGCACGTTAGAGGGAGCTACCCTTAGCTGTTCCTCTTGCGGGCAACAATTTGACGTCTGTCGCGCAGGAAGAAGCCTGGATGCTCCCGACCTGTTCCTCGAACCAATCCCTCTGCTGGTGGAGGGCGGTAAGGTGAAAGTGGCCCTGTCAGCATTGTCAAAAGACGATCAATCTCAGGCGACCCTGTCGACAAGCGCAAGATGAGGTAAGCAACCATGGCGTCATCTGAACTTACAAACAACAGTGATGATCGTTCCGCTGCGCCCCTTGATATGCTACGTCAGTTTGCGCGCAAGCGAGAAATGCGCCCACGTGCGGAGCAGTGTGACCTATGCAGTGATGTAATTGCTCCAAATCACCGTCACCTGCTGGAATTCTCCAACCGTACGTTGATTTGTGTGTGTCACCCTTGCTCAATACTTTTCGGGGACCCGGGAGCTGGGGGAGGGAAGTACCGGCTGGTGCCCTCGCGCTATCTGCTATTGCAGGATTTCCAGATGACGGATGAGCAGTGGGACGACTTGATGATCCCGGTGAACATGGTTTATATATTTTGTAGCACAGGCGGTTGGGAGCGTAGTCCGAGCGAAGCCGGAGTAGCGATGCGTGAAGGGAAAGCTAACCGTGTTATGGCTTTCTATCCCAGCCCTGCAGGAGCCATGGAATCCCTGCTCAGCCTCGAGGGTTGGGATGAGCTTGTCGGTAGCAATTCTATCCTGAATGACCTGGAACCCGATGTCGAGGCGCTCCTTATCAACCGGGTGCAGAACAGGGGTGGCGACAACTACCGCGAGCACTTCATTGTACCGATAGATGCCTGTTACGAGCTTGTCGGCCTGATCCGGCTCAAGTGGAAAGGTCTGAGCGGCGGGGAGGAGGTCTGGAAAGCGATTGCGGAGTTCTTTGCGAACCTGCGGACGAAATCTGAGCCTGTGAGAGGAGAACGAGCCTGATGCCAGACCTGAGCTTTGAGGTAATCGGCGCCGAGAGCAGATCCAAAATGTCAACCTGAAGTGCCAGATCATGCTCACAGTAACACGCCGGCGCTACAATGCCGGAGAAAAGGCAAAACTGTATGAGCTCTTTGGTGAGCCGGAGCGCTGGGGTCAGACCTTGCGCACTTTCTTGTGGACTCACGTCACCACGGTGGTACCTCGGTTCTCAGGAAGCACCGTCGTCGATCTGCCTGTCCCATGCATCTATGACTTTGAGGTGGTGAGCACGAAGTACTTCAATGCTCTGGAGGAAGGAGAAATACCTCTTACCTTCCTGTTCAGTGGAACCATCTTCTACGAAGGCGAGGCAGGCAATTTACAGATTGGCCAGATTTCCTGGTCCAAGGAAGCCACCTACCGCCTTCCGGTCTCGCTCTGGAAAGAAGTGATAGACACCTACTTCCCCAACAGTGCCTGGATTCGCGTGCAAAGGGATGTCTTCGACCAGTTGTACCAGTATAAGATAACGGGTGGCCTCATCACATGGGAGGATGTTTTTGTACGCTTGCTGCGGGCAAGTGGCCAGGAGGTACAGCCATGAAGCCAGAGCAAGTGAAGGAAATCGCCAACGCTGTCCTCTACGAGGGCTATCTACTCTATCCGTACCGGCAGTCAGCGATCAAAAACCGGACACGCTGGACGTTCGGCGTGGTATATCCAAAGGAGTATAGCGAGGCGAACGGCGGTATAGAGCCCTGGACGATGCGCACAGAATGCCTCGTAGAGGGACTGGCAGACGACATATCACTCGACGTCACCGTAAGATTTCTGCACTTGCTTGTACGTACAGTTGCGCAGCCCGGGCCCACCATGGATGACCGTGTAGAGGCGAACGAGTGGGGCCTGGCAAGTCGTCTAGCTGACGAACCATTGCAAGAGGGTATGGAGCGCGAGGTGAGCGCTCTGGACCTTTCCCTGCGGGATCTGCTGTCTCATCCCCGGCGCATGGCGATCGAATTTCCCGCTGTGCACATGGTAGAACATTCGGCTGACGGATCAGCGACAGAGATTATGCGGGAGCAGCAAGCAATCAGCGGAGCCTTTATACTCGCAACCGAGCAAGTGGGCACAAAACTTTTTAAACTGAGCATTGAGATCGAAAATACGACGCCTGCCACCAACGCTGTAACAAGCAGGCGCGATGCAGTATTATTTCAATCGTTCGTTTCCACTCACACTATCTTACAGGTGCATCAAGGTTCCTTCATCTCGCTGTTGGATCCACCTGAAGAGTTGCAAACTTTTGTCAAGGGATGTCAAAATCTCCGCACCTGGCCCGTCTTGGTCGGTAAAGAGGGAGATCGTGATGCGATGCTATCCTCGCCAATCATCTTGTATGACTATCCGCAGATTGCTCCAGAAAGCCCAGGGGCCCTCTTCGATGGAACTGAGATCGATGAAATTCTCAGTTTGCGTATCATGACACTGAGCGACGAAGAGAAAGAGCAGATGCGGCAGGACGAGCGCACACGTGAGATACTGGAGCGAACTGAGGCCCTCACGCCCGAACAATTCATGAAGATGCACGGCACCATCCGTGACCTGCGTCCGATCTCGGCACTAATCCAGGCCGACAACGATGCTGGATCGATGCGGGCGTCTACCTTCGGTCAGGCGGACTGTAAGGAGAGTGAAGGAGAAAAAGCATGATACGTCGTGGAGGTTGGGATTTTCCAGGGTTCCCAGGCGAGGATTACCCACCGCCAGAATCTATAACTATTGCTGGTAGAGAGGTGAGAGCAGGTACTCGTGTACGCCTGTGCCCCAAAAAAAGGCGTGCTGACGCTTTCGATGCGATACTTGACGGAAAGATTGGGACGGTCGAGGTCATCCACCAGGATTTCGAGAACCGCATCTACCTGGTAGTCACAGCGGACGACGATCCCGCCTTGGAGGAGATGCAGATGCAGAGCCGTATTATGCCCGGTCATCTTTTCTTCTTCTTCCCGGAGGAGGTAGAACCGCTGGTAGATGCAGAGGATACATCATGGAAAGCCCCATGAGCATTACACCGTCATCAGAACGCACGCCTGAGCGCATACTTATCGCGTGTATCGGCAATATCTTTCTAGGGGACGACGGCTTCGGGGTCGAGGTGGCCCAACGGTTGATGAGCAAACGGTACCCGGAGGGCGTGCAGGTCACCGATTTTGGTATTCGGGGCATAGAGCTGGCATACACCTTGCTCGATGACTACGACGCGCTTGTACTGGTCGATGCAGTTCCGCGGGGTGGTCCGCCAGGGACGCTCTATCTGATTGAGCCAGATTTAGCAAACATGAGCCCTGAGAAAGGAGTGGAAGCCGGTAGAGCAGCGCTGGATGCTCATAGCATGGACCCGGTGAAAGTGCTGGCTTTTGCCAGCACCCTGGGTGCACGACCCATTCGCACTCTCCTCGTTGGCTGTGAACCTGCTCCGTTTGGAGGAGGTGAAGATTACACAGAGATGCAGATGGGATTGAGCGAACCAGTGCAAGCCGCCGTACACGAGGCGGTAAAAATGATCGACTCACTTGTTGAGAAATTGCTCCAGACAAGCGATTCCAGCGTAACCAACTTACAATAGACGTCAATTATCAAAAGAAATGTAGGGGCGATCCCTTGTGGTCGCCCGGCCACCCAGCAAGCGAATGTAGACAATATAAAGTACACAGAAAGGAACAAAACGATGTTCAGATTACTTCTCCTGGTTATTGCCGTTTTTGCGGGATACATGATTATCCAGTCACTTCCCGATATCCAACGTTATCTAAGACTTCGGTCGATGTAACGCGGATGGCACCTTCTAGGAACGAGGCTGGTCATGCACGAACTCGCCGTTGCCCAGAGTATCGTTGACGCCATTGAGGCTCGGGCGGCCGAGTGCAATGCGACGCGAGTGAAGGGCGTGCGACTAAAAATTGGTGAAGCGAGCGGTATCGTGACTGACTCGCTGACCTTCTGTTTTGAGATGCTGGCCAGCCTCGATCCGACTTTAACAGGAGCGCAGTTGTTGATTGATACCGTGCCCCATCGTGCAAGGTGTCGTCACTGCGCCACAGAGTTTAGCGTCATTAACTTTGTCGCGCAATGCCCAACATGTAAAGAGTGGAGCAGCGAAATAGTTTCTGGCACCGAACTGCAGATTCTTGAGATGGAGATCGAAGGCCACAACGAGTAGGATAGGAAAGAGGCAACCGTGCCTAAAGTAACCATTGCGCAAAACATCCTGGCAGCAAATGATACTATTGCCGGGGAGATTCAGCAGCTGCTGGCAGCACATGGCATCCGCACCATCAACGTGATGAGTTCGCCAGGGGCCGGTAAGACGACCTTGCTAGAGCGGACGATTGAGCAGCTGCGAGGGCAGCTTGACATTGGCGTGATCGAGGGCGATATCGAGACCAGCGCCGACGCGGAGCGCATTGAAGCGGCAGGCGCGGAGACAGTCCAGATCAACACGCGGGGAGCATGCCACCTGGAGGCCCACATGATCCGGGCCGCACTCGAAGAGATCGATTTGACACATATCAGCCTGCTCGTTATCGAGAATATCGGCAACCTGGTCTGCCCCTCAGCCTGGAATCTGGGGGAAGATATGCGAGTTGTCGTCGTGAGTACCACTGAGGGCGATGACAAACCGGCGAAATACCCGCAAATGTTTGCCGCCTCGCAGGTCATGATCGTGAATAAGCTCGACCTGCTTCCTTATGTCGATTATAATGTGGAGAAAGTCAAACGGCAGGCGCTAGCCATCAACCCGCACCTGCGTATATTCGAGGTGAGCTGCCGGACGGGCACGGGACTTGATACATGGTGTGAATGGCTTATGGGATACGTTCATAGTATACCCGGGTAGGCGTGACCGCAATGGTAGCCTAGAGGCGTTATTTATGGCATTTGCAATGGGATCGACAATTCAGCGGCGGCGGATCGTCATCCAGGGGATTGTCCAGGGAGTGGGTTTTCGGCCTTTCGTCTATAGGCAGGCACTGGGACGAGAGTTAGCCGGCTTTGTGCTGAATGATAGCAGCGGTGTGACCATCGAGGTCGAGGGTACTGCCGGGGCACTCGATGACTTCCAACGTGCACTACACGAGGAGACTCCTCGCCTGGCACGCATCGATTCCGTTTTCACCGAAGTGGTACTGCCGCTCCATGAGAGCGCCTTCATCATTGCCCATAGCGAGGCTGGTGCCGAACGGCATGCACTTATCTCTCCCGATACCGCCACCTGTGACGACTGTTTGCGTGAGCTCTTCGATCCCAGAGACCGGCGCTACGGCTATCCTTTCACCAACTGCACCAATTGTGGTCCCCGCTTTACGATTGTCCAGGATGTGCCTTATGATAGGAACAAGACGACTATGCGCGTCTTTCCTATGTGCCCGGCATGCCAGGCAGAATACGATGACCCCCTCAACCGGCGCTTTCATGCCCAGCCTAACGCCTGCCCTGTCTGTGGTCCGCATGTGCGCCTCCACCTCTGGGCAAACCTGCATGATCGCCCTCTTGCCGAAGGACCTGACCCTATCACTACAGCGGCGCAATGGCTCGCTTCAGGAGCGATACTGGCAATCAAAGGATTAGGAGGCTATCACCTGGCATGCGATGCGTTGAACGTGGAAGCCGTGCAGCGGCTGCGCCGGCAGAAGCACCGCGAGGCCAAGCCTTTCGCGCTCATGGTGCCCGATATTGAGACGGCCCGGCGGCTCTGTCAGGTAAACGATGACGAGGCAGCACTCCTCGAGTCGCGTCGACGCCCCATTGTGCTGTTGAACTCACATGCTAGCAGCCGGCTGGCGCCAGGCGTCGCGCCAGCCTACAACACGCTGGGAGTGATGTTGCCCTACACGCCTTTGCACCACCTGCTACTGAACGCTTTTGCTGCCATTGAGCCGGGTCGCCCTCTCCTTACAGGCCGGCTGACCGAAGGTAGAAGCGCCAGCTTCGTTGCCGGCCTGGATTTAGGCCGAGCGGTACTGGTGATGACCAGTGGCAACCTGAGCGAGGAACCGATTGCTTACCGGGACGAGGACGCCCAAGAACGGCTGGCCTCGATTGCAGATGGGATGCTGGCACACAACCGCGACATCCACATGCGCTGCGACGACCCGGTACTACGTATCACCACTGGCGGCGAGCAATTTTTCCGTCGTTCACGCGGCTATGCCCCGGAGCCGATTCCCCTGACATTTGATCTCCCCGTGCCCCTCCTGGCCTGCGGCGGGCATCTCAAGAACACCTTTTGCCTGAGCAAGGGGCGACAGGCTTTTGTCAGCCACCATATTGGCGACTTAGAGAACCTGGAGACGCTGACCTCCTTTCGCGAGGGCATTGAGCACTTTGAGCGCCTGTTTGATATTTACCCCCAGGCGATCGCCTACGATCTGCATCCTGAATACCTGGCAACAAAATATGCTCTCGATCGGGAGGCTGGTGGGGTGGATATCCCACAGAAAATTGGTGTTCAGCATCACCATGCGCATATTGCCAGTGTGTTAGCTGAGCATGGGCTCCAGGGACCGGTAATCGGAGTCGCTGCCGATGGGACGGGCTATGGCAGCGACGGTGCAGTATGGGGCTGCGAGATCATGGCTGCCGATTTGTTGAATTTTGAACGGCTGGCACACCTGAGTTATGTACCGCTCCCTGGGGGCGAGCAGGCGGTGCGACAGCCCTGGCGCATGGCGGCAACCTACCTGTATCAGGCCTATGGTGATGCCTTCCTGGAATTGGATATTCCATTTGTGCGCCAGCTGGACCGCTCAAAATGGCGCACATTGGCGCAGATGATCATACGAAAGATCAATAGTCCGCCAACGTCTAGCCTGGGGAGACTGTTTGATTCTGTCGCCGCGCTGATCGGTCTACGCAGCGAGGTGGTCTACGAGGGGCAGGCGGCTATCGAGTTGGAGACACGGGCGGCCAGAATCGATCTCCCTGATATTTACCCATTCGCCACGGGAGACACTTTGGACGTGTTACCGATGATGCGGGCCATTGTGAGCGATATCCAGCAGGGTGTACCAACGGACTATATCGCAGCGCGCTTTCATCGCTCAATGGCCGAATTACTGGCAGCGGCTTGCTGCGAAGCACGCGAGCAGACGGGGCTGAATATCGTCGCTCTCAGCGGGGGCGTATTCCAAAACCAACTGCTGCTTGAGCGCCTCTTGGCACTCCTGGAGGAATTGGCTTTCCAGGTCTATATAAATCGACGTGTGCCGCCCAATGATGGCGGTCTAAGTCTTGGACAATTAGCGATTGCTGCCGCGCGGTTGCAAGCGAAGTGAAATAAGGAGGTCAATATGTGTCTTGGTATACCGGGCCAGATCTTAGACATCGTGGACGATGAAAATTCCATTGCCAAAGTGATTGTCTCTGGCGTTAAGCGCAATGTGAACGTTTTCCTGGTACGACCCGAGGGGATCGGCCCGGGCGATTGGGTATTGATCCATGTCGGCTTTGCCATGAGCAAGATCGACGAGAAAGAGGCCTTCGAAACGATGCAAGGCCTAAACTCCATGGGCGACGTTTTTACCGATGAACTTAAAATGCTCCATGACAGTCAGATTGAATGACGAGGTGAACCGATGATGGCGGGAATGGAGGGAAAGGGAAAAGAGCAGCCAGACCTGGCTGCATTGGTTATGGCACGCTTTGAACAAAGCATGTCCGTGCCCGAGGCCTTCTTCGCCAGCGAGGCAGGACGGATTGCCGAGGTTTGCTGGGCTATGGCACGTC